>Ga0172369_10004782_pt1 | contig 17001 bp, 14 predicted proteins | sample LakKiv25m_FD_114539 | JGI IMG/M metagenome (GOLD analysis project Ga0172369, IMG submission 114539) | Freshwater microbial communities from Kabuno Bay, South-Kivu, Congo - kab_022012_11.25m | ecosystem: Environmental > Aquatic > Freshwater > Lake | place: Democratic Republic of the Congo...
AGCTCAAGTCTATCAAACAGGATCTTCTCTCGATCAAACAACACTTCGAGACCCTGAAACGCCCGCAGTCTTCGGTTTCGAGCGCCGCCGCGGCCCCATCGCGCGCGTTCGAATCGTCCCAGAGCTCCGCACCCGAGGAAATTGCCGCGCGCGAAGACTCGCGAGAACTCCTCGAAGACCTCCGCAAGCTTCTCCTCTATCTCGACAGGCTCCTCGAATCGCTTCCCGAAGAAAAAATCGGAGAATTCGCCAACTCTGAGTATTTCAACCTCTACCGCCACGTCTTCGAGAAACTCGGCCTGTCCTGACCGGACCGCCTCTCACTTCATCTTATACAGCATCCCTGGCTCAAGCCCGTACGACGCCCGCAGGTACGCGCCGAGCTGTCGCGCGATTTCGATCAGCGCTGAGAGATGCTGGCTCATGTAGGCGTCGATAGTACCGGAGAGCTCGGGGTGCGCCTTGGCGAGGTTGGAGCCCAGAGTATCGAGAAAATAATTCTGGATATCCTTGAGCGGCTGCTGGACGAGATAGGCCTGCATCTCGTTGGCCATCAGATATGAAGAGTCGACATTGTAGCGCATCCACCGAAAATAGCGGATCAGAAACCACTTCTCGTCGTCGGTGAGCCTCTGGTAGAGCGACAGCACGAGATCCCGATAGCGGCTGTCGGTAAAAAAGAGCGCGTGGCTGAGTTCATGCGAGAGAAAGCGGTACTGGAGATAGGTCGCCGATTCTTGCGAAATCGACACGATGGCGCCCTTCCCTGCTGAAAAATTCGAACCTCTGGCGATCAGTATGCCGGCTTTGACGAGGATATCGCGGAGCGAGAGTTCTTCCTCGGAGAGCGGAAAATTCTGTTCCTGGGCTGTCTCGAAGAATCGAGCGAGGTCTTCGGGCCGGTAGTCGTGGGCGTTCCATCCGTGCTGGTCGGCGATTTCCGCATCCGGGGCGAGTTTCCCCACGTAGCCGATCTTCTCGACGAAGAAGGCGAGCCGCTTGAGGTATCGATCCTGGGTCGCGTAGTCCTTGAAGAGAAAGAGCAGCGTATCTGGACGCATATCCCAGCGCGCGAAATAGAATGGCGTGTCCGCGAGCGGGGCGCTGTTGACAAGGAGGCCTGGATCGATGCGATCGAGTTCATCCGCCTTGCGGACAGCCCGGACGCAGAATGCGGCGACGCGGATGCCAGAGGGTACATCGAGGGTGATGGCCTTCGGATTCGGTTCGAGGAGGCCGTTCGGAATCGAGAATGCGGAATTGCCGCCCCGATGGAGATATGTCAGCTTCTGGCTGCCCCAGGAAACGGCGACATTGCCAGCGTCTCCCGAGAGCGCGACATCGAGCTGGCTCGCCGCGTACGCCGTCTGGGACAGACCGTCAAAGGGAGCGTCGATGCTGTACTCATAGGATCCATTCCGCGAAACGCGCGAAAATTGTGGCGAGATTTCCGGAGTGTTGCCCTGAATGAGGAGCCCCCTCATCTCGGGAGCGAGACGGATTTCCTGGAGCGCGAGAGGATAGCCGGTTTGGCTTGATTGCGCCGTCTGGGCGGGAGGCAAGGTGGCTATGGTGACCGCTTTTATCTCGATCCACTTCAGCGTGCGCGACTGTGGCGGAGGGATGATGAACGCGTAGCTGCCCGCCGCTGGAATGGTGCAGAGGAGCGAGCCGCCTCGATTTTTTTCGTCGCCGTAGCTCACCAAAAACTGCGTTCCTGAGCTCAGCGACGACACGAGAAGACGTGTGGCATAACCATCGGGCACTTGAATCGGCGAATCGAGAATATAGCGTTTTTTTTCGCCGCGCGATGCGAATCCCGCTTCGTTCGAGCCCTGGAACGAGCCCGTGAAGTTGAGCCGGGAACCTTTCGCGTCGTACCAGCTTATCGAGCGAACGCTCGGCTGTTGGCATGAAATCGTGGCAGCGCTCAGCGAAAGAATTCCTAAAACGCAGAGGAGTCTGAGGATAGTGCGCGCGGTGCGCGCGGGCTGAGTGGCGTGGTTCATCCAGGTATCGCGCTCTTCTTTTATCGAAGTTCGAATATCTCTCTCGCGAGCAGGCGCGCCAGCTCGAATTTTTTGAACTCCGAAGGCTCGCTCCTCTCTCCCGCGATCGAATCCCAGAGATTCGCGAAACTCGCGGGGAGCATTGGCAGCTCCTTGAGCTGCGATTCAAACTCCGCGTGCGAGGGCTCGAATTTTTGGTTGAACATGAAGATCGAGGCGCCTGCGTAGCGGAGGAATCCCGCTCTCGACATCAGGCGAAAGAATTGATTCTCGGAGACCGAGGCCGCGCCGAAATCGGAGAGGTAATGCTCCATCTTCGCCGAGAAGCCGTCAAAAAGGTTCTGCCAGGCCTCGGGCGGAAAGTGCGCGAGCTGTTCGCGCATTCGCTCTATCCAATCGCTGCGGGAGAACACGAGGGGGAAATTGAGAAGCCTGTAGAGTGGATAGGTGCCGGAATTCTTGAGGAGCCTGATGTGGCGCTGAGGTCGGACCGCGATGTCTTCCACAGAGGGTATGTGCTTGTATTCGATGCGGATGGGGATCTCGTCGAGGAAAAAGCGATCCTTTGTTCCACCGACCGCGGACTCGAAGGCGCCAGGATTGTTGAAGAGGCTCTGGCGCTTTTCTGGAACGGGAATGCCCCGGCGGTAGTACGCGTCAAAAACCAGCGCGTAGTGGGGATCCAGCTCATCGTGTCTCGAGCGCTCATCCTCGTAGATGCAGTCGTCTCCCGACCATCGAGAGATGGTGTCGATCAAAAAGAGTGAGATTTCTTCCGACTTTCGTTTCATGCGCTCCTACCTTTCGCCCAAGTATACCATAGCGACTCCATTTCTGTCATGCGCGGGAATGAGGATATGTTCCACAAGCCGCGCCACGCATATATACTGACAGCGAATGAATCGCCTCGTGCTGATGGTTATGCCCCACCTCAATGTCCGTGCGTCCATTCGCGCGCTCAGACTCGCGACCAGGGATTTTGCCACCGACGACGCGGTGATGGCCTTGCCCGAGGGCATCGTTCTGGGCTGGTTTGAAGCGCAGAGAGATGTCGTCCCGGAGCGGATTCAGCTCGCGCTGGCGAAGCTTGAATCGGTGTTGAGCGGAGCCCTTCCCGACTCCTTCAGCTTTTCCTCAGCGCTGAGAGAGTCCGGTCGCTGGCATCTGAAGCTCGACAGCGCGATCGACGCCGAGGGCACGCGATCTTCGCTGGGCGCCTTCGCCCTGGACGCGACGCTCGAATGGCGCGATCCTCCGGCCTTGTACCCCGAGGAGCCCCTGGGAGGCATCGCCCTCGGGAGCGCGGGCGAATCCGCCTCGCCGCCGCCCCTCAGTTTTAAAAAATATGAGCTTGTGATATACCTAGCCGAGTTACCTGAAACACCGCTGAGTGGTTTTCAGTTTAGCGCAATTGCCCGAGTCCATCATAAAATGCGACAAGGCAGCGCAGGTCGCACATTGCGTAGCGATTAGGGAGGTTTGATGTCCAGGAAATTCATTGCGTCGTGTGTGCTCATCGCATCACTCTGCACGCTTGCGGCGGGCGCTCAGGAAACCGCATCAGGATCGAGCGCGCCAGCCGCGCGCAAGGGCGATCAATCCATCGCCATCATTGGCGGGGGATTCATACCGCTCTTCGTGCTCGACAACGCTGGCACCCCTGTTTCGACGCCCAACATGAGCCCGGGAGCCGTCTTCGGCCTGCAGTACCGGTACATGCTCGGCAAGCACTTTGGCATCGGAGGGTCGATCGCCGGTTCGTACGTGACGACCATTGGCGGAGGCACGCTCTTTCTCGCGCCCATCGGCCTTTCGGCGGCGTGGGTTGGCGGCACCGAACTCCTCGAATTCGAGGGTTCGGCCGAACTGGGCATGAACATCATGCGCCTCTACGGAAACGGCATCATATCGCCCTACGCGAAGCTGGGCGCGGGGATGTCGCGCTACATCACTTCATCGTGGAGCATTGGCGCGAAAATCAACTGGTGGTTTGTGCCTGAACTGCACATCGGCGCCTACAGCAACCTGAACTCCTACGCGAACTTCTTGGAGTTCTCGGTCGGCGCGACGTACCATTTCTGAGGAGGCAGCCGATGAATTTCAACGTATACATAAATAGACAATCGACGCGCGCGCCTGGAGAGAACACGCGAGCGCGAAAAGCCGCGAACGCGATGGCTGGCGCGGTGATATTCGCGGTCGCGATACTTTTCCTCGCGGGCTGCGACAACACCTTTTCGGTTTTTCAGACGATAAGCCAAGAAAAGAAGCAGACTGGGGCTGACCTCTTTCTGAACACCCAGGTGCGCGCGATGGCCAGCGACAGCTCGAACTACTACGCGCTGCTGGCACAGGTATACTATCGCGACAAAACCACCGCCGCGTGGAACGCGCTGCCGGTCAACGGCGCCTCATTGTACCTCGCCTCGGGGCTCGCCTCAGATTCCTCCGGAACCGTGTATGTCGCGAAGTCAGACTCGAACAATGTGCTGGATGACATCTATTCCACCACGGACAAAGGTTCGACCTGGACCGCGATGGGCGCGGTGGCCGACCTCGGAAGCGGCATGAGCGTCGACTGGATCAAGTGCGCGAACGATGTGCTCTTTGTCGCGGCGCACGACACGTCGATGAATTACACGCTCTACTACTACGACACTTCGTCCACCGCGTTCGCCGCCACCGGCGTCACAGGAAGCGGCGACACGATTCTCAAGGATGTCGTGTACGACGGCACAGGGCTGTACTGGGCGATCACCGCGACGGATGCCTACAGCGGAGCGATCCCGGGCGCGATGACAAAGGACGCCACCTCGGGCACGCCATCCTCCAGTCTGGGGCTGGTCGGGCTCGCCAGCGACGGTGCGGGCCGCGTGCTCGTGACGAGGAGCGATGGGAACGCGTACAGTTATTCTTCGGGGGCGTGGGCCAGCTTCCAGGTCAAGGCCTCGACCAAGCTTGGACCCGCGTTCTTCCTGACGAAGCCCACCAGCAGCGAGCGAATCCTCGTCGCGAAGGGCATCGCGAGCTACGGATACATGGAGTACAACGAAACCGGGCCGGCGACCAACGACGCTGGTTCGAACTATGTGACGACCTCTTCGAGCATCTATTATGGCGCGATGCTCAATAAAACGGTTTTAGGTTTCTGGCAGCCAAGTTCCGATCCCAACGTGCTCTTCGCGCTTCTCGCATCCGGAGGCACCGACTCTTACGCCCTCTACAGGAATGATTTTGATGTCGCCACCTCGAAGTGGAGCGGCTGGACCGCGGAATAACGCGCCGCATCCGCTCTTTGGCTCGGCGGGAACCGCTGGCGCCGGAAGCGGAACATCCGCGGAGCCACTCGCTTCGCGGATGCGCCCGCGCACGCTCGATGAGTTCATCGGGCAGGAGCACATTGTCGGGCAGGGACGGCTGCTCAGGCGCGCGATCCAGAAGGACCAGCTGAGTTCCGTGATCTTTGCGGGGCCGCCCGGCACTGGCAAGACGACCCTCGCGCGCATCATCGCCAACACCACCAAGAGCCACTTCATTACCCTCAACGCCGTGCTCTCCGGCGTTGCCGACCTCCGCGAGGCGATCGAACAGGCTAAAACCTACCGCGACATGTACAGCCGCCGGACCATCCTCTTCGTAGACGAGGTGCATCGCTGGAACAAGAGCCAGCAGGACGCGCTCCTTCCCTGGATCGAGAACGGCACGGCGATACTCATCGGCGCGACAACCGAGAACCCCTTTTTTGAGGTGAACCGCGCCCTCCTCTCTCGCTCCCGCGTCTTTGTCCTGAAACAGCTCACGCGCGACGATCTCTTCGCCGTGGCGCGCCAGGCATTGGACGACACCGAGCGCGGGTACGGAAAGTACAAGGTCGCGTTCGAAGCAGGATCGCTGGAGCACATTGTCGACACCGCGGATGGCGACGCGCGCAGCCTCCTCAATGCGCTCGAACTCGCGATCGAGACGAGTTCCCCCCTATGGCCTCCCCCCGAGGGCACTCAGCTTTTCATCGGAATGAACGACGCCGAAGAGAGCATCCAGCGTCGCGCTGTGCTCTACGACAAGGATGGCGACTACCACTTCGATACGATCAGCGCATTCATAAAAAGCGTGCGCGGCTCCGACCCCGATGCTGGCCTCTACTGGCTCGCGCGCATGGTCTACGCCGGCGAGGATCCCGATTTTATACTTCGCCGCCTCCTCATCCTCGCCTCAGAGGACATAGGTCTCGCGGATCCGCAGGCCGTGGCGGTGGTGAGCGCCTGCGCGCAAGCCTTCGATCGCGTCGGCCTTCCCGAGGGACAGTTCCATCTTGCCCATGCGACGATGTACTGCGCGCTCGCGCCAAAGTCCAACTCGACGCTCGGCTACTTTGACGCGCTGCAGGCCGTCCAAGCTGAACAGGCAGAGGTGCCGGATCACCTCAAGGACGCAAACCGCGACAAGGTCGCGTTTGGTCATGGCGAAGGCTATCAGTACCCGCATGCCTACCGGGACCACTGGGTCGCGCAGCGCTATCTTCCGCAGACACTCGCGGGCCGCCTCTTCTATTCCCCGAGCCAAATTGGCTACGAGGGTGAGCGGCGCGCCCAGGTGCTCATGCGCAGGGAGGCACAGCTCTCGCTCCTCGCGGACGACACCGACGACAGCGCGCCCGAGAACCTCGTGTGGTCGAAAGAGGGAGAAAAGCGCGCGCAGTGGAGAATTCGGAGCGAGGCAGCGGCGACCGAGCGCCTTCTCGCCGCGCGAACCGCGGTGTTCGACGCGCTCGCGCCGCGCGCGATCGAAAATCTTCTCGTCGTGGATCCGAGGTCGGGTTTCTACGCGATGGAGGCGATCCGCAGAACACCTGAGGGTAAAACCTGCGCCGTGCTCGAGTCGGAGGCCGCGAAATTTCAGCTCGAGAACCTTCACAAATCGATCAGTGAGATCCTGAAGCCCACTACCCTGCGCTACGATGAGGTAATCCAAGGCTCCGGCGCGGCGATCGGCGAACTGCCAAGCGCGCAGGCGGAATCGAGCGCGCTCCGCGAATACTGGTCGGAGGCGCGCCCGGACGCGATCCTCCTGTGTGAACTGTCGAAAGTACCGGAAGAAGTCGCCGCCGCACTCGTGCGCTACTCAAGCCGCGAGAACGCAGCCGCTCCCAAGATACTGGCCTTCGACATCGATGCGGCCCGCTCCTCGATGCTCTCTTCGGCGCTTCTGCCCGCCGCTGCGGCAAACGCCGAATCAGCAGGCTTCCTCGAGCGTCTCGCGCGGCTTGAGGAGAAAATGGGGTCCGGGCCGGGGTACAGGGGCAACGCCACCGCGAACGCAAGCTTGGAGCGCCTCAAGGATATGGTTTGCTCCCTCGCTCCAGCGCTTGCAACCTCAACACGCGAACTCCGCGCGCGCTACCCGAGGCGCATCGACGAATCCATGATCGAGCGCTGGCTCGATACCTCGGCGGAGTATGGAAAGGCCTTCGCCGACGCATTTTCGGAGAGTGACAGAATTATCCTTGATTCGGTGGTGAGGAAGTACAATCTATCGCCACAGTGGCCAATCGTGCTGCGAGTCTTGGAATTCAGCGCTTCGTCCGGACGCTGAGTCCGTTTTCCTGGCTGATCGCCTTTATCTCGCTGGCTGTGTGCTGCACGCTGAACTCGCGGCACATCATCTCGTAGAAAGGCATCGCCTGCATATCGACTTTCCAAGCCTCGCCGCGAAGGTAGGCGGGGAACCACTGTTCAGCCAGAATCCGCCAGCTCTCCTCTTCCTGTCCCGGCACGATTGGGAAAAAGCGAATTCCCGCCAATTGCGAGGCCCGGAACATGGCTGAAGAAGAGCCGATCGCGATCATGCTCGATCGCTCAAAACCTGCCGAAAGCGCCGCTCTCAGATATTCGCCCGGTTTTCCCCGCTCCTTGCCCGCGATGCGGAAAAAGCACTCGCCGAGGCCCGCGGCCTGCCACATGCGCATCGCCGCGGATTCCCCAAGGTTGCTGTACACGAAGAGCTCGGAGCGCGGCGCGATATATCTCGCGCTCCGCAGGAATTCTTCCGCCGTGCTGAAATGTGGAACCCTTCCAAGTTCTTGGATGAGACCTTCGGCCATGGAAAACCAATCGATGATCATCATTTCCGCGGGAGGCTTATCTTCGAGCTTGAAGAGATCGTCGATCGTGGCTTCGGAATAGCTATATTTTTCAAGGGTCTTGATGATTGCGGTTCGCTGCATCGAGGGGTACAGCACGTTGAGTACGCGCAGCGCCGCCAGGAGGATGATGAGGGGATGCTCTCCCCGCAGCGACGACTCGAGGGCAATTTTCCTCCAGACTTCGCCCGCGATCGCCGGATCGACGCTTCCTCCGAAGCATCCTATGAATGAGGGCAAATACGCGGTTTCGTGCCAGTATCTGCTGATATCGAAGACCGCGCCCTCAGATTCGATGATGACGATGATCTGTTTGTCGTGGAGGTGCAGCGGTTGATCGGCCCGAGTCGATTCCTCCGGCTTGGACAGAGGTTTGAGTGTGACATTTGCGCCACGGGCGCGCCTGTGCGTTAAAGGTTTCGCCATCTGTCCAATTTCCGATACATGAACGATTCTCACCAGTATCCTCGCTATAGGTTATCGGCACCTCGCGGCAAGCTCTTGATGCGTGGGCGCGCTGGATTCCATCAGGCCGCATGCTCTTGACGAAGCTGAACAGTGAACGCATGCTCTAGGCGTGATACAGGCACATTTCACCTCGGTCGATGAGGTATACGCATTCGTCATGGGCTTTGTCAACGTCGAAAAGGGCCAGGCGACAGAGTTCAAACTTGACCGCATGCGCTGGATGGCAGAGCGCTTGGGCAATCCTCACCTTGGCAGAGTGACGGTTCACGTCGCTGGCTCGAAGGGAAAAGGGTCGGTCGCCACGCTGATCGCGCGGGCAATCCAGGCTTCGGGCACTCGCACGGGCCTCTACACTTCTCCCCATATTCTTTCCTGGAAGGAGCGCATGACGGAGGCGGGCGACGAGATGCCTGATGAGATCATTCTCGGCGCGGCTGAAGAAGTGTTCGCCCTCACCGAAGGGAAAGGGCCCGACGATTTTCCGGGCGGCGAGCTTCCGACGTACTTCGAACTCACCACGCTCATCGCATTCTGCGCCTTCAGGCGCGCGGGTTTTCGCGCGCAGGTGATCGAGGTGGGGCTAGGCGGCAGGCTCGACTCGACCAATATCGTCGCTCCCGATGTCACCGCGATCACCCCAATCGAACTCGAGCACACACAGTTCCTCGGCACGACCATTCCTCTCATCGCCGGCGAAAAGGCGGGCATCATAAAACCGGGCATTCCCGTGTGCGCGCTCCAGCCCAAGGCCGAGGCGCTCGAGGTAATCCAATCGCGGGCATCGGCGCAGCGCGCGCCCTGTTATGTCGTGGGAGAAAATATCTCAATCGAGGACATCAATGTAAATCTCGAGGGCACCTCCGCGAGGCTCAAAGCGGCAAGCCCGGCTCCTCATGGCAACTCGAAGGCACTGTCGCGCCTCTTTGGCGGGCCGACACTCGACGTACGCACCGATCTCGTCGGCTCCTTATATGCCGGAAATATGGCGCTCGCCGCGCTGACGCTCGCACAGCTTCCTCTCAAAATTCGCGCGGAGCACCTCCAAAGAGGTTTTAGCTCGACGCGCATCCCCGCCCGTTTCGAGGTCATTGGGCGCGCGCCCCTTCTCGTCCTCGACGGCGCGCACACGCCCGAGTCGATACGCGGCATACTCACAACCTTCCTCGAGCTGTCGCCCGAGCCCAGGCACCTCCTCTTCGCCTGCGCGCATGACAAGCGGCACGGGGAGATGGCCCGCCTGCTCGCTCCTCACTTCGAAGAGATCGTCATCACGAGACCAGGGAGTTTCAAGCAGAGCGAACCGACCGCCGTTTTCGAGAGTTTCTCCGCGCTGAAGCAAGAATGCGCGCTCATTGAGGATACGAGGGTGGCCATTGAGCAAGCGCTGCGCCGCGCCCGCGAAGCGGGCGCAAGCCTCCTCGTCACAGGCTCCTTTTACCTCTGCGCTGAATTTAAAAAGTGGAAATCAGGCTCTGAATAGCCCCGATGAGGGCACCGAGTATACCGCCGAGCCACGTGATCCACACAAGTTCCTTATTGACCACCTGGAGGACAATCCGCTCGACCTCCCTCATGTCGAGGCTGTCGATCCGCTCGGCGACCATGGCGCGGATGTCGATCGCCTCCACGAGGAGCGGCATGCGCGATGCGATCAGCGAGAGAAGCGCGTTCGAGAGGGTTCCTGAGAGCTGGTTGATATCCTTTTCGCCTATTCCGAAGAATTCAGCGACCGATTTTCCTTTTGAGGATTCCTTGAGCACGTCGACAAAGAGCGCCCCGAGCGCCGAGGCCGAATCGGGTCCCTGCGAGATCGTCCGCACGAAGGCATTGAGAACAATACCTGCCGCATCATCAGCGGAAACGGGCATAGTCAGGATTTCCCGCAGTTTGGCGCCCGCGAGCCGGTCGTACACGCGCTCTGCCCTCTCGCGCAGTTCATCCCGCGAGCCGCTCAAAGACTGAAGGACTCCTGGCAGCGACGTGCTTCCGAAACCGTGAAGTTCCTCGCGGGAGGCCGAAGGTTCCGAGGTGCCGCCATGCGCGCGCTGTTCGATGATGACCGCGCAGATTGCCTCGGACACTTTTTCTGGAGCGATCGGATCTCGGAGAATATTTTCAATGGTGTCGATGAGGTCCTCGATGGTATCGGGCATAGTCTGGGCGATTTTCGCATCGTATCCCGCGATCGAAACAAAGAGGCGCTGCATCGGGCCGAGGCGACCGAGCGCCCTTTTGACGAAGGCGTGCGCTTCGGTTTCGAGCCGCGATCTGAAATCGCTGCCGCGCATGAAAGCGCCAATGTGGGGAAGCGCGATCTCGTAGGCTTTGGGGATGATCGCGTCGGCGAGCGCCTTGACGGTGGCATCGGGGGGAAGCTCGGCAGCGGCGCCGAGAAGGAGCCTTGGCGAGGCGGCTCGATCGCCCGCATCCGAAACCTGCGCGCTTCTCGCCGCGAGCGCGTCCGCCGCGTTGACGATGGACCGCGCGAATTGCTCTCTCAAAATGAAGTTGCCCAGTTCCATCTCACCCACGCGGCGGAAAAATTCCGAGAGGATGTCCCGCATGGAAGACTGAAGCGCCCCGGAAGCAGAGAGTTGTTGAAATGACCTAAGGATCTGCGTGGCGATAGGCGTCGCGGAGCGCCCGTCCTCGCGCGTCGCGTCCGTGGCTTCGATGCTGCTCTCGGTCTCAGAGTCGGCAGGTTCAGGCGCCCCCGCGAAAAGCCGCTCGGCGGGCTGTCCAAGGAATCCGTTGAGCGCGATTCGTATCGCGCCCTCGGCGGTCGCCCTGATCTCGGGGGACTGGATCCGCGTTTTTATCACCTGCGGAGTAAGCAGCTCCTGCGCGACAGTATCGCCAAGACTCTGCGCGAGCCTCTCACGCTCGCGGGGGAGGATTCCCGGGGTGAAAGGAAGCTTCACCCCCAGCACTCTGATGGCCTTATAGGGCCTAAAAAGCATCTTAATGGCGAGCCAGTTCGTGAAATATCCGATTATCGAGCCTATGAGCGGAGGAAGGACCCATGTTTGTATCCAATTCATCTCATTTCATCCTGAGCGCGGCGCGCTTTGCTTGAGCCTCGCTCGAGAAGCTGTTCGAGTCCGCCGCCGAGATCCATGCATCTTGGCCGCTGTTCCGCACCTTGAACCAGAGGCTGCCTCTATCCCGATCTGAGCTGCTGTACGCGCTCTCTTCAATCCTCAACACAGTTCCCCTTCGCAAAATTCCAAGATCATCAGATGCGACAGATGGCGCTGACTTCATCTGCGCGTACATCGAGGAAACCGCAAGCCACTGGCTCGCCCCGTTCAGGCTGCCGTCTTCGGGCAGGCGAATGCGTGGTTTGCAGCTCATGACGCTGAGCGCGACAAGCCCCGCGATGAGAATAATTGACAATTTCAGTAAAGACTTCTTCATTCAGATGGACCTGCCCCGTGACCAGTGCTCAAAAAACAAGTATATTCAACAATAACTATGCGCAGAGATATTGGCAAGATCAGGCTGGCGACGCTCTTGGGCTTCATCGCGCTCTTTGGAATGTGCGCCGCGCGCGGTGCTGAGGCGCAGCCCCTGGTCAGCCTGAACGCTGGTTTTACCAACGCGTGGACAAGAACTTCGACCTCCGGTTTTGGGCACCACACGGGGTGGAATGTTGTCGCGGACGCAGAATGGAACTTTGACATTCCTCTTGAGGCCCAAGGAACCGCTACGCGGAAATCGCTCGCGCTTTTGCTCGTTCCGGGCCTGCGGGCGCAGTATCTCGACATCGGACCATCCAACTGGCTCGGCGACGGCTCCCGCTACAGGGCATGGAACGCGTTAGGGTTTGGTCCCGAGCTGAGCGCTGGATTGATGCTCTCGAGTCCGGGGGCTCGATTTTCGCGGGCTTTGAGTCTCGACGCGGCCTTTCTCGCCAATTTCTGCAATTACACCAATACGACGCTCTACACCGCCTATACCTCCTGGCTCATAGGGTTGAGCTATACGGCGCGGCTCGGCAGCCAGTGGTCGATCGCAGCGAGCGTGCCTGTGGAATTCGCGTCGCGCGCCGACGGCCAGAGCCTTATCCTGGGCATCAGCGTGGGAGGTCGATATGCGATCAAATAATCCGGCAGCGCGCGCGCGGGTTTCTGTCGGCGCGTCCGATACGCCCGGCACGCGGATCATCAAGAACACGCGCCGTGCGCGCTCCACCTCAGCGCTCACCCTCTTCGCCGCACTCACCACGCTGATCGTCACGCTGGCAGGCTGCAGCCTCTTCCCCACGAACGCGACGACCCTTGGCTCAGAGAAATATGCGGTGATCGTTGGGATAAACGACTATCCCAATTTGCCTTCAGGCAATCAATTGAATTACTGCATCGCGGACGCGACCGCAATATACAACATGCTCAAGGCGGCCGGATGGGACGCGCACCTCTACACCGATGCCACCAAGAGCACCATCGAAGCGGCACTGGCTTCAGTTCCCGCTGGACAGGATTCCTTTGTATTCTACTATTCTGGGCACGGCGATTCAGGCACGAGCGAATCCGCCTACATTGTGCCGAGCGATTTTGATGGTGCAACATATGGGAGCATGATATCTACAAGCGAGTTATCTGGATGGCTCGCCTCAGTCTCCTCGACAAATAAATCGGTGATTCTGGATTCCTGCTATTCCGGCGCCTTTATCGGGTCGAGCGACACGCTCGACAGCGCCTACGACTACACCGTCGATACCTTATGGTCGAGCACCACTTATTTACAGAAATCTTCTGCCGCCACCATGTTCTTCCGCTTCGGCGACCTGCTCGCCCAGAACGCGGCATCAGCCTCGAAAAATCCCTCGGATGCTCCCTTGGTAATTTCGGCGGCAGGATGGAACGCGACTTCGCGAGAAGAAGGTTCGCCCTACAACCACGGCATTTTTACCTACTATTTCCTTCAAGCGGCGCAGACAAACTCAACTAGCGGCTTCATGAAAGGCGATGCCGATAAAGACGGCGTCCTCTCCCTCCTGGAGGCGTACCACTACGCCGAAGTCAAGCTTGAAGCGCAGGTGAATCAGTTTGGTTTTGTGCCGCACATTTCTGGGGGATTGCGCGATTTTGCGCTCATCGACGATCGCTGATCAATCTACAAAATCCGTACCCTCTTTCGAAAATTCCGGGAAGAAATAGACGAGCGCGCCTGAGCTGCGAACGCGCACCTGGGCGATTCCCTTTTTAGCGAGGCTGTCGAGCTGGCGCTGCGCGTCGTCGATGGAGATGTTCGCCTCGATCGCGACTTCCCCTGCGGACACCATGCCGTTGTTCGATTTCGCGAGGCGGAGAATGATTCGCTCCGGGGTCTCTTCTTTTCTGAATCTCGGCGTGAAACCCGCGTTTGCGGTGCCGCTGAAATCGTCGAACCCGATGGCTTCGCGCGCGGCATACCCAATATTGGCCTCTCTGACCTGATTCGGGAGCGTCACGAGGTCGTAGAGACAACCTATGCCGCCGAGTCCTCCGGTAAAGAGCCACAGAAGCCCTGTGCCGTTCTTGCCGAGGTAGAAGCGGTGAAATCCCAGCGCGCCAAAACCCGAGACGAACCAGAGAAGATAGGCGATCGAAAGATTGTATCTCACGAAGTGCTCCACAATTTTCAAATTGAGGCAAGCTGACAGACGCCGATCACGCCGCATCGCGGTATTTGACCATGCGAGCCTTGCCGTGCTACAACGAAGTATACGCATTTTGTGCGATGACGAAAAGTCATTTGAGACCAAATTTACGGGAGATTCCCATGACCCTTCTACCTACGATCAAGCAACTTCTAGCCCTCGCGCCGGAGCGGCAGAGCGTCACGGTGCGCGGTTGGGTGCGCACCAAACGCGAAACGAAACAGTCTACCTTCATCGAAGTCAACGATGGTTCCTGTTTTTCCAATATTCAGTGCGTCATCGACGCGAGTATCCTCGAAAATGATCGGATCAAGACCGCGCTCAGCGCGATCTCGACTGGCGCGAGCGTCGAAATACGCGGCGCGCTGGTACCTTCCCCAGCAAAGGGACAGAGCGCCGAGGTCAGCGTCGAGCGCGTCGAAGTCCTTGGCGAAGCGCCCACCGAGCGCTACCCTCTCCAGAAGAAGGCGCACAGCCTCGAGTTCCTGCGCGAGCTTGCCCATCTCAGGGTGCGCACCAACACCTTCGGCGCTGTCGCGCGCGTGCGCAACCGCATGGCCTTCGCCATCCACCAGTTTTTCCAGGAGCGCGGCTTCTGCTATGTGCACACGCCCATCATCACCGCGAGCGACGCCGAAGGCGCCGGCGCGATGTTCCAGGTGACCACGCTCGACCTCGACGCGCTCGCGAAATCCGGCAAGCCCGTGGACTACGACAAGGACTTCTTCGGCAAGAAATCCTACCTCACCGTGTCCGGACAGCTCAACGTCGAGACCTACTGCCAGGCCCTCTCGCGCGTCTACACCTTCGGCCCGACCTTCCGCGCCGAGAATTCCAACACCACCCGCCACCTCGCCGAGTTCTGGATGATCGAGCCGGAAGTCGCCTTCGCGCGACTGCCCGAAAACATCGCGCTCGCGAGCGAATTCATCCAATACCTCGTCAGTGTCGCGCTCAGCGACTGCGCCGACGATATCGCCTTCTTCGATCAGCGCATCCAGCCAGGCCTCAAGGAGTCGCTCGAGAAAGTCGTCTCGACGCCTTTCACCCACATGACCTACACGGAGGCAGTCCGCGAGCTCGAAAAGTCGGGCGCGACCTTCGAATTCAAGCCCTACTGGGGCTGCGATCTCCAGAGCGAACACGAAAAATTCCTCACCGAGAAGGTCGCGGGCGGACCCGTGGTCGTCACGGACTACCCCAAGGACATCAAGGCCTTCTACATGAAGCAGAACGAGGACGGAAAAACCGTGGCTGCGATGGACGTGCTCGTTCCCCGTTTCGGCGAGATCATCGGCGGTTCGGAACGCGAGTGGCGCCTCGACATCCTCGAAAAACGGATCGAGTCGCTCAGCCTCTCCAAGGAAGCCTACAGCTGGTATCTCGACTTGAGGCGCTTCGGTTCGACACCCCACGCGGGATTCGGGCTCGGCTTCGAGCGGCTCCTTCTCTACGTAACCGGAATGACCAACATCCGCGACGTGATTCCCTTCCCGAGAGCGCCTCGTCAGGCTGATTTCTGATCGAGGCGTCGGCGATGAAAGAACCCCGTTCCCTCACTCGAATCTCCCTCAAAGCGCGCGCGTTGGCATGCGCGCTCATTTTCTTGGCCAGCTTCGTCATTTCCGGGGCATATGGCCTCGATACCAGCACCTTTAGAGCCCTCGGCGCGAAGATAGCCTCGCCGCCATCGATCAACGCGAGGTCAGCCATCCTCATCGACGCGGCGACGGGAACAGTGCTCTTCGAGAAGAATGCCGACCTCGCGCTGCCTCCCGCCAGCCTCACCAAGCTCGTCACGCTCCATGTGGTGATGAATGAGATCGCGGCGGGCCGGCTCTCGCTCGACCAGATGATCGACATTCTGCCACAGGACACCGCGCTCCCCTACGGTTCCTCGCTTATGTACCTCCAGCCGGGAATGAAGGTGAGCCTCCGGGACATAATGCTTGGCGCCGCGGTGGTTTCGGGCAACGACGCGGCGTACACGCTCGCGCGCGTGGTTGCAGGCTCGAACGAGAAATTTGCCGAAATGATGAACCAGGCGGTGCGCCAGCTCGGATTCGAGCGGCTCACCTTTGTGGAACCGAGCGGCCTCTCGGAGAAAAATCTCGTAACCGCCCGCGAATTCGCCCTCTTCTGCAAGGACTACATCGAACTCCACCCCCAGGCGCTCAAAGATCTCCACTCGGTGAAGTCGATCCGCTTCCCGCGCCCGGAACACGCGACCGCGAACTATCACCCCGATGGCGTCATCATCCAGTACAACCGCAATCCCCTCATCTTCAGCTACGAGGGCGCGGACGGCCTAAAAACGGGCTACATCATCGAGGTCGGCTACAACATGGCAGCTACCGCAGCGCGCAACGGGAGCCGATATATCGCCGTGCTGCTAGGTGGATCTTCGACCCCCTACGCGAACGGCGTCACCAACCGCACGCGCGACTCGAAGGCCCTCCTCGACTGGGCATTCGGCAATTTCAGCACCGCGAGGCCGGGTTACATCATGCCTAAATCGATCCGCGTATGGTTCGGAAAGAATACCCGCGTGCAACCCGAGCCCGATGGCGAAGCGGCAGTCACAGTGGCAAGCTCGCTCGCCGACCGCGTGAGCGCTAAAATCGAGACGCTCAAAAGCGTAAAGGCGCCGGTGCACAAGGGCGACAAGCTCGGCAGCATCGTGTACAGCGTGGACGGGAAAACGGTGGGCTCGGTGGACCTCGTCTCTCAGCAGGAGATCC
>Ga0172369_10004783_pt1 | contig 17000 bp, 22 predicted proteins | sample LakKiv25m_FD_114539 | JGI IMG/M metagenome (GOLD analysis project Ga0172369, IMG submission 114539) | Freshwater microbial communities from Kabuno Bay, South-Kivu, Congo - kab_022012_11.25m | ecosystem: Environmental > Aquatic > Freshwater > Lake | place: Democratic Republic of the Congo...
GTGGATCCTACAGCATACGTACCCGAAAGACCCACAACTTTTCTTACAAAACTTTTTGGAGAAAACGAGAAGGTTGAAATTGTTTCCTCCGAACTAGTTGACGGTAAAATAAAAGCCCAAATCACCATGACAACAAAGAGCGCTACGCAGAAACTAGATATTGCAGTAGCACAAAACGACGGTTCAATTGAAAGCATCTCTTATACACTTAATCCAAAAGATTTTCCCCAAGGCCAGGCTGAAACACAAGGCGTAATAACATTTAAAAAATTTACCACACCGGTCGCGCTACCACCTTTTATACCTACCGAATCAGATTTTCTTATAGACTCCTTTGTTGATATATCAAGTTACAGCCCGTTGCGCTATGCGGTTAACACTGGCGACTACAAACTGTTTGATGACGGAGTAGTTATGGACGGGGAGGGTGCAATAAAATTAATTCGCGGAAATGGCGGGGAGGTGTCACTAAACTGCTCTCTCAACGACGCACGGTGTCAGGTGAAGTACGCCGAACTAAGGGAGATATTCAATTTACTTACCCCATTTATAACTGGCGCCGGTCCTGTTGCCTGCGACAACAAGAAATTGCCTGAAGGGACTCAATCGCAAACATACAACGGGGTTTTGACGTTGCATCTTTATAACCCAAATAGAAACGGTGTTGATCTGCAGGATTACAGTTTGTTTGCGTTGGTGCACGTTGCTGGGGATGCAAAAAATAGCTACGAGATCAGAGTAAAGGTTGGTACACAATACTGTTTTTCCGGAACGGCAGACGACCAAACGATTATAAACATATCAGATGCACTAAACACATTTCAGGGCTCATTAGACGCCGTGGTTGCAACCCCGGCCCCTGCGGAGTCGCTCGATACCGAGTTGCCGCTAGAATAACAGACTAAACCCCAACTTAGTACCATTACATATTTATGCATTTCAATTCAACGATTTACATTGTTGCACGGGATTGTTTTTAAGAAAATTATAACTAGTCGCAAAAATTTAACGATATTATTTTTTGTACCTCTTGTTGCAGACACAATAAATAAAGAAATTGTGCAGAGGGTGTTGACAGATGTGTTTTGTAGTGTATAGTAACTCTTACCGTTGTCCGCTCCCAAAAAAGAGCGAAAAAAAACTTAGGGAACTGAGAGACCCAAAAGTTGGACACAGAGGAGATGAGTACCAAGTTTTGTTGGCGTGTTCCCAGCTTAGGCCTAGCCCAAGCAAAGGACCATAGCTGACAAGAGTTACTCTTCACTGAAAAGTGAATGTGTTAACTTGCATCGCTTTTATAGCAACGCAACTTGAACCTCTCGCGGTTGGACAGACTGATCGAGGAAGACCTCATGAAAAGATCTCAAATCTTTTTCGAGGCATTTTGAAAGCCATTGTTTAAAACGCAATGTGCAATCAGAATGGAAAATCCGGATTCCGACAACGCCCTGCTCACGCAGAAAACGACTGAGGAATTACGTCTCTACCGAGATAAGTCCATCCAGCTTTAAGGGCAGTGTGCCACGGAGTGTTGATTTATTTAGAGCCTGGGAGTTCGAAGATGCAAAGGCCACAAGCCAGACGCAATCATTCGGATTTTCATTCTAAACAACAACTACACCGAGCACCCTGCCCTTAAGCATTTCTATAGGAAAAATTCGGGGGTGATACTCTGGAGAAAACAACTTGTCTTTTCCTTTGTATCACCCCACCAGCCTGGGAGCTCTGATAATAGCAAATTAAAAAATAAACTCCCGATGATAACTACTCTCCTCCCTTATTATGCATTAGCATTACAAAACTTCTTCCCCCCCCTTTTTTTTTCTCTGATGTTGTCACTATCCAAGCATAAAAAAACCGCCCTTTGGCGGAAAGCTAGTCAACTGTGGAAACAGCGATGCACCTGTTCTGCTTGGATTTAGTAATGGACAGCAACACTTTACTAAAGTGTATGCCTTGTGGATATAGAGTCAATATGCCAAACGCAAACGCCACTTTCTTTAACAAAGTGCGTTTAGTGCTATTGATTTAAATCATCCAGCGAAGTGTCGCCATAGACATCTTCGGTTCCGGAAAGATCCAACCCATCAAGAGACTGAAGGTCCCCGTCAATATCTGCTTTGACTTGCGGTTGCGCGGTGCCAGTGGTCGTATCAGTTCCGGTTGAGCCGGTAGTGCCGGTCTGCGCAGATGGCTCGGTTGTTGTACCGACAGAGTTGGTTGGCGTTGTCTCCTCCGTAGTCACTTTGTCAGTTGTGCCGCTTATCTGCGGCTTAATGATCAACAGCACCACTACGCCAATTAGGATTACTATAATCAATGCAAGTATAAGTATAGGAGTGTTTGATGATTTTGAAGTTGGGGTTTCTTGTTTGGTTTCTTCCATAGTATTTTCCTCCATAATTAATCCTCACCTGTAATAACTTGATTCTTAAGGGCTAAAATATCGGGGCGAATTGTTGTTTGGTAGTATTTGCGGATTTCGGCAGCGTCTGCTTTTATGGGTTTTAGAAGAGCCTTTGCTTCTGCAAGTTTGGTTTTATAATCTTCGACAGTTGATGCACATGTAAAGTTTTTCAGTTCTTCAAGTTTGTTGCGGAATGCATTGTAATCTGTATAAAATTTATCTATTTTCTCCTCAAGGTTTTTCAGATCATCCTCCAGATCTGAAACATTGTATCCAAGATTCTTCCATCTTGTTATTTTTTCAGAAAGGCGGTCTTTTAGTTTGATGTAGTTTTCGTAGTGGTTGGTTTCTTTTTCTTCAAAGTTTGCGAGTCTCTTGTCAATTAATTTATCGATGTTTTTACAGGTAATGGGCCACGCTGGTTTTAAATTCTGTAGCAGGTTTTTGTTTAACTGTAGCTGGGATGGATCCAGTGCGTATGTCTTGACTACGGATGCTGCAACTAAAGTAACCGCGCAAATAAGTATAGGGGTTAATTTATGTTTAATTTTCATATGTTGATAATACAACGTGAGTGGAAAAAAATACAGACATGCTCGTGGTGGAGGGTGTCTGTTTTGTTGCAACGTGACGATGTTTTTGTCGGGTTTTGCCTGTTTAAGCCTTCTTTGGAAGCATCTCCCCCTTGTCTTTTCTTATCTTATCGCCTATTTCAAACTGATCATAAAGTTGTTGAGCGATCCCAAGTTTCATATCTCTGCCACCGCCATCCGGCCTGACAACTAAAACATAGAAGTGGTTTATTTTGTGGGGGTTTTCATCATCCCTTCGAGTATTGTGCATTTTGTCTATTACTTCACCGGTCCACGAAGAATTTCTGGTCTTTACAAGCATTTTTGCAATAAACCCCAAGAAACCAAATATCAAAAGTCCGAACACTGCAAAGAATAATATGATTGGTGCAAAAAATAATAATTTCATGAGACTATTTTAGCATTGTGGTACAAACGCACTACTACAACTATCTAGCTCAAAAAAGCACGAGCTTGTTATTAGGTGCGGGCGCTAAAAACCAACACGCTAGTCGATAAGACTGGTGTTGGTTACTTTTTGTTAGTAGACAAAATTATTGACCAAGTCTGGCCAAATCATCTTTTCCAAGAAACTTGAAAAGCTTCATGCCGTCAATTTCGGCCTGTGCAGCTTTTCTGCCATTTTTTGTGGTAACTACTGTAACTTTGCTATCATCAATCTCTACCGACTGTTTTGTTTTTACGTTAAAGAATTTCAACTAAAACACCTCCCATCTTGTCAAGTAAATTAAATTTTCACTAGACATCAAGTATAAATGATACATAAATCTAGGCTGTTAGACTATAGTTTTTTTGTAAAAAAAGAAACCCTCCGGGAAAATTCACAGAGGGGTTGTGAAGCAGTTACGTTTATGTTTATAAACCGTTGTCCGTGTTTATACGGCGGGCGTTACGGTATATTTGCCACAATATACCGATGCTCCAGAATGGATCCCACGCTCCGTACCTGTATACGAGCACGGGTAGTTTACTATCGTCGGGAAAGGCCACAAGCAAACCGGTTCGCTTGTCTTTTGTAAAAAAGCTTGGGCCCACAAGGTCTGCCTTATCGCTTCCAATTTGGATGCGTGATACGCGAGTGCCCCCAAACCCGGCAATGCCTTCTCTATAGTGATCCAGCCCCTTGGTAATGTTACCTGATTTATATTCCATCGAGATCAGCCAAGCAAAAATTGAGGTAACAGGATATCCCCAGTTTTTTAGGCGATAATATTCTCTGTGCACTTTGAGTCTCAGTTCAAGCAGAAACTGACAGAATATCCAGCTGAGCAAGGCAACAAGGCTGGCCACGCGTAGAATGTTTTCGTTTTGAAGCTGGTACGAAATGCACAGCCCGGCAAGCAAAACGATGCCTCCAAGTCCAAGCGATGGTGTCAAAGCATAGAAAAACCAACGGATTTTTTCCCATCGGTCTTGTAGTTCTTTTGTAATATCCCGAGCCGTCGACAGTGTGGCTTTTCGTCTATTACCCATCGTATACTCCTCTCCATTTCAATCTCAGATTTTAGTGATCAAACCTTTATGCAGTATAAGTCATACCCTTATATCGATCAACCTATAAGCAACTCTGCCGTGTTACCTAAGATGTGTTACTATCTAAATCACTTAAGTGATTACCAAATAAGGAGGTGAATTGAGTGGATAAAAATAAAACAGTAATAATCGGTGTTGCAATTCTTGTCCTTGTTTCATTGGGTGTAGGTTCTATGTTTGTTAAACCCAAGGCTAAACCAACAACACCGGAAAAGACTACTAAAGAAACAACCGCAACCGACAAACCTAAACCAACAGAAAGCGAAAAAGTTTCGGGTGTGGGCTCCGTATTGGAAATGTTTAAAACAGGCAAAAACCTAAAATGTACATTTGTTGTTGACACCGAGAAAAACGTTGCTCAAACAATGTATATGGCCGGTAACAAAATGAGTATGGACTTTGCCGTTCAAGCAGAGACCGACCAGCCTGCGTTTGAATCCCATATGGTTATTGATCAAGACATTGCGTATATGTGGACCTCGTTAACTAAAAAAGGCTCCAAAATGGATCTGACGGAGTTTCAGAACGAGGAAACAAACCAACCAACCGGGGACACTTCAAAGTACACCGGCGAATTAAACAAGCAGGTAAGTTATACTTGTGACCCGTGGTTACTTGTTGATAATTCAAAGTTTGAACTGCCTTCAGATGTCGAATTTATTGATGTCACCGCCAGCATGAAGGCACTGCAGGACCAGGTAAATTCCGGTGAGTTACAAGAAAGTACCTGCAAGATGTGTGAAACGTTGGGAACTCCTGATATTGTTGCAAAGTGTAAACAGGGAGCAGGCTGTCAATAAATTACCTTGTGAATAAGATCACAACAAAAGATGCGCTAACCTAGTTAGCGCATTTTGGTTTGTGCCAACGTATCCCGTGTTAAAATGACCAAAAGGAGGAGCGTATGAAACTCATTAAAAGCAAGGTCCTGCTGGGTTTTTTGCTTGCTGTTTTGCTTCTTGTCGTGTGGATTTGGACAGAAACGGCCCAGCCCAAAATTGCTTATGCCCAAGATGAGACGCCTTCGGCGAAGGACACTACTCTGGGCCCAAGATGTGGAATGCAGATGTGTATCATGAGGCTTGTTTGCGATCCGATTACAGGGGTTTGTACTAGAACAACTGAAATTGTCACTGTTGGCTGTGTGTTTCTCCCAATTGTGGCTAAATGATACTAACGATGTTAAGCGCTCTATGCCAAAAGCAAACGAGCGCTACTTTTTTTAATGCTCTAAAATTTTTGGAAATCAGTACCAAAAACAAAAAAAATCCGCTCCGGGGTTTGTGGGAAAACCGGGGAGCGGTTTGGTAGCTATAATTTAGGCCCGTGCCTTGTCAGGAAAGCTTTTCCATCTTAGGTACTTTCCCTTTCCTAAATCCGTACATGCGGGCAAGATCGTTAAACCATTGCTGTGTCAACAATTCGCCAAAACTGCCCAGTTCAAACTGCTTAGCTCGTTGGAGAAAAGACTCCCGCGACATTTCAGGGAATGTGGTAGGGCTCGCGCACCAGACAATGTACTCACGCATGAGCAGCTCTGCCTTCAGGCTCGCCTGCGATACTTGCGCCATTTGCGCAATTCCCAGTACCCCGATCAGCAAACCGACAACAATCAGAGCAACAGGGTACATGCTAGGTTGTTCCCGCTTCAACATACCCGCTACCAAAGGCAACACGCCAATCAATACAACGCAACTCCAGAACTCAACTCGTTTCGTGTTCACGTCACTCTCCTTGTTAAATAAAATATGTTTAAGTCGGATTGTATGCTATCAATGTATTGGAGTCAAAGTGTCAAAGGCACGTATCTATAGTCTGTAGCATATAAATTATATATCAAGCTTTAATCCAGCAGGACAGTGATCAGAGCCCGACACTTGAGAGTAAATAACAGCATCTTTTAGATTGTTAACAAAAGGCTTTGATACAAAGCCATAATCAATGCGCCAGCCCATGTTTTTTTCTTTGGCACCAAAAGCATACGGCCACCACGTGTAATTGCCGGGTTTCTGGTCAAAGGCTCGGAAGCTGTCTACAAAGCCCAAGCCCACCAGCACATCCAGCTGTTCACGTTCTTTTGGAGTAAACATAATGTTGTCTTTATTTTGCTGAGGCCGGGCTAAGTCGATTTCCTTGTGTGCAATATTAAAGTCGCCCATAAGAATTACATTGTTATGCTGTAGTTTCTTAAATTTTGCCAACAAGTACTTGTAAACTTCCAGTTTGTACCCCAGATTTTCTTTCTGTCGTCCGCCGTGGGGAATGTAGAGATTGATTAGCGTAAAATTCTCAAAGCTTAGTTCAATAATCCTGCCTTCCTTATCAAAACGGTTAAAACCAAGGACTGTGTTAACCGCCAAGGGCTTTGTTTTCGTATACACTGCAGTTCCGCTGTAACCCTTTTTTTCCGCCGAGTTTACATAAAGTGTATAACCTGGAATTAGTCGTAAATCAAACGGCAAATCATTTTCCTGCGCTTTTATTTCTTGCAGGCAAACAATGTCCGGATCTTCTTGTGTTATAAATTTCAGAAAGTCCTTTTTATAGGCCGACCTTATGCCGTTAACATTCCAAGAAATAATTTTCATGCATAAAGAGTGTACCAGGTTTATAGGCGAAAAAAGACAACCCCAGCCGGTGGTTCGGAAGGGGTTGTAAGAATAACAGAGCTGCTTGTTTAGTGGCAACAGCCGAAGCAGGTCCGCAACAACTCAACGGTAGGACCGCCGTTCCAGCTGTCTTTTTCCAGCCGAATATGGCGACGTGCGCGGGGTGACAGTTTGAGTTTGAGAATCTAACTCCCCAGTATGTTTTTCCTTACTTCTTTAACAGTGTTGTCCAAAAATTCTTTGTAAGAAGATTTTGTTATAACAAGTGCTTGTTCGGTTATTTTTATCGCTTGGTCCAACAAAACCTCTTTTTGGTATCTTTTTTTGATTAACGGTAAAGCACCTTTGCTCATGGCAGCTTCAACGGAGATGTAGTTATAAGAGTCTAAAACGCGTGCCAGATGTTCCAACTCTTTTACTATCAACGGCTCCTCAAGTCCTGTGTAAGCTTTTAGACACGCGGCTATTTTTGGAAAGTCAACTTTTACCTTTTCTAAAGAGTCGTTGTACAGATCCCAGATTGCTTTTTGGTCGTGATAAAGGTGTAAATCAATGGCCGTTTCTATAAAATTGTGGGCAAGTACATCGCTTATTTCTCCTTTTGATATTTCTAACAAATCAGCAACCTCAGTAGATAATGCTTTTCCTTCAGTTCTGGCATAACCCATCTCCGGGTCGTCGCTGTAGTAATCAGCCCCACCGCCAACAGCACTGTGTAAACAAACTCCCAAACCCAGATCGGTCAGCTGCGGATAATTGGCACTAATAAAATTAGTAAATTCCTTGGGCGTATTGTGTATGTTTATCCGTCCTAAAGATGAAGTAGTTATATCGGGAAGAATGCTGCCAAAGATTAACAGAGGACTTTGCCGCCCTGTAGCTTGTGTTGAAATATACGTGTGTGCCAGAGGTAGCATAGTATTTGCAGGGTGTGTTAGTTGCCGTGTGGCAATGCTTCGCAGGCTTGACCATCTTTGTTACCATCAAGTCGGTTTACATCATTTGCAACACCACCAACTTTTTCGTAAAAAGCCTGTGCTTCGGGTTGAATTGAAAAGTCGGAACAGTTATATTCGTCTAGTTTTCTACCTTTAGTTTTGTCAGTTGTAATATTGCCCAGCTTGTCAAAAAGAATATTGCCTTGCTCATCGCGCGAAACCTTTGACTCCTGAAACGACTTTGTTTCAATTAATTTCTTTAAATCCCAATCATTTTTAGTAGCTTCCAGACCAAGCGCAGCTAAAAGTGCAACAAACGCAACAACAAGGAAAATTCGCGCTTTTTCCCAGAATATAAACATCACGGCAACAATAGCCATCAGAAATAGGATAATGCCTAATCTAATTTTTCTACTGTATCTGACTTTAGCAGCACCCGTCTCGTGCTGGTTTGTTTCGTGTTCGGTAGCCATAAACACATTATACATTTAATGCTGCACGCTTACTACGGTTTTATAATGTTAGAACAAATGTTTGTAGCTTTTTTATATGTACCACCTTGTCTGGGACCAGATTATTTTATTTGCAGGTAATCTCGTTGATGCTTGGTTGCGTAAGTTTAACTATTTAAGGTCCGGTTGAGATGCTTTCAAATTTCCATCGGCCATCTTCCTTGACAAGAGTAACAAACCTTACATTACTTCCCTTTCCAAAACCGTAGTAGGGTATTGGCTGATTGGCTGAACTTGGATCCATCAATACATCAAGAGTAATCATGTATTCGTGTCGAGTTTGAGTCCAGTTTTCTTTCACGGCCTCCTCTATACTCATAACTTTTACTGATTTCATTGCGTTAAATTGCACACCAAATGCCTGTTTTGCGCTGTCATCGCTTGTAATATTTGACGTCATCATCATGACCGCTTCGTCTGGTTTGCCCTCGTCAATTAATTGAAAGAAAGTATTAACAATATCTGTTTCCTGGGGCAGCGGAACTGAATCTGTTTCCGACTTTTCGGCGACCGGTTTTTGTGCTACTGCCTGGTTTTCACCTTTTTGAATTCGCTCAGCAACTTTAATAGCAAAGCTCACAAGTTCTGTTTCGTTGGCGGCCTTTGTAGAAGAACGGTCAACAGCAAGGAATAAATTGGTATTAATTTCTAGGGTTATGGCATTTATCCGTCCATCATCTTGCACGGCAATGAAGTGATTTAACGTAATGTCTTTGTTTGTTGTAACAGAGCGACCAAGTGCTTGTTGACCTTTTTTCTGATCCTCAAAACTTAATGCATTTAACCTAAGCGTGACAAAATTAGTTTCATCTACATAGTATTGGCATACGTTAAGGCCACGCATCTCAACTTTTTCAGTTTTGATCATGTCCTTGCCAAGAACAGATTGAACCCATTCCTTGGGAAATTCTCCGCAGATGTCCTGTCCAACAGCTGCTTCTTTTTTTGAAGTCGGTAGATTATTTGGGTTGGCCTTATTTGTTTTTAAGAAAATAAAAAGACCGACTGCTATTAGAACACCGCTACCCAAAATTAGACCTTTAAACTTATTGAAAGTATGTAGCATATATCGGTAGCTATTATAGCAGATGGTTTTTAACCAAGGTCTTTTGCAACTTGTTTTTTCCCGCCGGCTGCGAGTGACTACGAGGAATGTTGTTATAACAGTAAAAAACATTGGCTCGAGAATCGTCAATCTAGTATGAACAAGTTAGTTTCTCGAAAACTCGAAGTAACCACACAATTAGCAAGTATTAGCAGCGCCTTATTTGATTATAGGTTTGTAGCTCAGGTCAGGGAAGAAATAGAAAAAATGAATTCAGGAGCTGGGCTTTCTAATTATGAGTAACACACTGATTAGACTCGCACGTACAAGTAACATTTTCTCTAGGTCGGGCTTCCCCATTAAGTCTTCCTTGCTCCTCAACCTCCTTCTGAATCTTTGTTACGTACTCAGGTGTGTTACATGTTCCAGTAAACCAAATATATTTACAGTCTTCATTTGTCACGCAACAATTTTCTTCTTTAGCGCATAAGGGTTTTGTTTCATTTATTACTTTTTGAAGTTCCGCTTCTTTTCTTGCCTGTTCTCTTGCCGGATTAGCTTCCAAATATTTAAAGTTCCAAGCGAAAATAATTATTCCGACTATAATAAAAAATAATACGAATACGTTTTCTATTTTAAATATTTTTGATTTTGTCTTCATATCAAAATATAATTTTGCACTAACAGAACCTATTAGTGCACTTACGGGAAAAGAGCTGAGAGAAAATATCCCCAAAACGTTTGTTATATCACTATACGATCTTTTACCCCAAAAAATAGAACCAAGAATATAAAGAAAAACACCAAAATTATATGAAAGAATAACCGCAATCAAGGAAGATATGGCAGCCGTTAAGAGATTGAAATTGCCTGACTTTAGTAATTTTCTAGTGATTAAGTAATATCCCACTATTAAGACAGGAGTCAAAAACAAAGAGAACATTATTACGAGAGGAATTACCTGAAGAACCAAAGGAAACACGCCAAAAATAAACAACGAAAACACTATTGGTCTAATCTTTCGGAGCATATACTCATGTTACTCTATTCTTTAAAATCGGTATATTAAGTGTTGTCTGGCTCCCCCGGCTGGATTCGAACCAGCGACCTAGCGCTTAACAGGCGCCCGCTCTACCACTGAGCTACAGGGGATCAATAAAACTATTATAGCAAGCCCAAAACTCGATATTTAGCTTTTTTCCGCTTATACACTGAGCTACTTTTAACGTCATAGTGCGAAGCGCTATGACTTAAATGCAAGGTTTCTGCCGCAGGCAAGAACCTTACAGGGGATCAATAAAACTATTATAGCAAGCCCAAAACTTACAGGGATTACGAGACGATAGTTTACCAGATTTAACTCTTTAATCCACCGTTTTACAGTTTCTTACTGTTGAGGTTGCGTTTGTGCAGGCAAGCTTATTTGCGCACGCTTCAGTGTAATCAAAACAACTATCGAGTAAACCAGCGTTAGAACCGAAAAGAAGCCAAATACATCCACCTGATACCTAAACATTTGGGCAAGCAGATCTGCTGTAATAGCCAGGGTTGCGGCGTGAACGTTAATTCGAATTGCTTTCTTGTATCCTAGGTCATCGATTTTCATGAGTACAGCGGCAAGCCAAACAAAAAGAGCACCAAACGCTATGGCCAGCACCCTTATGGTTACATTCAGCATTAGGAAAAACACTAGCGCCGCTCCCCCCACAATAACAGGCAGGTATCTCTTTAATTCTGCAAACTGATCTATAACCCTATCAAAGGTTGGCTTATCCAATTTTCCGTTTGGTATGTTCTGGATCGGATTTGATTTTATGCCTTTGTCGTCTTTCGCAATCATATTTTTGTCATTAATAAGTGCAAAGGTGTCGTATTTTGCCAGGTCATCAATTGTTCCCGCGTGGTCAAAGACAATAATGTTTTTTGGTAATTTTACTTCGGCATTTTTGTTTATCTCGGTGTAAAAACTTTGGGGAAAGGCTACTATGTAAGGTTCAGGTTGGTTTACTGCCCATTTACCTTGGTCCATGGTTAGTTCTAAGTTGCCGGGATACATGGTTTTCACAGCTTCCGCCGCGTTTTTAACTTCAATTTTCAGCTGCGGCACTATTTGAACTGTAAGAATAATAGCTGCAAAAAGTGACGCTGCTATGGCAAGAGACGCGTAATACTTCACGGTAAAATTGGGGCGTGTGTCCAAGATGTCTTTGTAATAAGAAGGGGACACAATACTACGCGAGTATACGTAAAAAAAGGCTCTAATTTTGCTAATTAATCTTTTCATGTTGTAAGTATACCTATTTTACAATTCGGGCGTAAGACTATGTCTTCATACGCTCGGCCAGTCTAGTTAGTTAGGCCTCAGATTTTCTACCACGGCAATAAATTGACAAGTATCGATGTATAGACTACGATCTATATATGTCTGATTGGGCGTTATGTTCACACTGCTTTAAAAGCCTGGGAATTGAATCCCGGGTTAAAATCTATACTTTTCTTAAGACCAAGGGCAAGAGCACGGTAACTGATATTGTTGGTGTGCTGGATCTTACTCAGCCCACTGTTTCTTACCATCTCAAGGAAATGAAGGAGTCCGGACTCTTGACCAGCGAAAAAATAGGTAAGAGCGTTTTCTATTCGGTAAACTGTAATTGTCCGGAAACCGACGCCCGTTGCTTTTTAAGTCGCGTTGAGTTGAAGGTGGGTTAATATGTTTGAGATCAAAGACCTTCATGTTTTGGTTGAGTCGCAACAAGCAGAAATCATCAAGGGGTTAAACCTGTCAATTGTGCCCGGTGAAATTCATGCCTTGATGGGCAAAAACGGCAGCGGTAAAAGCACGTTGGCCCAAACTATACTTGGCTCACCGTATTTTAAAGTTACACAAGGCTCGATTTCTCTTAACGGGAAAAACCTGCTGGAACTCTCACCTGATAAACGAAGTTTGGCGGGGCTGTTTTTATCTTTCCAATACCCAAGTGAAGTTTCAGGTGTAAATGTCTTGAGCTATCTAAGAATGATTTATTCTAAAAAAACCGGTATCAAACTATCTCCCATTAAATTTAGAAAACTGGTTGAGGAAAAATTAGAACTTCTACATATGAAAGACGATTTTACAAAACGATATTTAAATGAGGGTTTTTCAGGCGGAGAAAAGAAGAAAATGGAGATGCTGCAAATGGTGATTTTGGAACCTGAGGTTGTGATACTGGATGAGGTTGATAGTGGTTTGGATATAGATTCGCTCAAGGTTGTTGGTAATGTGGTTAATTACCTTTACGAGAAAACCAAAATGTCTATTCTAGTCATTACACATTACGCAAGAATATTAAATTACATAAAACCAAGTAAGGTACACATTATGAACGAGGGTAAGATAATCAAGTCCGGTGGTAAAGAATTTGCCCGGTTGTTGGAGGAAAAAGGCTATGCTGCCGTTTCAAATTGACATGACATATTCGCAAGTTAAAAAAGATAAACGAGACCGCATCCTTGCTAAACCAAACAGCGCGCCGGTTGGTTTGAACCAAGCGCTAATCCGTCAAATATCAGGAATCAAAGGTGAACCAAAGTGGATGCTTGATTTTCGTCTTGAGGCTTACAAGACTTTTTTGAAACAGAAAAATCCAACATGGGGCGGTGATTTAAGTGGCATAGATTACGATAAGATACGTTATTATCTTAATCCCGGCAGCAATGAGAAATTAAACTGGAGCGAAGTTCCGCAAGAAATAAAAGAAACTTTTGAAAAGCTAGGTATTCCTCAAGCAGAGAGGGAGTTTTTGGCCGGGGTAAAGGCTCAGTATGACTCGGAGGTTGTGTATTCCTCGTTACGGGAAGAGCTTGAGGAGGAAGGCGTTATATTTCTATCCATGGATGAGGGGCTAAAACGTTATCCGGAAAAAGTGAAAGACTACTTTGGCAAGTTGGTGCCCTCAGCGGATAACAAATTTGCCGCATTAAATAGCGCAGTGTGGTCTGGAGGCTCCTTTGTTTATATTCCAAAAAACTCCCATATTAAAAGGCCGTTACAGGCTTACTTTAGAATAAATGCTGTCAGCATGGGCCAGTTTGAAAGAACATTAATTGTTGCTGACGAGGGAAGCTACGTCCACTATGTTGAAGGTTGCACAGCTCCTACATATTCGGAAAGTGCGTTGCATGCCGGTGTTGTTGAGATATTTGTAAAAAAGGGTGCCAGAGTAAGGTACACAACAATACAGAATTGGTCGACCAATGTTTATAACCTTGTAACCAAGCGGGCGCGTGTGGAGGAAAACGGTGTCATGGAATGGGTAGATGGCAATTTCGGTTCGGGACTGACAATGAAATACCCCAGTTGTTATTTAGTAGGTAAGAGTGCCAGAGGTGAAACTTTGTCCATAGCGTTTGCCCAAGAAAATCAGACACAAGACACGGGTTCCAAGATGATGCATTTAGCCCCAAATACGTCCTCTAATGTAATATCAAAGTCAATTAGTATGCAAGGCGGCAAGACCAACTACAGAGGTCTTGTTTATGTAGCCTCCGGCGCAGATAACTGCAAATCGCATGTTGAGTGCCATTCTCTGATTTTGGACAAGAAGTCTTTAGCCGGAACACTACCCCAAATGGATATTCGTAACAGCACGGCCGAAGCAACGCACGAAGCTTCGGTGAGTAAGCTTGAAGACGAAAAGTTATTCTACTTAAGGAGTCGTGGTCTCACCGAGGCTGAAGCCAGATCACTAATCGTATCCGGGTTTATTGAGCCGGTCGTGAAGGAACTTCCCATGGAATATGCGGTTGAACTAAATAGGCTCCTCGAATTTGAAATGGAGAAGGCCGTCTGCTAATGTTGGAAGAGAGATAATGATATGACTTTTAACGTGGAAAAAAACAAAAAAGACTTTCCAATTTTGGACAGAAAAATATATTCTCACCGATTGGTGTATCTAGATAACGCGGCTACCTCGCAAAAACCGCTGTCAGTAATTAACGCTGTTTCTGACTACTACAAAACTACAAACGCTAATGTGCACCGTGGGATTCATGTTTTGAGTGAGGAAGCTACCGAACTTTATGAGAGTGCCAGAAAAGTAATCGCAACTTTTCTTGGTTCCCGTGACGAGAAAGAGATTATTTTTAACAAAGGCGCCACAGACGGTCTCAATATGTTAGCGCACATTCTGTCCGTAGATTTAAAAAAAGGTGACGAAATAGTTACAACTGATTTTGAACACCATAGCAGTTTTATTCCGTGGCTAATGGCTGCGAAAAGAACAGGCGCTAAATTAGTTGTATTAGCATCTAACGAGAATGGTGAGATTCCGCCGGACGAGTTTTCCAAAGCACTAAATGCTAAAACAAAAATAGTTGCAATAACACACGCCTCCAATGTTTTGGGGACGATTCTTCCCGTCAGGGAAATTGCAAAAATGGCGCATAAGTTTGGGGCTTTGGTAGTTGTTGATGGTGCCCAAGCCGCCCCGCATCTTAAAATAAATGTTGAAAGCTTGGGTTGTGATTTCTATTGTTTATCTGGCCACAAAATGCTTGGACCTACGGGAATTGGTGTTTTATGGGGCAGAAGGGATCTGCTTGAGAAACTTCAGCCGTTTGAGTATGGCGGCGGCATGATTGGGGACGTTAGTTACACAGACGCTTCTTGGGCCGAGCTACCCGATAAGTTTGAAGCCGGAACGCCTCATGTTGCCGGTGCGGTTGGTTTTACAGAAGCTTGTAAGTATTTAACTGATGTGGGTATGGATACTGTTAGAAAACACGAACTGGAACTGTTGAAATATGCAATGGAGAGGCTGCGGGAAATTGACGGTCTAACACTTCTTGGGCCCAAAGAACCTGAAAAACGCACCGGGTTAATTTCATTTACCGTAAAGGGAATTCATTCTCACGATTTAGCGTCCGTACTGAGTGCCGTAGGTGTGGCAGTGCGCTCTGGCCATCACTGTACAATGCCGTACCATAAAAAACACGGTATCGCAGCTTCTACCCGGGCAAGCTTTTATTTATACAATGATAAAGAAGATGTTGATGCATTAATTGATGGTATAAAGGAGGCCGTAAAAACTTTAACCTGAAGCCGCTCAAAGTATGAACGATGTTTACAGACAGGAATTGATGGATATTTATAAGGTTCCGGCTCACAAAGGCAAGATGGCTGACCCAAGTATTTCGGTTTCGCAAAACAATCCTATGTGTGGCGATCAGCTTACTCTTCACCTTGACATTAAAAACTGGAAGATCGCCGATATAAGGTTTGAGGCTAACGCCTGCGCAGTAAGTATTATTTCAAGTGAATTGTTGGCCGAAGCTTTGATAGGAAAATCTATAGAAGAGGCAAGAAAACTGACCAAAGAACAATTTCTCAAGGACATTGATCTTAATCTGACAACATCGAGGGTTAAGTGTGCTACACTCGTTTTGTCGGCCTTGACCCAGGCTTTGGAAGACTATGAAAAAACCGGCAAGTAACAAAACACAAGAAATAACAAAAGACGCTAATCTTGCTGAAGTGTTGTTTAAATATCCCCAAATTGCGGAAGTTTTGATGGACTATGGACTGCATTGTGTAGGTTGTGCGGCAAGCGCTTACGATACAATTGAAGCCGGTGCAAAAATCCACGGAATGTCCGAACAAGAAATCCAGGAAATGATTGTACGTGTAAACGAGGTTATAGAATTTGGCGAATGATAAAATTAACTTAAAGGAGGCTCAATTTATGCAGTACCAAATTACTTCCGATAACATGCAGGTGACTCCCAGTATGGAGACTCTTGCAAAACAGAAATTTGCAAGAATTGAAAGTAGAGTAAAAGAGATACCCGAAGGTTCAAAGTCCGTGAGAATTGTGATGAATTCAGCGCCAACCGATACCTTTCAAGTAAAAATCGAGATTAATCTTAATGGTAAAGATTACTTTTCGGACGAGACGGATTATAGTTTGGAATCAGCACTTGTAAAAACCGTAGAAGAGCTTGTGGTCATGCTTGAAAAAGATGCCGACTACTCAAAAAAAGGTTCTGATTTGTCCGCGGAGGATTTGATGAAAGCGGAGCTAGCGGAGACTTCGGAAGAGCAGTGAAAGTGTGGTACTATTCCGCTATTGTTGAATAGCACGTGTGATTGGCTCAAATGCAAGATCTGCTCGTTAAAAGTTATAATTATGGGAAGAAATCTATCTACGGGTGATTAGCTCAAGTGTCCGCGACAAAGGTGCGCTCCGCCGTAGGCGGATCAAGCCGTCGTCTTACTTTTGATGACATAGTGAGCTTGCGAGCTATGGCTCAAATGCAAGATCTGCTCGTTAAAAGTTATAATTATGGGAAGAAATCTATCTACGGGTGATTAGCTCAATTGGCA
>Ga0172369_10004789_pt1 | contig 16980 bp, 12 predicted proteins | sample LakKiv25m_FD_114539 | JGI IMG/M metagenome (GOLD analysis project Ga0172369, IMG submission 114539) | Freshwater microbial communities from Kabuno Bay, South-Kivu, Congo - kab_022012_11.25m | ecosystem: Environmental > Aquatic > Freshwater > Lake | place: Democratic Republic of the Congo...
CTTCCTTCACCGCTTAGTTTATAGGTCCGGCGCAAGACCGATGCAAGGGAGTCCTCTTTCTCAAAGAGCAAATTGACGTCCAAGCTGCTGTTGCCCCGTTTTGCTTCTCGCAGAATATAGTCATACGTTTCGCCCGGCGATTCGTGCGAGGCGATGGCTCCTTTTTTCCCTTGGCTAATTTCCTGTAGCCGGGCATAGTAGTCGTTTAAAGCCGCGAGGTCTCTTTCCAGCTCTTGTAGCTCGGTCAGCTTTTTAAATTTTTGTAGCTTTTCTTTCAGCAGCCTTTCGTGCATGTTGTCTTGGTGCCCATACAGATAGAAAAAGCCGGCACCTAACACCAGCGCCCAAAACGCCGCAATGATAATTGTGTTGCGCACCGCATAAGACATATCATACTCGACTATTCAACTAATTTCAAAACTGCGGCCAAAAGCAAGCCGCAAGCATCAACTCAGTCTCCATAACCTCTCTTACTCTTAATCCTACTCGTACTCCTTCTCCTGCTCCCGCTCACTTGCTATTACTCGTCCCTTGGTTTACCTGGCATTCCATAGTTATTTTGAGGGCGTTGTTATTTTCTTCTTTGGTATTGAGGACGCTAACGATTTTGCTTTTGGCAATGAAACGCTCCAGCTCGGCCACCTGCTCTCGGCTGGAAATTTCTGCGTCGACGATCAAATTGCTGGGAGACGGTGTTTCCAAGCGCACAATGGAAAAGTTTCCGGTGGCGTTAAAGGCATCCGAAAAGGTCTCCAAAACGGGGGTCCAGCGCGTGGTGCTTTGCGTCAAGGAATCGAGCAGCGAAGAGCCTTTTTCCAAATTGCTGATCATCATGCGAATGCTATCGACCTCTGCCTGAACCGAAGACAATCGCAACAGCTCTTGGTTCATGGAGGCAAGCGATTCCTGCGCCAATTTGATCTCCTGCGCCTTTTTAAAGCTTTCAAAGCTCAAGAATAATGCGCAGAGAAATAGCACCAAGAGCATGGCAAAGCCGTGCCAGGCAATTTTATAAACTGCTTGCTTGTCATGAATGCGGTGTGGCAAAAAGTTCTGATTATAGGGCGGTTCGCCCTTTCCATCCAACAGCTTGAGCGCCAGGGCAATGGGCACGCCATAGTAGGCAATGCGGCGGCCGAATGGCTCTACTTCCGCAGAAATAGTGGTTCGAACGTTCTCGAATCTTTGCACAACCAATGTCGGCAGCTTTTCGCGGAAAAATTGCTCGGCTTTGGCCTTGTCAATTTCACCAACTAAAATCATGCGGTGCAGAGGCCCGATATTCCCGGAGTCGAATTCAAACAGAATCTTGGAAAAGACTGTGTCGCATACGTTCTTCGATTCGGCTCCTTCATGAATAGTCGGCAAGACGATCTCGATCTCGGAGCCGCGCATGAAAAAGACTTTGGTGAAGCTTTTCGCAAACAGTAATACCGCTACGTGCTCATTTTCCGAAACGCTATAGCTTACCTGTATTTCGTGCGCGAGGGCAAACTCGATGGCATCGATCAGCTCGATTTTCGGCGGGCGTGATTTGGTCACCCGAATGGATTCCAACAGCAGAGTGGAGAGTACCAGAGGATCATCATGAACCATGCCCAGATAGGTTCCATTCTTACGCTGGACGTAGCCGACATTATCCAAGTCCGGCTCAATGCTGGCATCCTCATTGAATTCTTGCCAGATGGCGCGCTTGATCTTCAGCGGCTTTGTTTCTGCGATGGCGGGGATGTTCTTGTACAGGGTGGTCGAATCGCACAGGTTGAATGCCAGACTGGCGCCTTTTGGGCACATGCGACTCAGCAAGTCGATAATAATGTCAAAATTGGTATTCGCTTCCGAAATCGCCGAGGCATCTACGGGCTCTTCTGCCTCCTCATTTTTGAATCCGAATGGTGTCGATTCAGCAGCCGGCGCTGGCTCCGCAACCTCATCTTCCGTTCCCCCCCGAGATTGCAGTTTTTCCTGCCCGACGGCAGGATCAAGCGAATCGTAAAGGTCGAAAGCCTCCAGCATTTCGATCTGCACCGTCTCTTCCTTCTTGCTGAGCAGCGCAGCTCTTAGCATCGGCCCATCGATGAATATGCCCAAGGCACTCTTTTTCATTGAAATTTCCTATACTCTGCTATAGAACAGTTCTTGCATTCTGGTTTTGTTATTGGCATAGTTATAGGCGGAGGACTCGGTTATGAGGCGGCTCTTGAACAATCGAAACAAGTCTTGCTCCATGGTAACCATGCCCATTTTGCCGCCCTCGCTAATCATTTGGTAGATTTCATGTGTATTCTTATTGCGAATGGCTGCTTTGACCGAGGAAGTGACAAGCAGAACCTCTTTTGCCAGTACCAGCTTGCCTTCCATCGTCGGCACCAGCTTTTGCGACATCACCACGCGCAGAACATCCGCCAGGCGATTGCGCACACGCTCCTGCTCATCGCCCGGACATTCAGCCACAATACGGTCGATTGTCTCGACAGAGGAGCTGGTGTGCAAAGTCGAGAATACTTTGTGACCCGTGTCGGTGATTTCCAGACACGTCATGATTGTCTCCGGGTCGCGCATTTCGCCCACCACGATAATATCTGGATCTTGACGCAAGGCTTGCACCGCCCCTTCCTTGAATGAATTGACGTCGCGACCCACCTCCCGATGCCGGACGATACATCTCTTCGACTTGTGAATGTGCTCGATCGGATCTCCAATGATGACGATATGACCGTCGACGCTTTGGTTGTTGGCGTCGATAATGCTGTCCAAAGTGGTGCTCTTGCCCGAACCGGTGATGCCGGTGATTAAGATCAATCCCTGCTTTTCATGAGCCAAGGATAACGGATGAGCAACATTCGGGTGTAGCCCCAAATTCTGGAACGGATAAATATCTTCTGCAATGGTACGTAAATTAAGCGCCAAATGACCGAGATCAAAATACATGCTGGCGCGCCATCTCAGCAGGGATCCATTGCGTTTGATGCTGTAAGAAAAATCTGTGGCTCTATTCTTAAAGAGTCTTTCCCGCTGCTTTGGAGAGATCAAAGCTTGGCAAATGACGTCCGATTCGTCTAAGGAAAACCGCCCAAGCTCCGGTTTGGGCATCTTTTTGCCGAATACTCGCAACCAGACGCTTTCCTTGGCTGTAGTTCCTCCGATCTCGATGTCGGAGGCGTGCAGGTCTCGCATGTAGACAAGGAATTTGGCGACATGCATCTGCAGCGATTCCCTCTCCGGTTCGGACAGTGAGGTGACATTCTTGGCAATGGCCATTTGCCGATCTATCCCATCAACATACCCTGGAATATCCTTCAGAACTTTTGCGGTAATATTCTGTATCATGGCTTTCCCACCAAAGGCAATTCCAATTTTATCGACTTCCTTAAAGACAACACTGTAGAGACCTACCGACTGACACGACAGAAGGGCCGAACGGCTCAGGCAAATTCATTACGGGCCGGCATGTCTTCGGCATAATTCGAATTGTACATATCAATGATCTTGATGTCAGATAAAGGTTCTCGATAGCTTGGCAAATAGAGTTTTTCGATTTTTGCCAAAGTCGTGCGCATACGCATGATGGCATTCCAGATGGATTGTAAGCGCTCCGAGCCGGGGCTATCGCTTTCTTGAACCAACTTTTCAGTGTTCAATGAAACGATAGCCAGAGGATTGTTCAGCTCGTGCTGAATGGTCCTTGCCATCTGATGAATGGTAGCCTTTTTCTCCATTTGCACAATTTTCTCGTGCGATTCCACTATTTGATGGTTCTTCTTCATCAACAAATCGTTCAGCTTGAGCAGGTTGCTGTTCTGCAATCGCAAGGCTCCGGCCAAGAAGGAAGAGATAAAATAGACCAGAAAGAACAGACAAGAGTAAGATACCAGCGTATGGGTATTGCTTTCAATGATCGCGCTTAATTGGCCGGGGAAGCCTTTGAATCCATTGAGGACCATCTCGCTGTTTAGAACCAGCACCAGGAACAAGCCAAAAATGCTTGCCAAACAGGCCCAGAGTCCAGCGCGCCTGCCGATTGTGATACTCGAAGTCAGAATGGGAATCAAATAGCTCCATATGAGGGGACTCTTGATTCCGCCGGTCATAAAAATGCCGAGAGAAAAAATGGAGATGTCGAGGAGATTATGCACGATGGGGTAGGAGCTGTTGTCGCTAAAATTCTCCAGCCAAAAGCTGTACACGATGTTCAGCAAAATAATCCCCGCCAGGATGAGAACAAAGGCATGCTGGGAAAAATGCTGGCCCTTCATTCCCATTTGTATGATGCCCACGGATAGAAAGCTGATGGTAGAAAGCCACCGTACATAGTTCCACCACTTGAGCATCTCTTTGACACTTTTTTGCTCGAATTGAGACAATTGAGTGTCCAATATAACTTGGTTTTCTGTTGCTGCCATGATCATCCCATGCCTTTATATTAAGGTTCTAAAATGGCACACATTGTCAAGTCTAATTGACGCTGACCTGCTTGTTCAATTCTACCGTTTCCTCACTGCCGTTGTTACCGCTCACCCATTTGCTATCCCGGTTCTTCTGCACTGCTTCTACCAATTCCTCGTAGCAGGTAATGAGCTTTGCCGAGAGACTAAGTATGATATTGGCCGCAAAACGAGTGAACAGTTTTTTGTCATGGGCAGAAAAGTATTCTTTCATTTTGTCTTTGGAAAGAATTAGTAATTCCATCGCGGTATCCGCTTCGAGGAACAGGGAAATATTGGTATCGCTGCGGAGAAAGATGGAGGCCTCGCCTATGGCCTCGCCGGCGTTGAGAGCGCCGACCATACAATCGCGATACCAGCAACGCGCCTTACCGGTTCGTAGAAAGGCCACTTCATCATTGCAGTTGACCACAAATCCACCGCCTTTGCCGACCTTTTCCGTGCGGCCCAATCGCATAATCTCTGCAATCGAATCCTCCGGGAATCCTGCCAGCAGCTTGGGAATGATCATCTTGAGTATCTCATCACCCGGAGATCGCAGATCTCTGCTGCCCAAACATTCCTGTGCCTTGTTGTCCAGCAATTTGTTGACTGTGTCAATCAGCCGCTTGGACCAAAAGGGCTTGGTCATAAACTCATTGGCGCCGGCCTTGACCGCCTTGTTGGCGATATCCACGCTGCCAAAACCGGTGCAGGCGATAATCCGCATTTCCGACGAAATGCCGCGCAACTTTTCGATGACGTCTAACCCGTTCAGTCCACCGGGCAGCACCAAATCGACCAGCGCGAGGTCATACGCGTTTCGTCCGGCCTCCACCAATGCTTCATCGCCGTCCTTGACCGTGTCCACACAATGACCTTCGATGCGAAGCATATCTGCCGATAAATTGCGAATTTCCTGCTCATCATCGACGACTAAGATACGTGCCATTTTTTATCTCCTTAGTTAATGTATTTTTCAGAAGGTTCACTCTGTTGTGGCCGAAGCGACTTCTTCTAAACTTGCCATGCCAAGCAAAGCACGCCTTCGCGCTGCCGCCCGCAAAGTGGACATGCCGTTTTTGATAGCACTTTCACGGATAGCATCTTCATCAATTTCGTTTGCGGCGTGCAAAATGATATGTCTAATCTCAGGGGTGAATGGGAGCACTTCATGAATGCCAACTCGACCGGCATAGCCGTTTTTACATTTCTCACAGCCACCGGGCTCGTAAAAACTCGCTTGAGCTATTTCCTCTTTGCTAAAGCCCAGCGACAGTGCTACATTCGTATCCAGCTTTTTGATAGGCTTTTTGCAGTGCTTGCAAAGAGTACGCATCAGGCGTTGTGCAACCACCAAGTTGATCGCATAGGCGATGAGAAACGGTTCGATTCCCATTTTGTACAATCGCGATAATACACTGGCGGCGTCATTGGTGTGCAGCGTGGAAAAAGTCAGGTGACCGGTGTTGGCTAATTTGATAGCAATTTCCGCCGTTTTAGCATCGCGTATCTCGCCGACCATGACGATATCCGGGTCATGTCGAAGGATAGAGCGAATGGCCTGATCAAAGTTCATTTTCACTCCAATCTTCAACTGCCGTGCTCCTTTGATATTGTATTCCACCGGATCTTCCACAGTCAACACGTTTACTTCCGGCGTCGTTACGTGATTTAAAGCCGCCACCAAGGTCGTGCTCTTGCCGCTGCCGGTCGGGCCGGTCAGAATGACCATCCCTTGCGGCCTTTTGATGGCCTTGACGAATTCCCTTTTTGCGTACTCATCGAAACCCAACTTTTCCAAATCGCAGATGACTTTGCGATCATCCAAGACACGGATGACCACGCTTTCGTATTTGCGGGTAAAGGCGCTGGAGACGATGGGCAGAATCGAAACCCGAAAACGAATGAGATAATTGTCGATCTCTCTTTGCACAAAGCCGTCTTGCGCCATTTCCCATTCAAAGCGATCCACGTTTTTAGTGCGATCCTTGACCACAGCCAAGAAGGCTTCCGGCTTGATGGATTCTTGCCGATGCCACAGACGTAACCGCCCGTCAATCCGGAAGTGAAGCTCGGTAATGTTTCCCTCTTTGGGAATGATATGAATGTCGCTGGCACCACTTCTGACCGCCTCAATGAGCGCTCCTTCGAACAGATTCACCAAGATGCTTTGGCTGACGGCCGCATTGAGCTCTTCTTCATCGATCCCTTTTTCCGCACCTTCTTCATCGATGTATGCAACGTCTTCGCTGGCCTCTTTTACAAATTCGAGGAACTCATTCTCCGGCGGCAGCACCTTGACGATGACGTTGTTGATGTCTTCGAGCTTGACATAAGCGAGCTCGAATTTCTTGATTCCTGCCTGGTGCAACACCTCTTCGATGCTGCGATCCGTGGGATCGGGAGTGATGAAGAGCAGCAGGTTCTTGTTCTTCTCGCTAAAGCCAAAGGGGATGATTTTTTTGCTAATCAGCTCTTTCCGCGACTTTGGCTCTAATGTCCGGAAGAAATTTTGAATGAACTTGGACCAGCCTTCGGAAATGGTCACGCGGCTTAGATCTATTTCGCGAAAGGCATAAATTCGGGTGATGGCGCGATAAATCTTGTGACGATCGTAACCCAAATCGTGAACCAGCACATCACCAAGGCCTCGTTGACTTCCATTGTTGGACAGTTTTTCGATCGCCTTGGCTAAGCTTTCCTTGGTAATAATCCCCTCTTCCCACAACATCTCGCCAATGGCCACAGGAAGACGTGAGGTACCTTTCATGGCTCACATCCCTGGCAATTTGGGCTGCATGACTGCGGTCTCGGCAGAAACAATGGTCAACAAGGTCATCACGACCATAATTACAAAGGCCACCGCTACCTGTATCCAATCCACGATGCTCTTCATGCGGTAGCTGGTTTCGCGCTCATAGTAGTTGGCGACTTGCAGGGCAACGCTCTTTAGGGTTCCCGATTCTGCCCCGGTGTTCAAGCGGGTGAGCGCGTTCTCGGTAAACACCTCTGCTTTTTTGAGGGCGTCCACAAAGCTTTTGCCGTCGCGTACCATCAACGGGATGGTGATTTCTTTGATCTGTTTCTCCATGTACTTATTGCGGCAAGCTTCCGCCGCCGTGCGGATTACATCGATGTTTTCGCCTGAGCCGCTGTACATGGAATGAAAGACGCGACAAAAAATTTCTACGGAGGCTTTGTGCATCAAGGGACCAATCACCGGCATTTTGACGAAATACTTGCCGATGAAAAGTTGACCTTTTGCAGTCACGGCGAGGCGCGCCAAAATAATCGGCGGGACGACCATCAGGATGACCAGCAGGACGATGTTCTCGCGAAAGAAATGGCTCAGGTCCAGGCTGGCCTGAGTCATGGGCGGCAATTCAGCGCCGAACTTTTCGAACAACTCGGCGGTTTTGGGAAAAATATAGCCAATATAAAAAATGATAGCGCCGACGAGCACCAAGACCGTAATGGCCGGCATCAGTAACGCGCTCTTTAAGCTCTTGCGAAATTCTAACGTTCTCTCCAAAAATTTGGCGGTGTTGTCGTAGACTTCCGCCATGTTGCCGCTCTTGGAGGCAACACCCAACATCTTTGCCGGAAATTTGCCCAGCATATTGGACTGCTTGGAAAATACTTCCTCGCCATCTTTGCCATCCTTTAAGTCGGCATGGATTTCCTTGATGACGCGCTTCATGGATTTGTTGTTAATATCGGTTTCTAACAAGCTCAATATTTCATCGAAGGGTAGCTTTTCTCGCAGCAAATCAGCGGAAAGACGGATGAAGGTAATGACATCGGCGTACGGCGGCTTGAAGCGATAATCCAAGACTTGCTTTTGCACGCGAATGTGTTCAAATCCCATGCGGCGGAGAGCAAGCTCGACCTCCTCCTTGGAATAAGCCTCTTGCTCGCCTTTAATGACCTCCCCATCGCGGCGGTGGACTTTATAATTGAATGTGCTTTTACGCTCGATAGAAACAAGGGTGAAGCCATGCTGCTTGGCTAACGATTGCAGCTTTTGTTTGGCGTCGTACTTACCCTTTGCCTCTATGTGCCCAACGATTCGCTTGCGCTGAGGCGTAATGCCATTGTAGCGAAATTCTGCCATCTCCCATCCTGATCTTCACCTAACAAAATGACTCCCCAAAACTGCACAGGCCCAAGTAAGCTTGGGCCTGATCTCCACTTTTCCATCAGCAGAATTCAACCTTTTACAGTGCAACCCAATAGATCGCCCCCGCATTCATGGATCGCCGAATGCCCCTAAACATCCCAAGCTTGAATTCTGCTGATGATCTTTTAGGCCCATTTTGCGCCTTTTGGAAAAGTTTTCCAATCCAACACGTTATGCCAGTTCTATCTGTTGACAACGTTTGTTGCCAGGCTATCATTGAAGGCCGTTACTCGAACAGTGCAGTATGTCCCATCTCCATCTCCATCACTCTTCCCTACTCCCTGCAGAGTAACGCTGCTGACGTTTCCAGCCGTACTGACGCTAAAGGTTCCGTTTTCATTGGAAGACTTTTTCGCCAGTTTTGCTATGCCAGTGGCATCCGCGCTCAGTCCGAAGAAGCTGTTCCCCCCACCTCCCAGACTTGCAGGCTTTAAGTAGTACTGTTGCGCCCGGGAAGCCAACACGATCAAATCGTTGGTAACAGCCTCCAAGTTGCTGGAAGCCGCGGATGCGCTGAACATAGTGATTCCGAATACGATGGCTAAACCAGAGATAATGACGCTAAAGAGTATTAATAAGAGCTGCTGCTGCCCCATTGTAGTCCTCTCTATTTGAAGCCATCAACCGAGGCAACCGATTGCACACAAACGCAGGTTAATTTCTCCGTCTTAGCGTCACCACATCCCTCGCATGCTTTGCCCACTTTCCCTTCTCCACCCCGTGGAGAAGGTGAGGACAAGCCGCTTGGTTTACAAACTCCAATGATTGTCAAAGGACTTTCTGGCATAACATCCAACAGGTACTTTACGCTTTGGCTCTGCTTGTACAGTCGCTTACCTGTTAACAACGGTGGTCGCCAAACTGTCGGCGAATACTGTTATGCGTACCGTGCAATTGGTCGCATCGCCATCGCCGTCTTGATTACCAAGGCCCTGCAAAGTGACCGAAGTAGCATTGCCGGCCGTGCTAATGGTATAGGTCCCATTATCGTTCGTCGCTTTTGGCGTCAATTTGGCAATGCCCGTCGCATCTGCGCTCAATCCGGAGAAGCTATTGCCACCGCCACCCAGCCCCGCTGGCTTGACGTAGAATTGTTGCGCTCTGGCGGCCAGATTGAGCAGGTCGCTCGTCACAGCTTCCAGATTCGAGGACGCTGCTGAAGCGCTGAACATGTTGATGCCAACCACCACGGCGATGCCGACGATGATGACACTCAAGACGATGAGTAAGAGTTGCTGCTGTCCCATTTTGTTCCTCCAAAAGTTATTGGTTTAAGGGATGAACTAAGAACGTTTATTTGAACTGATTCTTGCTGCTACTTGACTTTTTCTTTCTCTGCCTCCCAGTCCGGTAAGCTGCCAGCGATCGATCCGCACGAGGCAGTTGATCGATGTTTTCTAATCCCGACGATTCACACAGCACTTTTTGGAAGCATGTCCTTGGGGCTGTTGCGAAATTTCGCATGGTGCGATCAATCGGGCAAAAAAATCATTCTGCTATAGAGATCGGGGCGACCGGCTCCACTTCAGCTACCTCCTCGGTTTCCTTCGCTTTGAGCCGATGCTTCTTGATCTTGAGATGCAAATTTTGTCTGGGCATATCGGCCAGCTTAGCGGCTTTCGATATGTTGCCGTTTGCTCGCTTGAGCAAATTGCTAATATATTCCTTTTCGAATAGACTTTTCGCTTCGGCGTAAGGTAGAAACGGTGCGTTTTCGAGAAAGTTAAACTGGGGCGATTGCAGGTATTCTTGCGGCAGTTCCGAGGCTCCAATCCAGTCAGAGTCGGATAAGGCAACCAGCCGCTCGATCACATTCTCCAGCTCACGGACATTGCCTTTCCATAGCTGCTTTTCCAAAATCGCAACTGTTTCCGGCTTTAGATAGACGCCCAGGTGATTATGCTTGCGCGAATAGATCTGCATAAAGTAACGAACTAGGAGAGGGATGTCGTCCGGCCTCTCGCGCAGAGGAGCCACGCGCAGCGTGATCACGTTAAGGCGATAATACAAATCCTCACGAAACTGGCCCTGCTCGACAAGCTGCTTCAAGTCCCGATTGGTCGCTGCGAGCACCCGGGCGCTGGTGGTCAGAGCCTCGGTGCCGCCCACTCGTCGAAATTGCTTATCCTGCATCACCCGTAGTAATTTCACCTGAAAGGACGGCGTAGTATCGCCAATTTCGTCTAATAGAATCGTACCTTTATTGGCCACTTCAAAATAGCCTTTGTGTGTGCGATAAGCACCGGTAAAAGCGCCCTTTTCGTGGCCAAACAAGGTGCTTTCCAAAAGTGTGTCAGGAATGCCGCCGCAGTGAACCGCTAAAAAATTGTGCTGTCGTTGTGGGCTGAGAGAATGAATCATGCGCGCCACCACTTCCTTGCCGGTGCCGGTCTCTCCCAATATCAGCACAGTTGAATCCAACGGCGCCACTTTGTAGATCATTTTCTTCATGTCCATCATGGCCTTACTTTGGCCAACCAAATGATGGGATTCCGAAGTCAATTGGTCAAATTCTTGCTGAAAACTGCTTTGGTTATCACGATCCGAGCCGTTCAATAGTTTTTCCAAGCTGCTCAAAAAGCCGTCCGGGTCTTGATCAGGTTCTTCTACAAATTCATCCGCCCCTAACTTGAGGCATTCGATAAGCTCATTCGTCGAAGCCTGACCGGCAATTAACAAAAGGGGGTTGGCTGCGACCGCTTTGATTTCCGGAATGACACTCTGAATAGCACTACTAATAAGATCGTAATCGGCCACCACCAGATCGACGGAAGGCGTGGCTTTTAACAACTCCATACCCTTAGACAGGTCCGCCGCTGCAAGTATTCGGAGGGTATCCTTACTCTTTAGCTCATAGCATAGTTGCTTTAGATGAGTAGCCCTCTCGATGAACAATAGAGTTCTTTTCATTCGTTCGCGTCCCTAATATGTCGCACCACACTTTGTTGCATTACTGAACAGTAATGAGCGCTGCTTTTCTAATGCGGCTTTAGCAAACAGCATGCCCAGAACGCGAACAACAAACATCTAAAACGAGGTCAAATGCGATAGATTTATTCGTTTGATTATTAAGCCGTTGGTGATGGTCATATTTCAGCCTCTCTGAGCGTCCTTTTGCCCGTCGTCGAATTCTACCAGAATATGTTTATTCGATGCCACAGCATTGTGGCGAAAGTATCGCACTAATATAAGCCTTCTCAACGGCTCATCGGACACCCAGCCGCCGGCTTGCCCAAGGCTTCGGCATGTTCTCCCAAGAATTTGGCAGGCTCAAAGGTCATCTGCTTGAGGGCAGCCGGTAGACCTGCACAATTGACGGCCGACTCGAACTTTTTCTTCGAAGATTTGCAGTCCTTGACAAAGCTCTGGAATGGTGCTATATTAGGACGCAAACTTGAGGAGCAAATTCCAATTCCATTTTTCACTACAACACAGAATCGTCTATGAGAATCCTCCATTTCTCCGATACGCATTTGGGCTTTTCCGAATATAACAAGGTGGATCCGAGCACCGGATTGAACCAGCGAGAACTGGATTTCTATCATGCTTGGCAGCAGGTCATTGAATCCATATTAAAACTTCAGCCGGATATGGTCGTTCATGCCGGCGACTTGTTCCATACGCCCCGGCCCAGCAACCGGGCCATTTGCGTGGCTCTGGAGGGGATCCAACAGGTCTCTGAGGCGGGCATTCCCTGGGTCATCGTCTCCGGCAATCACGAGACTCCTCGCATCCGCGCCACCGGTTCCATCTTTGAATCCATTGCGCTATTTGACAATGTGTTCGCCGCTTATTCCAGCGAGTACCAACGCTTCAGAATCAAGGATGTCGATTTCCATTGCATTCCCCATTGTTCGTTGACCGAAGAGCTGGAAACGGCTCTCGCCACTGTTCGCGTAGAAGCATCGGCAGCTCAAAATGTTTTGGTCACTCACGGAGCCTGGTCCGGAGGGACCTACTACGGCATGGGCGAGTTCAACGAGCAGCGCTTGCCCGACATCGAAGGCTTATTAGGAAAGCGGTTTGACTACATCGCCTTGGGGCATTATCATCGCCAGGTGGACGTCAAAGACAACGCCAGTTATTCCGGCTCTACTGAGCGAACCAGTCTCAATGAGCACAACAATTCCTGTGGCTTCTTGTTGGTAGACATCGATGCCGGTCAAAGACAGTTTCATCCCATCGAGACCCGGCCGATGAAACGCATCTCTCCCATAGACTGCGAAGGCTTGACTGCGTCGCAAATTTACGACAGGCTGGAATCTGCCGGCACAGATGATTTGTCAGGGGCAATCCTGAGCCTCACCTTAGAAAACATCGAAAGCGATACCTTCCTCAAGCTGGACATGCGGCGCATCGATCAATACTTTTCTCAGACCTTTCACACTGAAAAGCAGTTTATTCGCAAAGGAACAGAAAAGAACGCCATCGCAGGATACTCGCGCATTGAAGCCTTACCGGTGGAATTTGAACGATACTTGAGTACTGTTACCGGAATAGAGCTTGATTCTGTTAGGCTATGCAAGATGGGAATGCAATATTTGAGCAGTGAAGAATAGCCATGGTCATTAAAAACCTAAAGCTCGTCAACTATCGCCGCTTTGCCAATTTAAGCTTGGAGCTTCCGGAAAATTTAATCGGCATTATTGGCCGGAATGGCACCGGAAAATCGACCATGGTCGAAGCCATCGGCTGGGCTCTGTTTGGCAACCGGATTGCACGTACCGATAAACAAGACATCCGTTCCCAATTCCTGCAAGATAATAGCCCTTGTTCAACAGAAATCGAAATCCTTTATGGTCAGCATGAATATCGCATCCTCCGGCAATTGAAAGGCAAAAACGCCGTTAGCGAGGCAGCCATATATCGCGATGGGCGACCTCAGCCCGAAGCAGTGCAGGAGCGTGGAGTCAACGAATACATCGAATCGCTGCTCAAACTGGATTATCGCTCTTTTCTCGCCTCGGCGTATGCGCGGCAAAAGGATTTGGCGGCCCTCTCCTCCATGCAGCCGGAAGAACGGCGCAGGACCATCAACCGCCTGATTGGCATTGACCAAATCGATCATGCCCGCGAGCGGGTCCGTCGTGACCGCAACGAAAAGCGCGCCTTTGTCGAGGGAATGCGGACATCGCTAAAGGAACCAGACGTGCTGCAACGGCAACGCGAAGAGCTTCATGATCTGCATTCGACCAAGTTGGCTGCCGAAAGCGGAATGCAAGAGGTAGTAAAGGACAAATCGCAATTGCTTTCCAAAGCCAAAGAGGCGCTGGAAGTACAAAGCCAAAAACGTGATTTGCATTTACAGTGGGAAGCTCATTTGGGAAAGCTGACATCGAGAATGCGCGAGAACGAATTGGCGAGGCAGCGCTCGAAAGCGGAATTGGGCGAAATAGCGCACGCAGAAGAAGAATTGCAATCCCTCAGCGCTGAGCTTGCCTTGTATGAAAAGGTCAAGACCGAAAAAGAGCGCCTCGATGCGGAAGCGACGAAGGCGGCCAAGCTGGAGGGAAAACGGAAAGAGAAGACTTTGGTGGAGCACAGTCTGGCCAAAGAAACTGCGCGGGCCAATGATTTAAGCTTTGCGGCAGGCGAATCCGAGCAATGCGAGAAAACGCTTGCGGAGATCAAGGCCAAAGAACATGCATTGGAGACCCTTGTTGCGGAGCTGCATGAAAAGGCAAAATTCGCTGCCGGCAAGAAAGAAGCAGTCAAGCGCGCAGGCTTGGAAGCGAAAGAGAAATTGCAGCGGATCAAAGAGCTGGGCCCCAACGGCCAGTGCCCGGTTTGTACTCAAGCTTTGCATGATCATTATGAAGCGGTGGTAGCGGATTTGGAACAGCAACTCGGCGATCTGCGCATTGAGTTGCGTTCCACTCAGGAAGAAGAGAATAAAGCGAACGAAGAGCTCAAGCTTCGGGAAGGTGAGTTACGAACTCTGCGCCAAGGGAAGGAGCAGTTGATCAAGCAGCAAAGCTCTGCCATGGATGCAGCCAAGAATCTGGCCCGGGCGAAGGAAGCGATTGTCACTTTTGCCGATCAGCTTGCCCTGATTGAAAAAGACATCCTCCTGATTGGCCAAGTCGATTATGACGAAAGCCGACATAAACAACTGCGGCTTCAATTTGAAAAATCCCTAAAGCTGAAGGAGCTTGCCGCACAGCTTGCAGAGCGATCCAGTCGCCGCCCAAAAGTAAAAGGGGACATTCAAAGAATGGAGCAGACTATTGAAGAAATCGAGGCTGAGCTGCGGGAGGCTAAGGACAGGCAAGCTGCACTTGGATTCGATGATGCTGAGTATCAAAGCAGCAAACAGGAAGTAGAAAAGAAAAATTTGGCGTTGGATGAAGCTAAAGAAGCTTTGGCAAAGGTGCGCGAGGAGTTGGCGGGATTGAGAAAGGAAATCGACCGTCTGGATGCAGAGATCGCAGAGCAAGAACTCAAGCGTCAACAAATCGAGCAAGCGGAAGAGGAAATCGTCTATCTAAATGCGTTAGAAGAACATTTCGGCCGATTCCGCCTGGAGCTTGCCGGCAGAATCAGGCCACTGATTGCCCATCGAGCATCGGAACTGTTATCGCTGACCACCCAGGCGCGCTACTCGACCGTCGAATTGGACGAAGACTATAACATCCGCATCTGGGATGGGAATATCCCCTTTGCGATTGAGCGATTCTCCGGCGGCGAGCAGGACCTTGCCAATTTGTGCCTACGCATCGCCATCAGTCAGGTCGTCACCGAACGGAGCGGCGGCGCACCGATCAATTTCATTGTGTTGGACGAAATTTTTGGATCGCAGGATGCAGAACGGCAGAGTCTCATAATGCAAGCTCTGGGCCAACTCTCCTCGCAATTCCGGCAGATTTTCCTGATTACTCACATCGACTCAATCAAAGACATGTTGCCGGTCATTGTGGAAGTCACCATGGAGGATGACCAGACAAGCTCAGCGAGGATTGTTTAGCGATCAGCAGTCAGGCATCAATCGAAAATCGGCACAGTAATTCATCGGGCCGCCGAGGACGTCAGCGGGCCATAGTCGTGTTGGTTTCCATTTGAATGTTTCGCTGAATGCCGCGCACGTTCAATCCTTCGGCGGAGAGAAAAATCAGACCTACGATTAGAACTGGGACGAAATTTAACCCATGCATGACAAACGCAAAGGTCAAGGCTGGACTTGCCGGAACCGCAAATAGGCCAAGGGAAAGCTGGCACAAGTAATGGTAGGTGCCGATATAACCGGGTGACGACGGCACCAACACACTGATGGTTGTAATAACCAATAGAACCATCGCTGCCATCCAGGGCAAGGAATAGATATTTATAAAATCAAAAGCATAGAATACGAGTTGGAATGCATAACCGTAGCAAGCCCAAATGATCAGCGATAATACAGTGACGATGAGGTAATGGTGTTTCTTTTCCAGCGGCACAATGCCGTTGAGAAAAGATCGCGTCAAATCGTCAATCTTGGAAGAGAATTTTGAGGGCAAAGATGCGGTCATCTTCCCGATGATCGTCAAGGCACGATCTTGGTGTCTTTTCATCAGCACCAAGATCGCGAACAGGACAAGAATTCCTGCAAAACTGATATAGCCGCTTTTGCGCACCCAATCGGGAAAGGGAAAGATCACAAAAGCCAAAGCCATCAACAGCAACAAGGTGAACACATCAATAATCCGCTCGATGATGATCGTGCCAAAGATAGCGCTGGCCGGCAAGGGCCGTTTCTTGCTGACCACATAAGCGCGCACCAGCTCACCCAGATGCGCCGGCAGAAAAATGTTAAACATGTAACCGATCATCAGCGATGAAAAGAGAGTGCGCATTTCGATGCGCCTGATCGGCTGCAGGAGATAGCGCCAGCGCACCGCGCGCAGATAGTGACTAAAGAAAACGATGGTTAAAGTCGGAAGAATATACCAAAAGTTAGCAGCAGCAAATGCGATTTGCATTTTGCGAAAATCCACGTTGCGAACAGCCAAGTACATAAAAGCGAGACTGAGAGCGATTCCAATCAACAGCTTGTAATTACCAAAAATTTTTCTCATTCGTTTTTCCATGCTTGCATAGTTGTTACTGAATTGTGTGATGTTCTGATTAATTTACCTTCCGAACCGAAGGATTGCGGAAGCAAATTGCGACCGTCGAGTGCAAGATAGCGAATTACAGACAAAGCCTCAAGAAAAAATCTTGTAATAGCACTTGACAACCCAACTGCAAATTTTTATATTACAAAAGATACATATATGCGTAACCAATCACGGGGTGTCCGGCCGGTACTGTCATTCCTGCGGATGCAGGAATCTCCTTTCCATTGCACGGCGGAAGGAGACCCCTGCATACGCAGGGGTGACAGCATCCCGTGATCGC
>Ga0172369_10004790_pt1 | contig 16977 bp, 16 predicted proteins | sample LakKiv25m_FD_114539 | JGI IMG/M metagenome (GOLD analysis project Ga0172369, IMG submission 114539) | Freshwater microbial communities from Kabuno Bay, South-Kivu, Congo - kab_022012_11.25m | ecosystem: Environmental > Aquatic > Freshwater > Lake | place: Democratic Republic of the Congo...
CCGGAATGCGGGTTGATGACGTACAAGGTGGCATGGCCATTGCCGGTATTGTTGTAGCCATTGCTCATGATCAGCGCCGCATCTCCGTTAGGCAGCCGAGTCAACACCGGGGTGCCGTAGGTGTGGCCCAGATTGGCGTAGCCACTGGTGGCGTTGCTGATCTCCCACATGACTTTGGTGGCTGCGTCTGACTCTGACGTCGGCACGGCTCCAATATCCAGCGCAAACAAGCCCCTGCCACCACCTCCTAGTGCTCCGATCAAAATGCTCTTTTCGGTGCGCGCAGTACCCCCAGATTCGGTATAGGCCGGAAAGATTCTGGCCACTAACTGGCCGTCGACAAAATAGCGATGGGTGTAGGGTTTGACCTTCAACAACGGCAACTTGGAAATAAGTTGTGAAGGAATAAAAGCAAATCGCTCTTGCCCCCCGCCGTTGGCATAGTCAGCATCTGCATTGATCGCGTGCAACATCCCGTCATTGGCCCCCACAAAGACCGTCCGGTTGGTGCCATCGTCCCAATGCAAGGGCGTTGAGTGAATAATGTCGCCCAGAACACTTTCCTCATTTCTGGCCCGGTATTGCAAGCCGCTGGGAGTCTCGTTACTGCGGTCGCCCCGTATGAAATTCAAGACCGGAGAAGTTGTGGCAGATGCCGACGCTAAATCCAACGCCGTCTTTTGCGCGCTCGACAAATTCGCCCACCTAAATGGAACACCTGCAGTTCCGCTCATGGTCACGATCATGCGCCCTGTGTCGTAGTTCTGAGCGGTGATTTGATACGCCGAACCGTTACCCCAACTATCACTCACCGAGAGCGTGCCGTTGCCCGACAGAACACGTGAATGCAGGTCCCCTGACCAATCCGCCGAGCTGTAATCAATGGTGTAGAGCTGCACTTGTGACGTTGCATCTGGCAGCAAATAGCCCGAGGCACTAGGTGCCCCGACATAACCCACCGGTTGCGTGGCGTTGGTACCGGTATTGATCCAGTCCGGGTCAAACAGCGTGGCTGCCAGTGCAGCACCGCCCCCCAGCGCCAATGCCACCCAGAACCTTCTGGCCTGACCTAAACGATAAGTTTTCATGGCCTCACTCCTTTGCAAATTTGTTCCCACGCTCAGCCACAACTGCCATCGGCAAACTTGGCTGGCCGATGCCGGTAAACATCTTCCACAAACACTTCAGAACCGTCGTTGCCCACGCCCCGCGCAGTAATGCGGAACAACAACTTGGGGCAAATCTTCTGGCCCTGCCCACCTTCATTGCCAACCATTTCAACGATGTAACTGGGCTGGTTGGATATGCCCGCCAAATTTGATCCTGCGCTGGCAAAAGTTCTGGTTTTGGCGGCATCCGTCCAGGTGACGGTCTGCCAACGCGGTGTTCCACTGCCTGGTGCACCGCAATACCCGTTGGTGCAATCCGCCACAAACGCTGTGACATCAAATGGATTGAAGGGCGCCGCAGCAAAGAGACTCAGCTCGGCATCACGCACCACGGCTTCGGCCGCCTCCAACGCCAACTGTCGATTGCGCGCATTGGCCGCCATACGCTCTTCCAGCGTGGCACTGCGCATGACCGAAAGCGCAATCAGCATCACCAGAGTCATAAAAATCAGACCGGTGATCAGAACCGCGCCAGCCTCACGCGGGCGGACTTTTAAAGTCGATTCATAAGGCATGACGCTTACCCCGCTTGGTTTCTGACCGTGAATGTGGCATTGAACACTTGCCGCAAATATCCGCCCGCCGAACTTGCACCACTGGCCGGCGCTGCGACATTGGCCGAGGGGCCGCGAACCGTCAGCGCAATCTGCACCGCAGCCACTTGGGAAAACTGGATTGCCGTGGGCGCAGCCACGTAACTTTCAATCACGCCGTTTTTTTCGGCATCCAGCCCGTAAGTGATTTGCAGGTCTTCCACGTTGTCAACCATGGCCACCCCATTGCACGTAAGCGTAGGCGGATTGGGAACCGCATTGACCGCAAAGGCATATGACATCAGTGCGCCCGCTGCCACCGCCGTTCCAGAGCAATTCGTTTCACCGCCGGCCTGTGCTTCGTACTGGACCGTAATCGTGTCAGGAGCCCCCGCCCCATTGCTTCCGGCCAACGCCACACCTGAAAATGCAACATCGGCATTGGTGCGTGCCCCCGCCTGCCGGATGGCTCGCCCCATCAGTTCCAGGGCGTTGCGGCCACTTTCCTGCATCCTGGCCACATCAGATGACGTTCTGTCGGTCTGCATGGCGCCCAACAGCAATTGCATCAAGGCAATCATCAACACCAGCGCGATGACAACGCTGACCATCAACTCCACCAGCGTCAACCCGGCTTGATACGACAAACGTCGCCAAATCTTGACATTCTTCATAGCCGCGTCTCCACCACAAATGTCTGCGCAGTATTTCCGCCGGCGACGCGAGAATCGTCCCACTGCACGGTGACCGTCAATTTGTTGGTGGCGTTATCCACACTGACCGCCCCGGTTCCGGAAGGGAGTGCTGTAGCCAGTGCCGTTCGCCAAGCGATAAGGTCCTGAATGGCCACCGTAGTCCCGGTCGGAGTGTCGGCAGACAAAGTTAGGTTATAGGGTTTGGCGGCACTTTCCGCTTCTCCCCGATTGGCGCGCATACGATCGATGATGTCAGCCGCCAACAGGCTTGCCTGACTGCGCCCCTGCGATCCATGGGTGCCCTTGAGACCATTGCCCACCACGCCAGCCACGCCCAACAACCCAAAACTTACGATCAGGATCGTGACCAGAATTTCAATCAGGGAGGTTCCCTTTTGCTGACTTAGCATTGTGATTACTCCATCAATTAACTGCCATCGCATACCAATGGCAGCTCATCCTTGATCACCGCCGGATATCCCGAGCCTGAACTCAGAGTGATGTCTCGTCCGGCCACAGTGTGATCGGCTCCACACAAGTCCCAACGTCCGGATTGGGCGGCTATGCCGTTTGGCAAATAGGCGACGTAGTTGGCTACTCCGACTTGCCCCACCAGCGTGTTGCCCCCACTCAATGGACCGCGCACCCGCAAAATTTCGTCTCCACCATTGACAACCCCTTCGACTCCCACGGCAGCCGAATCCACAAAAATGATCCAACCTTGTTGCCAGCCACCGCTGGTCACACATGCTGTGCCCGAATTGCTCTTGCACATCGTCACGCGGACATTGCGCTTGACCGACTCGGATCTCGTTAAATTCAAGGCCGCCAGGAACTCATTGGCCTGCGAGGTCAAGCTGGTCGAAGTCATGATCGCTCTAAAACTGGGGGCAGCCAGCGACATCAAGATCACCGCCACCGCCAGCGTGACCATCAATTCGATCAAGGTAAAACCACATTGTCTGTAGTAGCGCATTTCCAACCTTTTGACACACTGGCCACACAGTTGAAGAAACCACAGTAGAGCCAGTCTTTTAGACACAGCTACAGAATAAGTGCAAAAAAGGGCTGACGTAACGACAGCCGACCGGCGGTATGCTTGGACCGCCAAGCGGTATGCAGAGGTCAGAACAACACCAGTCAAGCCATAAAATCCACAACCAACTTTCATGTCCAAACCGCTAGTTCTTGCCCTCGAGCAGGCCTCCCAAGCACTGTTCATCACTTCCCCTAATCCGCGCGTTGGCTGCGTCATTACCAACGATTCCGGTCAGGTGCTGGGTCTGGGACATACGCAACAAGCAGGAGGCCCTCATGCCGAAATCATGGCGTTGCGGGATGCGCAATCGCGCGGTCACAATGTTCGGAGTGCCACCGCTTACGTCACCCTTGAACCTTGTTCACATCAGGGCCGCACTGGACCGTGCTGCGACGCATTGATTGACGCCGGTATTGCAAAAGTGATTGCCTGCAGTGCAGATCCCAATCCACGGGTCGCTGGACAGGGTTTCGCCCGGATGCAAGCTGCGGGGGTTTCTGTAAAGGTACTGTCACCAAGCGACCCGCTGGCAGTTCGGGCTCGTACGCTTAATATTGGTTTTTTCAGCCGCATGGTTCGCAAACGGCCTTGGGTGCGCATGAAAATCGCCGCATCGCTGGACGGTCAGACCGCACTAGCTAACGGCCTCAGCCAATGGATCACCTCCAGCGAAGCACGTGCCGAGGGTCACTTTTGGCGTGCACGCGCCTGTGCCGTGATGACGGGGATCGGCACAGTGCTGGCTGACAATCCTCGTCTGGATGTGCGGTTGATCGACTCGCCGCGTCAGCCTGCTTTGGTGGTCGTGGACAGCCGACTGGACACCCCAATCGATGCTGCCCTGTTTGCGGCTGATCGTCCTTGTTATTTCTACGCTGCCGCACCCGAGACAAGCAAAATATTGGCGTTACAGGCACGTGGGGTCAGCGTGACATCGTTGCCAGACCCTGAAACAAATTTCCCACAACGAGTGGATTTGGCAGCAATGCTGACCGACTTGGCTCAGCGCGAGATCAATGAATTGCACGTGGAATCCGGACCAACTCTCAATGGGGGGTTGGTGCGTGCCGGATTGGTGGACGAATTCCTGATATTTCTAGCCCCAAAACTGTTAGGAGCTGGCCGCGGCATGATCAATCTTAACCCTCTGATGGATTTGACTCAGGCTCTTCAACTGAACTATGTTGAGTTCACTCAAGTCGGTCCGGATTTGCGTATCTTGGCCCACATTCCAGGTAGCCTTTCTTTCTGATGACGGTCAATTTCGCCACTGTCCCAATTCCCTGCGAAAATTCTGGCATGTTCACCGGCATCATCACCGGCGTGGGGCGCATCACCGCCGCACAGCCCCTTGGCGCGACCGCGCAACACGGCCAACGCCTCACCGTGCACACCCCTGCGGGTTACCTCAGTGATGTGTCGCTGGGCGACAGCATTGCGCTCAACGGCGCTTGCATGACCGTGACCACACTCGACATGGCGCAAGATTGCTTTACGGTGGACATCTCGGCCGAATCGCTGACCAAGACCTGCGGACTGAATCAACCCGGCCCGATCAATCTGGAAAAAGCCCTGCGTGCCAACGACCGCCTGGGCGGTCACATCGTCAGCGGTCATGTGGACGGGCTGGGCCGCGTCACGCACTTTGCACAGGTGGGTGAAAGTTGGCACTTGCGCGTGCAAGCCCCGGCCGATCTGGCGGGTTATCTGGCCTACAAGGGTTCGATCACCATCAACGGCGTCAGCCTGACTGTCAACCGGGTGCAAGACAACCCCGAGGGTTGCGAATGCCACATCAACCTGATTCCGCACACCGTACAGAACACCGCGCTGGCCCACCTCAAAACCGGCGATGCGGTCAACCTGGAAATCGACCTGATCGCGCGCTATGTCCAGCGCATGTTGCACGCCGTGCAGATCCCTGCTCACTCCTGACCCCACCATGAACGCTCTCCTGCCCCCCGTGGCCATTTCCCCCATTGAAGACATCGTGGCCGACATGCGCGCCGGCCGCATGGTGATTCTGGTGGACGAGGAAGACCGTGAAAACGAAGGCGACCTGATCATGGCCGCCGACCACGTCACTGCCGAAGCGGTCAACTTCATGGCACGCTTTGGCCGTGGCCTGATCTGCCTGACGCTCACTAAAGAGCGTTGCGAACGCCTGCAATTGCCGCCCATGACCGCGCGCAACGGCGACAAGAAAGGCACGGCGTTTACCGTATCGATCGAAGCCGCCGAAGGCGTCACCACCGGCATCTCCGCGGCCGACCGTGCCCGCACGGTTCAGGCCGCCGTCGCGCCCAACGCCCGGCCAGAAGACTTGGTGCAACCCGGCCATGTGTTTCCCCTGCAAGCGGTGGAAGGTGGCGTGCTGATGCGCGCCGGCCACACCGAAGCCGGCTGCGACCTGGCCGCCATGGCCGGCTGCACGCCCGCCTCCATGATCTGCGAGATCATGAAAGACGACGGCACCATGGCGCGCCTGCCCGACCTGCAAGGGTTTGCCGCGCAACATGGCTTGAAGATCGGCACCATCGCCGACCTGATTCACCACCGCAGCCGTACCGAAACGCTGGTGGAACACCGGGGTGCGCGGCCCATGCAGACGGCGTATGGCGAATTCACCGCCCACGCGTTCAAAGACAAAACCTCCCACGGCGTTCACCTGGCGTTGGTCAAAGGCCAGTGGCAGGCCAACGAGGCGGTGCTGGCACGCGTGCACGAACCGCTGTCGGTACTGGATGCACTGGAAGTGGGCCGCGGCATGCACTCATGGAGTCTGGACCGCGCGTTGCAGCGCGTTTCTGAAGCCGGCAAAGGTGTTGTGGTGTTTTTGAACTGTGGCGAAAGCGGCCCACAGCTGCTGGCGCAATTCGACGGCACGGCGCGCGCCAGTCACGGCCCCGAACGCGGCCGCATGGACTTGCGTTCGTATGGCATTGGCGCGCAGATCCTGCGCGAATGCGGCGTGCACCGCATGACCCTGCTGGGCACGCCCCGGCGCATGCCCAGCATGACCGGCTACGGGCTCGAAATCGTCGGCTACCAAAGCGTCTGAACCTGGAACGAACAACTCATGTTGATTGCCAACCAAGGCCAGCTGGCCGCCACCGACCGTCGACTCGACGGCAAGTCCCTCACCATCGGCATCGTGCAGGCGCGCTTCAACGCCGACATCACCGACGCCTTGGCCCAAGCCTGCAAGGCCGAGTTGCGCGCCCTGGGCGTACCCGACAAACACATCACCCACGTGCAGGTGCCCGGTGCACTGGAAGTGCCCGTGGCGCTGCAGGCGCTGGCTGAAAAACTCAAGTTCGACGCGCTGATTGCGCTGGGCTGCATCATCCGCGGCGAAACCTATCACTTCGAACTGGTGGCCAATGAATCCGGCGCCGGCGTCAGCCGCGTCGCGCTGGACTATCAAATCCCGATCGCCAACGCGATCCTGACCACCGAAAACATGGCGCAGGCGCAAGCGCGCCAGACCGACAAAGGCCGTGATGCCGCGCGCGCCGCGGTCGAAATGGCCAACCTGCTGGAATCCCTGTCATGACCCAAGCCCCCAGTCACCCCACCGTCTCCACGCGCCCGCCGCGCCAACCCCGCAAAGGCCTGACCAGCACCGGTGCGCGCAAGGCCGCCAGCAAGAACAGCCGTTCGCGCGCCCGCGAATTCGCCCTGCAAGCGCTCTACCAGGTGCTGGTGGGCCAGAACGCGGTGGACGACGTGGACACCTTCACCCGCAACCTGTTGGGATTTTCCAAGGCCGACAGCGTGCATTACGACGCCCTGCTGCGCGGCTGTGCTGAACAGGCCCCGTCGCTTGACGCCTTGATTACCCCGGTGCTGGATCGTCCTTTGGCCGAGATCTCTCCGGTGGAACACGCCGCCATGTGGATCGGTGTGCACGAGTTGCAGCACTGCCCTGACATTCCGTGGCGCGTGGTGCTGGACGAAAGCATCGAGCTGGCCAAGGAGTTCGGCGGCACCGACGGCCACAAATACGTCAATGCGGTGCTCAACACATTGGCCGCCCAACTGCGCGCCACCGAAGTCAAGGCAGACCGCTGACGTGCGCATCACCCAGCGGGCCCATCAGATCGAGCCCTTCTATGTGATGGAAGTGGCCAAGGCCGCGCAGACCCTGGCGCCGCAGGCCCAGCGTGCCGGCACGCCAATGATCTATCTGAACATTGGCGAGCCTGATTTCACCGCGCCCCCCTTGGTGCAAGAGGCCGCCCAGCGGGCCATTCGCGACGGCCTGACGCACTACACCCCAGCCACCGGCCTGGCCGAATTGCGCGAGCGCATCAGCCAGTGGTACGCCCAGCGCTTTGCCGTGGCGGTGCCGGCCAGCCGAATCGTCGTCACCGCCGGCGCCTCGGCCGCGTTGCAACTGGCGTGCCTGGCGCTGATCGAAGCGGGCGACGAAGTGCTGCTGCCTGACCCCAGCTATCCGTGCAACCGGCATTTCGTCACCGCCGCGGGCGGCACGGCGCGGCTGTTGCCCACCACCGCGGCTGATCGCTTTCAGCTCAGCGCCGACCAGGTGGCCGCTGCCTGGGGGCCGCAGACGCGCGGCGTGCTGCTGGCGTCGCCGTCCAACCCCACCGGCACCTCGATCTCGCCTGCCGAAATGCAACGCATTCACCAGCAGGTACAGGCGCGTGGCGGCATTTCTCTGATCGACGAGATTTACCTTGGCCTGAGCTACGACGCCGCCTTCGGCCAGACCGCGCTGGCGCTGGACGAGCAGATCATCAGCGTCAACAGTTTCAGCAAATACTTCAACATGACCGGCTGGCGGCTGGGCTGGCTGGTGCTGCCCGAGCCCCTGGTGCCGGTGATCGAGCGGCTGGCGCAAAACCTGTTCATCTGCCCCAGCACCATTGCCCAATATGCCGCGCTGGCATGCTTCGAGGCCGACAGCTTGGCCGAGTACGAACGTCGCCGTGCCGAGTTCAAGGCCCGGCGCGACCTGATGATTCCAGCCTTGAACGCCATGGGACTGACGGTACCGGTCCTGCCCGACGGCGCCTTCTACGCCTGGGCCGACTGCACGGCGGCCTGCCAACGGCTTGGCATAAACGGCAGCTGGGACCTGGCCTTTGACTGGATGCGCCGCGCCCACGTGGCGGTGACCCCAGGGCGTGACTTCGGTCACGCCGACACGCAGCGCTTCGTGCGGTTTTCCACGGCCAATTCTGTGCCCCAACTGCATGAGGCGTTGACGCGCCTGAAGGCGCTGCTGGCATGAGTGCGGCCCTGCCCCCCCCCTTTGCCTGGACGCTGCGGGTATATTGGGAAGACACCGATGCCGGTGGCATCGTCTATTACGCCAATTACCTGAAATTTTTCGAGCGCGCCCGCACCGAGTGGCTGCGCGCGCACGGCGTGAACCAGCACGACCTGAAGGCGCGCACCGGGGGCATGTTTGTGGTCAGCCAGGCGCAGGTGAACTACTTGCGCAGCGCGCGGCTGGACGACGAACTTTTGGTAACAACTTCATTGCAAACGCCGGGCCGCGCTTCCATGACAATTGCCCAGCAGGCGTGGCTACACGGCAGCGCCTCACCGGTGCTGCTGTGCGAGGCCATCATCCGTGCCGGCTGGGTTGGCAGCGACGGCAAGCCCGCTCGCATTCCACCGCAGATTCTGGACGCATTGACATGACACAAGACCTTTCCATTCTGAACCTGGTGCTCAATGCCAGTCTGGTGGTGCAGCTGGTGATGTTTCTGCTCATCAGCGTTTCCATCGCCAGCTGGGCCGCCATCTTCCGCAAGCTGTTTTCGCTCGCCAAGGTGAAAGCGCTCAACGACAGTTTTGAACGCGAATTCTGGTCGGGCAGCAACCTCAATGACCTGTTTGCCAGCGCCACGAAAAACGCCCGCGCCGGCGGCCCGATGGAGCGCATCTTTGCCAGCGGCATGCGCGAATTCCAGAAACTGCGTGAGCGCCGCATCACCGATGCCGGCACGCTGATGGACGGCGCACGCCGCGCCATGCGCGCCAGTTTTCAGCGCGAGATGGACGCCGTCGAAACGCATCTGAGTTTTCTGGCCTCGGTGGGCTCGGTCTCACCGTATGTGGGCCTGTTCGGCACCGTCTGGGGCATCATGCACGCCTTCACCGGGCTGGCCGCGTTGACACAGGTGACGCTGGCCACCGTGGCCCCCGGCATCGCCGAGGCGCTGGTGGCCACCGCCATCGGACTGTTTGCCGCCATCCCGGCGGTGCTGGCGTACAACCGCTTTGCCCGCGACATCGACCGCATTGCGATCCGGCTGGAGACCTTTATGGAAGAGTTCTCCAACATCCTGCAACGCAACGTGGGCGCGCAGTCGGCTTCTGGCCACTGAGCCCACCAGTCACAGGAGTCTGCCATGCCAGCCGTTGCTCATCGGGGTCGCGGGCGCCGCACCATCAACGAGATCAACATGGTCCCGTTCATCGACGTCATGCTGGTGTTGTTGATCATTTTCATGGTGACCGCACCGTTGATCGCCCCCAGCGTGATCGATCTGCCCAGCGTCGGTCAGGCCGCGCGCCAGCCCGACCAGGTGCTTCAGGTGATCGTCGGCAAGGACGAAACACTGTCGCTCAAAGAGCGCGACCAGACCCGTTCAATTGATTTGAAAACTCTGGCACAAACGGTCAAGCGAGCTCAGGCCGGTGCGGCAAGACCCGCGGTGGTGATCAGCGCCGACAAGAGCGTGCGCTATGAAACCGTGGTCAAGGTGATGGACACCTTGCAACGCGCCGGCGTGGCGCGGGTCGGGCTGTCGGTCCAAATGGCGCCTTGATGCGCGGCTGAAACCATGATCGCCACGGCAGAACGTCTGGAGTTTGCCCCGCCACCCAACCCCGGCTTGCTGCGGGCACTGCTGCTTGCGCTGCTGGCCCATGGCGTTCTGATGGCCGCGCTGACCTGGGGCGTGCGCTGGAAACATGACACCCAGAGTGCCAGCTTTGAAGCCGAACTGTGGGCGCAGATGCCTCAGGAGGCCGCTCCACCTCCCCCCCCTCAACGCATTGAGCCCGAACCGGTGCTCAAGCCAACGCCCGCACCCGAGACGCCAGCAGTACAGGCGCAGATTGCGCTGGAGCGCGAGAAAAAACGCCAGCTCGAACAACAACGCGAGCAGCAGGTCCGCTTGGAGCAGCAACGCCAAGCCGAGCGCGCCAAGGCAGAAAAAGCCAAACTGGCACAGCTAAAAAAGCTGGAAGAGCAACAGGCGCGTCAGTTGGAGCTGCAACGCCAGAAAAACCTCCAGCGCATGACCGGCTTGGCCGGCGCCAGTGGCGATGCCACCTCCAGCGGCACCGCACTCAAGTCGGCTGGGCCTTCGCCCGGTTACGCCGGCCGTATCCGCGCGCGCATCAAACCCAACATCGTCTTCACCGAAGATGCGTTGGGCAACCCCACCGCCGAGGTGCAGGTGCGCACTGCGCCCGACGGCACCATCGTGGGCCGCAAGATCACGCAGCCCAGCGGCAACCCTGCATGGGACGAGGCGGTGCTCAAAGCCATCGACAAAACCGCCATCTTGCCGCGTGATGGGGATGGCCGTGTGCCGCCGGTACTCGACATCAGTTTTCGGCTCAGAGACTGACCCCCTGACGCGGCCACCCCGCGCGGGTTACTCGTACACGATGTCTGCCGTGCCCGGTGCGGCCTGCGCCCACCAGCTGGCCAACGCGGCATTGCTGGGATAGAACTGCGCGGGCTCTCCCAATTGCAATTGGGCGGTGGCAGAGCCTTCATCACTCTGGCATTGCAGCAACACCTGCACGCCCAGCCCCCACCGCTGTTCACCTTGAGCGGTCTGCACCCGTCGGGTCGGGAAATCGCGGGCCATGCGGGCCAGATCGGGCAGGCGCATGGCCTTGGCCAGCGGCAAGGTCAGACGCAGATATTTGCCGAAGTGGCAGCGCGCCTGCTCCAGACTCCAGAGCTGCGTCACATGAAACTGGGAACCACCAGTAAACCGATCGGGTTTCAGGCGCCCCAGCGCAATCACCACTTCATCTTCGCGCAGCAGGTCTTTTTGCGTCAGCCATAGCGGTTCTTCCACCCGTGCGTCGATCTGCGCCGTTTTGTCGTCCAGCTGAAACAGCACCAGCTTGCCGCGCTGGCCGTTGACGATGCGCAAATGCGTGATCACCCCTGCGGCCAGTTGCGACTCGCGTGAATCGCTCAGACCCGCCAGACTGCGCTTGACGAATCGGCGCACCTCGGCAGCCACCTCGTCGAACAAATGCCCCGACAGGTAAAAGCCCAACGCCGCCTTCTCGAACGTGAGTCGCTCCTTGAGGCTCCAGGGTGTGGCCTGCACCAGCTCGGGCTCCTGCTCGCTCGAACCGTGCGCCGGGCCGTCGTCCAGATCAAACAGGCTGCACTGGTTGGCGTTGGCCACCAGGTCGGAACCATATTCAAATGCCAGGTCCAGACTGGCCAGCAAGCTGGCCCGGTTGGGTTGCAAAGAGTCGAAGGCGCCCGCCTTGATCAGCGCCTCGACCGTGCGTTTGTTCACCCGGGTGCGATCCACCCGGGCACAAAAGTCAAACAAGCTGGTGAATGGCCCCTTGACCTGCGCGCGTGGCCCCACGCCCTGCCCGTTGCGCGCCGCCACCAGCGCTTCAATGGCGCCCTGGCCACTGCCTTTGACAGCCGCCAGCCCGTAACTGATGACGCTGTTGCTCACCGGTTCAAAACGGCTCACCCCCCGGTTCACGTCGGGTGGCTCAAAGCTCAAATCCATGCGGATCGCGTCTTCCAGCAACACCCGCAACTTGTCGGTGTTGGCCATTTCCACCGTCATGTTGGCGCAATAAAACTCGGCCGGGTAATGCGCTTTCAGCCAGGCGGTGTGATAGGCCAGCAACGAATACGCCGCCGCATGACTTTTGTTGAAGCCGTAGCCGGCGAACTTCTCCATCAAGTCGAAGATTTCGTCGGCCTTGGTTTCACTGATGCCATTGACCGCGGCGCCAGTGCGAAAGATGCCGCGCTGTCGCGCCATTTCAGCCGCGTCCTTCTTGCCCATGGCACGGCGCAGCAGGTCGGCGCCCCCCAGTGAATAGCCGCCCAGGATCTGCGCGGTCTGCATCACCTGTTCCTGATAGACCATGATGCCGTAGGTTTCAGACAGCATCTCGGCCACCAGCGGGTGCGGATACTCCACCGGTTCGCGGCCCTGTTTGCGCGCGATGTAGCTGGGAATCAGGTCCATCGGCCCGGGACGATACAGGGCGTTGAGCGCAATCAGGTCTTCCAGCTTGGTGGGCTTGGCGTCGCGCAGCATGGCCTGCATGCCGCTGCTTTCAAACTGGAACACGGCTTCGGTCTTGCCCTGCTGGAACAACTGGTACACCCGCGCATCGTCCAGCGGCAGGTTCTCATAGGCAAACTGCGCCTGCCCCGGGTGACGGTGGCGAATCAGATCAGCCGCCAACTCCAGGATGGTCAAGGTGGCCAGACCCAAAAAGTCAAACTTGACCAAACCCATAGCTTCCACGTCGTACTTGTCGTACTGGCTCACGGCACTGTCGCTGCCGGGTTGCTGGTAAAGCGGACAAAAATCGGCGAGCTTGCCCGGCGCAATCAGCACACCCCCGGCATGCATGCCGATGTTGCGCGTCAGCCCTTCGAGCTTGCGCGCCAGCTCCAGCAGGGTGCGCACGTCTTCCTCTTTGGTCTCGCGTTCGGCCAGCAGGGGTTCAGCCTCGCTGGCATAAACCGTTTTGTCGTCACTCGGGCGCTCGGGTGGTGGCAGTTGCAAGGTGACCGACACACCGGGCTTGTTGGGAACCAGTTTGCTGATGCCGTCGCAGAAGGTGTAGCTCAGGTCCAGCACGCGCCCCACGTCACGGATGACGGCGCGCGCCGCCATGGTGCCGTAGGTGGCAATCTGGCTGACCGACTCCTTGCCGTATTTGGACTTCACATAATCAATCACCCGATCTCGGTTGCCCTGGCAGAAATCGATGTCGAAGTCGGGCATCGAGACCCGCTCGGGATTCAGGAAACGCTCGAACAGCAGTTTGTAGCGCAGGGGATCCAGGTCAGTGATCTTGAGCGCGTAAGCCACCAGCGACCCCGCGCCAGAGCCACGCCCCGGGCCGACCGGGCAGCCGTTGTTCTTGGCCCAGGTGATGAAATCACTCACGATCAGGAAGTAGCCCGGAAAATCCATCTCGACGATGGTGTCAAGCTCGAACGCCAGCCGCTCCTGGTAGCGCGGCCGCTGCCGGTCACGTTCCTCGGGATCCGGGTACAGATGCGCGAGCCGCTCTTCGAGCCCCTGCTGTGCACTGTGGCAAAAATAGTCATTGACCGACATCACCTGGCCATTGACCGGCGGAATCGGAAAATTGGGCAACTGGGCCTTGCCCAGCTCCAGCGTCAGGTTGCAACGCTTGGCAATTTCAACGGTGTTGGCCACAGCAGACGGGATGTCGTCAAACAACGCCTGCATCTGCGCCGCTGACTTGAAATATTGTTCGCGCGTGAATCGGCGCACGCGCCGTGGGTTGGCCAGGATTTCGCCTTCAGCAATGCAGACCCGTGCTTCGTGCGCATCAAAGTCATCGGGCGCGGCAAACTGCACCGGGTGCGTGGCCACCACCGGCAATTGCAGCCGCTGCGCCAACGCCACCGCCGCCGCCACATGCGGCTCATCGTCAGGCCGGCCACAGCGTTGCAGCTCCAGATAAAAGCGATGCACAAACACGCTGGAGAGCTGCAAGGCCAGTTGCGCGGCCCTCTGCGGATCAGACTGCATCAAGGCCTGGCCGACCGGCCCCGCTTGGGCACCCGACAGGCACAACAGTCCGGCATTGAGCTCGTCCAGCCAAGCCAAGTTGACAGACGCCTGCGGCTTGCCCGCGCTTTGGGTCCAGGCGCGCGTCAGCAATTCACACAGGTTCAGATAGCCCTGCCGATCCTGCACCAGCAACAGCACGCGAGACAGTTGCGATGGCTCTGCCGCCAGGCCTTCCAGCCAGACTTCGACGCCGATGAGCGGCTTGACGCCCCGCTTGCGGCCTTCTTTGTAGAATTTGACCGCACCAAACAGATTGTTGAGATCGGCAATGGCCAGCGCGGGCTGGCCGTCGGCCGCCGCGGCCTTGACCACGTCATCGATGCGAAGGGTGCCATCAATGACGGAAAATTCAGTGTGCAGACGCAGGTGAACAAACATGCGCCACATTGTAGAAAAGCAAAGGGGATTCGACGGTGAAGATCCTGGTGGTGGATGACCACGCGTTGGTGCGCGAAGGTTTGGCACAGGTGTTGCAGGGCCTGGAGCCGCCCGACCCGGTGGACGTACTGCAAGCGCCGGATGGCCAACGCGCGTTGCAGTTGACGCAACAACACCCTGACCTCGATCTGGTCCTGCTGGACTACCACCTGCCCGACATGGATGGGCTGGCGGCACTCACCAAATTGGGCCAGCAGCACCCCGAACTGCCGGTGGTCATTCTGACCGGCTCCGCCAACCCCAGCATCATGCAGCGCATGCTTGATCAGGGAGCGGCCGGGTTCATCACCAAATCGGGGCTCAGCGAAGAGTTGCTGGGTGCGCTGCGCCGCGTGCTGCAAGGTGAAGTGGTGGTGGCCAAAGAATTTGTGTCCAGCGTGTCGGCCCAGCCCCAGGGGCACGGCACGACCGCGCCGGTGCTGACCCCTCGCCAGCAGGAAGTGGTGCACTGGATCCAGGCGGGTTTGAGCAACCGCGAAATTGGCGATCGACTCAACTTGTCCGAAGAAACCATCAAGAGCCACGTGGCGGTGATATTGCGCGTGTTGGGAGTGAGCACCCGCCTGCAAGCAGCCATGGAGGCCCGCCGCTGGGGCTATGGCCGCTCCGGTCCGTCCGCACCCTGAACCATCAGTCGCCGCAACAGGCTGCGCAGCTTGGCCGCGCGCACTGGCTTTTGCAGCAATACCAATCCGGCTGCCTGTGCCTGCGCCAGCAACGCGTCGTGCATGTCCCCGCTGATCAGACAGGCCGGCACCGGGCTCTGCAACTGGGTGCGCAGGCGACTGATCGCCTCGATGCCGTTGCACGGGGGCGGCAGACGGAAATCGCTGATGATCAGATCGGGCACCATCCCTTGCGCCACCAGCTGCTGCGCCGGTGCCCAGGCATCGGCTTGTGCCACCCGCATGCCCCAGCCCTGCAACACGGTGACCAGAGCCGAACGCACCAACGTATCGTCTTCAATCACCAACACCCGCACTTGCGCCAGGCTTCCCGGCGTTGCCTCTTCCGCTGTCGGAGCACTCAACGCCTGCGCTGGCGCCTGACACAACGGCAACTTCAACGTCACGCACGTGCCGGCGCCCACACGTGAACGCAGCGTGACTTCATGGCCCAGGAGCTCGGCGGTTCGCCGCACGATGCTCAACCCCAACCCCATACCCTTGGTGCGATCACGGGTGGCATTGGCCACCTGGAAAAATTCACCGAAAACGGCTTCCTGATGTTCCAGGGCAATGCCCACGCCGGTGTCCCACACTTGCAGCCATACCTGTTGGCTGTCCAAACGCCGCCGCGCCGCCACCAGAATGCGACCATGCTCGGTGTAGCGTATGGCGTTGTTCACCAGATTGAGCAGGATGCGGTACACCAGCGTGGCATCGCTATCCACCCAGGCATCGCTGTGGCGCACCTGCAGGACCAGACCCTTCTCTCTGGCCAGCTCACCCAGATCCACACTCAGCGCGCGCAAACTTTCTGCCAACGCAAAGGGTTGCCGCTTGACGGACACGGCACGCGCCTCCAGCCGGGAGATGTCCAGCAGGCCATCAAGCAAATTCTGCAGGGCTTGCACCGACGCTTCCAGGTTTCGGATGACCTGCCAGGTCAGTTCGTTGTGTTCCAACTGGGCCAAGCGCGATACAAAAAGCCCCAGCGCATGCGTCGGTTGGCGCAAATCATGGCTGGCAGCGGCCAAGAATCGGCCCTTGGCCAGATTGGCACTTTCGGCTTCTTCCTTTTTCTGCCGCAGCGCCTGCGTGGCCCGATCCACTTGTTGTTGCAAGTCATCTCGCGCCGCCCACAACTGGTCTGACATCTGGTGGATGCGCCATTGCAAATCACGCAGCGGATCGTCGGGGGAAACCAGGGCGCGCTGCGCCTGGACTTCGGCGAATTCGCCCCGACCGATCTGCGCAGCCAGACGTGACAACCGGGCTACCGGACGCAAGACCCCCAGACTCAGACGCAGAGCCAAAGCGATGCCGAACAACAGGGCCAGCAGCACGATCAGGCCGCCGCCCATCAGCAGATTGAGCTTCTGATCGTCCACGGCTTGCCGTGAAAACACCATCACCACCTGACCCAGCGCACGCCCGGATGCAGGCGCTTGCGGACTCGCCGCGTCATAGAAATCATCCAGTGGGACCTCGGTGGGCACCACGGGTTGACTGATCCAGTCCACCCGGTACTGCGGCACAAAGCCGTGCGCCGATGCGCTGCGCGCTTCCAGCACCGGTGCCTGGCGCGCGTCTCCGGCGCTGGCCAACA
>Ga0172369_10004797_pt1 | contig 16965 bp, 16 predicted proteins | sample LakKiv25m_FD_114539 | JGI IMG/M metagenome (GOLD analysis project Ga0172369, IMG submission 114539) | Freshwater microbial communities from Kabuno Bay, South-Kivu, Congo - kab_022012_11.25m | ecosystem: Environmental > Aquatic > Freshwater > Lake | place: Democratic Republic of the Congo...
AAAGTTTACAAGATTCTTGCGACGGGTGAAGTGTTGGGACAGCGGCCGATGTCCCAAAATATTCGTGCGCTCCGGCTGATTGAAAAACAGGCAAACCTGGAGGGCAAAATTCTGCGTCCGCTCTCTGCCAAAGTCCTTCCGGAAACGGAATACGAAAAATCCGGCCTCGTTGACCGCAAAAAACTCGAGGGAATTTCCGGCCGATCGCGCAAGGTCCAGCTCGCGCTCGCGAAAAAGTTGGGCGTGAAATATTTTCCGACACCCGCCGGAGGCTGCATTCTCACCGACAAAGAATTTTCAAACAAATTGAATGAGCTGTTGGAAAAAATTAGGAAAATAAAAAAATCAGATATCGATTTGCTCCGCCTTGGCCGGCATTTTTGGGTTGAAAAAACAAGAATTGTTCTGGGGCGCAATCACGAAGAAAATTTGAAACTGAAAAAACTTGCCGAAAACGGGGATATCCTAATTGAACCGAAAGACATCCCCGGCCCGACGGCCTTCGTGCGCGGAAAAAGAAACAAGGCCGTGCTGGATTTTGTCAAAAAACTTCTTTTGAAATACACCAAAGGCGCGGACAATGAACTTCAGATAAAAATAACTTCAAGAAAACAGAAAAAATAAAAAAGGCTGGTTCGAATAAGATCGAACCGGCCTTTTGATTGCCAGCTGCCAGCGTGCAGCCTATACCTCTGACATTTCCACAAAAATGGCGTTGTTTCCCCGGATTTCGTGGCCGGGGATCTGTTTGTCAAACCCGAAAGCCGAAAAATACTTGGCGGCGTCTCCGTTTCTGGTGTGGCAGGTGCATTCGAGGTTATATCCGCCGGTCGGGAAAACTATATGCTCGATGCCCGCCTTTTTCAATTGGCGCAGTATCATTCGGCGCAAATCAAAAGAAACGCCGGCCAAATTTTTGGTGATGCAGTCCTGCAAATATCGTGGAACAAAAACGGAAAGAGCGTGATGGACATAGCAGTCCGCGCATATCCCGGGGAAAATATAAGCGCGGATATTTTTTGGTTGGCAGCCAAATTCAGCCCACATCGAGCTGGCCGCTGCGCCGGTGATGTTTTTCAATGTCCCGTTTCGTCCGCTGTGAATGACTGCGAGCACGTCCCGCTCAATGCAGTGGAGCACAACGGGGAAACAGTCGGCGTTGGGGAAGAGAACGGGGAAGTTTTTGAGATTGGTTATCACTGCATCTGCGCGGATGGAACTTTTCTTTGCAATCCCAACCCCGTCGTATTTTTCCCGTTCGGATTCTTTCACGATTGTGATCCCATCCCCGTGCACAAGCTCCGGGGAAAAACCATGCGGGACGAGCTTCATCCCGCGCCGCCCAAAAAGGCCGAAACCTTCTCTGAGGGCTACCGCCAGGCGGTTGTTGATTACACTCAAGCAGTCGCCGTGGGAAAAACTCATGTTCCCTTCCTTGACGCCCGTGAAGGCCATCTTCAATTCCGTCATTCCGATTTTCCTCCTCGATTCGGGGCTCTGTGTTGAAATGAACAAATCTGATATAAATAAGCCGCGTATTTCCGCGCTTATTTGTGCCGATGGTGGGAGTTGAACCCACAAGCCGTGAGGCACACGATTTTGAGTCGTGCGTGTTTGCCAATTTCACCACATCGGCGATTCAAATTTATACCTCAATTTAGCAGAAAAATGGCTCAAAGTCAACAATCGTGCTATAATTTTTCTGTCATGGCCAAAATCATATCCCTCGTGAACCAGAAAGGCGGGGTCGGAAAAACCACCACGGCCGTCAATTTGTCGGTTTCGCTTGCACAGGCGGGGAAATTTGTCCTGCTTGTCGACCTTGACCCGCAGGCCAACGCGACAAGCGGGCTGGGAGTGGATCCGCGCACCATCGAAAAAAGCCTCTATCACTCGATGGTTTTGGGCGAACATCCGGGCCCATATATCGTGAAACTGGCGACTTTCGGGCACAGTCTGCTTCCCTCAAACCGCGATTTGGCCGGAGCAACGATTGAACTTGTGAATCTCGAAAATCGGGAATACAGGCTCTACAACACCCTCCGGCACATCCGCACGGACTATGACTATATCATTATTGACTCTCCGCCGAGCCTCGGGCCGCTCACGATCAATGGCCTGGTCGCCTCCGACGAAGTGATCATCCCCGTCCAGTGCGAATACTATGCTCTTGAGGGCTTGAGCCAGCTTTTGGAAACAATCAATCTTGTCCGCGACAATTTGCAGCCCGACCTCAAGGTGATGGGCGCGCTTCTCACTATGTTCGACCGGCGCAACAGGTTGAGCTACCAGGTTGTGCGCGAAGTGAAAGACCATTTTCCGGGCAAAGTTTTTGACGCCGTCATCCCGCGCAGCGTGCGCCTCGCCGAGGCGCCCAGTTTCGGAAAATCAATTTTCGATTTCGATATCTTTTCCCGCGGCGCGAAATCCTACAAAAATCTGGCGGCTGAAATTCTGCGGATGGAGAAGGAGGGAGAGGGCGGATTTCATTTGTAGCGAAAGAAACCATACTTGACATTTTTTTGTTTTTGATATTAAATAACCCTAAGCGAGAGGATAAAAGGGTGATAAGGCCTTGACCGCTTCCGGAGGCGGTTCCAGAATATTGGATAATACTCTCGCAAAACTGACTTGTCGCGCTCGAAGCCAACGCTTTGAGCGCTCTTCTTTTTTGCGGAAAAAATAGTTACGTATCTTGTTACGTAACAAATTACGTAATTGTTTTTTGCATATGATTGCCGAAAAGAATGAAAAATTGATGCTGAAGCGCAGCCGGAGCGGGCTGGGGCTGTATGCCGCCGTACCTTTCAAAAAGGGCGATTTTGTCATTGAATATACAGGCCGCCGGCTCACGCCCGAAGAAGTCGAGCAAAGCACCAGCACCAAATATTTTTTCGAGATTGACAAAAAGTGGACGATTGACGGCGCGGGGCGGGAGAACCTGGCGCGCTACGCGAACCATTCCTGCCGGCCGAACTGCGAGGTGAGGATCTGGGCCAAACGTGTCCGCATCTGGGCGATGAAGCGTATCTTGCCGGGCGACGAAATCACCTACGATTATGGCAAAGAATATTTCAACGAACATATCAAGCCCCACGGCTGCCGGTGCGAAAGGTGCCGGGGGAAAAAGAAAAAATAGTCCCGCTTGGCGGGACTGTTTTTTTATATTTTGTTTTTTGCTATAATAAATTCAGGCAATAATTTTCTTCAAAAACAAAAATGGCCAACAACAATTCCGGGCTTGGCAGGGGATTGGCGTCGCTGATTCCGCAAAAAGGCAAGCCTGCTGGAAATATTTCGCAAATTCCCGCGAAAATCCAAACTGGAGCCCTGCAGGATGATTTTTTGGAAATTCCGGTGGAAAAAATTGCGTCGAATCCGCAGCAACCGCGGCACAACTTCGACGAAAAGGGGCTTCAGGAGCTTGCGAGCTCAATCAAGGAGCATGGCGTGATCCAGCCGTTGGTCGTGATGAAAATCGCGCCGGAGCAGTATGAACTGGTGGCGGGGGAGCGAAGATTGCGGGCGGCAAAGATGGGAGGGCTGAAAATGGTTCCGGTGATTGTCCGCGAAGAAGCGGGCGAACGGGAAAAACTCGAACTGGCGCTTGTCGAAAATATTCAGCGAAACGACTTGAATCCGCTTGAAGAAGCCCGAGCCTACAAAAAACTGATTGAGGAATTTGACCTCACCCAGGAAGACGTGGCGGCAAAAGTTGCGAAATCCCGCAGCGCGGTGGCGAACAAAGTGCGGCTTCTCGCGCTTCCGGTTGAAATTCAGCGCGCGCTTCAGGAAGGGCGTATCACCGAAGGCCACGCGCGGTCAATTCTGGCCATCGAAAATCCCGAAAAACAGAGGGCGCTTTTCGAGCTTATTCTCAAAGAAAATCTGACCGTCCGGCAGGCGGAAGAAAAAGTGAAAGAAGTGACGGTCGGCACGCACACGCGGCGGCTTGGCTCGGCCGGCAACTCGCCCTTCAAGGCTGAAGAAGAAACGCTTGCCACAAAACTCGGCACGAAAGTGGCCATCAAAAAATCCGGCGACGGAGGAAAGATAACAATTGACTTTTATTCGAAAGAAGAACTGGACAATATTGTCAGCAAAGTTTCCTAGCGCCTGATTTTTTTATTTCGTCATTATTCCCGCTTTGCGCAGCTGCTGCCGGATGCGGGATTTGGCATACGTCGTTTTCACAATCCGCAGCCAGTCCTGGTTCGGAAGCTTCATTTCTTTTGAAGTGAGAATTTCCACCACCTGACCGTTGTGGATTTTGTAATCCAGTGCCACAAGTTTCCCGTCCACTTTCGCTCCGGTCGTGCGGGCGCCGATTTCCGAGTGAACGGCGTAAGCAAAATCAACCGGCGTTGCACCCTCGGGCAGATTGATGATATCGCCCTTCGGCGTGAACGCGAAAATATGGTTTTGAAAAAAATCAACCTTGATGCTTTTCAAAAAATCTTCGTCGGCGCGTCCCGTCTCCGCTTGCCACTCGCGCAATTGCTTCACCCAGAACAATTCCTGCTCCGGAATTTCTTCGGGCGTGTAGCGGCGCAAAAAATAGTCGCGCCAGGTCTTGGCCGAAGAATATATCCAGTGGGCGGCGATACCAAACTCGGCTTCGTTGTGCATCCGTGGCGTGCGAATCTGAATCTCGAGAATCCTGCCCGACGGGCCAAAAACGGACGTGTGGATTGAGCGGTAGCCGTTCGGCTTGGGAAGTGAAATATAGTCTTTGATGCGCCCGACGAGCGGCCGGTATTTCTTGTGGACGATCCCAAGCGCTTCATAGCAATCGGGAATATCGGGAACGATCACCCGCACGGCGACCACATCATATACGCGGTCAACATCCATTTCGTGTTTTTGGAGTTTCAAGAAAAAGCGATAGACATGTTTTGCCCGGCCGTGGATGTCGAGCACCCGTATCTTGCTTTGTGTGAGCTCCTCGCGCAATTCGCGGATGGCAACGTCGACATCTTTTCTTCTCTCTCTGAATTCTTTGTCAAGCAAATTTTTTGCAAATTTGAAATTCTCCGGGTCGAGATATTTGAACGACAAATCTTCAAGTTCTCCCTTGATTTCGCCGATTCCAAGGCGGTTGGCGATCGGCGCGAAAATTTCCATTGTCTCGCGGGCGATGCGGAGTTGTTTCTCGGGCGGAAGGGCGTCAAGCGTGCGCATATTGTGCAGGCGGTCGGCAAGCTTGATGAGCACGACGCGGATGTCCTCGGCCATCGCCATGAAAATTTTGCGCAGGTTTTCAAGCTGAACCTCTTTTTTGTCGCCGCGCAACTTGAATTTTCCGAGCTTTGTGATGCCGTCCACGAGATTGGCGATTTCGCTGCCGAATTTGGATCTGATTTCTTCGAGTGTCACGTGCGTATCCTCCGGAACATCATGGAGAAGAGCGGCCGCTGTTGTCCGGGAGCGCAATCCGATTTCGGCAAGAATCGCGGCGGTCTGGGCGGAGTGCTCAAAATAGTCCTCGCCGGATTTCCGCTTCTGTCCGGCATGGGCTTTTTTTGCAAATTCAAAAGCGTCGGCGATCAGCTTCCGCTGGGTCTGGTTCAAAGGATTTTTATATCTGGCGAAAAGTTCATTGAGGGTCACGATTGCAAAAGTTGCTTAAAATTGTTATATTCCTAGTGTAATATTACTCCCAAGAAAGGGCAAATAATTCGTAATAAGAGGTTCTTTATAAAAAGGAGAAACTTTATGATATATAAAGATAAACCTGGAGACTTTAATCCAAAATTGGAAGCAGTAGGTTGCTTCGTGCAATGTAATGGTAAAATAATTTTACTTCATCGTCATGATCACAAACCACAAGGTGATACTTGGGGAATTCCGTCTGGAAAAGTTGATTCCAGCGAAGACCCAAATGAAACCGTTTTGCGAGAGACTGAAGAGGAAACGGGCTTAAAAATTCGGGACGATGCAATGTTTCACTTTGCAACGGTTTATGTCAGGTTCAAAGAATACGATTTTGTATATCATATTTATCACACGGAATTACTAAAGAAGGAGGAAATCCGAATCAATCCGAAAGAACACAAGGCTGCAGGATGGATTAAGCCAGCTGATGCATTAAATATGCCGCTGATTGAGGATTTAGACGGCTGCATAAAAATGTTTTTCAATCTGTAGAGGGACAATTTATCGTTCCTCTTTTTTCTATCAAAAAATTCCAAAGTCGAATCTGGAATTTTTTGTTATGGACCCGGCGGGATTTGCACCCGCTTCCCTAGGTTCTTAGGCTAGAGTATTAACTTCATATACGACGGGCCCGGATCCACGCGATTATTATAAAACAAAAAGACTCCTTTTTCAAGGAATCTTTTTGCAGAACCTAGAGAAACCCGTAGTATACGAATTTCCAGCCTTATTGATATAATACTACCAGATTTTAGAAATCTGTCAAGTAGGGGCTTATTTCTCGAAATTACATTCTTTATTCGAGCATTTTTGCTTGCCTTTGGCGGCGAAGGTGAGGAGGTTCTGGCACTGGGGGCAGGTTTCGCCCGTCGGTTTGTTCCAGAGCGAAAAATCGCAAGCGGGATAGCGCGAGCAGCCGAAAAATATCCGTCCGCGCTTGGATTTGCGTTCCAAAATATCGCCCGCCTTCGCCGAGGCTTCGGCGGGCAAGCCCTCGAGGCACTTCGGGCATTTGACGCCCGTTTTTTTGGCGATTGATTTGATGTTTTTGCAACCCGGATATTTTGAGCATCCCAAAAACGCGCCGAAGCGGCCGCGCTTCACAACCATCGGCGCGCCGCATTTTTCGCAAACCTCGCCGCTGTTTTCGGCCTCGAATTTTTTCTCATCTTCAGTTTTTTCCGTGTGTTTGCAGGTTGGATAGTTGACGCAGGCGATAAATTTTCCAAAGCGGCCAAACTTTACGATCAGGTCGCCGCCGCATTCGGGACACTGGCGGTCGAGTTTTTGCAACAAGTCTTCTTTTTTTATGGCGCCGGATTTTTCGACGAGATTTTTGTGAAACGGTTCATAGAATTTTTTGATTACCGGCACCCATTTTTGTTCGCCCCGCGCGATTTCGTCAAAATCTTCCTCGATCGTCGCGGTGAACTTCATATCCACAATCTGCGGAAAATGTTCGACAAGCAGATCATTTACCAGCAAGCCGATTTCCATGGGCTGCAGTTTTTTTTCCTCGTTCTTTTCGACGTATTTGCGGTCGATGATTGTTGAGATCGTCGGCGCATATGTCGATGGCCGTCCGATGCCGTATTCTTCCATCACGCGAACAAGCGAGGCCTCCGAATATCGCGGCGGGGGAGTGGTGAATTTTTGCGCCGGAATCACTTTTTCAACATCAAGCCCCTCTTTTTCCTTGAACTCTGGCAGCAGATTTTCGCTCACGGGCATTTTGTTTCCATAAACTTTCAGATACCCGTCAAATTTGATCGTCGATCCGTTGGCCTGGAAAGTATAATTATTTTTTTCGCTTGCCTCGCCGGCAGGCGGGCCTTTGGCGTCAATCAAAACTTTCACCGAGTTGAGAACGGACGGCTGCATTTGGGAGGCGACCATTCGGCGCCAAATCAGCGCATACAATTTTTGCTGGCGGTCGTCGAGTTTTCCCAAACTGTCCGGAACTTGCGCCGGATTCGTCGGCCGGATAGCCTCGTGGGCTTCTTGCGCGCCTTTGGATTTGGTTTGGAAGAAGCGCGGTTCGGAAAGCGCATAGTTCGCGCCGAATATTTTTTCAATGGCGTGCCGCGTGGCCAGCATGGATTCCATCGACAAATTCACGCTGTCGGTTCGCATATACGTGATGTGTCCCTGTTCATAGAGTTTTTGGGCGATCATCATCGTGAGTTTGGCCGAATAACCGAGCGAGTTGATGGCGGCCTGCTGGAGCGTCGAGGTCGTGAACGGCGGCGGGGGGGTGCGTTTTGTTTCTTTCTTCTCGATGCTGTTCACCGAAAATTTTGCCTTTTTCAGTTCGGCGGCAACAGCATCGGCCGTTTTTTTGTTCGCGATGGCGGATTTTTTCGTCTTATAATCTCCCGCAAAAAGTTTGAGTGTCACGACATCTTCTATTTTCTTGTTATTTTGATGCGTGAGTGAAGCTTCGAACTTTCCTAGAGTTGAACTCTTGGAACTTTCCAGTTTGGCCGCGATTGTCCAATATTCCTCCCTTTTGAATTTTTCGATTTCCCTTTCACGTTCGGAAATAATGCGAAGGGCGATTGACTGCACGCGTCCGGCTGAAAGTCCCCGCTTTATTTTTTTCCAAAGGAGCGGCGAGAGTTCGTATCCGACCAGCCGGTCCAAAACGCGCCGCGCTTGTTGTGCGTCCACAAGATCGAGATTCAGTTGACGGGGATTTTCAAGCGCCTTCTGAATGGCTCCCTTGGTGATTTCGTGAAAAACAATTCGGTTTTTTTCTTCCGGTTTGAGGTCCAAAATTTCCGCCAGATGCCAGGCAATGGCCTCCCCCTCGCGGTCTTCATCAGTCGCGAGGACAACAAAATCAGCCTTTTTGGCATCGGCTTTCAGGGGCTTCACTTTTTCTTGCGCCTTTCGATTCACAACATATTTAGGCGCGAAATCGTGCTCAATGTCAATACCCATCTCCCGCTCCGGCAAGTCCCGGATATGGCCGAAAGAAGAGAGAACTTTGTATTTCGGGCCGAGGAATTTGGAGATGGTTTTGGCCTTGGTCGGCGATTCGACGATGATTAGGGTCATAAAATTTTATAGCTTAATAAAATTCTGCCCTCCGATATTTCTCACAACCCCCTCGATTTCCATTGTAGCTAATACAGAAGACACTCTCGCCGTCTCCAGTCTAGCCGCTTTCGAAATCTTGTCAATGTGAAGCGGTTCGTTTGAGAGAATTTTCCAGACGGTTTTTTCTTCGTCCGTGCGCGGTTCGAATATTTTGAGCGCAAGTGCGGGTTGAGTACGCGAGATATTCAATTCTTCCAGCACGTCCGAGGCCGAACTCACGAGCTTTGCTCCGTTCCGGATGAGCAGATTTGCTCCAGTTGATTGCGGTGAAAATATTTCTCCCGGAACGGCGAAAACTTCGCGGTTTTGCTCAAGGGCGAAGCGGGCGGTGATGAGCGAACCCGAATCATCGGCCGCTTCAACCACAAGCGTTCCAAGCGCAAGCCCGGCCATAATCCGGTTGCGAGCCGGGAAATTCTGTTTAAGGGAAGGAGTTTTGGGCGGCTGTTCGGTGATCAGTGCGCCGCCGTTTTCCAAAATGCGTCCGGCGAGATTGAAATGTTCGCGGGGATAGATTGTCGCATCGTCGATTCCGGTTCCAAGTACGGCGATTGTGAGCCCTTCGGCCGCGAGCGCCGCGTTGTGCGCGATTCCGTCGATCCCGAGTGCGAGACCGGACACGATTGTGAGGCTGGCGCGGACAAGATCGCGGGTGAGATTTTCCGCAACCCGCTGGCCATAATCCGTGAATTTCCGCGAGCCGACGACAGCAATCGATTTGTTTGAGAAAATATTTTTGTTCCCGCGAAAATACAAAACCGGAGGCGCCGATACGATTTCACGGAGCTGGGGCGGGAAAGCCTGGTCGTTTATAGTCAGAATTTCAATGTTTTCTTTCAGAAGTTCCTCAAAAAGTTTCTCCGGATCGTTGTCGCGGCGGAATTTCAAAAAGTTGTCCAGCTGCTTTTCGGACAAAGCTGTCTTGGCCAGGCTTTTCCCGTCGCTCTGCCAGGCCTCTTCGAGATTTGAAAAATTGGCGGTGAGTTTTTTGAATGCCTGCGGACCAAACCCGCCGACGCAATTGAAAGCGTGCCAAAAAACAATGTCATTTTTGTGTTTGTCCTCCATACTTGAACATAAGCTAAGCTTGAAATTCCGTCGCTCGCTCCAGATACAAGCCGGCTTGCATCTGTGTGCTCGCTAGAAATTATAATATCACACTTTTGCGTAATGATTGTAGAGATAACTTGGCCATTGACAAATCCTCGAGAAGTGCTATAATATCACTTCTGGATAGGGGAGTTCAGAAAAAGCTTGTTTTTACAATATACAAGCCAATTTCGTATCTTCCGTCCCGTCTGGAAGTCCGGCGGTGTGACCCCTCCTTAAGCATCGTTGGGTAAGTTCGGATAGGGAGCTAATGCTTTCGATTCCGGCGCTTTCAGGTGGGACAGAGGGTGCGATTTTTTTTGGGAAAAGATTATGTCGATTTCGGATAAGAAGAAATTTATATCAAAAGGCAAGAATATTGCCAGGAACGGATTGGCCGCGTCGGTTTCGGTTTTTGTTCTGTCATTTCTTGCCGGATTGGTGGTCACCAACGGAACGGCGATGAGCCTTTTGGGTGACCTGTCCGTTTTCAGTGTTCTGTTTTTCACGCTGTCGGTCGTGAGCCTTGCCTTGCTGCAAATGGAATCTTCGGAAATGGATTACGTTTGATATCAATTAACAATTGAATAAAAATTCAGTGTCGCAAAGCGACGAGGAGGAGGAAAGGAAGATGCTGAACTTGATGCAATGCGCCAGCCTTGAAATGGCTCTCAACCTTGCCTTGCCGGTTGATAAGGAGAAAGTGGCTGTTCGGCACCGCCTTTTAGCCGGCGAAGAAATTGATGCCCATGTCCACGACGATGTCGACGAGCATGTAATTGTCATACATGGGCAGTTTGTCATTACCATTGACGGGAAGAGATACAGCCGCGAATGTTCGAAGCTTGACGGACCTGCATTAATTGCAATAAAAAAGGGTCTCGAGCACTCCTTCAAGGCAATTACGCCAACCAGATATCTGGTCATCAGAGGCTGATGTCGCCAAGCCAAGCGACGAAGGGAGCGGGTTGGAAAAATCCAGTCTGCTCCTTTTTCATTGTAAAAATCTTGTAAATTTCTTGCGTACGCTGAAAGTTTACAAAATGAATGTTTTTTATGTCCAGGTTCAGATAGATATTCCCCACTAGGTTTGTAAAATTATTGCTTGTTTCGCTTTTAAATTAGCAACCTTGATCTGATTAAAATATTCGTCCGGAGTCAGGTAATTCAGGGCCTGATGAGGCCTCACGTAATTCCATTGATATTCCCATTGAAGCAAAGCCTTTTCCATGTCTCCGATGTCCGTGTGCGTGTTGCCTTGCTGGTAGAATTCACGTTCGTCAGATCCATGTGAGTTTTCCACAAAGGTATTCTGTTTGGGATGTCTGGCCTCAATGAAGTAATGCGGCAGATTCAATTCTTGGCAAAGCTTGTCGAAATGTTTCTTGAATTCTTTTCCGTTGTCGGTTTGTATATTTTTAATCGGAAACGGAAATTTTTTCAAACAGTATTCCAGAAAATCTGCGCCATTCTTGGAAAGCAGGGAAGAGTAGTATCTCAAAACTCTCCTTTTGGTGAGAACATCGATAGCTGTAAACTGGTAGATCATCTGACCGCCCAAAAGAGTCACGAACTTCGTATCGATCTGAACCATATCTCCGGCTGAAATGATGCGAAAACCGCGTGGATAGCGCAGTCTCGGGCTTTTGGCGGCTTTGCTTTTCTTTCGGGATACTTTCTTGTCAATCAGATTTTTCCTTTTCAAAACCCTGCCTACCGTGCTGACTGAGACTGTCATATTTCTTCTTTTCAGGATTGACTGTATCTTGTATTTGGACCAAGCTGGAAATTCTTCTCTCACTTTGACGATTTCATCCACGATTTTCCAATTTGTAGTCGGTCTCCTGACATTCTTCGGCCGGTGGGATTTGTCATTCAAGGCCAGTATGCCGACCTTGTTGAATTTGTCCCGCCAGCTTCTCACGGTCTTGCGATCGAGCCCGAAGTGCCTGGCTGTCAATGAAACATCATTTCCATGTCGCTTCAACCAATCGACTACTCTTAATCTGTGTTTGGCTTTGTCGGTTAAATTGGTTCTGGCCGCCCAGTTTGCCAAACGAGCTGTGCCAGGAAGGATATGTCCATATATTGTCATATGCCTTCCACTATACTTTCCCTCCATTGGATTTTGAAGCCTAGGTGGAGAATATCATATGGACCAGTACATTTTATTGACGCGGAGATTTTTTTCTGTTATTATTTTTTGAGACCGAGAGAAATCCCGACTGCGGGATTTTCTTTTTCACAAATTATGGAAATTCGAAACATCGCTATCATCGCGCACGTTGATCACGGGAAGACGACCATCACCGATGCCATCATGCGCCAGACCGGCGCAGTGGCTGAAGAAAACGCGACGATGGACAGTGACGCGCTCGAAAAAGAGCGCGGCATCACAATCTATTCCAAAAACGCCTCGATATTCTGGAAAGGAACGAAAATAAATATCGTGGACACGCCCGGACACGCCGATTTCGGGAGCGAGGTGGAGCGGGTATTGCGTTCGATCGATTCCGTTCTTTTGGTCGTGGACGCGCAAGAAGGTCCGATGCCCCAAACCAGATTTGTGCTCAAAAAATCTCTTGAGCTTGGCTTGAAACCGATTGTTGTCATCAACAAAATCGACAAGCCGGCGGCTCATCCCGAAATTGCGCAGGAACAAGTCTTTGAATTGTTTCTCGATCTTGGCGCAACGGACGAACAGCTTGATTTCACGACCGTCTATGCCATCGGCCGCGACGGAATTGCCAAAAGGGGGCTCGACGATGAATCGAAAGACTTGGCGCCGCTGCTTGATACGATTCTTGAAAAAGTGCCGGCGGCAGCCTCAAACCCCGATCTACCGTTCCGTATGCAGCCCTTTAGCCTCGGCTACGACAATTTTCTCGGACGCCTCGCTATCGGAAGAATATATGAAGGGACGATCAAGAACGGGGAAGTAGTTGTAAAAAAGCCCACGGGCGAGGAAAGGAAGGGAAAAATAATCAAAATGTTCACATTCGAGGGATTGCAAAAAAAAGAAATCGCAGAAGCTGTCGGCGGAGACATCGTGATGATCGCGGGAATTCCGGATATCGACATTGGCGAGACGATTTGCGCGTCGAGCGATCAGGAACCATTGCCGGCGATCAAAATTGACGAGCCGACGATTACGTTGAATTTTTTGGTGAACGATTCACCTTTTGCCGGGCGCGAAGGAAAATTCGTGACAACGAAGCAAATCAAAAAACGGCTCGAAAAAGAACTCGAGGTGAATGTGGGGCTCAAAGTGGACTTTAGCAATTCGCCAGCTGGCGGAGACTTTTACAAGGTGAGCGGGCGCGGAGAGTTGCACATTGCCATTCTCATCGAAAATATGCGCCGCGAAGGCTATGAACTTCAAGTGTCGCAGCCGCAAGTTATCATCAAAGAAGAAAATGGTCAGAAATTGGAGCCATTCGAAGAGGCGACGGTTGATGTTCCCGAGCAATATTCGGGAACGATCATTGAAACGCTTGGAAAACGAAAGGGGATTATGAGCGATATGAAACAGGAAGGCAGCCAGGTGCGAATGGTTTTTGAAATTCCGACCCGCGGCATTTTGGGATACCGCAATCAGTTCATGATTGAAACGCGCGGCGAAGGAATTTTGGCGAGCCGATTTTTGGAATTTCGGCCATGGGCCGGAGAAATTTCAAAGCGCGACACGGGTTCGATGGTCTCGATGGCCGCAGGAAAGGCTCTCGCTTTTTCGCTCGCAAACTTGCAGGATCGCGGGGTTTTGTATATCGGTGCGAACACGGAAGTCTTTGAAGGCATGGTGATCGGGAACGTGGCCAAGGGGCGGGATTTGGCGGTGAATCCCATCAAAGGAAAAAATCTCACCAATATGCGCGCGGCCGGCGCGGATGAAGCCATTCATCTCACGCCGCATACGAAACTCACCATTGAGCGCGGATTTGAAATCATGGCCGACGATGAATATCTCGAGATTACGCCGCAGAGCGTGCGATTGCGCAAAAAATTGTTGAAAGAGACAGAGCGAGTGCAGGCGGCGAGGAGAAAGATCTAAAATTTTCAATTATCAATTTCCAATTTGCAATGAATTTTCAATGATTAAATTTTCAAACGTTTGGAAATTGAAAATTAAGATAATTTTTTTATGAGTTCGCTAGAAATATCAGAGATTAATTCTGATATTTTTTTTGTTTCTGGCGCTGTAAATTTTCCCAGCACATATTTTTCGGTTTCTATCTTCTTTTCCCCGCGATTGTCAATCCCAATTCTGATCCGTGCGAAATCTTTCGTGCCAAGCATATCAATTATGTTCTGCACACCATTGTGTCCGGCGGCGCGAGAGCCGGAAGAAATTTTGTATTTTCCGAGCGCGAGATCAATATCATCGTGAACGACAATGAGATTTTCAAGTTTCACTTTATAATATTTTTTCGCCGCCGCGACTGCTTCTCCCGAAAGATTCATAAAAGTCTGGGGTTTTGAGAGAATTATTTTTTTGCTAGTGCATTTCCCGACGCTAATTTCCGATTTCAATTTCTTGTCCATTTTCCAGTCGGAAAAACAAAATTTGTCCCGAAATTTTTCGAAAAAATAGTCCGCGAACAGGAACCCGGCGTTGTGGCGGGTGCGCGCGTATTTTTTCCCGGGATTTCCCAGCCCGGCCAGAAGGATGGTTTTCATATATCTAGAATTTAGCACTGCTTCCCTTCTTCAACAAGTCAATATATCCCTTCTCGTCAATCGACTGCTGGTCGTAGCCGTTTTCGAGGTCGGAGACGGAATTTTCTTCATAGTTGAGTCTCACAGTGAGATTCGAACCGGCAACGAGTACAAAATCCGTTCCCGTAGAGACTTGCCATGGCAAGTCTCTACCGGTTGCGATTTGCGCCGAGAATTTTTTGGAGAGATCCTCAAGGGAGAAAGGCTTGAGGCCGGAAGTCAAATCATAAATAATTGTGTTGCTTGCGGTTGAAATTTGTTGTCGAGATGAGGCCTCGACGGAATAGCCGAATTTTTTGAGAAGGGTATTTAGTTTGCTGTCGAAGCCTTTCACTCCGCTTTGGTTCACAATTGCGACGGAAGCGTCCTCACGGGCGACTTCTTGTTGCTTGCGGGCAATCAAATCGAGGTCAAAAATATTTTTGGCGATGTCCTGAATTTCGTCATAGTCTCCTGTGCGGGGGATCAGAGTGAACGCCCGGACACCTCCCAGATACACATGTGAAACAGCCATCACGCTGTCAGGATGGCCCGCGTCCAAAACCTTGTTGATTGTGGTGTGCGTGTCAATTTTTCCGACAAGGTCCAAAAAAGAATTCAGCTCATCAAGTTTTATGTCCGTCCGCAAATGTTCTCCAAGCGTATCGAGAAGTTCGTTGAGGCGCGGGACATTGAGAATAGTTCCAATCGAAAAAGCCTTTGTCCGCGCGGCTTCCAAAATTTGCTGCTGGCGGTACGCCCTTCCGAAGTCGCCGTCCGAATCATGGCGGGTGCGGGCGAATTTGAGGGCAATGTCTCCGTCAAGAGTTTGAAGACCCTGTTTCAAGTCAAATGTTTCATAGGAATAGTTTTGACCCGGATAGCGCTCGTCATGCAAGTCTTTGGGAACCTGGACTTTGATGCCTCCTAATTCGTCAATGATTTGCTTGAATCCCTCAAAATCGAGGGCAATATAATAGTCGATGGGCTGGCCGGTTATTTCGGAAATAGTTTCTTTGAGGTCGTTGATGCCTGTCTTCCCCGAAGTGTCTGTCTCTTCGGAACGGGCATAGAGAGCGTTGATTTTTGTGTATGATTTTGTGCCCGGAATATTCACATACAAATCCCTTGGAATTGAAAGCAACGCTGTTTGCCAAGTTTTTGGATTCACGCTTGCAACAATGATCGAATCGGTGAGATTGGCACCGGGCCAGTTTTTTCCCGCATGGCCGACGAGCAGGATATTTATCCGTCCGTTTTCTTCACCCCGCAAAGATTTTCGGTCAGACGACGCAATATCCTTGAGGCTTTGAACAAATGAAGTATTCTGCCCGTTGTCGATGACCTTCTTGCTGGTGGAATAGAATTTGTAGGCGATTGCAATTGAGGCAAAAAAAACAACGGCAAAAATCACCGCCACGGCGCCCCACATCCAAAACCGGGACTTTTTCCTTGCCTGAAAATCATTTTGCTGCATGAGTCCAGTATATATTAATTTTGGCTCATAACCAAATTTGCCCTTATACATGCCTAATTTCTCCTCTTGTCAAACGGGGAAATTTCTGCTATTATTCCAAAAGACTTATGGCTGAAAACGACGAAAAAATTGAAAATCAGCCCGAAGAATACGGGCTTTCCGGCGCGATCTGGGAAATTGTGAAGATGGTTTTCTGGGTGGTGGTGATCATTGTCCCGATCCGGGTTTTTTTGATCCAGCCGTTTTTTGTGCAGGGTGCGTCGATGGAGCCGAATTTCGAGGACAAGGAATACCTCATTGTGAATGAACTCGGCTACAAAACGACCGCGCTCGGCAATTTCTATACCGTGAAGCCGTTCAAGGAATTTCAGCGCGGCGATGTGGTTGTGTTCCGCTATCCAAAAAATCCGAAAATTTTTTATATCAAAAGAATAATCGGGCTTCCCGGAGAGAAAATCGAAATCTCGAACGGCGAGGTGAAAATTTTCAATTCCGAAAATCCGGACGGGTTTGTTCTCGATGAAAGCAAATATCTTTCGCCCTCGGTCGAGACGGCAGGCGAGGTGAGCCTGAAACTCGGTGATGAATATTTTGTGATGGGTGACAACCGCGGATATTCTTCCGATTCGCGCTCGTGGGGGCCGGTTCCGTCAGAGGATGTGATGGGGAAAGTGGTGCTCCGGGCTTGGCCATTGGGAAAAGCTTCGCTTTTCTAAAATTTTGAATTTCCAATTTTGAATTTTGAATGAAACTCGAATGACCTAATGCTTTAAACATTCAAAATTAAGTAATTCAAGATTGATTCGAAATTCGAAATTAAAAATTCAAAATTATATGTCTCCTCGCAAGAAATCAACCAGAAAAGTCATAAAAAAGAAAGCCAAACCTGTCCAATTGCAGGAAGAGTTGTTGTTGCAACCACCCAGAGGTATGCGCGACGTTCTGCC
>Ga0172369_10004799_pt1 | contig 16956 bp, 15 predicted proteins | sample LakKiv25m_FD_114539 | JGI IMG/M metagenome (GOLD analysis project Ga0172369, IMG submission 114539) | Freshwater microbial communities from Kabuno Bay, South-Kivu, Congo - kab_022012_11.25m | ecosystem: Environmental > Aquatic > Freshwater > Lake | place: Democratic Republic of the Congo...
GAGCCCAGAGGTTTTCACCAAGATGGGAATCCGCCCGGTCAAGGGGATATTGCTGGTGGGATTGCCTGGCACTGGAAAGACAATGTTTGCAAAGGCGGTTGCCACCGAGACCGAGGCGAACTTCATCTCCATCAAGGGCCCCGAGGTGCTTTCCAAGTGGGTGGGGGAGAGCGAGAAGGCAGTGCGCGAGACGTTCAGGAAGGCGCGCATGGCAACGCCCTGCGTCATTTTCATAGATGAGATAGACTCCATCGCACCCACGCGCGGAGGCGGCGACGAGGGCAACCGCGTCACTGAGAGGATTGTGGACACCTTGCTTACCGAAATGGACGGGCTGACAGGCCTGAAAAACGTGGTGGTGATTGCCGCGACAAACCGCCCAGAGCTTATGGACATGGCGCTCATGCGCGGCGGCAGGTTTGACAGGATAATAGAGATACCCCCGCCTGACGAGAAGACGCGATTGGAGATACTAAAGATCCACACCAAGGCGATGCCCATTACCAAATCAGTTGACCTCACCGAGATTGCAAAGAAGACGGATGCCTATACCGGCGCTGACTTGGAGAATGTGTGCCGCGAGGCAGGCATGGCGGCAATCAGGCGCGGGCCCAATGTGGACAAGATAGAGGCAAAGGACTTTGATGAGGCGCTGGAATCCGTCAAGCCGTCCATCACCAAGGCATACGTGGATAAGATAAAGAAGTTTGCCAAGGGAGACGGCAACACGATGTACAGGTAGTTGCCTTGCGCGCGCACGGCGGTGTTCCCATGATCAACCTCAACAGGATGAAAATTGACAGGCAGGAGGCATTTGAAATACTGGTCTCCATCCTGGCAATCGCCCTTGTCTTCACATTCTACCAGCTGGGGCTCAAGCTTGAGCCTTCCACCTTCCTGTTCTACATGGCATCAGCGATAATCACGCTGGGCTCTGGATTTGTGCTGCATGAGCTTTCGCACAAGTACTACGCGATAAAGTATGGCGCGCGGGCGCGCTTTGTGGCATGGCCCATGGGATTGGCGCTCGCCCTTGCCATGGTGATTGTTCCCCAGCTCATATGGGGCCCAGGCGCAGGCATTTTTTTCATAGCGCCAGGCGCAGTCTACATCTATGCCATGCGCCCCATTTCCATCAAGGAGAATGGCATAATTTCACTTGCAGGGCCTGCGGCAAATTGGGTGCTGTGCGCCATTTTCCTTGCGCCGCTTTTGTTCCTTGACCTGCCGCTGCAGCTTGCGCGCATATTTGCAATCGGCTTTTCCATAAATGCCTGGCTTGCGCTTTTCAACCTCATACCGATTTTCCCGCTTGACGGAAGCAAGGTGCTTGCCTGGGACTGGAAAATCTGGCTGTCTGCAGCAGTGTTCTCGCTTTTCCTGGTGGGCTTGCCTGCCATTGCCTGAAGGGTCGTTCAAATGAAAGGTGCCGAAGCAGTCCTGAAAAAAATGCGCGTACTCACTTTTGCCGCAGTGGAGAAATTCCGTCCCAGCAAAAAGTACAGGGCGGCTGCACTTGACGGGAAAATAAGGCGCGAGCGCACGCGGCGCGAGGCAAGGCTTCTGGCGCGTGCCAAGCAGGCAGGCGTAATCTGCCCGGTTGTCTACGAGGTATCTGATTTTGCAATACGGATGGAGTTCCTGAAAGGGGAAATGCTGTACCATGAGATGAGGAAGCGCGCCATAAAGCCATCTGAAATTTCATCTGCAGCAAAAATTCTGGCTGCGCTGCACTCCGTGGAAGTGGTGCATGGCGACTTCACGCCGGCAAACCTAATGCTCACGCCCGAGGGCATGGCGGTCATCGACTTTGGGCTGGGAAGCATTTCGCACGATGTTGAGGACAAGGGGACAGATATCGTGATGATGAAGAAAGCAATCGGCGCAAAGCAAGGAAAGGCGTTTGCAGATGCTTACGCGCGCGCTGGCGGCAAGCCGTCCGTGCTTAAGATGGCTGCAGAGATTGAGAGGCGCGGAAGGTACATGGAGAGGGGTTAGCGGCTGGCGGCGCGCAGGAACGGGGGGTTGAGATGGCTGGGAAAAAGATTGCTTCGGGGGATGACAAGGCAAGGATAGAATCCGACATCCGCCAGTTTCATGAGAATGCTGGGGAAGTGAAGATTACCGAGGAGACGGAAGATGTGGTGGAGCTTGCCAAGCAGTACTGCGAGGACACGAAATATTTCCTGGAGAAGAAGGACTATGTCACCGCATTCGGCTGCATAAACTACGCGCATGGCCTCATCGATGCTTATAGGAAGAAGTGGAGGGACTAGCCTCTCGAGGGCGATTTAGGAGCCTTTTTATACCTATTGGAGAATAAAGATGCCACTGACGAGAAGGATATTCATTAGGTGACTTATTGGGATCAAGACCGCGAAAATGGAAGAAGAAAGGACGCATGCGCTGGAAATGGCTCAAGAAGAGGCGCAAGCGCTTGAAGCGCAAGCTTAAGCGCAGGGTCGGCGAGCTGTAAGGCTTGGCTGCACCTGCAGAAAATTGCCATATAGCGAAAGCTAGATTGGCAAAATCTGAGCCTGGCTTTCGCTTGCCACAAACACATGCTTAGCCCGGGCTACCTCACAATGGCGCCAATGGAAACCAGGTCGCGGAAGAAATTAGGATAAACAGGGGAGATGCATTCGCTGCCGTTTATGGTGGAAGGACCTGACGCTGCCACCGCGGCTGCCGCGACAGCCATTGCCACAGAAGCATCCTCGCCGCTGTCCAATTTTGCGCCGACCAGCTTTCCCCCAGTTATTGAGTATGAATCGCCCTCGCGCGCGATTTTGGCGCCCATCTTGCCAAGCTCGCGGCACATCTTCTGCGCGCGATTAAGGTGACGGCGCGGAAGCAAGTGCAAGTTGCCTATTTTTGTCTGCCCGTTCGCAGCGCTTGCAAGCACAAGCGCATGGGGAAGATACATTCCAAGCGAAGGCGCGTCCGCCTCGATTCCTGAAAGCGAGCTGGCAGAGACTGAGATTTCGTGCCTGCGTATGGACACGCCTGCACCAAACTCGCGGAAAACCGAATCGTGGGACTGCCAGTCGCAGCTGCCCTTGACTGTAGCCTTGCCGCCCAGCGCGCCAGCCAGCAGGAGGAAGGAGGAAAGATAGGGGCTGGCAGGCACATGCATGTCGGAGGGAGTGGAATATGCCTGCCCGCCTGGAAGCGAGAGGAACTCTGGCGAGTCTGAGTAGAACTGGATGCCATATTCCTTCATCAAGCCCATGGTTTCCTTTGCGTATTGCCAGCCAGGCACGCTGCCTTCTATTCCGATCGAGGTATCCTGGCCAAGCAGGGGCGAGCAAAGAAGGATGCCGGACAGGAATTGCGAGCCTAGCATGCCAGGATAGATTTGCTCCTGGACTGAGAATGGCCCTTTCACGCCTGCAGGCAGAGAACGGGCATATGCAGCCTCTGCGCCGGCTTCGGCGAGGAAATCAAAGAAAGGGGAGAAATCTTTTTTTGACAGGCGCTCCGAGCCTGTGATTTTTACCTCGGAATCAAGCGAGGCGCAAATGGGAAGCATTAGCTTGAAGGTGGTGTTGCAGTCGCCGCATGGAACTTCGGGCGGCGCAGCGATTTCCTCCGGCCCGAAAACGTCTGCAATCCCTTCTGTGTGCACAATGTCCGCGCCCAGGGCGTGGCATGCTGAAATCGTCTCGGAGATGCCTGGCAGTGATGGAAGGCCCGAGACTTGGGCCTGGCCAGGCGTCAGCGCGGCAATGACAAGCGCGCGGTGGGCAAACGGGGCTGATGGCGGCGCAGGGGCTGAGCCCGAAATGATTGAGCGGCGTATCTCTGCTTGCATGCAATAGAGGCGAAGGGGTATTTTTTATTGCTTTGTTTGCTATTAGCCCTATGGCAGACACCATTGCTGAGGGGCATGCAAAAATCGCATTGGCCGCAGGCGTGTTTTTCAATCCCGAGATGGAGCTTTGCCGCTCGCTCTTCTCTCTTGCTGTTGGCGCGATAGGGGATAAAATCAACGTCCTTGACGCCATGTGCGCCTCAGGGGCGCGCGGCCTGCGCTATAAGCTGGAAAACAGGAATGTCGGGAAACTATCATTGGTAGACGCCAGCAGGAAGGCAATTGCATGCGCGAGGAAGAATGCTGCAAAAAACAAGGTGAAGTGCAGCTTTGCCTGCGCCGACGCCAATGAATTCCTGAGGGAAAACGCATTTGATTTTGTGGAACTTGACCCTTTCGGCACTCCGCAGCCGTTCCTGCATGACGCCGCGCGCTGCCTTGCAGCCAACCGGGGGGGCAATTTGTCCGCAACCGCCACCGACGTCGCAGTATTGTGCGGCGCGCACCATGCAGCCTGCCTGAAAAATTATGCTGCAGCGCCCCTGAACAATGAATTTTGCCATGAAAATGCGTGCAGGATACTCTCTGCTGCAGTGGCGCGCGAATTCGCGCCTTTCAACCTTGCTGCAACCCCCATTTTCACGCTTTCGCACAGGCATTATGTGAAGGTGCTTTTCCGCGTGGAGGAAGGCGCGGAGAAAGCCGTCGAGGCGATGAAAAAAATCGGCTACATCTCATATTGCCCGTCCTGCCAGTGGCGCGATGCCAAGCGCCTGCCGCTGCAGAAGGATTGCCCAAACTGCAACGCGCAGCTCATGATTGGCGGCCCGCTTTACATTGGCGGGATGTGGGATTCTGCACTTGTGGAAAAAATGCTTCTGCTCAATGCCGAACGAGGGGGAGGCAAGGCGAAGGAAATCGAGAAGCTGCTGGGGGCAGTCAGGGGCGAGGCAGCAGTCCAGTCAATTGGCTATTACGACTTGCATGAAGTTGCAAAAAAGAGGGGCTGCAAGATACTGCCCATTGATGATGCTGTGGAAAAGCTGAAAGCCGCGGGCTTTTTTGCCTCGCGCACGCATTTTTGCCCAACAGCGGTGAGGACGGATGCACCGCACGGGAAAGCCATCGCGCTGCTTTCGGGAAAGAACGCCTGAGGATGCTTTATTAACGTTTTTCCTTATATCGTCCTTCACGCCACTGTAGCTCAACCTGGGAGAGCAATCGGCTGAAGACCGATGTGTTGCTGGTTCAAATCCGGCCAGTGGCATCGTACTTCTATTCAGTTTTTTTAAGATCATCAGGCAGCATAAACTAGATGCCCCGTTAGCTCATTATGGACGTTAATATTTTAAGCTTTAGCATCGTATTATTCAACATGTTTGTCAAGATGCACAAAGGCGAATTGAAGAGAATGATGGTTGCAGCCATTCGAAGGGTAGGGTCAGAAAGAAAGCTCACCAAAGCAACAGGAATACCGTCGATAACAATCTATTACTACAAAAACGAAATGTACCATATTTCAGAAGAGCGATTCAAGGCAATAATACATCTTTTAGGCATGTCAGAAGAAGAAGCAAATGCCAATGTTGAATGCTTGCTACCGACAAATTGGGGGCGCGTGAAAGGCGGAAAAAATTGTCTTGCTATAAAGAAAAAGAAGGGAACTTGGAACACTAATTTCAGGAAGATGATGGTGGGAAGCTCAAAGAATCTCAAAGCATGGCACAAAAAGATGAAAAGAGAACATCCTGTTGACTATCACCGGGATCAGTACCGGCGCTTCAAAAAAATTGGAGAATATAAGTATACTGCAAATAGAGGAGAAAAGGTAAGAAATACGCTAGAAAAGAAGGTCGCAGATTTTTTATATGACAATGGACTTGAATACGAATATGAGCCACTGGTAAAGGGAATGAATAACTATTATTTTCCGGATTTCAAGATTGATTCTTTGATAATTGAATGCACTATGTGGAGAGGGGAAGAAAAAGCCTACAAACTTTTAGATAAGATTCAAGACCTGGAAAAAGCTGACTTCAAAGTAATTGTTGTTGTTCCGGCTGAATTAAGACGTTTTTATAAAGCTTTAGACACATACCTGACAACTGATTTCTCTGAATTGGAGAAACAAATAAACTTGCCTCGGTAGCTCAGTCTTTTCATGAGGAATGATCCTCGTGAGACTGAAAGGTAGAGCGATGGACTGTTATCGCGCGCATGCGCGGCTGCAATCCATAGGTCACAGGTTCAAGTCCTGTCCGAGGCGATAGCAAATCTGCGAAGCGGATTTGGTAGCTTGTCGTCCGCAGGACGACAGGATCGCAATACTGCCGCAGCAGTTTGCGCTGCCTGAAAAGGCGCTGGTGTTTGTTATGGCTGAAAACAAGAAAAAGGCGGCAGTGATAGACCCTGCCGAGGAGAAGAAACTCAGCAAGCTTCTTGAGAAGCTGGATGCAGAGTTTGCAAAGGAAATGGCAGGCAGGCCATATCTGCTTATTGCCACAAGCGGCTACCCAGTGGAGCAGGAAGGCGACAAGGCAACGCTTGCCGCGCAGTGGAGCTGGCGCTCCAATGTGCGCATCGGCACCGAGGACAGCGACCGCATGGTGGATTTCCTCACAGGCCAATTGAAGGACGTCGCAGACCACCCTGAATACGGGGTGAAAAAGACATACAAGAAGTAGCTTTCTTTTTTCTCTTGCCCTATTTTGAGACATAGAACTGCAGCGAGCGCGAGACTATCTTGATGCTGGTCAGTATGAAGCCTGCAAACACTATGATTAGCACCTGCACGCTCATGTCTGCGAAGAAGTACAGGAAAATCGCCGCAGTGGATGGGAGGATATAGGCGAGGATGGCGAAGTTCAGAAGGTCCTCAATCGACTTGGAGGGCGTAAGCGTTGAGCGCTGCTCGCGGCTGCTCAGCCTGCGGAAGACCAGGTATTCGTTGCCTGCCACCAAAAGCACGCCAAGCGAGAAAAGCACCGCGCCCAGGTTGAAATTCGCAAATGCCATGCAAAGCACGCCGATTATGAGAAGGATGGAAAACGAAAGAGTGAACAGCAGCGAAATGCGCGAGAATTGCTCCTTTTCGTTTGCCCACAGCATGGAAATACCCCTTTGATAAAACCTATAATACGATGCCTGACGCCCTCGCGAAATGCCCCGGGGGCAGCTCTTCCTCTATCTGGAGCAGCCGATTGTATTTTGCAGTGCGCTCCCCTCGCGCAGGCGCGCCCGTCTTTATCTGCCCGCAGGAAAGGCCCACTGAGATGTCTGCAATGGCTGCATCATCAGTCTCGCCTGAGCGGTGCGACACCACCACGCCCAGGCCGTTCTTGCGGCAAAGCATGGCAGCCGAGATTGCTTCGGAAAGCGTGCCTATCTGGTTGACCTTGAGAAGCAGCGAGGAAATCGAGCACTTCCCTATTGCCTGTGACAGGCGGGAAACATTGGTCACCACCAAATCGTCCCCAACTAATTGCACTTTGCCTGAGAGCCTGCGGCGCAGGGCCGCAAAGTCATCGAAAGCCTCCTCGTGGAAAGCATCCTCTATGCTTATTATCGGATAGCCTTTTGCAAGCGAGGAATAGAAATCCAGAAGCTGCCCGGGAGACATGTTTTTCCTGTCCACTAGGTAGCTGTTGCTTTTCTCGCTGTAGAACGACGAGGCGGCGGCATCTATTGCAATTTTCACGCGCTTGCCATAGCCGCATCCATCTATTGCGCTCTCAAGAAGGGAAAGCGCTTCGTGCGCGTCCTTGCAGGGCGGGGCAAAGCCACCCTCGTCGCCAAGGCCAGTGGCTGCGCCGCCGTACTTTTTCGCAATGATGCCGCGAAGCGAATGGTAAACTTCGGTGCCGGCGCAAAGCGCATCAGAAAATGAGGAGAACTGCAGCGGGAAAATCATGAACTCCTGGATGGAAAGCCCAGTCATGGCGTGCTTGCCGCCATTGAGGACATTCATCATGGGCGCAGGAAGCGTCTTGCCGCCAAGCAGCCTGTAAAGCCCCACGCCTTCCTCATCGGAAGCGCACTGCGCGCAAGAAAGGGAAACTGCAGTGGTGGCGTTTGCCCCGAGGCGGGACTTGTTTTCTGTGCCATCCAGATTGCAAAGGAGCGCGTCTATTGCACGCTGGTTGGAAACGTCCGCCCCCTTAAGAGCGCGCGCGATTTTGCCATTGACGTTTGCAACCGCTTTTGAAACGCCCTTGCCGCCCCATCTCTTGCCGCCGTCGCGAAGCTCGAGTGCCTCATGTATGCCGGTGGAGGCGCCCGAGGGGGATGACGCCCTGCCAAACCCGCGCGCAGTATGGACATCGGCCTGCACTGTTGGGTTGCCCCGCGAGTCTAGAATCTGCCTGGCAAACACGCGCTTTATCGCACCTATGGAAACACCGAAATGAAGGCGCAGGGATAATTAAAAAACACTGCTGGCGCTGGGTGCTGAAAAACTGGAAAAATAAGAGCAGGGCTTAAAGTGCCTTGAACTTGGAGCGCTTCTTCAGGTCGCCCCAGCAGTCCTTGCAGATGACCGCGCGCGCGACTTTCTTGAGGCGCTTTGCCGACTTCTCGCACGACTCGCAGACCATCTTGCCGCATGAGTTGCACTTCTCGACCATGTATTCCTGTGAGCTGCATCTTTCACAAATCAAACCATCACCTTTACTGTGCTCCTCGATATAAGAGAAAACGAATATAAACCTGCGTCAGGGAGGGCAAGCTACTTTTTTTCCCCCTTTGCCACCAACACCAGGGGCAGACCCTTGATGTGTTTGGGGCCGACCATGCCAGAAAGGTCGGACACTCTCCGCTTTGCCACCATGCCTTTCCAGTCCTTCAGTATTTTCGCGCTTATGAAGTAGGCGCTGCCAGCTGCAAGGATGCCAGTGGCAACGCTAAGCAGCGAGGCGGCTGCAATCATGGGAATGGTAAGCAGTATTGCCCCGAATGAGTAGGAAATCACAAGCTCGTGGAAATGGCTGCCCGTATTTGGGGCGTATTTCTCGATTATATTGTTTGCAGTGACCTTGGCTGCGGCAAGCACAGACTCGCGCTGCCGCGGATTGCCCCCCGTCTTTTTCAGGTCGGATGCGGTCTTCTCATAATGGTCCTGAAGCTCGCCGATCATGCTGTTTGCAGCCTCGCGGCTTCCGCAGACTGCGATGACTTCGCGCATCGCATTTTCATAAGTGCCCAGGAAATCGGCACGAGCGGTTTGCGGGGCAGATATTGCTTGTTGCATGCCAGCATTACGAGATTATGGATTAAAAGGCTTGCTTCTGCTGTATCAACCATGAAAGGCATGAAACTGGTTTTCATACTTATTCTTGCCCTGCCTCTCCTTTCAGCGGCAAGCGGCATAAGCGCGCTTGCAAGCGCCCTCAACGGGCTTTGCGTTGACCTCACTTCAATGCTGCCGGTCGCTGCCATGCTGATGACTGTGCTTGCTGCGGTGATATATGCTGCGGGGCAGATGATGGGCGCAGAGACGCGCGCACGCGCCAATGTTTGGGCGACCGCTGCGCTTACTGGGGCGATGATGGCTATTTTGATAACTGTGATAGCGCCCAGCGTGATGGGGGCTGTTTACGGGGGCACCATAACCTGCAGCGGAGGCAACCAGCCGCCGCCTGCTTGCCCGACAGGGCAATATATGTGCTGCAGCTCATGCATATCAAATAGTCTGCCGTGCAATCCTTGTGCCTAGCAAGCAGATAAGAGGCTTCTGCCTATTTTTTCTCAATCGCGGCCTCAAGCTTTGACTCGTCTATCTCCCACTCCTTCTTTGCAGAGTGCGAGGGGATTGTGAACGAAACGGAAGACGCGTTGACCTGGCGCGCGATTTCTTCCGAGTGCTTCTTGATTATTGAGGCAAGCTCCTTGTCAGGCGAGTGCAGGTGCAGCGCGATGCTGTCGGACTCCACCAGCTTCTTTTCCTTCCGCATGAGCTGCACGCGGCGCGCGACTTCGCGGACCATCGCCTCCTCGTAAAGCTCCTTTTTCATCTCGGTCTTGAGGAATACCTTGCCACCCTCGAACGCTGCGAGCGCGAACCCTTCTGCGCTTTCAGTCATTGCAACCATTTCGCGCGTTATCTCAAATTTGCCTGCCTTGTGGGTCTTCTCCTCGCTGGACAGCCACTTCTCAATCTCGGTTGTTGAGAGCTTTTCGATTGCCGCAAGCGCTGATGGCGAGTCGCGCTTGAATGCCGCGCCCACCTTGGACTTGTTCACCGATACTTCCACCGATGTCTTTGGCTGGCGGGCAGGGGAGACAGAGCGTACGTTGGAGAGAAGCTCGATGAGCTCGGAGAGGTGCTCCACTGCGGAAAGCACCTCGGTGGACTCGGAGACTATGCGCGCCTCTTCAAGCGGCCAGCGAAGCTTGATATCTGCCTTTTGGCGCGCGTTGGCGCATGCGGTTGAGATGCCCATTGCAATCTCGAAGTGGCGCTCCAAAAGTGCGTCGCACGATTTCTTGTCAGCCTCAGGCCAGGCGAAAAGCGAGATGGATTTCCTGCCCTCATACTTCATGAAAAACGAGCGGTAGATGCTCTCTGTTATGAAAGGTGCGAAGGGGACCATCATGCGAAGCGCGTTGAATATGGAGTGGTAAAGCACGCCCATGGCAGGCGAGGACGGGCCTTCCTCGTCAACCCTTCTCTTGGCAAGCTTCATGTAGGTGCGGCTGACATCCTCGATGAGGAAGGCACGCACCGCCTTTGCAGCTATGTGCGGCCTGTAGGTGTCCATTGCCCCAGTGCACTCCTCCGTGGTGGAGGCGAGCCTGGAAAGCAGCCACTTGTCCTCTGCGCGAAGCAAGGAGGTGTCAGGCAGGGGCGGCTTTGCATCCGCAGTGCAGAAGCGCGACATGAAGACGCCCATATTGTACATGGTCCCGATTGCGCGGTGCGCCTCCTTTATCTCGTCCCAGTTGAAGCGCAGGTCGTCCCAGACCGTGTTTGAAAGCGCCCATAGCCTGAATGCATCTGCGCCGTACTTGTCCAGCACTTCCTCAAGCGGCACGAAGTTGCCGACTGACTTGGACATTTTCTCGCCTTTCTCGTCCACGAAAAAGCCGTGCATGAGAAGCGTCTTGTAGGGGATTTCATTGTTGAGCACCACGCCCGAGCCCAAAAGCGAGTAGAACCATCCGCGCGTCTGGTCCTTGCCCTCCACTATGAAGTCTGTGCGCGGGAATTTCACGCGCTCCTCTGCTGTGAGCGAGGCCCAGACTGCGTTGCCCGAGTCAAACCACACGTCAAGAATATCAGGTATTCTGTGCGCCGATGCGCCGCATTTCTCGCATTTGAGCTTGACGTGGTCTATGTAGGGGCGGTGAAGCTCTTCCACTTTGGGGATTTCTTCCCGCGAGCCTATCACCTTGAGATGGTGGCAGCTGCCGCACTTCCAGATTGGAAGCGGGATGCCCCAGTAGCGCTGGCGGCTTATGCACCAGTCAGGCGCAGTCTGCACGAAGTCTGAGAAGCGCGTCTTTGCAAACGGCGGCTGCCATTCGCAGTTGTCAATCTCCGCCACCATTTTCTCCTTGAGCTTGGAAACAGAGATGAACCACTGGTTGGTGGCAATGAATATGAGAGGCGTCTTGCAGCGCCAGCAGTGCGGGTAGCGGTGCGCCACCTTGCCCTCGTGAAGGAGCGAGCCTGATGCCTTGAGGTCGGCAATGACGTGCGCTGACGCCTCGCGCGCAGGCATGCCTGAATAATCACCTGCATCTTTGGTGAACTTGCCAGTGGAATCGATTGGCGAGAAAACCTCGAGGCCGAAGCGCTTGCCGATTATGAAGTCCTCAGGCCCGTGCCCTGGCGCGCAGTGCACCAGGCCGCTGCCATCCTCAAGCGTGACAAACTCGTCTGAAAGCACCACTTTGCGCTCAGCCTTCTTGCCGATTTTAGCCTGCAGCGGGTGCTCATAGTGCATCTTTTCCAGCTTCTTGCCCGACACCTCGCCTGCCACCACTGCGGATTGGCCGGCAAGCGACATCACATGGTCAAGGCGCTCCTTGGCAATTATCCAAGTCTCGTCGCCCACCTTTGCCTTGACATAGGTGTAGATGGGGTGCACCATCACTGCCATGTTCGAGACCAGCGTCCAGGGGGTGGTGGTCCAGATGATGAAGTATTCGTTCGGGGAGGAGAGCGACTTGAATTTCACATAGATTGAGGGGTCGGCCTGCTCGCCGTATTCCAGCTCGTAGTTGGCAAGCGTGGTCTCGCAGCGGCTGCAGTAGGGCACCACGTACACGCCCTCGTGCAGCAATCCCTTGTCGTGCGCTGCCTTTACCGTGCCCCAGGAAGCGTCAATGTAGCTGTCCTTGTAGGTGATGTAGGGCTTTTCCCAATCCATCCACACGCCGCAGCGCTTGAACTGCCCGGAAATTACACCGATGTACTGCGTGGCAAATGCCTTGCACTTTTCCACGAACTTTTCAACGCCGTATTTCTCAATCTGGCGCTTGTCGTTGAACTTGAGCTCCTGCTCCACCTTGACCTCGATGGGAAGCCCGTGCGTGTCGTAGCCTGGCTGCGCGCGGACTGAAAAGCCGCGGGCGCGCTTGTAGCGGCACACTGCGTCCTTGATGGACTTGTTCCATGCAGTGCCAGGGTGGATCTGCCCTGTTGCGTATGGCGGGCCGTCGCAGAAGTAGTAGGGCGTGCCAGAGGCATTGTGGCGCTTTACCTCTTCGTAGACCTTTTCCTTTTCCCAAAACGCCAAAATTTCCTGCTCGAGCTTTATCTGGTCATGCACGCAAAATCACCTTATAGGAACATCTCGCGCGCAGCCACCACGATTGATGGCAGGAAGAAGCTTGCCGGCACATAAGCGAGCTGGGAGGCAAGGTTTATTGCCCCGAAGTAAAGTATGGCAACGAAGAAACAGGTAAATGTCACTATCACGAGAAGCGCCGCGGGCCAGGGCTGTTTCACGCCAGCCTTCCTCACCTGGTTGAGCGCGAAATAGCCTGCCTGTGAAATGGCAAGAAGCGTTAGCGCGAAAAGCGGGGATGCTGTGCCTGAGAGCGCGAAAATCGCGGCTGCCGCAAAGCACACTATAAGCTGCATGGTAAATTCGTCCATATAATCGGTTTAATACGAGAGGGCAAGCTTTTAAGGCATTTGTGGGCAAAGAAGGGCGGGAGGAAGGAAATGGCAGACTACATACCCTGGACTGAGAAGTACCGCCCGCGGGCGCTTTCAGATATTGTGGGCCAGTCAGACATTGTCAAGCTTCTTTTGGCCTATGTGAAAGAGAAGAACATGCCGAATCTTCTGTTTGCAGGGCCGCCAGGCATTGGGAAGACCACTGCGGCAATCGCGCTTGCTCGCGACTTGTACGGCGAGAACTACCGCGACTGCATATTGGAGCTCAACGCGAGTGATGAGAGGGGGATAGATGTAGTCAGGGGGAAAATCAAGGACTTTGCGCGCACGGTGTCCCTCGAATCCGTTCCCTTCAAAATCATCTTCCTTGACGAGGCTGACTCGCTCACCAATGACGCTCAAAACGCGCTGCGGCGCACCATGGAAGTGTACGTTGGCGTCACTCGCTTCATACTTTCTGCGAATTACTCTTCCAAAATCATTGAGCCCATACAGTCGCGCTGCTCTGTCTTCCGCTTCCGCCCGCTTCAGCCCGAGGAAGTGAAGAACATGCTTGCACGCGTGGCAAAGGAAGAAGGGCTAGTGGTGGATGACAAGGCAGTGGAAGCGCTCCTTTACATATCAGAAGGCGACATGCGCCGCGCGATAAACGCGCTTCAGGGCGCGTCCATGCATGGAAATAAGGTCACATCTGAAATGGTTTACAAATCCGCCTCGCGCGCAGAGCCTGCGGAGATAAAGGAGATGATGGAGCTGGCACTCGCGCGCAAGTTCGTGGAGGCGCGCAAGAAGCTGCACAAGCTCATGGTGGAGTATGGCATGAGCGGGGAGGATGTGCTTCTGCAAATGTATCGCACAGTTGACCAGCTATCAGTTGACGAGCGCCAGAAAGTCACCATTGTGGACAAGATTGGCGAGTACAATTTCCGCCTCGTGGAAGGCGCGAACGAGACGCTGCAGATTGAGGCGCTTCTCGCGCAGTTGCTGATGGTGAAGTGATTGCCATGCCCTCAGAGGCATATTCTCTTCTTGACAGGCAATGGAAAAGCGCATGCAAGGCGATTCTTGGCTTTGAGCCTGGCGAGCTCAAGATATATGAAAGCTGGCTTTCCTCGCACATGGGTGAGCACAAGGCGGAGAAACTTGGGAACGGGCGCGAAGCAATGTACCAGTTCGAGAATTTCCAGCCAAGCGCGCGAAAAGTCGATTTTGCCTCAGTGGACTTCATGAAAAAGTGGCAGCCGCTTTCTGCAAACGAGATGAAGGACATTGACTCCATTGCGCAGGCAATGGGCGAGCGCGCGGCATACGCTGGAGACATAACGCTAGGCAACTCGCAGTTCGTGGAAGGAAGCACCAACGTGCTTGACAGCTCATTCGTATACAAAAGCGCAGGCGTGTCGGAGTCAAGCTATGTGGCATATGCAACCGACACGCGCCTCTCCAAGCACATATTCGGAGGCGACCAGAACGCGCAGTCTGAATTCGTGATTGCGGGGCTCATCAACAGGAAGGCAACCCGCTGCCTTGAGTGCTGGGCAGGCGACGAGGTTTCCGATGTTTACTACTCATCATATTGCATTGGCTGCGCTGATTGCATGTTTTCCTTCAACCTTGTGGGAAAGAGCCATTGCATCGGCAACCGTCCTCTTTCGCGCGAGAAATACGCTGAGGCGAAAAAGCGGCTTCTTTCGCAGCTTGCAGATGAGCTTGAGGCAAAGAAAAAGCTGCCCATGCTTGCCGATTTCGTGCCGCAGCTTGCCGCAAAGCCTGCACTGCACCTTGGCAAGCAATCAGCGGAAAAGCAGGATATGGCGCGCATTGAGCAGGAGTTTTCGAAGACAATCAATCTCATACTTGGCGCCCCCCTTGCAAACATCGATAAATACTCTGCCTGGCTCTCGCGCAATATTTACGAGGTGAAAAGGGCGAAGTCGGCCCTGTCTGGCGCTGAAATATACACTTCGCGCCTGCTGTTTTCAGAACTTGCGCCCAAGGACAGGCTGATAGGCGCAGATGAGGCGCCTGAGGCAGGGGAGCAGCTGAAGCTAGAGGAGGGCGAGGCTGCGTCGCTTAGCCTGGCAAACGCCCGCAAGCTCATTGGAAAAATCGCATTCTTCTGCTGCGAAAGGAAGATAGGCATCAACACGAACAACATACGCGTGCCCATACAGATAAATTCCTCAAACTGCTATTCCGTTTCCAACATCCCATTCGGCAAGGACTGCGCTTACTGCACCTGGCCGAGGAACTCGGAGCACTGCTATGGCTCTGCGCGCACCTTCCTCTGCTCCTTTGTCATCCGCTGCTTCAATTCGCTCAAGCTCTCCCGCTGCCTTGAGTGCGACTGCTGCCGCGATTGCACTGGCAGTTACTTCTGCCACAACTGCGAGAACGTCCATGACAGCATGTTTTGCTTCAACGCGAAAAATCTGAAGTACGCCATTGGAAATGCCGAAGTTGGGAAAGAGGCATTCGAGCGCGCGAAAAAGCTCTTGCTTGCGGAAATAACTTCCTCGCTTGAGAAAACTGGCGACTATAAAAGAAGCATCTACGACATTCCAGGGAAGGGGAGATGAATGGAGTCTGAAGCATACGCTGCAATCAACAAGCAGTGGAAATCCACATGCACCATCCTTCTTGGCGGAGAGGTGGGCGAGCTTGGCGGCTTTTCCGGCTGGCTGTCATCCCATATGAGGGCAAACCGCCTGCGCAAGTCCTCGCTTTCAGGGAAGGAAACCGCTTTTGGGGAAATGCCCTATCCAGATGGCGCCAGGGCGGCAAGCTTTGACGAAATAGACTTTATGCGCAAATGCGAGCCATTGCGCCTTAACCAGATAAAGGACATCGACTCGCTTGTAGAGGCGCTTGGGGAGCGCGTCTGCTACACCGGCAATATCGTGCTTGGGAACACCAGCTTCTCTGAAAAAAGCACGCATGTTGTGGACTCGTCCTATGTGTACTGCTCTGACGAGGTTTTCTCCTCCAAGTACGTTGCATACACCACGCACTGCGTGTATGCAGACAAGTGCTTTGGCTCGTGCGGCTTTTCCGGGGCAGTGGGGATATGCTCCAATACCTTCCTATGCAACCGCACGCTGGAAGTTTCCAAGGTGGACTACTCGTCTGACATATACTTTTCGCACGGGCTGTCCGGCTGCCAGGACTGCATGTTCTGCTTCAACCTGAAGAACAGGCGAAACTCCATAGGCAACCTTGCGCTTGAGAAGGGCAAATACCTGGCCCTCAAGGCAAAGCTGCTGGAGGAAATGCGCGCCGAGCTTGAAGATAAGAAAAGGCTTCCGCGCCTTGAGGAGATGGCTGCGTCGCGCAAGCCAGACTATTCCGATATTAGGGCATCATCACGGGGCAAATCCAAGGCTCAGGCGCAAGACATGGCGCCCATGGAAAATGCGTATTCCAAAGCATGCGACATAGTGCTTGGCAAACGCATGGGCAGGCTGCAGGAAGGATGGGAGTGGCTTTCGCGCAATGGGGCGACATTCACTGAGGCAAAATCTTGCGCAAGCGAATCAAGACTGATAGTCCCGGGCAAATATGCCTGGTTCAGGCTCCTGCCAAAAGACAGGCTGGTTGCACTTGAAGAGGCAGATGCCGCAGGCGAGATCCTTGCGTTGGGAGAGGATGAGGTTTCCAGCCTGAGCCTATCTTCAGCTCCTGCCAAAATCGCCAGGATTGCCTTCTTCTGCCCGGTTTGGCAGGTCGGCACGAACAAGAACACTGTGGACTGCCCGACCAGCATGGATTCGGCAAATTGCTTCAGGTGCGAAATTAATATTGGCGCCAAGAATTGCGCATATACATTCTGGCCGCGCGACTCAGACTCGGTCATTGGCTCGTTTGCCTGCAAGGCATCCGCGCATTCTCTCAAATGCTACCTTTCGCAGAACCTCCAGCGCTGCTTCGAGGTGGATGCAAGCAGGAACTGCTCTGGCTGCTACTTCTGCCACAACTGTGAAAATGTCCATGACAGCATGTTTTGCTTCAATGCGAAGAA
>Ga0172369_10004800_pt1 | contig 16956 bp, 13 predicted proteins | sample LakKiv25m_FD_114539 | JGI IMG/M metagenome (GOLD analysis project Ga0172369, IMG submission 114539) | Freshwater microbial communities from Kabuno Bay, South-Kivu, Congo - kab_022012_11.25m | ecosystem: Environmental > Aquatic > Freshwater > Lake | place: Democratic Republic of the Congo...
CTTTTTCTACTTGATACTTCATAAATTACTTTCTTAGAAACTATCTTGTACTCCCAATTATATATTTCATAAGCAATAACATTTTGAAATTTTACATATAGATGTTTACCATGATGAAAAAAATCTGGATTAACATTATCAATTCTCACCATTAAACTTCCTAAAGAATCACTATACTCACCTATTATTTTAGTCTCAAAAAATTTGCAAGAACTATTAGGCTTTTCATAAATCTTCTTATAGAAATTATTACTCTTTATTAAATCTTTTGATGAATCTTTAAAGATTTTATCTAATATTCCTTTTAAAAAGAGAGATGACGGACTTTCGTTTTCTGGGATTTTAGTTCCAAAAATATTATAGAAAGAAAGACTTCTTGGAAGTAAGAGACTACTCATATTCCCTGCTTCATCTTTTATTATTATTTCTTCTCCAATAATTTCTCTAATAGAATTAGGAAAATAATTTGGGGATACAGCACTTTCAGTTATATTTATGCTAAAGTCATCATTTATAGTTTTTACATTTGCTACATCTTTATTATCTTCTTTTTTTTGAGTCACTGTTTTGCTTTTAAAACTGCAAGTACCAATAAGTTCTTTTTCTTCTATAGAGTTTCCTCTATCTGGATATACATTAACATACATATCAATATCAGAAAACATACTCTTTATTTGTTTATCACCAATATATAAATATTTCCCTTCCATGTATATATTGGTTCCAAATATATGTGTTCCATAATTATCTGAAAGATATTTAGTTATCTGAAAAATATTCGAATAATTTACAGAAATTCCCGATGTTATAACAGAATTATTATCTATTTCTTTTAGATTATAAAAATTTACAAAATCTGGATTAAAATTATCTCTTAGATTGCTTACAATGTTAGAATAAAATTGTCGTATAGTCTGTCCTCCGACATTATCTTCATTAATTTGAAGTTTTCTTAATCTTAATGCTGGCTCGGAGAGAAAAAAGAGACTTATACTAAAAGTATTATAGTCATCTTTTTTCATCTTATTTATTAAAGAGTAAGAAGGTATTTTATCAAAAGGTATCTCTATAGGAATTAAAGGAATATTATTATGAGGTTCATAGTTAGAATAAAAATAATTATTAATAATATTATCACTTTTTATTGGAGAATTGCTATCCCTATTTATTGCCAAATGTTTTATATTGATAAAGAACTTCAATATTTGTCTCATTGAGTTACTATTGTACTGAAAAATTTTAACAAAATCAATAGGTAGATTAAGACTAACTTCATATTCAGTCATAGTAGAATTTTCATAGTTATCAGATATAATAACTTCTTTAATATATTTGCTAATATCTATAACTTCATCTCTAAAAATATCATAGTAACTTAAATTTATAACAGATACATAGACTATATCTAACTCTGAACCAGAAGGAGGAAAAGATATCTTACTAAAAATCTTATCATAATCCACCAAGATATTATCTTTGTTTCTAATACTTTCAGAATTATAATCAAATACATCATAGTCTATATCTGAAATTTTTCTCGAATCATCCATTTTTTTTTCCTTATTGTTGTTCTCCAATAAAAACAAAATCTAAATTTATTGGATGCAAATAAAAGAGTTCTTGATTTAATTCTTTTAAACTCTTAGTATTTACTTTATCTATAATTTGATTTAAAATTAATATAATGTCTGACTTTTTAGAAATTGATACATTATAATATGGAACTAATAATTTATAATTTTTTTCAAAACTTTCTTTAAGATTTTGGTCCAAATAATTATTCTTAATTAAAATCTCACTTATAGTTTCAATAGTATAACTATTATTAGTTATTACTATTTTATTCTCTCTGAATAGAGAGTGGAATATCTTTAAAGCTTTAAGATAAGAGAATCCTTCAACAGCTTTAACATTATATTTTTTTTCTCCACCTAAAGAGATAATAAAATCAAAGAATCTTCTAAATAAGAACAGTTTATCAGATTCTAACGCAGTTTTTGATTTGCTTTTAGTAGTTATAAGAAAAATATCTTCATCTTCTAATATCTTTGATTTATCGCTTTTAATAGATAAGATATAATTATTCTGATTGTGGTTCACAAAACCATACTGACAGATATCATTAGTGAGTATTATATTAGTATGTTCCTGATAAGAAAATTCATTAATTACTAAGTATGGAAGAAGATTATGATCCACTTTTTTACAGTCTATAACATATACATGTGGAATGTATTCTGAAATCATTTTAGCTAAACTTAAGTTTTTTAAAAATAGCTTAGAAAAATTTCCAAAAACATTATTATCGAAATTAAGACGTTTATCATACCATTCTTCTTTGTAACTTTTATCTATATCTAATTTACTTAGAGTTTTTTCACTTGAGTAATAAAGATAAAAGTTAGTATATAAACCTACATATTTTGCGAAAAAATTCCTGTAATGTCCAACAATATTTATTACTTCTGCGGCTAAAATATTTTTATCTTTTCTAGCCATATTCGAGTAAAGAAAAATTGTTTCTGGATTAAAAAGCTGATTAAACATAGAATAGAGATCTATAAATACATTTATAGTCTGTTCTTTAATTTCCTCTCTAGGAGGAATATACTTTAAATTATTTTTTAAAAAAACGTATTTTGTTTTTTTAGTTTGAAGGATTTTTTCATAACTAGAAATACTCTCATTAAATATTTCTTCTTGCTCTTTCATTCTTTTTCCTTTTTTGTTTTTTTAATAATATATGTTTTTTTTTAATTTTAATATTATTTTTAATAATATATTATTTATTAAAAAAATAAGGATAAAAATGGAAAATTTTTTATTATCCAGCTACGACAACGATAAGACTGAAATACAAGCTTTATTTGAAAAGTTGATCGGTGCTATGAACACGAAAAATATTATTAACAAAAAGTTGATAGATATCAACTTTAAAATAGCAGAATATTCTAAAAGAATATACCTGCAACAAGAAGATACGATTAAAGGAATTCTTAATAAGATTCAAGAAATTATTAAGATTCTATTTAAAAAAGAAATCAAATTAAACTTTACTACCAAATTTATTGAAACTAATGGTCACTTTCAATATAAGGTAGTAATCGATTTAAGCAACATTCTTAAGTTAAAGAATAGCGCTTTTCTAATGTTACTGTTCAATTTTGATAGTAATAACAATTACTATTTAAATGTTTACGAATATTTAAAAAGTTTAAAAAATGTTACTTTTCAATTAACAAATAATACAAATAGTATTATTAAGTGGAAAGTATTAAATAAATTTCTTTCAAAAATAATAGCTTCTAAAAATAAAAAAATGATAAAGCTATTAGAAAACCTTTCTTCTGAAATAATGGACAGAAGAAATAAAATAATCAACTAAAAAGGGAGTAAACATGGCTGCAAAAATTATCATCAAACCTAAGAAAAAAGAAAAAGAAATCGAAGTCGAAGAAGAAGAAGAATTCGAAGAAACTGAAGAGGAAGAAGAAAAGGAACCTGAAGAAGAAGAAGAATTCGAACCGGAAGAGGAAGAGGAAGAAGAACCTGAAGAAGAGGAAAAACCGCTTCCTAAGAAGAAACAAAAAAAAGTTGTTAAACAACAGTTTAACAAACAAAAGAAGTCAACAACAAAAGCAAAAGTAGGAAAAGAATTATTCTTATCTCTTTTACAAAAGAATTTAAGTAAGCAGGGATTTGAAATACCTTTAAATGGTTGTAATACCATTCAGGAAGAAGTGTTTAATACCATTAGACAGACTCTGAAAAATAGCCCTACCTTGAAGCTAGGTTTCTTCTTTAAAACAAAGAGTTTAAAGAAAGAGCTTTATGAGAAACTTACTGATTACGCTGTAGGAGTTAGTGCTCATAAAACCATTTTAATGAAACCTCTAGTAGTAGGAAGGAAATTAAAATGTTACATGAAAAAAGACAAGAATCATAGTTTGATTCTAGATGAAAAATTTCTCAAGAAGATGGGATTGACTGCTAAAGAAAATAAAGAAAATTATTCTTTATTTAAGTCATGACTTTCAAATACATAATAAAACGACAAAGAAAAAATTCTCATTCGGAAAATTTATTAGGAAAAGATTTAATTACTTTTCTAGATAGTTTTCTATTAAAAATATTTTCAGCTGTCTATGATTACTATAATGACAGACTGAAACTTCAATTAATTGAGGTATTGAATTTAAATTTAACCTTAATAGGGTTAATGTATGACAATCTCTCAAGTAATAAAAGCGAGACTGAAAAACTTCTTAATGAATTTGAAAGTTCGACAACTGAGATAAAAAGTAAATATATAAGGTTTATTAAAGGAAATAATGGATTATTTGAAATACTCCATACAATTAATAATAATTATATGAGGATTAAAAAATCTTATAGGCAACATAGACTAGTTAATAATAATATTATTGGCTACTTAGATTTGCTATATGAGAATAATTTTCTGATTTATCTTTTATTGAAAAAAGAGCATTTTACCGACAAGGAGATAAAAGGCTTGAGTGAAAAGCTCTTTCAAAAGAAAAAAGAAAAAATATAAATTAAGTGAAGCAGTTTAACTGCTTCACTCTTTTAACTATTTACAACTTCTTTTTCTATGGATTCTAGAATCTTTTCATAATCGCCCCAATTAATATTACCTATCAAATTTTTAGTGACGGCTTTAATAAATTCAAAACGAATCTTCTCTGTTAGTTCTGGAGTACTTTTGTAGTTCTCTTCACTAAAGAGTGTTTCTTCTATTTTTTTTATAATTGGTTCTACGTTATTTATAAGATCCTGAATATTAGTATAGTTTAATGTAGCTGGAGATGGAAAACTAACACTTATATTTTCTAAACTAAATAACTTTTCTTCAGATACATTCTCTTCTTTTTCTTTATTTCCCTGTTCTTGTAAAAACTCATTCTTATATAAAATTCGAAATATTTTATTTACTTTTTTTGTATAAGATTTTTGCATGGTAACAATACGTCTAATAAACTTACCATTCATCATTGAGAGAGTTTTAGCAATTTCTATCTCATCAGTATATCCAATATGAGCAGGACTAAGCCCCATTCCAGTTATTGCCGATTTTATTAGATATTCCAAGAATTCATTATTTTGGAGATCCATTTTCTGTCCTTCAATAATCTCCATATCAAGAGGTTTCTGTCCATCAAAAGTAGGGAAGAAATAATCATCAAACATACCTATTAACTTTAATATATGCTGAACATCATTAAAATCATTAAGTTTTATTTCTCTTCCTTTAACATCCCTTATTACTTTTTCAACTAAGGCTTCTTGATCTTCTTCAAGACCCACTTCAACATACCAGCTTCTTTTGTCTGATCCTCTAAGAAGCATCATCATTAACATACTCATCAAAACAGATAGATATATTTTTGCAGTAAATAAAATATCTTTATATAAAGACTTTCCATACTCAACAGACGATTCTTCTTCAGGAAAGAAATGTATTATTTTATCTTCTGGAACAAAAGTAATTTTAATCTTCTTCTCATATAAATCTTTCTGCTGCAGAAGATTATAAATTATATCTTTGAAGTTCTCATTATTTCTAATAAATTTTTTATCTATCTTCTTAATTATATTTTTATAGAAACTATCATAAATTATTTCAGATTTGTTTCTCATACCTCCTTCAAAAGAGGAAACATTTAAAAGACTGTATATATTAGAAGGAGTATAACTATTATTACTAATTATATCATTCATATCTTTATTTACTGTTTCTATAACATAATAACCAAAAGTATAACCTTCAGACCAAATTTTTATTACTTTTTCAGGTTCTAATTTTTTTATTATAGAACCATTAAAAATAAAAGTTTCATCTTTCTTTTTTTCATTAGGATTAAATTCTTTAAAAGTATTTTGCAAATCTTCAAAAAGAACTTCGTAATTATTACCTACAACGATATCTTTATTTACAAAATTAGCAATAGTTTCTCTAACCTTATCCTCGTTATCTTTAAAGATTGTTTTGGCTTCTTCGCTAAGGAATACTTCTTTTTCACTTAATTCTAAAGTACTCATATCGATTTTATCATTCTCTTCATTCAATATGTTAGAAAATATTCCTTCATTAAAGTTGTCTACCAATACAAAACAATCTCCTAAATAGAGACTTTCTTCGATATAATCTGAAATCTTTTCTTCGAGAAGATATTTCTTTTTAAGAATTTCTATATTCTGTTGAAAGCTTTTATTAACTTCCTCAAAGTCTTCTTTAACATTAATTAAGGAAAAGTTAAAAGAATTTTTAGTGAAATCATCAGGAGAAATAATATTATCTTTGAAGGTTCTAATTCCTTCTGATAATTGAGAGATCATGCTGTGAATAGTTCTATAATTCTGATAGGTAGTTATCCTATTCCTTTCCAAATTATAGATTTGAGCTATGTAGTTCAAAGCTTCATTATCTAGCCTATTAGCTATATTTTTTTTCTTCTTTTCAAATTGATTTATATTTGAGGTTTTTTTATTAGAAGAACTTAATTCTAGAGCAGTTATTAATTCTAATAAGTTAGAAGGAGTATCATTACCACCTGAATGAATATTTCTAACAATTTCCTGAATTTCAGAATTAAATTTTTTAATTTCTCTTTTTGTATCTTCAATATTGTTATTATCAATGTCATAAAGCTTTTCATTTATAGTCTTGTCTAAATTTCTAATCTTATTATTGAAATTATTATCAATATTTTCTTTTTCCATTTTTTTCTCAATTTATTTATTAGATTGTTTCAAATATTTTAATTATAAAAAAAAAAGATATACTAGAGTATATCTTTTTAAGAAACTATCTTATATAACTGTAGATTTTATTAAACTCCAAATTATCTTTTAAATAAGTATCTGTTAGTATAATTTTATCGCCCAAATAAAATATCTCTACTTTATTAAAATTCTTATTTTCTATTAAGGTTGTTGGAAGTCTAATAGTGCCACAATTTTCTGGGCTTACTTTTAAAAAGTTCTGCTTAAGGTCTAAGAGTACTGTAATATTATAATTAAACTTAGAACTTTTTTTAAATCTCTCTAATGTTTTTAGAGTTTTTTCTAAATCCTTTACATAATCTACTTTATATAGTATGATAGATTCATCATTAAAATAAAAATTATAACAATCTTTTTTTTCTTCGAAGCTTTGAAATTTCTTTTTATTTTTTTTAATTTCAAATATTTTTTTATAGTCTTCTACTTTAAATTTTATTTCGCTCAAAAAAGAATAACTGTCAGAAATTTTTTCATCTATTATTTTTGCTATAATACTAAAATCTTCCGCTATTATATGTTTATTGTAGAAGAAATAACCCATTTTATAGTGTTTAAAATATTGATTAATGTTATAAATAGTACTGAAGACTTTTTCATAATTTATCATCTACTGCCTCGACTATTTCTTGAAAGTCAGGAAGATTAAAAAATTCTTTTCCAATGCGGATATAATCCCTAGAAAGAAATAAATCAACTATTCTATTAGAATTATTAATTTTTAATACTTCTTCTTCCATATCATCATAAGAAGAATCTTGTTCTATATTTTTATCTTCAGGAAACTCTATTCTTCCTACCATTGATTCTAACCCAATAAGAAAAGCATTAATTATATTAGGATATTGTGCGGAAAGGTCTTCATCGATAACATTCTCAAAGACTTTATCAGACTTAACATTACTTAGTAGTTCTTTTCCCACTCTTTCTATAAGATTAGGATTTCCTACTATAGCTCCAGATATCTTTGAAAGGTTCTCTTTAGTACCAGTATAATTAAGATTATGATTGTTAGATAAAATTGTACCAAAATCTTTACTTAACATTCTAGCTAAATTTCTTTCAGAAATAGTTTTTACCATTACTTTTTCTAATCTAGTACCAGAATTTTGAGATAGCATCCAAACGAGCTTCAAGTCTTTATTTTTTTCTTCTAACTTCTTTAATAAAATAACGTCATGGACATTATATTTTAATCCGTGAATAAATTTCTCGTTAAATAAATTCTTAATATCTACATTATTAGGAAGAGGAACTTTTTTTTCCTTTAATTCTAATTCTGAAATGAAGTCCAAAGTATAAGAATTCTTCTTAGATTGTTTTCTTACTTGAGCGTATACTAACATTTGATCGATATAGTTAGTATAGGAAGAAGTTTTAATATAATCACTTTTCTCAGTAAAATCGGAAGTTCTTAAGTCTTTATAGAAATAAGCGTTGTCAAAAGATGATGGTCTTACATTTTTGATTCTGCTGTATATCTCGTTCAATAAACTCTTTTTTTCTTTATTAGTTTCTTTATCGACTTTATTAAAAATTTCAGTTTTTATTTTGGTTATACCTTCTTCAATTAGATCTTTTGAACTTACTAATTTCCTAGCTTCTTTTGTAAAAATAGAAATTTTTGAAAAATTATTTTCATCAGTTCCTTCTTCTACTGTTTCACATCCGCTAAGATAACTATATCTATTAAGCAAGTAGTTAAAATCATATTCGATGTTCCAAGCTGTTGCAATCTCAGGCTTTGTTTCATTTATTAAAGAGAAAAAACTTTCAATCATCAGTTTTTCGTCATTATAAATTAAGAAGTGAATTTTTTCTATGCTGTCTTCTTCTTTTAAAATTTCTTCTCTTACTTGTTTTCTAAAATTTTTATCTTCTATAAATTTTTTAAAATCTTTATCTTTGATATTTTTATCATTATAAACGAAAGAATAGAAATTGTTATTTAAACAGAGACCTATAATAATGACTGGAGCTAAAGGAGTTTCAGGCTTTACCATTCCATCAAAATCAGAAGAGTTTACTTCTATATCAAAGAAAGAAATAACAATATGATGATTGAAATCTTGAAACTTATTGCGAAAAACACTAAAGTAATAATCTTCTATATCTATATCAGCATCATGCACCAAGTTATTAAGATAGAATATTTTCTTTAATTCTTTAATTTTTAAATGACTAATATCAAAATCTTTTATAAAGCCTTTCTTTACCAGAATACTTTTAATTTGATTAAATTTTTCGAAATCACTATAATTTACTCTATATTTATCTACTTCGTCTTCCTTTACATACAAAGGAAGATAATCATAATCTGGAAGCTTCTTATTAATAAATATGCTTACTGTTGGAGCAGGATTAAATAGACAATTCTTTTTACCTTCTTCATTTTTAGTGAAAACTAAAAGAAAATCTAAATTATCTCTTTTAAAATCTTTCTTTTTGTAAATAGCTTTTACAAAGAGAAGTTTTTCATCTTTTTTCAATTAAACCTCAACTAAAAAGTTATTCTTTACTAAATTAGTATAATAGTTATTTCCTCTTATAGTTATTATGCTTATTCCAAGACTTTCTAAAAGAGGCAATACTAAGTTCAAAATATCATTAGATATCTTTTCTACATCAATATAAGGAACTATCCAAGACGGCAATTTTTCTTCTGAAAAAGGTATACTTATTGTATTTATTCCGTATTCTGAAAGATTTTTATTTTGAAAAACATTTTTTTCTAGAACACCATAAATTTTTGGATTACTTATTTTTAAGTCCTTTATATCATCTAACGAAGAAATTTTACAGCTATAAACTTTACATTTACTTCCAAAAGCTATCTGGTTATTTGGATAAACATAGTTCCATACTAAAGCTCCTCTCAAGACTGTGATACGATATGGAAATTTATAACCTGATATCGGATTAAGTCTTTCGGTTTTACTATAATCTAAAGAACCTTCTTGTATCTCTCGATAGACTTTATTAGAAAACAATTCTAGTTCTTTTAATATTTCGCTCAAATTAATATCTTTGGAAAATAAGAAATCTTTACAAAAATTCTTATAATATTTCTTTATATTAGAATTTATAGTAGATTTTATAAAATCTAAACCTTTAAAATCTATTTCAGGCTCATTAAATATTTTTCCTTCTCTTGAAGCCAATAATAAAGCATACCGTTTCTTTTTACTCGTTAAGATTAATCTATTTATAAAGAATTCATTTTTCATAGATACGGCTTTTTTTCTGTCATCTTTAACATTTAGATTTTCTAACATGATACCAAAGGATTTTTTGATATATTTACCGAGAAAATAAACCAATATATTTAGAAATTTAATTTTTTCATCTTCCTTCAATTCTCTCTCTTTTAACTTAGATAAATAAACGCTAAATGGATCAAGATAGAGAAAATTACTATCGGTATCTATAACTAGAACGGTCTTCCTTTTTTTGTAGACCGTTCTCTCAAATCTATTACTATCTAGAGAGTAATCGCCGACAATAACATCTATGAAATTCCATAATTTTTCTATGGAAAGAAAATTCTTGTTCTTTTTATCTAGATTATCTAAATTTAAAAATATCTCTGGATTAACTCTATTAAAGATTTTTTTAATATCAGGCAAATTTATGAATTCGTAGAAATTATTTTTGTAATATAGAAAATTTATAAATTCATTATTTTCACTTTCATACAAATCTTTTAAAAATTTCTTTAATAGAACGCTTTCATTCACTGTTAGATGCTCTATTTTATCTGTAAAGAAAGTTAATAAATAGTCATAAGATTTAACTTCGCCTCTTAATAAATCTAAGATACTTTCATCTTCTATACTATTGAAAGACTCTATAACAGAATTAATATACCTAGAAAAATGCAAGAAGTCTTCTAAAATTAAATTACCAAAGAATTTTTCAAAATAGTTTACTGCTGTAGAAATAATTATTCTACCAGTAGAAGTAACAGAATCGGCATTTATTCTATTATAAAAAATAGAAACATTCTTATTCAATAAACCATAAAAAGCATTAGAAAAAATTTTGTCATTCTTCTGGTATAAATCTTTATAAGAAGCAATCTCAAAATATTTATTATATTCTTCACTACCTTTCTGAAACTTTTGTGATTTCTCTAAGCTTTCAAACATTTCTTTTTTATGTTTATTTCTACTTTCCATTAGATATTTAACCATAAAAGAATAGAAAGTATCATTATTATTATTGTAAAGACAACCATTTCCTGTTAAGGAATAATTTTTATTATCTAAATAGTTCTCAATAATGTTAGAAAGATTCATTTTGTTACTAGTCTCTTTATAAGAATTAACAAAATCTACTTCTTTCTCTTTAAATCGTTTTAAAACGATTTCTTCAAATATAGGAATGAACTTATTAATCCTATCTTCATCATAATGTAACATAAGATTATCTTTAACTTCATTCATATATCTGTCTAAAAATCTCATGAAGATACTCCCAAATTTATTTTATAATTTTGTTTTTTTCTAATTTTTTTTGTAAATAACATATTTATTAAGGAGAAAAATAAATGGAAACCGAAGAAAATAACATCGAAAAAAGTTTACTGTCGAGCATGGATAAGATCTTAAACAATCAGGATAAATTTCAGGAAAATGAAAGCACTCTCAAAACTGAAATGAAGGAGATAGAAGGTCTTTACCAAGAACTTAAAACGCATTATGACAAGGTAAAAAATTTTAAAAGAAAAAGTTTTGATTTAAATTCTTCTGTATCATCTTCAGAAGAAACACCAAAAACTTTTCCTTTTTTGTACCAACAAGGTATAAACTTAATTAACGCTAAAAATCTTAAATTCCAGATATTGAAAGAATTGAATGATCTTGTAAAAACTCAGGAAGAATTAAGTATTAAAGAATTTACTGCTTTGTTAAAACGAGAAGTTTTAAATAAATCTAATAATGAAGATAATAGTTCCAAAGTTCTAAATTCTTTAGTAAAATACTTAATAGAGCGAGAGAATAAAATGCTTACTGCAGACGACATATTCAAGAGAAATATGAGTGATGCTAATATTTTGGAGGAGAAAAAAGCAGATGATATCTTCCAACAGAGGTTGAAAGAAATTAAAAATGATTATGCTATTAAAGATGAAGGCAATCTCCCACAAGATTTTATTTATAAGAATCTCCCTATCGATGGAGTCTTTAGACTTGTTATCGATAAAAAAACTAAAGAGCTATTCATATTAAAAGATGAAGAAGAACTCTTAGAATTGGAAGAAGTGGGATATGTCAGAGATAACTTCTCATTGGAATTGGATGATAATAATAATTTTATAGAAACTAAGATTCTTATGGATTATGTTGAGATAGTTATTATTAAAGATCAATAAAATTCAAAACGTCTGTTTAGATTTATTCCTATCGTCCTATTACTAAAAGCTTGCAAATAAAAATCATATGAAGAAATTGAAAATCCAGCATTAATATTTAAACCATAAGTTTTTGTTCTATAGTCTTTGAAATTAAAATTCTCTGAATAGATTCCTACACCCAAAACAAGCTTAAGTTTATTCTTATCTATACAATCTCCATACTCTTCAGCTACAAACTTAGCATAATCAAAATCTAGATAATATTTAGAAGAATCTATTATCATGTATTCAGATAAACTCTTAGCATAAAATCTTACTAGTCCATCTTTTTTTCTAAAGCTCTGTACTAAAGTTAATTTTGGTTTTAAAGATATGTTATCTATTATTGAAAAAGCTTTTACCGGACGTGTTACTACATCATTCTTTTTATAAACTAGCACAAAATTTCCTTTGATGGAGACGTCATCTTTCTTGTGTTCTATGTTGTATGCTAATATTTTGGAAGAATCTTTTTCACTAATAGAATCTTTAGAAGAAGAATTATAAATTAGTTTTTTTAAGGCTTCTATTGAATCTGTTGCTTTAACAAGTTTACTTTCTTTTAGATTCAAAGCAATACTAATATTTTCGTTAATATTAATTAAAGCTAGAATCTTTTCGTCTCTAGATTTAATTTCTTTCAAAAGTTCTTTATTAACTTTCTTCTGTATTGAGTTCTGTTCTAGCAATTCAGCATTTTTTATCATATATTTAGAAACATCTTTTTCTAAAGCCAAATTTTTATATTTTAGCTCTAAGTTAGAAGACTCTAGATTATCATTCTTAGTTTTTAAATATAGTACATAAAAAGTTAGTACTAAGATGACAAAAGTTAGCAATACATATTTAATATTGTCTAATATCGGAAGACTCATTTTTTTCCTCTTTTTTGTTTAATATTTTGTTTAAATAACTTATAATTTTACTTATAAGTTATTTAAAATTTTTGGTTCGAAAATTTTCCCACCGAAGTCAGTTTTTTCTCTGATATCTAATTTCTGATTGAAATATAATTCAAAAGACTTGTAAGGAAATATCTCTTTAATTTCTAGAATGTTTCTTTTATAATTTAATATATAATCGGAATCAGCAAATATCTTAATATTAGAATTTAAAAATCCCATCTTAGAAAAATTAATAATTGGTTTTTTATAACCAGTTCCATTATTTGCAATAAAAATTAGATTATTTTCTATCTTCCTATTGTAACCATTTACCCACACAGAAATTATATCAAATATTCCTTCAGTCATTACTAAATTTAATTCATTGGATAAGATGTTTATTTTCGCTGGTATAGTATAGAACTTTTTAGTTTCATTATACTCTTTATTAAAGATATTAAATATTTCATATCTATTAAGTTCTTTTCTATCAGAAATTCTCCTGAATATTATAAATTTCTTATCGTAAGAAAGAAAACCTATATAATATTTCTCATAGATTTCAAGTTTTCTTAGAGTTTTTTGGTCGTAAGTTACTTCTTTTAGATTATTCAAAATAAAAAACTCTTCAAAGTTTAAAATTATTTTAAGAAACTTTATTTCGTCTAATCCCAATTTAAAGCTATATCTAGAATTTAAGTAATTTATCTTATTTTCAGATATAGAATTTATTTTTATTTCAGGAAGTATTATGTCATTTTTTTCACTGAAAAAAGAAGATTCTTTTTTTTGTGATGTTTTGTGAGTTCTTTTTTCTTCAGCTAAGGCACTTAAGAATTCTACATCAAAAAAATTTAAATCTTTCATAGTTTCAGAAGAAAAACTGCCAGAGTTGTTACATCTCTGGCAGTAATAAAAGAATGGATACTCGTCTCTAATATAGAAATGAGCATGGCTAATATCTTTGCTATCGCCACAATAAGGACATCTGATTAGTATTTCATTTCTTTTTCTTTGACAAAATTTTAAATTTCTTTTTAGTATTTCGAATAGTATCATTATATCGTTTTAATAAATTTTAGAGTTTCATAAGTGACCTCTTCTAATCTCATATTGTCTAGAATTCTCTGATAGTCTTTATTTTCCCATTTATTAAAAACTATCACAGAGACAATATTGAATATTGGATCTTTAGTTTCTATCAAAAATTTGCTATTTACAAATTTATATTGTCTAACGACATTATTGTACAATTTAGTCTTTAAAAGTCTGTCTATAAAATCCTTTTTTATTAAAGTTTTTTTAGAACTAAAATTGCTGCTAGACCTAAGTACTGCGGCTAAAATGTTTAATTTTTGTTTTTCCAGATTGTCTATTAGACAAGATAAGAGAATAATAAACTCTTCTTTATTTAGTTCATAGTAATCCAGATTTTTAAAATATTTAGCGAAATAAAGAAGAACTAATTTTGTTTGAAGGAAGTTGATATCTATATCTTTCAACTCTTCATATATCTGATTTATTTCGTCTTTATTTTTTTCTGCTAATATTTTTTTGAACTCCATTTCCTTTTTATAATTCTGTATAGCTGCCAATCCTTCGTCTATTCTTTCGAAATCAATCTCCATTCTATCTATAGCTGTAACTCCATCTTGGTTTATTTTAGCATTGGTAGATATAGGATTATATTCTATTGGAATATTTTCTCTAAATATAAAACTTAATTGCTTCTTTAGAGAAGTATGAATAAAACTAATAGGATTTTTCTGAGCATCTATTTTGTATAGTATTAAAACTATTGATTTATAAAAAGTAGATACTACGGTATTGATAGGATCTTTTCCAATATTTTGTAGATAGTTCCATATAATCTTATCAGAGTATTGAGTTGAGAGAATTCTACTTTCAACTAACTTAAATATTTTGTTATAAACTTTGTTATCATTATAAACTTGTATGATATCTAGAAAGGAACTTAGAAATAAATTATTAAGATTTATTTCATTTTTATTCTCATTCTTATGTTGTATGAAATAATCAGCAATTATAGGAATAAAAAATTTCATATTAAAAGAAATTTTTTGAATGTCCTTGCAATGCTTCTCATTCATCACCAACTGTTTATTTATAACACTCTCTTTAACCTCGCTACTATGAACATCGTAAGTTTTGTTTATGTAATTATTTGTAAGAATTTTTAACTCATGTAAAGAATAGAAATCTCTTAGAGCATCTAAAAAATCTTTTTCTTCTTGAAAGTCATTTTCCAAAATACTGGTTAGATAATTTAAAATTACCTTATTTTTATCTTTAGATAGGACTACATTATAGCATTCCACTAATTTATCGGATATGTTTAAAAATCTTTTTATTCCTATGTCTAAAGAAATGTACTCTTTTTTATTAATATTAATAATAAATTTTTTTTCTTTAATCTCTGCAAACAATATGTTCTCCGTATTTATTATTTTTTAATAATATAGCTTTATTTCTTTTCTTTTCTTTTTAATCTTTGCTTTGGTTTTTTTAGACTTTTTACTTTTTTAATCTTTGCTGTTTTCGCTTTCTTGACTCCTTTGTAAGTTATTCCTTTTGAAGTAGTTATTTGTGAAGTTTTTTTATTCCTCTTTTTAATTAAATAATGTTTTATATAATATTCATATTCTTTTAACTTTGTATCAAAGTCTGAAATTTCTTTTCTTAGTTTCTCAATATTTAAAGGTACAGCTAAAGTTTTTATTTGACTAATTCTAAATAATGCTATCTTCCTCAAATAAAGAATAGCAAAGAATATAGATTTCTCATAACCCATATCTTTAGAAGGGTTCTTTTCTGATGGCTCTATTTCTAAACTTTTAGCACCTAATTTATCTTTTAAAAAAGAAACTAAAATTCCTAGTTCATTTGCTACATAAGAATAAGTAAATACAAAACTTGGACAATTTGAAAAGATTTTCATCTCACAATTATATATAGAGATTTCTTTTTTATCTCTAGGATAAAATTGTAATACAATATCATAATATAGTTTTCTAACATTAATAAATTTTTTCTGAGAAGGAATTTTAAAATGAAATAAAATTGCACCAGTTTCCTTGTCTTCATATGTTTTAAATTCGATAACTCTAAATTTGAAAAGAAGATCATTGAACTTAAAATAGAGAGCTTGTTTAATAAGCTCTCTACTACCGACTTGACTTGTACCTTTCCCAGAAGGATTTTCAAAATATTTCTTTAAGGTAAATATTTCTTCTTCAGTTTTCTTTTTAAAAGTTTTCATCTTAGTTTATCTTTAAAATTTGATTTGATGTTACTAAAAGACTAACTATAGAAAAGACAGATTTTAAAATTTCAATATCTGTTTCAGCACTATTTATAATAGAAGTGTTATAAAATTTCTCATACTTCATTGTTCTTAAATTAAACATAGATTTTTCTTTCATACATTTATTAAATATTTTTAAAGTGTCTCTAGAAAATTTATGTTCAAAGTTTAATGAATTATTCTGATTAAAGAAATTATCTAATACTCTCTTATAAGCATAGGAAAAAGATTTCTCTATACTTTCTAAAAAAGTGTCTATAATATCATCGGTTATATTAGGATCATTTTCTAACTGTAGCAACTCTTTTAGTTCTTTTTTCTTTTCTTTAAGTATGTAAGGCACTATTAGATTCCCACCAAATACATATCCATTATTGATAACTGATTTTACTGCTAAATTAGAATCTTCCATTAAAAAAAATCTATTAGTTTTTTCTAAATCAGTCTCTCCACCTACGTTAATTATAGCAAGCTTACCTTCCAAATTAAAAACTCTCTCTTCTAATTGAAAGATTTCTTTACTATGGTCAATCATAGTGTTTTCTTCACTC
>Ga0172369_10004808_pt1 | contig 16931 bp, 15 predicted proteins | sample LakKiv25m_FD_114539 | JGI IMG/M metagenome (GOLD analysis project Ga0172369, IMG submission 114539) | Freshwater microbial communities from Kabuno Bay, South-Kivu, Congo - kab_022012_11.25m | ecosystem: Environmental > Aquatic > Freshwater > Lake | place: Democratic Republic of the Congo...
AGGACGCGCAGCGTGTAGCCGACGCTTCTTGCGGCGCGACGGCCCTGCGCGGCGAGAAGCCGCGGCTACACGGCCTTCGGCCGTAACGACGAGGACGCGCAGCGTGTAGCCGACGCTTCTTGCGGCGCGACGGCCCCGCGCGGCGAGAAGCCGCGGCTACACGGCCTTCGGCCGTAACGACGAGGACGCGCAGCGTGTAGCCGACGCTTCTTGCGGCGCGACGACCCTGCGCGGCGAGAAGCCGCGGCTACACGGCCTTCGGCCCCAATGGCAGGTCCAGACCGTCGAGATCGGCCCTGAGCAGACCGGCCTCCTCAGCGTCGGACACCTTGTCCAGCTCCGCTCGCGCTTGTGCCAGGTGGCGGCGAGCGGCATCCAGGTCGCCGGTTGCCATGTCAGCCCGGGCCAGAGCTTCATAGGCATATCCAGCGTAGAACGGAGGCAGCTTGCCTCCCTGCGCCGCGCCCAGGCTCTTCTCGCCGAACTCGCGCGCCAGCCCGCCATTGCCGGAGAGGGCCTCCGCCCGCGCAATCTGCCAGTAGCCGACCGACAGGTTCATAGCGGTGCAGTCAGGCCGCTGCTTCCAGTGCCAGACCGATGCGTACGCCAGCAGGCGCATGTTCTCCACGTCCTCGGGCGTGCGATCCGCCTTGTCAATGAGGTCCCAACACGCATTGAAGCAGTCCGCTGAGAACTCGCGATGCGCGTGCTCCGTCTCCATCGCCGGTGAATCCTCCATGTCGAGTGAAGCGCCGGCGCGAAGTGAGACCATCGGTCCGGCATGACAGCCAGTACGTGCGGCGTCCGGCCATCTGCTTCGAGCGGTCTACCGAAGGTCACTCGGTTGGGGGCGCCATCCCGGCCGCGATACGGCGTCGGCGACGCGCGCGACCCTGGCCATGATGCGGACGTCATGCACACGCACCAGCGACGCGCCCTTCGCGATGGCGATCGCCACCGTAGCCGCTGTGCCCTCGATCCGGTCGCTCGGAGGTTCGCCCCCGAGGATGCGGCCCAGCATGGACTTGCGCGAGGTGCCTGCCATCACAGGAAAGCCGAGGTCGGCGATCTCCGACAGGCGTCGCAGGAGCTCGAGGTTGTGCTCGAGGGTCTTGCCGAATCCGAAGCCCGGGTCCAGCACGATTCGCGATGGGCAGACGCCCGCACTGATCGCGGCCTCGGCTCGCTCGCTCAGGTACGACCGGACCTCCCGCACCACGTCCGAGTAGGTCGGGTTGTCCTGCATCGTATCCGGCGCGCCCTGCATGTGCATCAGGCAGACGGCCGACCCGCTGCCGGCGACAACCCCGAGCATGTCCGGGTCGGCGGTCATCGCGGAGACGTCATTGACCAAGTCCGCGCCCGCTGCGATGGCCGCCTCGGCAACGCGCGCCTTGCGCGTGTCAACGGAGATGGGTGCGGGACAGCGCTTCGCGAGCGCCTCCACCACAGGCACGACGCGGCGCAACTCCTCGCTCACAGGCACAACGCTCGCGCCGGGGCGCGTCGACTCGCCTCCGACGTCAATGATGTCCGCGCCCTCATCCCACAGGCGGCAGCCCTCCGCGACGGCCTCCTCCGTCACGGCGAAGCGCCCGCCGTCGGAGAAGGAGTCCGGGGTGACGTTCAGGATGCCGACGATGAGCGTGCGCTCGCCGCGTCGGGCTGCGTCAAGCAGCCTGTCCAGCGCGTCGCGCCTCAATGGTACATCCGGGGGCTGGTCTCGCTTGGGTGGTTGGCCAGCTCCTCGGTGGCCATCTCCTCGAGCCTTCTGAGGCCCCACTCGGTCAGAGCAAAGCCGCGCTCGGTGATCGCCCGTTCCGGCTCGCGCATGAGCTTCGCCCGAAACACCGGGTCCTCGGTCGCAAGCAGCACGATCTTCTGCAGCTCCGAGAGGTCCAGCGTGTCGAGATGGCTCCGCACCGTCTGGGCCAGCGTGGGATCGTCGGTCGTGTCAAGCACGCGCTGGAGATCGGCGATTGCCATGCGGGTCTCGCCCTGATGCTCGAGGAGCATCGCGCGCTTGAGTCTGTGCAGCGGCTCGCCTGGATCCAGCCGCATCATCTCGTTGGTGACTCGCATGGCCGCCTCGACGTCGCCCATACCCATGAAGGCGGCGCCCATGGCGTCTCGCGCGGCCATATGGCGAGGCGCGATGCGGAGCAGCTCCTGCGAGGCCTCGACGGCGCGCCGGAACTCGCGGAGCTCGAGCAGCAGCGCCACTACAGCCTCGCGGGCAGCGATCATGCGGGGCTTGACGGCCACCGCTTTCTCGGCCGCCGAGATCGCCTCCCGCGGGCGCCCCAGCGACTGGTAGACCAGCGACTGGCGCAAGTAGCAGTCGTATGGGTCCGCGCCGAGAACGAGGGCCTGGTCCAGGCTGCTCAGGGCCTCGTCATAGCGTCCGTTCTTTGCCATGCGCGTGGCGCGCCGCAGAGCTCCCGATGCGGTTCGGGGGCCCTCGCGTGTCCCCTGCTGGGGTGGCGGACACTCGGTCATTCCAACGAATCCTCGCCATCCGATTCGCGGGGCGCACGACCGACTCCTGCACGCACCTCGGCAGGGGACATTCTGGTTTTCCGCGCGGGATCGCCCTCCTCCGCCGGCGCCTGCTGTCAGCGCGCGGAAAAGCTGAATGTCCCCGTCCGCCATGCATCGTGCCTCTGCCAGGGGACATCCTGCTTTTCCGCGCGGGATTGCCCTCCTGCGCCGGCGCCTGCTGTCGGCGCGCGGAAAAGCTGAATGTCCCCGTCCGCCGTGCATCGTGCATTTGCCAGGGGACACTCTGCCTTTCCGCGCGGGATCGCCCTCCTCCGCCGGCGCCTGCTGTCCGCGAGCGGAAAAGCTGAATGTCCCCGTTCTGTCCGACGGGTGCTGCCCGTCATCGGCGACGCCCTGTGGTCCAACGAGTCCGGAAGGTCAGAAGGCAAACTGGTCGGCGACTGGATGGGAAGGACGAGTCATGGCATCAGTAGGGCTGTTCGAGGCCAAAACCAGGCTCTCGGCCCTGGTCAAACGCGCCGAAGCAGGTGAGACGTTCGTGATCACTGTGCATGGACGACCCGTAGCGCAACTCGGCCCGACAGGCACGGCGAGGCAGATCCAGTCGCCTGCGGAAGCGGTCGAGTCCCTCGTGGGGTTCCGGCGAGCGCACCGTCTCCGCGGGCTCACGTTGCGGGAGCTTGTTGACGCGGGCCGCAAGCGTTGAGCGCAGTCATCGTGGTGCACGCGTCCATGGCGCCCGCATGGTGTCTGGCCGATGAGGCAGATCTCGAGGCCGAGGAGGTGCGTCGGTCGGTCGCGTCATCGGGCGCCGTCGTTCATCAGCGTTGATCTGCGGCAGTCGGGAGCGGCCTGGTGGCTGCGCAGAGGCGAGGGCGGCTCACTGCTGCCGAGGTCTCGTCCGTTGTGAGCATGATCCAGGCCCTGCCGGTCGAAGGCGACAATCGTACGTCCGAACGGGCTCTGCGCGAGACCGTTGCACTGGCGCAGGGCTATGGCCTGACTACATACGACGCGGCCTAGCTGGAGCTCGCGATGCGCCTCGGCGCGGCGCTCGCGGCACTCGACCGGGACCTGCGGCGCGCGGCCGAAGACGCGGTTCGGACTATAGCAGCGACACTCCGACGCTGATAGCGCCACGCCTTATTCGGTCGTCGAGGGTGGCCAGCGGCACGCCAAGCTCCGCGGCAAGATCGAGGTACGTTGCGTCGTAGACCGATACCTGAGCAAGCCTCGCCACGCTGAGGAGCCTGGCTTTGGAGGGCCGGTAGTCCCAAACCGTGCGAACAGGCAGTGCATCGAGCGAGACAACGCACTGCGAGGCGTCGTCGGCCGTCAGTCTGCCGCGGCGCTCGCCCACCAACAGGGCGTTGGCGACCTCGAGGTGCCAGAGCGAGGGGACGGCAGCGTGGGTCGTTGTAAGTCTCTCGAGCACGGCATCGGCGGATGCACCGCCCTCATCCGAGAAGCACCACGCCATTGCCACCGAGCAATCGAGGACGAAGGTAGGGACCTCGTCGTGGGTCACGCTCGGCCTTCGTCAATCATCTCGCGCACGGACAGACCGTCGAGCCGTAGTCTGCGGCGGAGGGCGCGCAGCGCCTCGATCGCGGTTGCCGGATCGCAATGAGCTGTCTCCTGGACAGGTACGAGCGCCGCATACGGGACGCCGTGCTTGGTGATGATGATGCGCTCTCCCCTGTTCGCTCGCTCCAGCAGCCTGGGTAGCTGCGTCTTAGCTTCATAGGCGCCGACCAGCGTCACGGTGGCCCTCCATTTCCGACCGGTGTAAGACCAGTCTACCCCAGACGAGCCCCGAAGCGCGCACGATCGCAGGGGCCGGAGCGGCGGCTCCTCGAAACACGGGGCCGGTGTCTCGCCGTGGCCCTTCGGCTCGTGCGATCAGCCGGCGCTGGCCGGCCGTGCCTGTCTCAGGATGCTTGCAGACGAACCGTGTGTGCTCACCGGGCACGATCGCGGCGGAGCCCAAGATCAGGCAGCGGCAATCGCCGATCGCCACTGCCAGGTCTGTCACATTGGCCACCAGCAACTCGTACGCGTCTATCGGCACGATCACGGCGGTCTGGCGGCCCGACGCATCGGTCACGAACCGGCGGCTCTCAGTGGTCGGCCCTCGCATCATGTACACCCCTCCGGCTGTTCGGGGAAGCTGCCGGACCCTCAGCGGCCAACGTACCCGCTGGCGAGGATAGGCATACGCCGTGGAGGCAGGTGTCCTCCGTCGCCGCGTCAGAGTCGCGATCGCCGGGGATGAGCGGGTCGTCCTCCTGGGCGCAGCCAGCCTGTGGGTCACCGCTCAGACCAGCGGCAATCCACGAGAGGGGCCCTCCTCGCGAGGAGGGCTCCGTAGACCCAGGATCTGGGCGAGGCACGACGACGCGGCCGCGACGACGCGGCCGCGACCTCGCTTCTTGCTGCAAGGCCGGCGGCCGTGCCTCTATCGTGTTCGCTACTGCGAGCGGAAGTTGCCCGTATAGGTGGTTGGGTTCCCGGCTCCCGCAGCCCAAGCGTAGTTCGGCGCTTGGATGCCTCCCCCTCCTCCTCCGACGGTGGACAGGAAGCCGTAGGCGGTGTTATACCAGCCGCCGCTGACAGCCGAGCCTCCACCGCTCGCCGTGTTGCCGTACCCGCCCGCGATGCACGCCACCCAGCCGCTCGCGGTGTTGTTGACGCCACCGGTGACCGCGGCCCCGAGGCCACTGGCCACGTTGTTCTGGCCACCGGCGACCGAGGCCCCGAGGCCATTGGCCACGTTGCGCTCGCCGCCACAGACAGTAGCGCACTCGGCACTCGCCGTGTTCGTGGCACCGCCTACGACGGATGCAAAGGGCGCCTGGAGCGCATTGTACTCGCCCCCGATAAGGCCGCCGTATGACGAGTAGTTCTGCCACATGCCAACCACGACCGTGTGCGAGCCTGACCGGTCGTTCCCTTCTGCGCGTGGCTCGTTGTACCCAACGATCAGGTTGCCCTTGCCGTTAGCCGTGTCGGTAGTGCCAAGACCGTTCACAACGTGCAGGTTCGTATTGGCGATGTACATCTCACCGTCTGAGACCTCGATGTACTGCGTCCGATCCTCGAGGGCGGCTGCCCGGTCTTCGAGGGCAGCGTCCGCCGAGTCACGGGCGGCAGCCTCGGTCAGCAGGGCTGCGCGGAGGGCGCTGATCTCGGTCGCCTGGGTCTTCGTCAGATCCTCAAGAGCGACGATGCGCTGCAACAGCCGTTGGAACGGCCCGCCGTAGTCCTGCGCGTTGGCAGGACGATTGCCTGCGTAGATCAGGATCGCACACGCCGAGGCGCACAGCGCAACCAGAGCCGCGAGCCGCATCCCATCGCGGCGCCGGCCCGGTCTGCAGTCCGTCTGCGCCGGTTCGCTCTCGATAGCGGTGAGTTCGTTACCCATGTCCATATCCTCCTCATGTTGGTCTCAAGCCAGGCGGACGATCTGCTTCCCTTGGAACGATCGAGCCGCCGGGCTGAGCGCGCCAGCCGGGCCGCTGGAATGCGGCCCGGCCCAAGGCGCGGGTCCCGGTGTCTACGGTCGTATCTTGAAGCGCACGGCGTGGACGGTCGGGTCTCCCGCCACCGTGAGGCGCAGTTCCCACGTCCCGGCCTGATATCCCTTCGTGCTCAGGTTGAAGACGTACTTCCCGTCGGTGTAGCGGAAGTTCAGATCGGGGTTCGCGTTGCCCGAGCCCTCCGGCTCGCCGGCGGTGGCTGACGTCCATCTGCTGCTAAGGAACGACCCCTTCAAACTGCCCGAGGAGCTTGAACGGATTGCCGTTCTTTGCTCGATCAGCGAACACGTCCACGTACTTGCGAGGCCCGGGTCCGATCGATGTGGAGAGTTGCGCCGGAGCCACGAGGTAGAACGGTACGGCGGAGCCGCCGATGGTGGCATCAAACCGGCTGTTCGCCTGGGCGTCGTTGAACCAGAGGCGCGCCGTGCCGCTACGGTGGTCGCTGCCCGCGGATATCCGAGCGTAGACCTTGAACGTGATGGCGCATTCCGACGGGGCCAGCGATGCTGCGTCCAGAGCGATCGGGATAGAGCGGAGGTGCGCATTGTTGAACCCACTGCTTCCGCCATAGACTTCATAGAGCTCTCCCGCACCCACAAGCACACTGTTGACGTACACCTCGCCGCGCAGATCAAACGACGTGCCGACATCGTCGCTGTTCTTGAGGCCGATCCACAGCCCGGCGCTCTCCAGCGCATCGAGGTACTGATCTACAGTGAAGGACACAGTCTCAGTGCGCTGGTTCCCCGCGTTGTCAATGGCCGTGACGACGAGGGTCGCGGCGCCGAGCGCGCTGAGCGGAACGCTCATGCCGCTCGCGACGGGGACGCCGTTGAGTACTCCGGAGACAACGGATACCTGACTTCCGTCGTCTGCCGCTGCATAGGACACGGTCAGAACAGAGCCGAGCGGATACGACATGCCCTCGGTCGGAGACGAGACCGTGATGGCCGGAGGTGCCGTGTCGATCTTCACCGTCAGCGAGTTGGGAGCTTCCTCATTCCCCGCGTTGTCCGTGCTCCAGAAGGTGAGGGTGTGGACGCCGTCGCTCGAGATGACCACCGGCGCCGTGTAGGTCTGCCGGTCCCCGCCGTCGAGGGTGTAGTACGTCGCAGCGACACCGGAGCCTTCGTCCGTGGCGGTCAGGGCCACGGTCACCGGCGTGTTGTTCCAGCCGGCCTCGTTGGCGGGCGGCTGGGGGGCTGCCACGGTTACCGGCGCGGCGCCGTCTGCTGGCGGAACGAACAGCGCTCCGGTTGGGGTCTCGAATCCTGACCCTTCCGGCAGGAACGTGTCGATGTACAGCCCGGTTGTCCCGTCATAGCGACGCACGCAGTTGTCCTGGATGCTCGGGACGTACAGGTTGCCGTCCGGGCCGAACGTGAGGCCATACGTATCGGAGCAGCTCTCCTGAACGAACACCCCTTTGAAAGCACCTGTAGCGCCATCGAACCGCAGTATCTGGAGAGTGTTGCCGTCGGTCATGAACAGGTCGCCGGATGGGCCGACGACGAGGTTTCCTGCATACAGCGACCTCCCTCCCGCGCCCTGGGGGATGAAGCAGTCTACGAAGGACCCGTCGGAGGCGTTGTACCGGAGCACGCCAACCGTCGTCGCGACGTAGAGCATTCCGTCCCGGAACAGCAGCATGCGCGGATCTTGCATCCCGCCGTAACCGGCTGGCACGAATGTTCCCACGGACGCCCCGGTCTGGCCGTCGTACCTGAGAATGGAGTGCGTGAAGATACTGCTGACGAACAGGTCGCCGTTTGGACCGAACGCGAGCCAGTTGGGCCTGTTGAGGCCACCGCTATAGCCGGTCACGAACTCGCCGACGTACTGACCATTCTCCCAGTCGAAGCGCTTCACGGCTGGCGGCACACCGTCCCACCAGCCCCGATAGGACCAGCAGCCGTGGCACGCGTAGAGAAGCCGATCTGCCCCGATGGCCAGACCTACCGGGTACGTGAGATGGCTGCCCGCAACACCTCGCAGCTCTCCAGTTGCGGCGTCGTACCGCAGGACTTGGGACGTCCACCAGCTGGATATGAGCAGCTCGGTGGTCGTCTGCGCTAGTTGCGGCTGCGCTGTGGCGCTGATGTCATCAACCAAGACAGGTCCGGCGTACCCACCGTCGCCCCACTGCGTTGAGAACTCGAGCGTGATGCTCTGGATTGGCCGTTGCGTCAGATAGACGATTGACCGTTCAGCCCACTGCGTGTTCGGCTGAAACATGTTGACCATCGTGACGTCCGGGCTGTCGCGCTCGCCGGTCGGGTACACCCACGCCACAAACCACTTGCCTCCGAACGATCCCGGGTCCGGCATTCTGAACCAGAAGCGGATCCGGATCAGCGTGCCCGCCGGAGCGTTGCAGACGATGTCCTGCTCCACCCGGTCGCCGCCCCACCGCTTCGTCATTCGAAGCGATGAAGTTCCGCTATGCGCGAACGTGGTGTCAATCGTCGGAGCGTTGTTGTACGGATCCCATGGGACCCGCCAGCCCGTGAAGCCTTCCTCGAAGCCCGGGTTCGTGACCACAAGCTCGACCTGATCGGCCTTGCTTGGCACGACCCATGCGAGACCCGACAACACCAGGAGTACAGCGAGCCACCGTGCGCGATGAGTCATGTGCAGACCTCCCTTCAATGGATGCAGACGGAACCGAGCCCTGTACGCAGCTGCGGACCCGTTCTTGCCTGAGAGACTTCGGGCAGGGTCGAGACGCCGGGGACTTTGTGCAGGAATCCGCGAGCCATTCGCGGAAAGACCTGGCAGCTGCGGCGGCGCCGTTTGGCGGAACGTCGCCGGCAACAGGCGATGGACTGGTTTCGACGAGACAGCACAGTCCCGAATCTCCTTGTCGCCGCGCGGAGCGGCGATAGGGAGGCGTTCGAGCGCCTCGTCCGCGGTTGCCGGTCGTTCACTGCGGTATGCGCGAAGCTGACCGGCGATCCGGAAGAGGCCGAGGACCTCCAGCTCGACACCCTCTACCGTGCACTCCGAGGCATCGGCTCTTTCAGCGGCTCCACTCAGGCGCAGTTCGCCCGATGGCTGAACCGCATCGCTGCCAATGCCTTCCGAGACCGGATCCACGCGCGACGCCCGGTCGCTTCGCTCGACGATCCGCTCCTTCCGGATCCGACCGATCCGTCGCCCACACCCGCGGAAACAACGACCGAGGCCGACTTCTGGCGGCATCTGACCCGCACGGCGCGGGAGGAGCTTCGGGGGCTGGGCGCCGGGGCCGACCTCTGGCGCTGCCTGGCCCTTCGCCTCGAGGGCTGGAGCCATGAGGAGATCGCGAGCGCTCTGGGCGGGACGGCGAAGGAGTGGAAGGACCGCTACAGCGAAACGGTCACGCCGGCGCTCGCCCGGGTCCGTCTGCGGTTTGCATTCGCAGCCGGCGGGCCGATTCCGGGCTGGACCCATGCGGACTACGAGCTCTACCGTCGGCGCGCCGAGACGGGCGAGGACTACGCCACCATCGCCCGCTCCATGAAGCGGAAGGAAGAGGGGCTCCGGCGCCGATGGCGTGAGGCGATCGTGCCGGTAATCGAGCGTGATGCGCTCGTGGAGACGGCGCTGTCGTCGTCGGGGCGCGCATGGCCGCCCGACGACGCGGTTCTCCTGAGACATCGGATGTTGAGCGGCCGTGAGTACGGCGAGCCGGACGGCACAGGCCCGGGGCCCTACGGCGACGACCCAGCGCTGCAGCGCGAGGCATGGTCGGCGCGTATTGGACCCGCGCTGGCGTCTGTGGCGTGCAGAAAAGGTCGGTCAGGGTGAAAGACGGCAGACACATCGTCATTGTTGAGAGAAGTCCCCGGCTTCTCCGTGTCGCGGACCGTCCCTGCTTACGGCGCCGGAGGGCGGTGAGCTATGAGCAACGTTGACGATCGTATCGAGCAGCCCGAGCGAGAGCTGGAGGAAGCCCTCGGCGCCTCCCCTGAGATCCCGGGCGAGGCCTGCGCGGACCTGGCGGTCCTGCGAAGGGTGGTCCGCGGCACAATGCCGCCAGGGGAGGCTGCGCGGATCATGGAGCACGTCGCGCTGTGCGGGGTGTGCCGCCGTGCGTACGCCGACCTCGAGCGCGCATGGGTCACAGCGCGAGCCGCGGCCACGGAGACGGCCGATTGCCCTGCGCCGCCCGCACGCGTTCGACTGCGACCAGGGTGGGTCCTCGCGACCGCTGCCGTCTGCTGCCTTGCCCTGGTTATCACCGTGCGGTCGCTGCGTCCGCGGGCCGGCGCAGAGCAGCCGTTCGCGGTCATTGAGAGCGAATGGGTCGCCAAGGGGCGTCAGAGACCGGTGTCCAGGGAAGTGCCGCTGGAAGTTCAGGGACCCTGGGGCCGCGTCCGTCTCGATCGCCCGCTCACCTATCGCCTGAAGGTGCCCGCCGGCGTCGTGCCGGGTCGTCTGACCGTTCGCCTGACGGATCTGAAGACAGGACGGGTCCTGCCCTTCGACCTGCCGCCGGCGCAGAGGCTCTGGACCGTGCCGCCGGGCGTTCTTCGTCATGGCGCGACCTACGTGCTGAGCGCCGTCGCCACGCGCGCTTCCCGAGATCGTCTCAGTACCCCGCCGCGGAGCGGGCAGGCGCCCGGCCGATCGGCCCGCTGACGACACACGCATGTTGCGCAGCCGGCGACGCTTGCTGAGCCTGCTTGCGCTCATCGCCGGCGGGTGCGGCGGCACGTTGTGGGCGCGGCACGTGCAGACGCTGCGCCTGGCGGAGCGAACGGTCGTGATCTGCCCGTTCCTCAACCTGATCCCGGGTAAACCAGATCGCGGGCTGCACGATGACCTGCGCTATGCGTTCGCGGACGACCTCGTTGCCCGACTGTCGGCCAGGTCGAGCCGGTCGCTGATCGTCAGGTCCGATCCGCGGAACGTGGATGGCTGCGCCCTCGCGGTGTTCGGCAGCTTCGGCCTAGTGGACAACGTCCGCCTGTCGGCTCAGGCCTCGCTCGTGGACGCGAGCGGCCGTACCGTCTGGAGCGAGGCGATCATCCTCGACCGGTTCCATACGGATGAGCTCGTGGATAGGCTCCTGAGCGAGGTCGAGGAAGCGGTTCGCGATAGGCTGGGCCGGCCTCGCGCAGGTCCGCGCGACCCCAGCGGTCTGGCGCTGCTGTGCCGGGGCGCCGCGAAGCTGGAGGGCGGCGACGCGGCCCTGCAGGAGGCCATCAGCGATCTGGGCCGTGCGCAGGCGCAACTGCCGGATCCTCGTCAGGCGCGTCTGAGGCTGGGCCTGGCGCACTGGCTGCTGGGCGAGTTCGACGTCGCCCTGGACGTGTGGCACTCGAGGCTTGGCGACAACGGCGACATGGATCCGGACACTGCCATGGTGCTGCTGGCCGCAGCGGCCGAAGCGTCCGGCGTCTCATGGGAGTGCGAGCGCACACTGGCCGTCGCTCGAAAGGCTGCAGCATCTCTCCCGAACTGCCCGCTCGCCCAGGAGACAGTAGCGCGCCTTGCCCTGATCAGTAAGGACGACATGACTGCCAGGACCGCGGCCGAGAGGGCGTGCCTGCTGAGCCTTCAGGAAAGAGAGCCTCCGGAGCCCTGGTCCGGGGCCCGTCGCTTGCTGCTCCTAGCCGACGCTGCCGCGGCAACAGGCGACATTCGCGAAGAACGATGCGCCGTGGCTGCAGCGGCGCTGCTGTTTCCCAGCCGTCCGGCTGTTCGGTATCATGCGGCCCGATTGGGCATTGCGAACCTCCAGCCGGACGCACTGTCGCGCATTGCCGAAGCCAGCAGATCCGAAGCGGTCCGGCAGACCGCCATTCGGTGCCGACCCGACTACAGGCCGGAGCGGCTGCCCCCGCTGTCGCCGCCAACAACCGCGGAGCTCATCCGCAGCCTGAAAGAGGATCCGTTCAGCTGCGCGTATCGCAGGGACCTTCTGCGCCGGTTCACAGACTACCGCCGCTTTGACGAGGCCGAGGCCCTCTTCCGGAAGCTCTCAGCCGGGGCGCCGACCATCGTGCCGTATCGCCAGGGCGTCGTGGCAGCGTGCATGGCGCGGCGGGACTGGCTCCGCAACGAGGAGTCCGCGCTGTCTGCGTTGCGGGCGGTGCGTGAGTTCCTGCTCTGCCCGACTGCTACCCCTCAGGCGCGTCTCGACGCGATTCGCTCACTTGTCGAACGGGGGCTCTTCCTGGACGAGGCCCGGAGAATGCTCGACCGCCTTGAGATCGAGCAGGACGACGCGCGATACCTCATGGTTCGAGGATGGCTCGCCATCCAGCGCCATGACTTCCAGTCCGGCGAGCGGGACCTTCATCGAGTGCTCCAGTCGGTGCCGCGCGGCGGCCAGGAGTATCTGCATGCATCCGCCCGGATCGCCGACAGCGCCCTCCGACAGGGCGAGGAGGACCGGGCCATGGATGCCGCCGCTGGTACCGGCACGTTGGTGTATGGGTGGCCGTCAGCAAGAGCCGCCGACGGGACGCGGTGTCGTCTCGTCGGTCTCGGGCGGACACTGGCGGCCTTCGACCTCGGCGGCGCACGGCGTCACTGGTCTTTCGCAGCCGGAAGCAACGTGACCGCCCTGACGGTCGGCGACCTGGACGGGGACGGGGCCGAGGAGATTGCCGTCGGAACGGATCGCGATGGCGAGGATCGGGGGGTGCTTTACCTCCTCCGCGCCGACGGCACGCTCCGTTGGGCGTACCGGGTCGCAGCGTCCGGGGTCTTCAGTGACGATGACTCGCTGAGCTGTCAAGCGATGCAGATGGCCGAGCTGACGGGCCGACCTCCCAAAGAGATCGTGGTGATCGCCGGTCACTCGCCGGGCTACGTGGGCCGGATGGTCGCGCTGATGGACTGCGGAGATCGCGCGGAGCTGATCGGCGAGTTCTGGACAGTGGGGATAATCCAGGCCCTGGCGGCAGGGATGACTTCCGCAGGGCCACGCATCCTGCTGACGCACGTGGACAACGGCGCAAGCTCCGCCTACATGGTAAGGCGTGTGGTCATCGATCCGCGACGTCTCAAACGCTCACGTGCGGAGGGACCCGACGGCGACCGCCGGCTCGATCCGGTCCGGAGCGAAGCCGCCAGCCGCCTCGAGGGGAATGCATCCGTGCTATGCGCCATATCCCCGCAGGGAAGGCTGGTCCTGCCTCGCAACGGTCTGAGCTGGCTCAGGGATGCGGGCAGTCTGCGATGGATTCGATCCATTCCGACCCCCAGGCTGCCGCCGGAGGACAGGATAAGCAGGTGGCCTGTTCCTGCTGAACGTCTGGGGGACCGACCTCCGGCGTCTCCTTCCGAGTTCCGCGCCGTGGTCGTCGGCGTGTCCGAGACTCCCTGTGCGGACCTGGAGTCCTTGCCGTCCGCCGCTTCCGACGCCGACTATGTGGCGCGTATGCTCATCTCACGGTGGGGCTACCCGGCCGGGCTTGTGCGCACCTTCACAGGGAAGGCGGCGCGCAACACAGCCATCCTCGACGCTCTTCGACGAAGCTACGATCAGGCCCGCCCCGGCGACACGGTGCTAATCTACTGGTCGGGGCATGCCTTCTACGTGGACGGCAATGGCTATCTGGCGACGGCGGACACCACAGCGATGACGGCGAAGGGGGGCGCCCTGTGCCTGGCGGAGCTCCTGGACACCATCGAGACGAACCTCACAGGCTGTCACGTGGTAATGCTCCTGGATGCGTGCAGCGCATTCCGCGACCTGGGTGCGGTGCTCGTGCGTCTGAACCGGGCGCGGGAAGGCGCAACAAGGCTGGCCTCGCTGACCATATGGCCTGGCTGCAGTCCGGGCGAGGAATCCTACTCGCCGCGGAACGGAGATCCGAGTATCTTCACGCAGGCGCTATTCGAATGTGCCCATCGGCATCGCCTCGACTCTATCTCGCCGGACGATCTGGCCCAGGAGGTGTGTGCCGCAGTGAAGAGCCAGGCTGCTGCCCGCGGCCGACGGCAAACCCCACAGGTGTTCGGCGACCTGCCGGACCTCTGGCGCTCCCGAGCGGGCACGGCGGCCCGCTAGCAGTCGTTTCAGCAACCGAGCCCGGAGCGACCAGCGACGGGGACATATCCGGGAACAGATTGTGTCGCAGGCCCGCGTGCTGGGCGCTCGCGGCTCGTTCAGTCAGGAGCCGCGCGTCGCTCCAAAGGCAGGGGCTTCGAGACCGTTCCGGACGCTGCTTACCTGGCTCCGCAGGCTTGCAGGCACGCCTGCATGTGGCCCCGAGACTCCGCGGCGATCACGATGCACTGCTCCAGCGGGTAGTCCTTCGCACCAATGATCTCCAGGTCCACGGGACCGGCGTAGCCGTGCTCGTGGAGCACCCTGATGTAGCCCACGAGGTCTATGTCGCCGCGACCGTTGGCCTGCATTTCCGGCTTGCCGGGGCTCTGCTGAAGCCCCTTGCAGTCCCGGATGTGCACATGCTTCACGCGGCTGATAACCGCCGCGATCGCCTCGACCGGATTCTCACCGGCGCGGTGCACATGCGAGGGGTCCATGTCTATGCCGAACGCAGGCGAGGTGATGGCTTCCATGGCCTTGAGCGTGGTCGGCGTGTTCCATATGGCCGCGCCGACGTGCGCCTTGACGCACAGTGTGACGCCGTAGCGCTCAGCCATGGCCGAGAGACTGCCTAGCGACTCGATGCGTGCCTGCAGAGAGGCCGCGTCTCCGCTCGTGCCGCCGGGGCCGCAGTTGACGATCGGGATGCCGATCTCCACGGCAGCCTGGAACGCGGTCTCCATCACGGCAGGGTCCTGCGAGGGCTGCTCCATGGCCAGCAGCTCGAGCCCATACTCCGTCGAGAGCCGCCTGATCTCCGGCGCGATGTCCCGCCACCGCTCGAGGACGAGGTGCTCACTCATGCCGCCGATGGCCGACAGCTCGATGCCGTCGTAGCCCGACATGGCGGTGCACCTGAACGCCGTCTCCAGGTCGTACCCGCCGAACAATACCGAGTTGGCCCCAAGCTTCACGGTCTCCTCCATCACACGATGATGCGACCAGTCTACCACGCGCCGAGTCCCTCGCCGAGACGGGAACGCGAGGACGGTGCCAACGAAGCGGCGCCCTCTCGCGCGGGGTGTTGAGGCAGGGCGGCCCCGAGGCGGGCAGGTATAATGTCGCGGCGTCGAGGAGGCTGCTCGTCCTCCGTTGGCGCGGTCGGCCTTGACGCTTCTGCGCAACACCTCGGGCCGACAAGACCGTTAGGAGCACGCATGGCACTCACCAGCACCCCCCAGGTTGAAGGCGCACACGACATCCTGCGCCAGCGCGAGAGACCGCTTGGGGCGTTCTTTTCACCGAAGGCCGTGGCCGTGATAGGGGCATCCGAGGACCCCGGCAGCGTGGGGCGGACCCTCCTCTGGAACCTCGTCGGCAGTCCCTTCGGCGGAATGGTCTTTCCGGTCAACCCCCGCCGCCCCAGCGTGCTCGGGATCAAGGCGTACCCGAGTATCTCGGAGGTCCCCGAGCAGGTGGACCTGGCGGTGATCGCTACGCCGGCGCGTACGGTTCCCGGCATCATCACTGAGTGCGGCGATAGAGGCGTCCGCGCAGCGATCGTGATCTCGGCCGGCTTCAAGGAGTCCGGTCCCGCCGGCATAGAACTCGAGCGGCAGGTCGTCGAGAACGCCCGCAAGGCCCATATGCGGGTCATCGGCCCGAACTGCCTGGGCCTCATGTGTCCGCCCACCGGCCTGAACGCCACCTTCGCGGCCGCCATGGCCAGGCCCGGCACGGTGGGGTTCATCAGTCAGAGCGGCGCGCTATGCACCTCCGTTCTCGACTGGAGCCTGAAGGAACTGGTGGGCTTCAGCGCGTTCATTTCCATCGGCTCCATGGCGGACGTAGGTTGGGGCGACCTCATTGACTTCCTGGGAGACGATCCCCAAACGCGGAGCATCGTCATATACATGGAGTCGATCGGCGACGCCAGGTCCTTCCTGACGGCGGCGCGTGAAGTGGCTCTGTCGAAGCCGATCATCATCATCAAGGCGGGCCGAACGGAGCAGGCGGCCAAGGCGGCGGCGTCCCACACGGGTTCTCTCACGGGCAGCGATGAGGTCCTGGATGCCGCATTCCGGCGGTCGGGCGTGCTAAGAGTGGACCGGATCTCGGACCTCTTCTATATGGCGGAGATCCTCGCCCGCCAGCCCCGTCCGAGAGGGCCCCGCCTGACGATTCTGACCAATGCGGGCGGACCGGGCGTCCTGGCGACGGACACTCTCATCACGGCTGGCGGCGAACTGACGGTTGTCTCCGATCAGACCGTCGAAGAGCTCAACGGTGTTCTGCCTGCGCAGTGGAGCCACGCCAACCCCATAGATATCCTTGGCGACGCGAGCCCGGAGCGGTATGCGAAGGCTGTCGAGATCGCGGCGAAGGACGAGAACAGCGACGGCCTGCTCGTCGTCTTGACGCCTCAGGCTATGACGGACCCAACACAGACTGCCGAGCTTCTCAGGCCGCACGCCCACAGCACTGGCAAGCCGCTGCTGGCAAGCTGGATGGGCGGCGCCGACATCATGGCCGGCGAGAGCATCCTCAACCACGCCGGCATACCCACGTTTCCCTACCCGGACAGCGCTGCGCGTGCGTTCAACTACATGTGGCAGTACAGCTACAACCTCAAGGGTATCTATGAGACGCCGTCCAGCGCTCACGGACTCGACGATCCCGACGTGGTCCGTGCCGGCGCCGAGCTTGTGGCCGGGGTGCGCGAATCGGGTCGGACCATTCTGACGGAGTATGAGTCCAAGAGGCTGCTGGACGTATACGGCATCCCCACGGTCCGAACCGAACTGGCGGCGACCGCCGATGCGGCGGTCGAAGTCGCCGAGGCCATCGGTTACCCCGTGGTCCTGAAGCTCCATTCGGAGACGATCACGCACAAGACC
>Ga0172369_10004811_pt1 | contig 16924 bp, 12 predicted proteins | sample LakKiv25m_FD_114539 | JGI IMG/M metagenome (GOLD analysis project Ga0172369, IMG submission 114539) | Freshwater microbial communities from Kabuno Bay, South-Kivu, Congo - kab_022012_11.25m | ecosystem: Environmental > Aquatic > Freshwater > Lake | place: Democratic Republic of the Congo...
AGGGTAAGGCTCCCGTAAGTCGACATGTTTCTGCTCAAGGTAATCCACCGGAAACTGGCGATTCTTGCTGCGTTTCACCATTTGCCGGGCGATGATTTTTTTGATCATGTGCAGTTAAGTTTGGTTGCAAACTTAATGATTCCGTATCATATGTTATGTTTTGTTTTAGTTTTATTTCACCTATTTTCTGGTTTTCCCTTTCATTTTTCCATGGGATCGATGGTACCGGCATAACGAGTAAGTGAATCAGGGAGTATGACAGGTGGTTGCCTTTTTGTAAGTCTTTCCATTGTATATCTACGTTCTGTGATGGTATCAATACCGGCTCCATAAGCGCTGTCGTATGTTGATCCGTTTGCAAGAAATTTGCGTTCAATAAGTTCTGAAGCGATTGAATAAGTTGTTTCCTCGGCAGACACCTGACCATCAATCCATATCTCTTTTTTGGGAATAAAATGGTAGACCAAATCATTCCCGCTGAATCCGAAATCGGGAAATATCTTAGCCCTGACCATATACCCATCAACGATCCAGATATGAATTCCATCCAGTATCCCAAGTGGAACCCGGTAAATATTTTCAAGCTTTATACTATCGGAGATGTTTGGTATCTCTTTAACGTTGTTATGATCGGTTACAGGCATTTTAGGTAAGGTTGCTTCATGAGCCCGGCAGATTTCATAATATCCCCGGCGCATGACAACTTCAAGGGCAAGTGATGAGTCGTGCGATTTTTCATAGGTCCAGCCAAATTTAGCCATTAGATGACGTTCATTCAATTCATGCGCAAGGGTCAACTCAAACTCTTCACAGGAAACTGAATGGTCGATCCATATTTCCCCTTTGGGATTAAAAGGATATCGCTGTTCATTACCCCCGTACAAAAAATAGTTGTAGATCTTCTGGCGTACAATGTTACCATCTACAATCCAGATGGCAAAACCATCTTTGTAACCCCATAAATACCGATATACACCGTCGACATAATTCCGATGGGTACAACCTGTAATCACGATGCAGATGAGGAGAACATACAATATTTTTCTCATGTTGATAATATTTATTAACGTAATCAAATATACCTTTAACTTTTTAAATTTGCATTGTCCATCATCTGTTTTATGACCCTGAAGCAGATTATGTCGGAAAACAAGGGATCCATCGCCCTTGTCCATTCTTTTATTTTGCTCGAAAACATTTCATGGATCATCGAGCCGACCTTTTTTGGTCAGCTTTTAGATGCAATGATTGATAAATTTTACGATAAGGAAAAAATAAATATCATGTTCCCGATGGCCATATGGATATTTATTTATCTGCTCAATGCGCTTGGAGGTACTCTCGGACGATTTTTCAGCGGAAAGGTTTATTCAAGGATGTATTCTGATGTTGCGACTAATCTCATTGCTTACTCAAGAAAGAAACATCACCCTGTTTCCAAGACACTCGGAAGGGCAGAATTAGCAAAAGAGTATATGACTTTTTTAAAGGATCGTTTACCTGAAGTAACCTGGCAATTATGTGCAAGCTTCGGGGCCATTGTAGCGTTGATTTTTTATGACTGGCGGATAGCTCTTGTATGTTTCACTGTGATCTTTCCAATGGTTCTCATCAATAATATTTACCGGAAAAATGTGGTTCACCTGCAGAAAGATATTCACGACAACCGTGAAGATCTTTATAGTGTAGTTGAGGAAAAAAATATCGAAAAGATCCATGAATATTACCATAGTATGGTCATACCCCAAACCAGGATAGCCAAATGGAATTCACTCGATTATGGTATCGTCAAGGTATTGCTGATGATCATTTTCATCGTTGTCTTGTTTATTTGTGTGGATGTTGATCGGTTCACCACGGGAAAAATTTACGCTGTTGTCGCTTATATCTGGACCTTTATTGCCTCTACCGAATATTTACCGGGACTGATGGAAAGTTTTACATCAGTAAAAGAACTCAGTACCCGGCTTAGGGAAGAATCGGATTAAATCCCTGCAGGATTCTTCATCAATTAAAATAAAAAGACACTATTTCCGTATATTAGATTCTATATATTCAGAGGGATAAATATCATTGAGTATTCACCAAAGCAAAAGCGTGAAAGATGATTAATTTCAAACACTCCACGATGCCCGTTACCGGGATGTCCTGTGCCAACTGTGCAACGACTATTGAACGGAATGTGTTAAAAAATCCTGCAGTCACTGAAGCCCATGTGGATCTTGCAGGGGAAAAATTATCGGTCACTTTCGATCCGGCGCTTACCAGGGAACAGGATATCATTTCCTGTGTCAGAAAGGTAGGATATGGAATCCCAACAGGTAAAATAGAATTACCTGTCAGAGGACTCCATGACAATGCTGATGCCATGTCACTTGAAAAAATACTGAAACGTTTGGACGGGGTAATCACTGCCGATGTAAGTTATGGAACAGAACATGCTTCTGTTGAATTCATCCCCGGTATGACAGGGGTTTCTGAAATTACGGGGATTATACGTAAATCCGGATTTGAGCTCATTCAGGCAGATGAAAACGACGAACTTGAAGACGTCGAGGCTAAGGTTCGTGCAGATGAACGGAAACAGCAGTGGCATTTGCTCCTGACCGGTCTGATTTTCACAATACCCTTGATAATATTTAGTATGGCACGGGATTTCAGGCTGGTTGGTTTCAGGTACGATCAGGTGGCGATGCTTATTGCAGCTACTGTTGTTCAGTTTATAGTTGGGTGGCAGTTTTATATCGGCGCTGTTAAGAGTTTGCGTTCTGGCAGCGCCAACATGGATGTGCTGATAATGCTTGGTTCATCAGTTGCCTATTTTTCCAGTCTTTTGGTAACTGTTGGAGTGATTAATAGCCCAAATGTCTATTATGAGACCGGGGCAGCAATAATAACTTTGATCCGACTTGGAAAGTATCTGGAATCACGTGCCAAGGGCAGAACCTCCGAAGCTTTGAAAGCCTTGATGGGATTACGTCCCAAGACTGCAATTGTTATCCGGGATGGTGACGAAGTGTCTATTAATGTGGAAGATGTTTTAGTAGGAGATACGATTATTATACGACCTGGTGAAAAAGTCCCTGTCGATGGAATCATTTCATACGGGAAGTCTGCATTTGATGAATCGATGTTAACCGGTGAGTCGATGCCGGTCAGTAAAGGTCCCGGTGATGAAGTTATTGGTGCGACCATCAACCTGGAGGGATTGATAAAATTTGAAGCGACGAAAGTTGGAAAGAATACAACCTTAGCACAGATCGTAAGACTTGTCCAGGATGCCCAGTCAAGTAAAGCGCCAATACAAAAACTGACAGATGAAATTAGTAAATACTTTGTACCTGTAATAGTTGGTCTCGCCGTGTTAACCTTTGCCGGCTGGCTTCTGGTTGCTAGCATCGGCTGGACAGGAGCCATGATCAATGCAGTTGCAGTGCTGGTCATCGCCTGTCCCTGTGCGATCGGTTTAGCTACACCGACGGCCATCATGGTGGGTACAACGAAAGGAGCCGGGAATGGGATACTTTTCAGGAACAGTGAAACATTGGAACGGGCCGGTCGTGTGAACATTGTTGTTCTTGATAAGACCGGTACCATCACCCGGGGTGAACCGGAAATGACTGATGTTATTCCAATAAACGGCCACGATTCATCGGAATTACTGCTTCTGGCTGCCAGCGCTGAAAAGGGATCCGAACATCCACTTGGGCGTGCCATTGTGAGAGCTGCTCAAGGGAAGAATCTCACCCTGATCGAACCGAAACAATTCAACGCGTTGAGTGGATTGGGCATTCGTGTTATTATCGAAAACCACACCATCATTTTAGGTAACCCGCGCCTGATGCATAATGAAAGCATCGAAACTTACTCGGTTCAGGAAGATATTTTCAGGTTGCAGTCTGAAGGCAAAACAGTGATGATCGTGGCTTCAAAATCGTCTGACAACAAAGAAGCTGCAAAACTACTTGGTATTATTGCGGTTGCCGATACGGTAAAACCGGGATCAAAAGAAGCTATTGCTGATTTGCAAAGGCTCGGACTAAATATTGTTATGATAACAGGTGATAACCGTAATACTGCAGAAGCGATCGCCCGTCAGGTTGGTATTGACCGGGTTGAAGCTGAAGTATTGCCTGGCGGTAAGGCCCAGGCAATAAAGAAATTACAGTCTGTATCTTTAATGACAAATTTAAAAGCTCCTCTGGTCGCAATGGTAGGTGATGGGATTAACGATGCCCCGGCGCTGGCACAAGCCGATGTGGGTATTGCCATTGGCACCGGAACCGATATTGCAATGGCTGCTGCAGGTATAACCCTTATAAAAGGGGAACTTGGCGGTGTGGGGCGTGCAATCTCTTTATCACGTGGAACAATGCAAACCATTGTACAAAACCTGATATGGGCATTGTTTTACAATGTAGCCCTTATACCAATTGCTGCGGTTGGTTTGTTAAGTCCGATGTTTGCAGCAGGCGCTATGGCATTCAGCTCTATCTTTGTTGTGACCAATAGCTTACGTCTACGTGGTTTCAAGGTTCAGACGTTCGCTCCGCCAAAATCAAACATCCGCCAGATCCTTGAGTTTGTCCCCCGTATCATTTTGCCCGTGGCAGCGCTGGTAATACTCATCATCCTGCCTTTCTTCCAAATGCCGGGAAATATGGGAATGACCGGAACAATCCATGGAAACATGACCCCCGGTGTAATAATTGTGATGGCTGTTTGCGGAGTTATTTCGCTAATAACAGCAGTCGTAGTTTGGTCGACCTTATCCAGGTTTTTGCAATTCCATAGAATCCGGATGACCGGAAAATGAATTTCTTCTTCCTTAATAAATACGAACTGTCCATGGGTATAACTTACCTCTACTGAACATTAATTTCATGGAAGGTCGGGGATTATTTACCCCGTCTTCTGAATAAGTTTGTGTACACTGAGCCCGAAAGGGCAAGGAAATAAAACATCAGGGTCAGGAAATCTGTCCATTTTGCGGATAGGAAGATTCCTGTTAACCGTTGCAGAAGATAACTTATATAGGAATCCGGCAAAACAGGGGCACCTATTTTGTTCAATACTTCCCAATGCCAATCTGTCAACGGGCAGTATCCCCATCCATAAAATATTCCCAGGATGAACCATGAACCGCCAGTCAGCAGAAGGGTTACAAGATTTGCTTTCCTGGTTGGTTTCCATATCCAACCGAAAAGGTTAAAGAATATGAGAAATGTATGGAATACAATAAAAAACAGATCAAGAAAGTGAAGAGACAGTTTCAATGGTATGTATTCTTTTATTCCGTGAACATTGGCGGATGCTTTAGATGAAATCCTGTTGCATCCTGGTATTTCTTGGCGATAGCAAGCAATTTACCCTCCCCGAATAGTTGCCCGATAAAAACGATGCTGGTCGGCATCTTCGGATTAATGAAACCGTTTGGGAGAACAATTGAAGGATGTCCGGTCAGATTTGTTGCCAGTAGGTTATCTCCCGCAAGGGACGGGGCAATACATAAATCCACCTTACTCATAATTTCATTCATCTGCTGGATGAGGAGATATCTGAGCCGGTTTGCACGGATATATTCGGTTGCAGGAATAAAATGGGCAGCACGGAACAGGTTTGGCCACCGGTTTTTTTGCTGCTGAACCATCTGGTCATCCCTGTTGCTCAACGCCAGTTCATCAAAAGCAGTGGCAGCCTCTGCCATCAGGATGATCGACATATCCATATACGGGAATTTCGGGAGTTCGACCGGGATCAGTTGTGCTCCCATTTTTTTAAGTTGCTCCAGAGCCGCATCGTTGAAAGGTTTGTTGATGGAAGTATCCTGGTCAAAATCCTGTTTAATGAATCCGATCTTAACACCTTTGAGATCGATATCCGGTGAATAACCAAACGAATAATCGTAAAGTGTCTGATCTTTCCCATCAGGACCGTAAATAGCGTTGAAAACGATAGCACAATCCTCGGTATTTTTACAGATGGGACCAACCTTATCCATAGTCCAGCTGAGGGCCATGACGCCATACCGGCTAATCCGTCCGTAGGTGGGGCGAAGTCCGGTTACACCGCAAACTGTAGATGGAGAGACGATGGATCCCCAGGTTTCGGAACCAATGGCAAACGGTAAAAGTCCCGCTGAGACTGCAGAAGCCGGTCCTGCCGAACTACCGCTCGACCCTTTGGCAGTATCCCATGGATTACGTGTCATTCCACCGAACCATATATCATCCATCGCCAGTTCGCCAAGGGAAAGTTTTGCGATCAGGACTGCGCCGGCTTCACGAAGCTTTATCACAACCGTGGCATCTTCATCAATCAACTGATCACGGTATGGAGGCGTTCCAAATGTGGTATGATAATTCTTGGTGTAAAACATATCTTTGATCCCGTATGGGATCCCGTGCAGTATTCCCCTGTCGGTCCCTGCTGCCAACTCGGCATCGGCCTTCTTTGCCTGAACCAAAGCAAGTGAATCGGTAAATGTAACGACACAATGTAGTAATGGTGAATATTTTTTTAAACGCCCAAGGTAGAATAAGGTCAGTTTTTCTGAGCTTATTTGTTTTGTATGGATCAACCGGGAGATCTGACCGATTGAATAGTAGGAGAGTTGGTTGATATTTGAGGGCAGAGTTGTTAAATTGTAATCGGAGATGTGGAATGTTTCCCTGGCTTTTGAAAATTTTACCCCGGAAGGGATCGGATTAAATTCAAATGCCGGTGGAATACAGTTTTGAATGTCGATTTTGCGTAAATTCTCATAGTTTTTCAATTGTTCATTCAAAGCATCCAGCATACTGTCAGTCTCAGCTTGTGTAAATTGCATACCAATCAGATTTTGTGCATGATTTACGTCGGCAGGTTCAATTTTCATCACTGAGATTGTGACAAATGCGCCAGAAAGAAACAATAAGATTCCATATAATAACAGTCGCGAATAACTTCCAATATTTTTCATTTATTGATAATTTTAATAATACTGATCACATACCGTGAGACAGGGATTCTCATTTTTTCTTACCGAATATTGCCAGTCCGCCCCTTTCTTCAAACCTGGAAGAGATATCTTATATAACCGCCGCTGCAATAATGGGATATTCCTTGTCACAGGGAAAATAAATTTAAATATCCGTCAACTATGTGAGGGAAGAGTAAAAAAGAAGGTGGCTCCTTTCCCGACTGCGCCCTTTGCCCAGATTTTACCACCGTGACGGTCGATGATTCTACGGCTTGTCGCCAGTCCCACACCCGTTCCAGGAAAATCGTCCTGTGAATGAAGCCTTGCAAATGGGGAAAAAAGGTTTCCAGCCAGATTGGGATTAAACCCTGCACCATTATCTTTAACAAATACGACCGTTTGTCCACCTGTTTTTTTTGTCCCGACATGGATCTCGGGATTCTGTGTCCTGGAAGTGAACTTCCAGGCATTTCCCATAAGGTTTTTCATGACGATCATCAGAAGGCTGTGATCACCATTGACCTTTATATTATCCTCAATTTTGATTTTGATCTTACGGGCAGGTTCATCCTGTTGTATCCATTGCATGACCTTCCTGGCCAGTTCCGTGAGATCGACCTCCTTTTGACCGACGGTGATATTCCCTGAACGGGAAAAATGCAACAGGTCATCGATCATGTCAGTCATGGAATGGATAGTCGATAGGATAGTAGTCAGATATGATTTATCTTCTTCGCTGAAATCGACTTCGTGACTTTGTTTGATCAATTGGGCGCTCACGCTGATTTGGTTCAGGGGCGTCCGTAAGTCATGTGATATGGTATAGGTGAACGATTCCAGGTCACGGTTGGCTGAGAAAAGGTGATCATTCGACTGCTGCAATTGCTTTTGTGCTTCCTGTAATGCTTTGTTTTGTTCAATAGAGGTCTCGTATACGGAAAGAAGGAGATCGAGAATCTGTTTTCGCTCCGAATTAATGGCATACTTTTTCCCGTTGAACATAATCTCCAGAACCATATCAGTACCACCGGCGCTACGTAATTCGCGGTTGGCGAGCAGGTAATTGACCCGTGAGAGCAAGTACTTGGCTTCAAAAGGCTTTGTGATAAAGTTATCGGCGCCGGCCTGGAGGCCACGGATAATATCCAGGGGATCCTGAAGCGAAGTAAGAAGAATGATCGGTACCTCCATCAATCCCGGGATGGTCTTCAGTTTCTCACAGAATTCGTAACCATCCATGACTGGCATCATCACATCGCTTATGATCAGCATCGGTGTGTTTTCCACGGCTGCATGAAGAGCCTCAGCTCCCTCATTGAAAACCTTGACTTTATAACCATGTTCTTTGATTAAGGACTTTATCATGGTAGCTTCGATGTTAGAATCTTCCACCACCATAATATATCCCTCTAGTTCCTTATGCCTAAATATCTGACCCATATCAGCTCATTTTCTCGACAAGATCTGCCAACCTGCAGGAATAGCCGTACTCGTTGTCGTACCAGGAAATAACTTTTATAATGTTTCCGCCTATGACCTTTGTAAGCAATGAATCATAAATAGAGGAATGCGAGTTTCCGATGATATCGCAACTTACGAGAGGCTCATCAAGATATTCGAGGATACCCTTCATCGGTCCATCGGCTGCTGCCTTCATGGCTTCATCGATATCTTTTTTTGCGACGTTCTTTTCGAGTTCACAGGTCAGATCGACGATAGAACCGTCGGGGGTCGGAACACGAATGGCAAAACCGTCAAGCTTGCCATCCAGTTCCGGTATTACCAGTCCGATGGCTTTGGCAGCGCCGGTTTTGGTTGGAATGATGGAAACAGCAGCTGCCCGGGCCCTACGAAGATCCTTATGCGGTGCATCAAGTATTATCTGGTCGTTGGTATAACTGTGAATGGTATTCATCAGCCCGTTTTTGATTCCGAAATTGTCGTGTAGCACTTTGGCGATAGGAGCAAGGCAGTTGGTGGTGCACGAGGCATTCGAAATAAGTTTCATAGCCGGAGTCAGCTTGTTATCGTTGACGCCAATTACGATAGTTGCATCAACATCTTCCTTGTTATCGGAGGGTACGGAAAGGACTACTTTCTTTGCTCCGGCCGTCAAATGTTTAGTCAACTTTTCACGGGTACGGAAGATACCGGTCGATTCGATCACAATCTCTACGCCCAGGGCTCCCCATGGAAGATTTGCCGGATCCTTCTCTGCCAAAACCTTAATTTTCTTTCCATTCACGACCAAAAAATCCCCCTCGACGAATACCTCACCCGGAAATTTTCCATGAACGGAATCATATTTCAATAAATGCGCAAGTGTCTTTGCGTCAGTCAGGTCATTAAAAGCAACGACCTCCAGTCTTGAGTTTTTTATCAACGCCCGGAAGGTGAGACGACCGATCCGACCGAACCCGTTGATACCTACTTTAATAGTGCCCATATTTTTTAAATTTTATATTGAATCGATTGTAATTTTCAGTGACATCAAAATTAAGGATTTATCCCAATACAGGATAGTTCTGCAAAAAAATATCATTAAATTTTGCAGGAAAAACAAAATCACTTAGCTTTAACCTTTCATTGAGTGATTCATGTATAAAATCTATGTTATTTCCGATGGTACCGGTCGTACCGCTCAACAAGCTCTGATGGCGGCAATGACACAATTCCCGTATGCTTCAACTGAAATCATTACAAAAAAAGAGGTCAGAACGGAAGAACAGATTGAAGAAATCGTCCCGGAAGTGGTCGAAAATAATGGAATTATAGTACATACGCTGGTATCGGAGACTTTACGGGAACAAATGCTGCGAATTTGCCGTATCCACAATATCGATGCAATCGACATTATGGGTCCGTTATTATCACGACTTTCCCACCATCTTTCAAACTCCCCCACCGGGGAACCCGGATTGTTCTTTCACCTTAACAAAGAATACTTCAAACGGATCGACTCCATGCAATATGCCTTTACTCATGATGACGGCCAGCGCACATACGATTATGAAAGGGCTGAAATAGTCCTTGTCGGTGTATCCAGAACTTTTAAAACCCCCTTGAGTATTTACCTGGCATTCAAGGGCTGGCTTGTTGCAAATTTTCCCATAATACTCACTATGGAAGTTCCGGAAACTCTGGAAAAACTACCCTACGGAAATGTTTTTGGACTTATGACTCAGCCAAATGAACTCTGTTCTCTCCGGTCGGTAAGACTTCAATACCTGGGTGGAAACACCGGTGAGTACGCTTCCCTTGAAAATGTGAAGAAGGAGTTAAATTATTCGCAACAAATTTTCAACAAATACCAATGGCCGGTTATACAGGTAACAAACAAACCCATTGAAGAAATTGCCTGTGAGATTCTGGCGATTAAACGAAGGATTAATCATCCTGAACCAAGACGGAGGAAAGGTTCCAGGGATAATCCTCAGGTAACTTCCGGATGATAAAGAAAATCGTGTATTTTTGCACCTTCCTACCATAATGACCAGATTCATGTCAGAGACAAAATACATATTCGTTACCGGAGGTGTTACCTCTTCTCTGGGGAAGGGGATCATCTCATCTTCCATCGCTAAACTCTTAGGAGCAAGGGGGTACTCGGTTACCATACAAAAGCTCGATCCTTATATCAATATAGATCCTGGAACCCTGAATCCGTATGAACATGGAGAGTGCTTTGTTACTGATGACGGCGCCGAAACCGATCTTGATCTGGGTCATTATGAGCGTTTTTCAAATGTTCCGACATCCCAGGCAAATAATGTCACTACCGGCGTAATCTACCAGTCAGTAATTACCAAAGAACGCGAAGGTGAATTTCTTGGTGAAACAGTACAGGTGATCCCTCATATCACTGATGAGATTAAATACCGCATCAAGTTACTTGCCAAAAAAGGGAATTACGATTTTGTAATAACTGAAATAGGAGGAACTGTCGGTGATATTGAATCCCTTCCATTCATCGAAGCGGTTCGTCAGATGCGCTGGGAGTTGGGCAGAAATTGCGTCGTAGTTCATCTCACCCTGGTACCATACCTCGCAGCCGCTGGTGAATTGAAGACAAAACCCACTCAACATTCGGTAAAGACTTTGCTGGAATCGGGGGTTCAGCCTGATATTATAGTTTGTCGAACGGAAAAACACCTGACAGATGGTCTGCGGAACAAGATAGCCCTGTTTTGTAACGTTTCCCCTACTGCCGTAATTGAATGTATTGATGTGGAAACTATTTATGACGTTCCGATCCTCATGCGGAATGAAAATCTTGATCTAGAAATTCTCAGGAAAACGAAAATGCCAACTGATAACGAGCCTGACCTGAAGGATTGGGAAAAGTTCCTTTATACTTTGAAACATCCGGCTTTTGAAGTCAATATCGGATTGGTAGGTAAATATGTCGAACTGAAGGATGCATATAAATCTATCAATGAATCATTCATCCATGCAGGTGTTGCAAATGGATGTAAAGTCAGGGTAAGATCTATCCATTCAGAGCATATTGATGAAAAAAACGTTGGTGAAAAACTTGCGGGTCTTGACGGGATCCTGGTAGCGCCGGGTTTTGGAGAACGTGGAATTGAAGGAAAGATCACATCGATCAGATTTGCCCGGGAGAACAAAATACCATTCCTTGGGATCTGTCTCGGAATGCAATGCGCCGTTATCGAATTTGGCAGGAATATTCTTGGATATAAAGGAGCTCATTCAACTGAATTCAATAAACTGACACCTTATCCGGTGATCGATATGATGGAAGTCCAGAAGAAGATATCAGGAATGGGAGGTACAATGCGATTGGGAGCCTATCCATGTAGACTTAAGGCAGGGTCGAAAGTTCTTGAGATTTATGGGAAGGAAAATATTCTCGAAAGGCATCGTCACAGGTATGAATTCAACAATGAATACGTTGAACCCTTTACCAGGGCAGGATTGATACCGGTCGGCTTAAATGAAAAGGATAATCTTATTGAGATCGTTGAGTTGAAAGATCATCCGTGGTTTATTGGCGTTCAGTTCCATCCGGAATATAGAAGTACAGTCGCCTGGCCGCATCCTCTTTTCGTAAGTTTCATCAAAGTTGCTAAAGGATACTCCAACAGGTAAAGAGTTTTTTATACCTTTGCAACCCGGAAATCCCCTGTGCCTTCAGGGAAATCTCCACACAAAATGATTAAAACAACATTTGAATGAATAAAAATACCATCATTGGCCTGGTACTGATTTTTGCTATTTTTCTTATTTACAGCTACCTGATGAGTCCATCACAGGAGCAAATGTTGAAGCAAAAACGGGTTTCCGATTCTATTTATATGGTCAATAACGCCCGCCGTGATTCGATGATAAAAACTCAGGCCCGTGTACGGGCCCTGGAAAATGCGAAGGAAAAGCAGAAAATTCTTGCCTCTGGCAAAAATATAGATTCCACCACCCTCCTTCGTATGACGATGAAGGACGAACTCGGCATCTTTGCAAATTCCTCAGTAGGAAAAGATTCCGCTTTTATCATCGAGAATGATGTTTTTAAACTGAAGATATATTCACTTGGAGGTAAAATCGCGGAAGTCGAGCTGAAAAAATACCTGACCTGGGATAAGCGTCCTATGATCCTTCTCAATAGCGACTCCCTGCAATTCGGACTTACGTTCTTTTCAAATAACCGTAACATTAACACAAACCGGTTGTACTTCCAGCCCTTCTGGCCCGATCAGAAAAATCAGGGACAATCCCACTTGAAAGTCAGTGGTAAAGACTCTGTCCGGTTTGCCATGCGCCTTTTTGTCAATGCCACAGATTCCTCCTTTAATCCCGCGAAATACATTGAATTCCTTTATATCATCAAGGGAGATGAATATATGCTGAGGTATAAAGTAAACTTTGTAGGCATGGCTGATGTGATGGATCCTTCCACCAGGTTCCTGGTACTGAACTGGAATGAAAACCTGATACGGCAGGAGAAGAGCGTCAAAATGGAGCATATGAATTCCACTATCTATTATAAGTACCTGGATGATAAGGTGGATTATATCTCCGAAACAAAAGACGAGGAAAAGATTATGAAAAATGAGCGGCTTAAGTGGTTTTCATTCAAGCAGCAGTTTTTCACGACTGTTATGATCGCCGATAACTTTTTTAGTGATCCAAGGATACGTACGGCAACTTTTCCCGGAAATTCCGCGTACCTGAAATCCGTATTTGCAGAGGTCGGGATTCCTTTTATTCCAAGTGAGAATAACGAAATCGGCATGTCAGTTTATTTTGGCCCGAACCAGTATTATGGCTTGAGGAAATATAAAGCAGACCTTGAACACCAGATCCCACTCGGGTGGAGCTTTCTGCCAATGGCCTGGATAAATATCTACGCAGTTATCCCTGTATTCACCTTTTTCGGGAACTTTGGCTGGAATTATGGTATCATCATTCTGATCCTGACAATCCTGTTAAAGATCGTTCTTTTCCCGATCGCGTTTAAAACCTATAAATCATCAGCCAAAATGAGGGTACTCAAACCCGATATCGATGAGCTGAGCAAGAAGTTCCCGAAGAAAGAGGATGCCATGAAAAAACAACAGGCTACAATGGACCTTTACAAAAAGGCTGGGGTGAACCCCATGGCCGGCTGTATCCCGTTGTTGCTTCAAATGCCCATTCTTATTGCCATGTTCCGCTTTTTTCCTGCTTCAATCGAACTCAGGCAACAGTCTTTCCTGTGGGCAACAGATTTATCTTCGTACGATTCCATCTGGACATTCCCCGGCGGTTTTTCAATTCCATATTATGGCGACCATGTGAGTTTGTTTGCATTGTTGATGACGATTTCCAGTATCATATATACCCGCGTCAATGACCAGATGATGGGAAGTACTCAGCAGCAAATGCCTGGTATGAAGGTCATGATGTACCTCATGCCGGTCATGTTTCTTTTTTGGTTTAACGACTATTCATCGGGGCTGAGTTATTATTATCTCCTCGCCAACTTGCTGACTTTTGCCCAGATTTATCTTATCCGTTCAACAATAGATGAAAAGAAATTGCATGCTCAAATAGAAGCCAACCGGAAAAAAACGATAAAGAAATCGGGATTCCAAAAGAGACTCGAAGATATGGCTAAAAAACGCGGTTACCCTGTTAGAAAATGATTTACGATTTAAATCCAAAATCCAAAATCGTTGTTCATCCCAGGTAGTTTAAGAAAAGCTCCAGTCCTTTCTGTTTATCTTTATCTAACGAATAAGAGATATTATTTTCCAGATATCCAAGACAATTATCGCATGCCGGAAGTTTATCATGGAAATACTCAAGACATTCCGGTATGTGTGCAACCCCGTATGCCAGCGCAGCAGTAACAGGGCGGGTGATCTCTTCAGGTAATTTGGTCCGCGAGATCCACAGCGCAAAGACAAACGGTAATCCTGTAAATTTTATCCATTCGCTGGCCAGGTCGTATACATATGGGAAGTGGCGCCGTATCTCAAATGTTTTATCGCCAATAGCTACCAGCGTTTCATACCTTGCAGGCGTTATAGCTTCCCCTCGATTCAGGTTTTTCCAAATTGGAGAGATATTCCAGTAGTTATATGAAAGGATTTTAACCAGTTCGACAGATGTACGGGAATCAAAATCAAGGTGGATATTACGGATCTCAGTCAGGGGCTTTTGTGAAAGAAGAAGAACGGTCTTAACCTCTTTAACAGCTCCGATACAAAATGGTGAAATTAAATGATATTCCGGGAAATCGGGCAAAGCTCCTGCCGGAACCAACGCCAAATCAACCGCCCCACTCTCTAATTTTTCTGCACAAACAGAAGGTACATCGAGTTCAAGTACGCTGTTTTTCAGTAATCCCGATCGTTCCAGACCAAAAACAAAGGGAAGAGTATTCAGGTAAGAGACAGCAGAAATTTTCAGGATTTCCATCTTATAATTCTATCCTGCAAAATTAATGGAATTGAACCTTAACCGGCGCAATAACGATTAAATTCTATAACTTTGTAAACAATTATATGAATAGAAGGTTTGAAAAAAATTCTCGCGGTCACGATTTTATGTCTTTTCCTGTTCAACTCTATGGGATATTATTTTCTGTTTGAGGTAAGTAAAATGCTTGTAAAGAAAGAGATGAAGGCAATGATCAAACAGAACCACCGAAAGGTCACAATTATTAAAATTCCCGATGCAGAAACCAATCCTGACTTATTCCGGGTTGAGAAGCAGGAAATAGTCTTTAAGGGAAACCTTTATGATATCGTAAAAGAAATGAAGAAAGGCAGGATAACAACATTCTATTGTATTTTCGACTTTAAAGAACAGAACCTTATCGCCGGGTTTAAAAAAGTTTGTCATAATAAATTCAGCCAGACGCTTCTGGATCATCTTATCAAGATTGCATTGCCGGTGTATAGGGAAAATCCAGTCCTCACCAACAGCAGCCCAATGATTTTTTATACCAAGAACATAGTTCCTATCCCATCATTTCAAATACCTCCTACACCCCCTCCTGAACTTTTCTGAATCTTCGATTCATTTAAACACTTTTTTCCCGACATCCTGACGATGTCTCATTATTCATTTTATAAATTTGTAACCTATGAGAATATCATTCATAATTACTATTATAATACTGCTGATAACAATCTCAGCCCGGTCGCAACAGATAACGATTCTTGATAAATCAGATCTCCAGCCGATCAGTCAGGTCAATATTACAAATGCTGCAAAAACTGTAATGACGGTTTCTAATGACAGGGGGAAAGCCGACCTTTCGGGGTTTGGTGAGCACGATTCCCTATTTTTCACTCATTTGACTTTTCAAAGTCTCAGGACTACAAAAATCAAACTATCTGCTTCAAATTATGTCGTATATCTTACCGAAAACGTCATCAATCTCGACGAATTCGTGATCACAGGGAACAGGGCGGAGGAAAAGAGATCGGATCTACCTTACAAAATCGAGGTAATTCAGGCAAAGGAAATCAGCTTCGGGAATCCCCAGAATTCAGCCATTATGCTGGAGCAATCGGGACAAATATTCGTTCAGACGAGCCAGATGGGTGGTGGCAGCCCCGTGATTCGTGGCTTTGAAGCCAATAAGGTGTTGCTGGTGGTTGACGGAATCCGGATGAACAATGCCATCTATCGCGCCGGGCACCTTCAGAATGCCATCACCGTAGATCCTTTCGGTCTGGCATCAACAGAAATTCTTTATGGTCCTGGATCTACCCTGTATGGAAGCGATGCTATGGGTGGCGTAATAAATTTCATAACCAAGGATCCGGTTTTATCTTCGAACGGTAAAACCAGTATCCATGGTAATGTTCTCGGAAGATTTGCTTCAGCTAACCTGGAGAAAACCGGTGGCATTAACCTTAATCTCGGATGGAAAAAGCTGGGTATGTTGCTGAACTTTTCTTACAGCGATTTTGATGATCTGCGTGAAGGGAGAGTCCGCAACCCGGCTTATGGCACTTTTGGTGAGCGGTTGTTCTATGCTCAACGGATTAATGGAAAAGATTCCACGGTTGCTAACGATAAACCCTGGATTCAGAAACAATCTGCCTATTCACAATATAATTTCCTTGGGAAGATCCTGTTCCAGCCTGGGGTTCACAGTCGCTATATCCTAAATATCCAGTATACTAATTCAAGCGATATTCCAAGGTATGACCGGCTCACCGAGATGAAAAACGACAGTACCATGTCCTATGCCGAATGGTACTATGGACCGCAATCCCGGTTACTGGCTTCATTGAAGGCAGAATACAACATCAACGGTATTATTTTTGACCGTGCCACCTTTATCGCCGGTTACCAGAAAGTTCATGAAGATCGTATCCAACGCGATTTCGGGAGTTCCAAAAAGAAATATAATCTCGAAACAGTGGATGTCTTTTCGCTGAATGCCGATTTTGACAAGAAACTTGGCGCCAAGGATAACCTTCACTACGGGATTGATTTTGA
>Ga0172369_10004813_pt1 | contig 16915 bp, 10 predicted proteins | sample LakKiv25m_FD_114539 | JGI IMG/M metagenome (GOLD analysis project Ga0172369, IMG submission 114539) | Freshwater microbial communities from Kabuno Bay, South-Kivu, Congo - kab_022012_11.25m | ecosystem: Environmental > Aquatic > Freshwater > Lake | place: Democratic Republic of the Congo...
GATCAGCAGCCGCATGCCCGTCACCGCGCTCACCGGCCCCAGCGCCCGCGACAGCCGCGCCCGCGACAACTGCACCCCCAGCGTCAGCAGCGCGATGCCGATCAATCCGTTGGCGAGGTAGTTAATCACCCCGGCGCGGCCCGCATCGTTCAGCACCAGCAGCTCGCGCGGCAGCTCCCAGCCCTGCCAGCGCATCAGCAGCGCCAGCACGATGGCGTAGAGGGTGGGCAGTTTCAGCATATTTACCAGCGCCGATCCCGCCGATCTCGCCTGCCGCTCCATCAGCCACACGCCCGCAGTGAAGGTGAGCAGGTTCTGCACCATGATGATGATGACCAGTATGCCGATCACGCCCCGATTATCCGGGAAGGCGAGCAGCACCAGCGGGATGCCGAAGTTGCCGCAGTTATAAAGCACCGTGCCCAGCGTCATCACCGTCCGCCGGTCGCGCAGGCGGCGGTGCATGAAAGCACCCCACGCCATGGCGAAGAGCAGCGTGAAGTGCAGCACGCTGAATACGCCGACGGTAAGCAGCTCCCTGGCCGTGATCGGCTCCTCCAGCAGCATCACGAACATCAACGCCGGCACGAAGACGTAGAAGTTCAGCTTCGACAATGTCGGCAGATCGAGCCGGAACCGCCGGTCGAGCAGCCAGCCGATGCCGATAATAATGAAGACCGGCAGGATGACGGAGACGAGGATTTGCCCGAGGATCTGCATGAACATTGCGGTAAGAAAGTTCGCCGCCCGGCGCGCATTCCCTTTTCCGTCATATATTCCTCCCCTTTCGTCCCTCGTGTGAAAAAGGAAGAGAGTAGGGTGGGGCGAGATGCTCGGATGTCCGGTTTGACCGCCGATGCCCACGATCCTGATCAGACACGCAAAATCGTTTTGAACGACCGATATGGCAGCATCATCGAGGACAGGTTGTTTTTCAGGCGGTTGTACCCGTCCGGGCCGATGCACTCCCAAATGCCGTGTGTCTGGAACTCGTGTATCAGATCGACCAGGAATATCTGCCCCGATCCGGGTTGCAGCGATTCCAGCAGTTCGGCATACCAGCCGGACGCGGTGGCCCAGTAGGCTCCGTTCTGAAAACAGCCCGGTTGCTGCAACGGCTCGAGCTCCGGCCCGGCGATCACCCGCTGCCACGACGCGGGGGCCGGCAAATGCCGGACTTGGCCGCGAAACAGGATCCATTCGCGGTTCGCCGCGCACCAGGCGCCAATCCGTTGCCGGCGCGCCGGCTCCGTCGCGCCGACGACGCAGGCATACAGCGATCCCCAGACGTCGATCTGCCGGCAATCAACCGATGCCGCCAGGTACATGCCGTCCTCATCGGACCAGAGCAGTCCGAGACTCTCCGACACTTGTTGCCTGCGCGCCTCGGCGGCGACCGCTGCCGCGCTGTCACCCAGGCGCGTTGCAAAACGGCGGATGATCCCCCAGGCTTCGAACAGCAGGAGCGAACTGAAAAACTCCCGGCCTGTTTTCGCGATCGTGTCGGTGAATCCATATGCGGAGTGTGGTTGGGAGGGATCCACCCAGACCAACCCTGTTTTCGCTTCGGTCGGCAACACCGCCAATGCGTTCAGCAGGCGGGTGAGGTGTTCGCGCAGGAACTCGAGGTCAGGTTCCTGTTCCAGGTATGCCGCCATCAATTTGACCAGAAACGGCCCGCTGTCGACCACGGGCAACGGGCCGTGACAGATATAGGAGGGATGGCCGTCCGGCTTCACTTTTTCGGGTGCCAGACCGTCTGCTCGGCAATGGTCGAGAAAGAGGGCTAACAGCGCCCGGGTATCGGCCGGAGGGATGAACTCGGGCGCTGCTTCGGCCATGTAGGTGAAGTCGCGCAGGTAGCAGGCCGGGTACAGGTTGCCCCCCACCGCGGGGTAATAGGCCGTGGCGCCTCCCGTGAAGGTGAATCGGGCCGACGCCAGCGCGGTCTGCACATTGTTCCGGAGCCAGAAAAATTCCGGCGGCGCCATCGAAAAGTCTGTATGCATATCGATCCCTTCCTGATACTCGCACCACCTCTCGCTTCTGTTGCGGAGCGCATGGTCCGACTTAGAAACGCAATTTTTTAGCATGTTTGATCCGCCAAAGGTGGTCTGCGACACCGGATATGTCACTTCTTATAACTGCTCCTGCCGTCCGGGCTTGGAACTCGAGTTGGATCCAGCGTGGCGATCCATCAGGCCAGTGCACCAGCGTTCTCGCCTGCGCCGGCGCCGCGCGCCCATCCGGGCCGCGCACGGCATACTCGCAGGGATTCCCTTCCCCGCGCGGTAGTGGCACACTGACGCGGGCAGGCCAGTCGGCCGCACCGGCCGGCAGGCTGTCCACCTCGATTGCCCAGGTACGTGCTCGGTTCATCTTCATCATTGGCTCGGTTATCCCTTCTGTGCCTCGGTCGCCTTGGTGAGACAGTCCGCGCGCACCGGCACGCCGGGCATGAACCAGCCGACGCCGAGGTGGTTGAGAAAAGCGGCCACCCAATAGACGTTTTCGGCATCCGATTATAGGCGTGCCGCTCACTCATGATATACCGTGAGCACCTCGGGCTCACTCGGCCACGCCAGCGCGGGCTTGGGGCTGCGCTGCCAGCGGTAGACGGTGCGCTCGGTCGGCGTAGTCAATACGGCCCTGCTCCAGAGCGTATATTCGACGATGGGCTGTTCGGGGTGAAACTTGACCGCGTCTTTGCAAAGACCCTCCGGGTGCGGCGCGGTGAACAGCCGAACAGCTTCATCGAAGGTGACCCTGCCGGGCGTCTTCATCAGGGCGGCCAGTTTCTGCTCGGCCAGATCACACGCCTGCCAGAATGCGGCGTCCGGTCCATCGGGGGGAAGCCGGAAGCGGTCGAGATACTGCTGCCGCTTTTGCCGCTGATAACGGCCTTGCGGCGATTCCGGATCGCGGCAGACCATGCCGCTGACCCAACTCCGCCCGGTGGCGTCCGGGGGAAACACCTCGATCATCGTGAAACTGCATTTCTCGATGGCCACCGACCGCTGTTGGGCATCGAAGAGCACATAATTGGCGTGACCCCAGAATGGGCTGTACCGGGTCAGAAACTGCACCCCGCCGGGCACGTCGTCACAATACTGCGTGCACATGCGTATCGCCGGTAACGGAAAAATCTCCTCCGGCTCATCGTTGATGTGCAACCCGCTGTTCGCGCCATCGATCACCAGATAATTGCCCTCCGGTATTTGCCAGTCGGCGGCCCGCAACGGCGGGTCCGGCACGTAAAAGGTATCCGGATCGTCGTTGTTGCGGATCAGCAGCTCCCCGCGGTCCGTCTCGGGGAAATAAGCAGAGCGGCAACGTTCCACGGTAACGGAGCGGGCGGACCGGAAGCCGCGGAACATCAGGTAGTAGTTCAGGCTGCGGTATACGGCCATCTCGTCATCGCTCAGGCCGGCGAGGCGCTGCAGTTCCCGATCAACCGCCAGAATATGCTCGACCCAGAGCGGCGATTCCGGATAGGTAACCGCCGACGGGATGCGGGCCATGCGTTCCCGGTGAAACGCGGTCAGGCCAGCCAGCAGCGACTGCAGATCGACATGCGGGACAGTGCTGCGCATTTGCTCGACCGGCCATTCGATCATCCGGCAGCGCGCTGAGCGAAGTTGTTCGGCTTCCGCTCGGGCAACAACGAACGGATCGGGCAGTGTTATATTCATAGGACCTCCTTAACGGATCGGACATTATCGGAAAGTGCTTGCCGCCTGCCCATGCGAGTGTATATCAATTAGAATCGCTCATCCTCGCCGTACCAGAGGAACCTTGCCCTGGCGTTCGTCGCATTTTTCATCCCCTTCACGACATGCAGGATGCCGCGATGATCCGCGCACGAACCCATGAGATGCCGATGGAGCAGCCCCCTGTTCTCCTTCCCCCACTTCAGCAGCGGACAGTCGAAGAGTTGCTGAATCCGGTCATCGATTTTCAAATGCTCTGCCAGCAGTCCGTAGGTATCGTCCAGCCGGTCCTCTTTCAGCGCAGCTTCGATCCGCAGCTCGAGTTGCCGGGTCAGCCAGAATAAGTGGCCAAATTCCAACAGTGTTTTTTGATCTCGAATACGGCGTTTCACTTTCGCGGAGGCTGCCGCCGAAGTCGCCTCGCGAAGTAACTGCCTGCACGTCTCATAAGTCTGCCGATCGAATACCTGGAGTATTTCCGGGATGCCAAGGCCGAAGCGGACTTGATGCGCCGCGTCCTCCAGCGTGGTAAAATACCGGAGCATGGGCTCGGCGGCGGTTTCAAAAAAGCCGCGGCAATACTCTCGCGCCAGATCATCCCACTGTGCGTTCCCGTCCCACATCATCCTGCCGGTCACATATAGCGACAGGCCGTAGGATGCCCATATCAGCGGCGTGTCGCGCCACTGGGAACCGTACCCGGAAAACCCCTGCGTTTTCAGGTAGCGGATCGTGCGGCAGGCTGCTCGACTGACCGGAAACGGCATACCGCATGAAGCAAACGTACTGGTCAGGTAATCGTAATAGCGGAACTGCCCCTTCATATGCTTTCGCCACCGTGCGAATACGTCGTGATAGCGGGTATACCGCCAGGCATCCGTCTTATATGATGAAACCGTCGTTTGGGCAAGCGTGCTGCGCAGTTCTTCTTCCGTCGGCGGATCGTCGAGTGCCCGATCCCATTTGCGCTCGATAATACAGAATAGCACGTCGATGTTCTCCGGGAGCTCTTCCGAAAAATCCTCCGGGAAATCGGCATGACCCGAATAACTGCCTACCTCCAGGCGGACAGACGGGAACTTCTCCGCGACCGCCTTGGCGATTCGCGCGGTAAACAGCAGGTAGTTCTTCGTATACTGCGGGGTGTTGTTATTGAATCCCTTCCAGGGATCTTCGACTTTCCGGCACGTGTCGCAGTAGCACGGCGGCTGGCCGTCGTTCGGAAAGAAGGTATAGCGCGTTACATAGGGATGCCGCGCGAAAAAGTCGAGGAAATACTCCTGGAAGATCCTATTCACTTCCGGATGCGTCCAACAGATTCCGAAGGAATCGCGACCGTCCTTAACCGTGCGCTGGGCATTCGTCTGCTGGGTCGGGTTGTATGCGAAATACTCGGGATGCTCGTCGAAATATTGTGATGGCGGCATAATACTCTCGCACGCATGACTGAAGATCGAAATTCCCGGCTCACCGCGACGTATTGCGGACTCGTATTCCCACAGGTTCGGGGGACCGGCAAAGCTCATGCCGGTTTTGGCTGCCCAATCGACGATATCGAGACTTCCGCCTTGGATGATGTAGCGCAGCGGGAGAAAAGGCTCGTGATAATACGTCTCCTCGCCGACTTCGATGGTGGTTCTCGTAGGAATAAATTCGTCGGCAGCTCGCGGTTGGGGAAAAATGCACCCGAGCTGATCTCTAAGAAATGCATAAACGCCGATCAGCGTCCCGCGTGGGTCCGCGCCTGCCAGGAACAGCCGCCTTTTATCAACCGTGCGCAGAATGGACTCCCCGACCATCTGCCGTTCTCCAGCCAGCGGCGTATGCGCTATTTCCGCGACGACGATCCCGGGTCCGACATCTGGTATGCCGCGCGCGATGGCGAAATGAGCACCACTCATTTTTCGCAGGTATTTCTTCAATTCTAGCGCAGCGTGCAATTCGACCTCGGTCGGTCGTTCCGGAACGTATATGGCACACGTCGCTGTTCCGTTATCGCAAATATTCATAGCATTCCGCTCCTGTATCATTTTTCAATACATCGACCTCACGATCGTGGTGAACGGCGCTTCCTAAGGTTCGCATCCGGTCAGTCCAATTTTGCTGCGGCACGCAACAATTGCAGCCGGATCGCTTCAAAATCGACCGGGGCCGACCGACCGGTCGCGGTTAACGGCTCGCGGTCCATAGGCATCTGTGCGCAGGCCTCCTCGATGGCCTTCCTGGCAACCGGCTTTTTGCTGTCGGCCAGCAGCGTCAGGAGACGGTAGTCCTCCCAGCCATCGCGATACGCCTCGGCCTGCCGGGAAGGCACCGGCCCGAGCGGGCCGGGATAAACCACGGAATAATCCGTTTCGGAGCCCGGCGGATCGAAATCCGTATATGGATCGTCGCGCGGGCCATAATAGGCATAGAACCCCCACCCCTGTAAACCCAGCTTGAAGGCATGCCAGGGCATGATCCGGTAATGCCCTACCAATTCTTCACTCACCTCGGAGCGGTTCGATCCCTGGACGGCGTAGAAGGCATTGATACGGCCCGGTTTTATCTCGCGCTGCCACTCGGGACTATGGAACCAGTTTCCCCAAAACGGCACGAACACGTCGGCGGCAGCGCTCATGGTGCGAAAGCCCTTGAGCTCCGGGAAGGACGGATTGATGTAAACCTGCACCCGCGGATCGACATCCTTGACCCATTTGGCGGCGATGGCAGCCAGCGGAGCCGCGGCCTCTCCTGGTTCATCCCACATTTCACCCATCCAATCCGCATAATCCACCCCGACCGCGCGGTATTCTTGCACGACACCGAGTACATGGTTCCGTATCGCCTGGTGATCCGCCTCGGTTAAATTGTAGAAAACCTCCGGCCGGTTGCCCCACCCGTAGCTGACCCACGGTTTGGGGCCATTGGGAATGATGTAGTTGTAAAAGAAATAGCTGTCTTTCTTCTGGCGGCGCGCCTCGGCCGCTTCGGTGCCGGGGGTGGGCACGCCACCAAAGCTGCTGATCCCGCGGGAGATTTTATCGCTCACCGTGGTTGCCATGATTTCGGTGTCTGCGAACGGCCAGACGGTTCCCACCGGACCATGCGACCAACTGTGCACCCACACGCGAGGCGTCGGCAGCGTGACCGGCAGCACCTCGATCCGCACCGGCGCCGACGGCCCCGGCGCGGCGGCGAGTGTGGTTGTGTAGACGCCCGGTTTCGCCCCATCGGTCTGCACCTCCAGCCAGAAGATCTGCGATCCACACGGCGGCAGCGCGATCAGCGGGAAATCAGCGATGGCGTTGCCATTGGTCAGGTATTTCAGCATCAAGGCCGAGCCTATTTTATTCTCCGCGGAGAATAACGGCCCGGGCACCACGCCCCAGAGCTGAGTCCGCAGCATCCCCGCAACGCGCAGCGTCAGTTTCACCTTCCCAGGCGTCGGCCCTTTGAGCGCGCCCAGTTGCAGTCGAAACTCCTGGGCGCCGGGTTGGAATTCCTGGTAGATGCCGCTGTCGTGAATCGGTTTGCCGACTTGATCCTTGAGCGAGGTGAGTGTCAGCAGCGCCCCTTCATATTCGTTAGTTGCCATCACCACCCGTACCGGCCGGTTGAGAGTATCACGCGGCGGCAGGATCGGGGCAGCCGCGAGCCGCGCCCATTTGTCGTGCTGCGCCCACACGGCGCCCAGCTCCTTGAAGTTAGGATCCTCCAGCAGGGGGCGCTGCCAGGACCAATAGATATGATCGCTGAAGGTGGTGGCATCCGCGCCGGGCAACGATTCGAACGCCACCGGGAATTTTTTCCGAACCTCGCCGCCGATGGGAGTCACGGGGGTCGCCGGGCCGGCGCCCCAGAGGACGAGGGCATTGGCGGACACGCCGGCCCCAAGGTTGATCCGCCAGTACGGCGACTGAACCGGTTTCGGTATCTGCAACCGCGCCCAGTATTCGCCTTTCGTGGTCAGTGGCACATCGACCGCGGTAGCGCGTTCCAGCACCTTTTCCCAAACGAGCGGCTCGTCGGTTCCGGCGGCGGTCTCGACCGTCACCGGGCCGTCACCCCGCAGGTGCATGGTGATTTCGTTGAGCTGATATGGCTGCGGGAATGTCGCGGTCACGGATCCGCCGGTGCCCTCGCCCACCCATATCCCAAATTGACCGTTGGCGGGCAGTACCTTTCCATCATACACCAACTTCACGTTTGTGAAGATCACGTCGCCCCAGAAACCCGAATTCGGATTGAGCAAGTATCCGGCTGGCGCGGGAGTGGGCGCGGCGTCCCACGGCTGGTCCTCCCAACGCACCATCCGCACCTCCGCGGCGCGTCCCGCGGCGACCACTGTTGCGAGTATTCCCAAGGCAACCAGCATACCAGGAATCACTCTCGTTTTCATCGCTGTGCTCCTTTCCCATCGCGCAGCATAATCTGCGTTCGGTGATGGAACGCTGCCATCACAGGTAATTTCACGGTATGTCCTTGTCCATATAGCGGCTAATGACGTAAGGCGCACGACAAAAGCGTGATATATCATCGACAAAACGCTCTCCCGTCTGCAACACTCCCCCACGCAGTATTTTCCGTGGCTTCACCAGCGGGCTTGAGCGAGGTATACTCCGTGGTCCGGTCCCGGCCATCCGGCGTTGAAGATCACGCCGCTGCCGTCCGGCAGGACAAACGGAAACGCAAACGGCTCATGATTTCGGCCTTGTGATACGGTGCGCGGATAAGAACAGATCCGCCGTTCGTTCCATCCCTGGCGCAACGCGTCGATCTCCACGGCATACAGGTAATCGAATCCGGGACCGCCCGCCGACACGATGAAGCGGCTATCCGGCGTGACGTTCACGTGGCAACCCCACCGGCCGGGCGGATACAGGGCGGCCAGATCCTCACCCGTCTGCCAATCGAGCGCACTCAACACCCAGGGGAAGGTAAAATGGTTGAAGTCCGTTCCGAACGACTCCTCGTTCCCCATCTCGGGTGTCGGCATGAGAAGCGGAGCCGGATTGAGATAGCTGATAATCCGCCGTCCATCCGGCGTCCAGATATAATGGTCGCGCGTCCCCAGCATGGATGACGGCCGAACAGCGCGCTCATCGAGCCTGGCCGGGTGGTGAATCGTTCCGTCCAGTGAGGCGATGTGAATCACCTGCTCCACGTCGCGGCCTGGCGCCGGCCAGCGATCATACGCGAAAAGGTCGTGATCGGCCGGGCACCCCAGGAAGTGATTGCAGGTAAACTCCTGTGTTTCGAATAACAGGCGTGCCGGCTCGCCGGGTGTTAACAGGTATACACGACTGTGGACCGGTTCGTTATGCGGCCGTCCCCGGAGCTGACCGACGACAGCACGCCGGCCATCGGCCAGTGCGCTCATGCCGCTGAAACTCCAACCGTCAGGAGTTTCGAGCGATGCCAGCGTCTGCTCGCTGCGCATATCCCAGAGGACGGTGAGGCGCTTGCCTTTGCTTTGACGCAGCAAGGCGAGATCTGTCCCATCGCACACTTCGACAACCATGTATTCGGGTGGAAACGGTCTGGTGATTTCACCGGTTGTCAGATCGAGCAGACAGGTGTCGGCAGTGCTGGGGGCGGGCCAATCCATGTCTCCGCATGTTCGCAATACCACCTGTCGTCCCTGCTGTAGGAAACACCGGCACTGCTGGTAGAGGGTCTGCCATACGGCTGACGTCCCGCGGTTTCCCCGCACATCGAGCCGTAATACTCGCGTACCGGTTTCTTCATCAGTCCAACCGTCGAAGAGACGAGATGCCTGATGAAATACCGAAGTTTCGATGCATATGTCCCTAGGTTTCATATTTGGTTAACATACCTGTTCCGCGGCGAGAATGCTCGGTAAAACTCCTTGGTTTACTGGTAGTTTTCCTGTTTTTTAGCGATTGCACCCCCGGACTACATCCTGATGTTATGGCCGTGCTGCTGCCGATAAGTATGCGGCGGGAGGTGATAGCGCTTTTCAAAAGCACGAATGAAATTCGACAGGTCGGCGTATCCGACGCGTTGCGCGATATCGGTCACGGAATACTCGGTCTCGACCAGTAGATGCGCTGCATGCTCAAGCCGCAGGGAAATGAGGTATGCTTTTGGGGAAAGGCCGATGGTTTTGCGGAAGGCATCGCCGAACCAGTGCGGCGATAAATTGGCCTTCTCTGCCATGAAGGCAACGGTGATCTCCTCGGCATAGTGCCGATCCAGCCATCGTTTAATGTCCGATATCCGTTGTACGGTCTGCTGCGATGTTGCGCTCAATTGCGTTTGAATCCCTAAGTTGAGTAGAAATAGTGCGAAAAGTGGGCCGAAAGCATTGATCATGTGCGCGCGCAATGGAGACACTTGATTGTAAGCAGTCAGACATTCCTCGAAAAGGTTGAAGAAGGTGCTGGATGTCTGAAGATCGTGGTATAAACGGACAGGAAGCGGCTCGCCGATAAGTTTGATATTTTCAACACCGAGATCGGTAGATACTTCGAACACCCGCCGCCCATAACCCTGGATCAGCGATGCCAGCTTACCGCGATAGTATCCGCCCGGTTTGCTGAGCGAAGATTGGCCCGGCACATGAATTGCTGCTCTCTCGTCCAGAGCCTGCCGGTCCATTACATTCCGGCTGAGCAATGCCCATGCTTGTCGATCGTAAAAGTAATCCGGGGAGAGCTCGATTCCACAGCAACAGACCGGTTCATTTACAATGCGATAATGGCCATTTCCTCCAGGGATGATAAGCACGGACCCCGGGGCAAGGGTATACGAATCAGCGTCCTCAATGACGATCTGGCAGGTCCCATGGGTGACAACCAGCAGCTCATGCCCGTGATGCCGGTGCTTGGGAGACTGTATATACGGGACACCAAGCCTTTCGCAATAGGGAGAGCCAATCAGCCGTGCCTGACGGTATTGGGAGTCGTTCGCGTCCTCTCCGGGATGAGCATGCGCCCACACGAGAGGATAACAATAAAGATTCAGGTTGGGGCGCGAATTCGATGTTTGCCGATACATGATGATTCACCCGTGAGGACCGCCGCCCGCATATAGCCGCTAAATGCGCCAACGATCGGACGGTCAGCGGCAATATGCCGGCAAACAGTAAAAATACCAGGAAACCAAGTAGTTTTAAAAAGCAACCGTTGTCACATCTAAAGTATTATAGCATAAGCATGAACCGCATGGTTGCAGCGCGGGCATGCGCCGCTATAGGCGGAGACGAGTCAATCCCGGTCATTGGCAACGTGAGGATGGAACAGCGCATTATTTTCGCGGGAAAGGGATGTGTCATGCGGAGATGTCTTATAGTGTCATGTCTTTTCTATCTGGTCTGGCTCGCGGCAGGCCATGCCGCGCGAGCTGATACGTTGACTCTGGTGCGGGACGGGCAACCCCGGGCGACGATCGTTGTCGCGGCGGATGAGCCGCAGGCCGTGCAGGCGGCGGAGGCCATCCAAAAGTATGTCGAGAAGATGAGCGGCGCTCGGCTGGAGATCCTGCCGGAGGGGCAGGCCGCGGGGGGAGAGGCGCTGCCGGTCCGCATCTCCGTGGGCCATACCGCGCTGGCCCGGCAGGCGGGCATCGCCATCCCGTCCGGCTTCGATCTCTCGATTCGCCCCGACGCCTTCGAAGAGGAAGGTTACGTTATACACACGCGGGGCAACACCCTATTTATCGGCGGCAACACCGACGGACCGTATCGCGGCGCGCTCTACGGCGCCTACGCCTTCCTGGAAAAACTGGGCTGCCGGTGGTACTTTCCGGGTGACTGGGGTGAGATCGTGCCGGAACAGAAAACGATAACCGCGCCACACCTCGACGTCAGCTCGCGGCCTGATTTTCCCTTGCGATACATTTCGGCAATCGGCGGGTGGCAGGTGCCGAGCACCGCGGAAGAAATGGATATTTACCGCGACTGGTCTGCCAAAATCGGATTTTTGGACAGTTGGGATACCGGCATGTATCCGGTGGTGGGCGATGGTTTTCTCGCGATTCACCTGCCGCCGCGCGAATATTGGGAAAAACATCCCGAATACTATGCCATGGACCAAGCAGGCAAGCGGCATATCGTCCAGGGGGATGTGGACTACGTAACCATGCTCTGCCTGTCGAATCCCGATGTCTTCACCCAGATAATGCGGAACCTGAAGGCGGCGTTCGCCGGCGAGCGGCCCGGACACCGCGTCTCGAAAAACGGGTTCGGCCTCAGCCCGCCGGACGGCTCGCCGTATTGCTACTGCGATGCCTGTCTGGCGAAAAGCCAGCACTTCGATTATCCGTCCTACTTTGGGAAACCACAGATGAGCGAGGAGTTTTTCAGTTTTGCGGCGAGGCTGGCGCGTGAGTTTCCGGACAAGTATGCGGCCACCATGGCGTATTCGCTGCGCGAGATGCCGCCCCAGGGTATCACCCTGCCGCCGAATATGACCGTCTTATACGCCCCCATCAGTTGCTGCGCGCTTCACTCCAACGGCGACCCATCCTGCTGGCGGCGGCAGGAGTTCGTGAAAATTCTCGAACAGTATCGCCGCCAGACGCCCCACGTCTACCTCTACGAATACCTGCCCGGCGCTCATTCCACCGGTCTTTTTCTGCCCGAGCGATTGACCGCCAACGCAGCGGTGAACTACCCGCTTTATAAGAAGATAGACACCAAAGGCATCATCGCCGAAGGCCGCAAAGCCTGGATGCAGACCTGGATCGGCTATTATGTGACGGCCAAACTGCTCTGGGACGCCGATACCGACGTGGAGGCGCTGAAGAAGGAGTTTTATGTAAATTTCTTCGGCCCCCAGGCCGGCCCGCACGTGCAGTCATGGTGGGATGCCGTGGAACAGGCGCTGGGTGACGCGGAAATTCACGTGCACGATGAGGAGTATCTGAGCTGCGTCTACACGGTCGAGTTTACGAAAAGCATTCACCGATTTGTCGAATCGGCCTTGAAGTCTAAAACCACTGCGGCGCAGCGGGAGCGCGTGGCGGCGTTCGCGTTGATAGCCGACCACCTGGAGGCCATCGCCGAGATGTGGGAAGCCGAAAAGAAGCTGCGCTATGCAAAGGCAACGGCGGCGGCCGACCACGCCCTTGAAGACGAACGGCAATTGCACGGTATCTATTCATTCTTCATCTCCCCGCGCGTAGATCCTACCCCGCGTTCCAATTTCCTCGAAGGATACCGGGAGAGATACCGCAAACTCGCCGCCATGACCGATGGGGAGGATGGCACGATGGTTGCCGCGCTGCCGCTGGAGATGCGCTTTGCGCGCGATCGCTTTAACGAAGGAGTCATCGGCGAATGGTATGCCCCCCGGCACGACGATAAGAAGTGGTCCATGAAGAATACCTTCTTCACCTGGGACGCGCGGGAGAAACCGGAGAATGCGCGGGGCCGCGATTACGATGGGTATGGCTGGTATCGAGGCACGTTTACGGTACCGCGCTCGTGGCAAAACAAGCCCCTTCGCTTCTACTGCGGCGGCGCGCGCGACGAAGCATGGGTCTGGGTCAACGGCCGGTATGCCGGCCACCAGCCGAACGGCTCGCAATCGTTCGATATCGAGATCACCGGCCTTCTCCTGCCCGGTCAAACCAATACCCTCGCCATCCGGGTCTGGAACAAGGCCGCGGTGGGCGGGTTGTACCGGCGCGGCTTTTTCTGGTCGCCGAAGTCCTGAGATATCGCATTGCGATTATCGGGAGTCCATGCCGGTAGCCGGGAACGTGAGAATAGAACCGACACAACCTTGGTGAAAGGGGTATGTCATGCAGAGATATCCTGCATTATCATCGTGGCTTTTCTGGCTGGTCTGGCTGGCGGCATGCCTTGCCGCGCGCGCGGCCCCGCTGACCCTGGTGAAGGACGGACAGCCCCGGGCGGCGATCGTTATCGCGGCGGACGAACCGCGGGCCGCGCAGGCGGCGGAAGCCATCCAAAAGTATATCGAGAAGATGAGCGGCGCCCGGTTGGAGATCCTGCGGGAGGGGCAGGCTATGCGCGGCGAAGGGCCGCAGGCCCGCATCTCCGTGGGCCATACCGCGCTGGCCCGGCAGGCGGGGATCGCCGTCCCGGCCGGCTTCGACCCCTCGATTCGTCCCGACGCCTTCGAAGAGGAGGGCTACATCCTCCGCACGCGGGGAAACACTCTCTTCATCGGCGGTAACTCCGATGGCCCATATCTGGGCACGATCTACGGCGCTTATGCGTTTCTGGAGAAACTGGGCTGCCGGTGGTACTTTCCGGGCGACTGGGGGGAGATCGTTCCCGAGAAGACGACGGTGATCGCACCGCACCTCGACGTCACATCGCGCCCCGACTTCGCCCTCCGCTACATCGGGCTGAATCCCGGTTGGGTGCCCACTACCGCGGAGGAGATGGCGATCTATCGCGACTGGTGCCTGAAGGTCGGCTTCCAGTCCAGCCATGACGCCGGCTTTTATCCGAACGTAGGCGACGGGTTTCTCGGCGTCCACCTGCCACCGCGCGAATTCTGGGAGGAGCACCCGGAATATTATGCCATGGACCAGACGGGCAAGCGGCATACCGGGGAAGGCGACGCGGACTATACCACCATGCTCTGCCTCTCCAATCACGATGTATTCACCCAGATTCTGCAAAACCTGAAGGCGGCGTTCGCCGGGGAACGGCCGGGTCAACGCATCTCGAAGAACGGATTCGGCTTGAGTCCGCCGGACGGCTCGCCATATTGTTATTGCGACCTTTGCGCCGCCGCAAGCCAGCATTTCGAGTATCCACCCTACGTCTATGGGCCGCAGATGAGTGAGGAGTTTTTCAGCTTTGCCGTCAGGCTGGCCCGCGAGTTTCCGGATAAGTGGGTGGCCACCATGGCTTATTCGCTACGCGAGGCGCCGCCGCAGGGGGTGACGCTGCTGCCGAACATGACCGTTTATTACGCGCCGATCAGCGACTGCGCGCTCCATCCCAACAATCACCCATCATGCTGGCGCCGGCGGGAGTTCGTGAATATTCTCCGGCAATATCGCCGCCAGACGCCGCACGTTTATCTTTACGAGTATAATCCGAATTTTCTCACCGGCCTGTTCGTGCCCGAACGGCAGACCGCCAACGCCGCCGTCAATATACCGCTCTACAAGAAGCTGGACATCAAAGGTATCTGCGCCGAAGGGCGCAAGGCCTGGATGCAGACCTGGACCAGCTATTACGTCATCGCCAAATTGCTGTGGAACGCCGATACCGACGTAGACGCGCTAAAGCGAGAGTTTTACACGAGCTTCTTCGGCGCCGCCGCCGGGCCGCACGTGCAGGCATGGTGGGATGCCGTCGAACAGCGCCAGCTCGAGGCGACGGTCCACGCGCACGAAGATTTCCTCATCAACAATGTCTACACCGTCGAGTTCACCCGCGGCATTCGCCGTCACATCGACGCCGCGCTGCGGTCTGCGGCAACCCCGGCCCAACGCGAACGGGTGGAAGCGGTCGCGCTCATCGCGGATCACCTCGCCGCCTATGCCGACATGGAGGCGGCGGAGATGCAGCTCGATTATGCCGGCGCTATCCGGGCAGCCGAGCGCATGGCCGCGTCGCAGGAAAAGCTGCATGCGATCTATCCGTTCTTCATATCGGAAACTTTCCCGGACACACCTAACCCGCCGCAATTCATCGTTCGCGGCCGTCTTCTGCAGTATAAAGAGATCCTGGCGAAGATCGATGGCGAGGAAGGCCGGTTGGTCGCCCCGTTGCCGCTGGAAATGCGTTTCACCCGCGACCGCTTCAACGAAGGAGTGATCGGCGAGTGGTACGCGCCGGCTTTCGACGATAAGGCGTGGGGCATGAAGAACACCTTCTTCACCTGGGACGCGCAGGACGCGCCGGAGGACGCCCAGGGTCACGACTTTAACGGTTACGGGTGGTATCGGGGCGCGTTTACGGCGCCGCCCGAATTCGCGGGAAAGCCGATCCGTTTCCATTGCGGCGGGGCGCTGAATGAAGCATGGATCTGGATCAACGGCGAATATGCCGGCAAATCTGAGCACAAGATCTGGTGGTGGCATCCGCATATTTTCGAGCTGGATGCCGGCAAGTTCATCCACCCCGGTAAGAATACCATTGCCATCCGGGTATGGAACAAAGCCGAGGTGGGCGGGCTTTTCCGGCGAGGTTTTTTTTGGGCGCCGGCTGATTGAACGGAGCGCGGATTGGCAATCCGCGCTCCCGCAAAGAAAGATTCAGTCTCCCGTAACCGTGACCATAACAGTCGCGGCGCCTACCGTGCCGTTCAGCCGCTTCAACTGCACGCACACCTGTTTAACGCCGGGAGTGGTAAATTGGTGCTCGATACGCGGGGCAAGCTCCGGCATGTCGGGCGGAGAGTCCGGTTCATAGTATTTGAATGGCGTGTCGAAAATCCCGTCGTCCTCCCAGTCCCAGCGCAGGTATCCACCTGGAATCAACTGGTCGCGCACCACCGCCAGGAATTCGAGCCCGTAGGCTGAGAAGGTAAAGGTGGTTTGCGTGGTGCCGCTCTCCGGCGATACGTTCGCCATAACCACCATCGGGTTGTCGTCCGGCGCGATATCGAGAGTGCGGCTGGCCACCGCCGTATTGCCGGCGGCGTCGCGCACCGTGACGGAGACGGTATATTCTCCCGGCGCCGGATATACTCGCTCCACCGCGGTTCCGTCCAGGAAGGGGGTGTCCATCACGCCGTCATTTTCCCAATCCCAGCAGCTCTGCAGCGGCTGCACGAACCTGCCCTTGTCATCGACCCCGGCGACTTTTAGCTCAATGAGCGTCATGCTCGTGCCCGATGATGGCGTGGCGATCAACTCGGCAGAGGTCAGCCCGTTACTCCCCAAACTCACACTGCCGCCGCCGCAGCCAACCAGCAACACCGTCAGCACCACCACCATGATGATAATGGGATAATACAGCTTGCCTTTCATGGTTCCCCTCCTTCGTCGCGCCCTCGCGCCGGTTAATTCATGCTAAAGCGTATATTGCCGAATGGTTGTGTCGTTTATCATCCATGTTGTTGCGAAATACACACATGCGATTAATAATATGGCATGGATTCGCATATTTATGATACATAGAAGCGTATGGCACTGGGGTGAAATCGCTGTCTGCCATGCTGTCGGCAGTTGTTGAATATCTGAATAAAGGCGACGACCGCGCTTTGCTGAAACTGCCGCAGGAACACCGTAAATTATTGTTGGAGCAACTGACGGGCAATCAGGCA
>Ga0172369_10004819_pt1 | contig 16897 bp, 15 predicted proteins | sample LakKiv25m_FD_114539 | JGI IMG/M metagenome (GOLD analysis project Ga0172369, IMG submission 114539) | Freshwater microbial communities from Kabuno Bay, South-Kivu, Congo - kab_022012_11.25m | ecosystem: Environmental > Aquatic > Freshwater > Lake | place: Democratic Republic of the Congo...
CCGAGTAATAGCAGCCGTCAACGTCGTCTTCCCATGATCAATATGACCAATCGTCCCGATGTTCAGATGCGGCTTCGTCCGCTCGAACTTCACCTTCGCCATCGGACTACCTCTACTCCCCGTCGATGTTGACAGCGTGCTGCGGCGCCTCGAAAGGCCGTTCTGGGCTCACTCGCCCCTGACGCGGGCGACGATCTCTTGCGCGATCGACTCCGGAACCTGGTGGTAGGAGTCGAACTGCATGGTGTAGGTCGCCCGCCCCTGGGTGCGCGACCGCAGGTCGGTAGCATAACCGAACATCTCGGCCAGGGGCACTTGGGCCCCGATCACCTGCGAGCTTCCCCTCTGGTCCATCCCCGCGACCTTGCCCCGTCGCGACGAGAGGTCGCCGATCACGTCGCCCATGTAGCTGTCGGGCGTAACCACCTCGACAGCCATCACCGGCTCCAGAAGCACGGGCTTCGCCCTCCTGACTGCTTCCTTGAGCGCCATCGAGCCCGCGATCTTGAACGCCATCTCTGACGAGTCGACCTCGTGGTAGGAGCCGTAGGTCAGTGTCGCGCGCACGTCGACAAGCGGATAGCCGGCGAGGACACCTCCCGCCAGGGCCTCTTGGATCCCGGCATCGACCGCGGGGATGTACTCGCGCGGGATGACACCCCCGGTGATCTTGTCGACGAACTCGAACCCACCGCCCGGCCCGGTCGGATCGAGGCTGATCACCACGTGTGCGTACTGGCCGCGGCCACCCGTCTGGCGCACGTAGCGCTGCTCGACCTTCTGCACCGAGACGGTAATCGTCTCGCGGTAGGCGACCTGAGGCTTACCGACGTTCGCCTCGACCCCGAACTCCCGCATCATGCGGTCGACGAGAACTTCGAGGTGCAGCTCCCCCATGCCACCGATGATCGTCTGGCCGGTGTCTTCATCGGTCCGAACCTGGAACGTCGGGTCCTCGTCGGAGAGTGACGACAGCGCCTTTCCCAACTTGTCCTGGTCGTTCTTGGTCTTCGGCTCTATCGCCACCGAGATCACCGGATCGGGGAACTCCATCCGCTCGAGCACGATCTGGTCGGCCTTGTCACAGAGGGTGTCTCCGGTTGTCGTCTGCTTGAAGCCGAGACCGGCGACGATGTCACCGGCGTAGGCGCACTCGAGGTCCTCACGTTGATTCGCGTGCATCCGGAGGATGCGGCCGATGCGCTCCTTGCGCCCCTTCGTCGAGTTGTACACCTCGGCGCCCTTGTCGAGAGTGCCAGAGTAGACGCGGAAGTACGTGAGCTTTCCGTAGGGGTCGGAGACGATCTTGAAAGCCAGCGCCGCGAACGCCTCGACATCATTCGCACGACGATGTACGTGCGTCTCGCCCTTCACGTCGGTCCCCTCCGTCGGCGGCACATCGAGCGGCGAGGGCAAGAAATCGACAACGGCGTCGAGCATCGGCTGAACGCCCTTGTTCTTGAAGGCCGACCCACACAGAACGGGGACGAACTCGAACGCAATCGTCCCCTTGCGAATTGCCGACCGGATGTCGTCGGGTGTCATCGGCTCGTCGGCAAGGTACTTCTCCATCAGAGCATCGTCGGCGCCTGCAACGGTCTCCAACAGCACGTGCCGAAAGTGCTCGGCCTCTTCGAGCAGATCGCCGGGGATCGCCACTCGATCGAACTCGGCACCTTCACTCTCATCATCGAGCGGCCATACCAGGGCCTGCATCTCCACAAGGTCGACTACCCCGCGAAACTCGCTCTCGGCACCGATCGGCAGCTGCACCACCGCCACGGTTGCATCCAGCCGGTCTCGGATCATCTCCACACAGCGATGGAAGTCGGCGCCGACACGGTCCATCTTGTTAACGAAGCAGATGCGCGGGACGTTGTACCTGTTGGCCTGACGCCACACCGTCTCGGTCTGAGGTTCCACGCCGGCGACAGCGTCGAACACCGCCACTGCGCCGTCGAGCACTCTCAACGACCGCTCGACTTCGACGGTGAAATCGACGTGGCCGGGAGTGTCGATGATGTTTACCCGGCAGTCGCGCCACTGGCAGGTGGTCGCAGCCGAGGTGATGGTGATGCCCCGCTCCTGCTCCTGGACCATGTGATCCATCACCGCGGCGCCCTCGTGCACCTCGCCGATCTTGTATGTACGGCCCGTGTAATAGAGGATTCGCTCTGTCGTCGTGGTCTTGCCCGCGTCGATGTGGGCCATGATCCCGATGTTGCGAGTCTTCTCGAGGGTGAATTCGCGTGCCATGTACGTCTCTCTTGTGCTTGGTGGATCGGTCGTTCCGGCAGCGTTCGGCCGGGCTCGAAGCCCGGCCGGCGAAGAAGGGCGGGCAGCGTGCCCGCTCGGCGTCACGCTCGGGTCAGCTGCGTGGCGCCTGCTCCTCGGTAACCGCTCGGATTCTCACTTCGCGATCCTCACCATGGCCGCCGGAGGGCGGCCGCCGCAGCCTCACCACTACCAGCGATAGTGGGCAAAGGCCTTGTTCGACTCCGCCATCTTCTGCAGATCGTCACGCCGCTTGACCGACGCACCGATGCCGTTGCTGGCGTCGAGCAGCTCGGCTCCGAGGCGTTCCGACATCGTCTTCTCACGACGCTGCCGCGAGTAGCCGACGAGCCAGCGGATCGCGAGGGTGGTAGCACGCCGCGGCCGCACCTCGACCGGAACCTGGTACGTAGCACCTCCCACCCTGCGGCTCCGCACCTCGAGCGCCGGCCGAACGTTCTCGACGGCGCGCTTTAGCACCGTGACGGGTTCCTGGCCGGTCTTCTTCTCGATGTCGGAGAGCGCGCCGTACACGATGCGCTCGGACGTCGATCGCTTGCCTTCGAGCAGGACCTTGTTGACCAGCTGGGTCACGACTACCGATCGGTATATCGGGTCTGGCATCAGATCGCGGCGAGGTGCGGGACCCTTGCGAGGCATGGTCTAGTCCTTCTTGGCGCCGTAGCGACTACGGGCCTGCTTGCGGTCGGCGACACCGCTCGCATCGAGGGCACCGCGGATGATCTTGTAGCGGACGCCCGGCAGATCCTTCACTCGACCGCCGCGCACGAGCACGATCGAGTGCTCCTGCAGGTTGTGGCCGATCCCGGGGATGTAAGCGGTCACCTCGACGCCCGTGGTCAGGCGGACGCGAGCGACCTTGCGCAGCGCCGAGTTCGGCTTCTTGGGTGTGTGCGTGAACACGCGCGTGCAGACACCCCTTCGCTGGGGTGATCCTCTGAGGGCCGGTGTCTTCGACTTCTCCGGCTTGGTGGCACGCCCCTTGCGGACGAGCTGGGCAATTGTGGGCACGCGTCTTCCTCTATCCGTCTCTTCCCGGTGACCCCTTCTCGGGGTCGTGCTGATGTAGCTGATGAATCGCTGATCAAGCGAGCGTCGGCGCGCGCAACCTTGCCGAAGCCGGCGAGACACGATACGGGGCCGCGGGTCCCAGGGTCAAGGCGGGAACGGCGCCGCGGCAGAATTCACTAGGATCCCGAGGCCGTCTCACCACCCTCGGACGGTTCCGAGCCGGTCTGTTCCGCCTCGGAGCCTCCACTCCGCTCGACTGCACCGTCGGCCACGTCAGACGCAGCGTCGGTGGTCGAACCCAGCGCCTGCAAGACGTTCAAGTCGGCTTCGTTCGACGCTGCCCTCTCGGCCGAGAGATCACGGAGCCACGTGGCAGCGTCGAGTTGCTCCTCTGCTTCGGAGGAGTAGAACTCCAGCGGCGTGTAGTCAGGTGCGACCGTAGCTATGTCGCGGTAGACCATCATTCCCGTCCCGGCCGGGATGAGCTTGCCGATGATGACGTTCTCCTTCAATCCCTCGAGGCCGTCGGAGCGACCCTCGATCGCGGCCTCGGTCAGCACTCGGGTCGTCTCCTGGAACGATGCGGCCGAGAGCCAGGAGTCGGTGGCGAGGGATGCCTTCGTGATGCCCATCAGCTCCGGGCGTCCCTCGGCGGGCTTCTTTCCCTCCTGCACGAGAGTCCTGTTGGTGTCCGCGTACCTTCGTGCATCTACCTTCTGACCCGGCAAGAAGGTGCTGTCACCCGGCTCCGAAACTGCCACACGCCGAAGCATCTGCCTGATGATCACTTCGCAGTGCTTGTCGTGGATCGAGACGCCCTGCTCCCGGTACACCTTCTGCACTTCGTTCACCAGGTACACCTGGGTCTCTCGGATCCCCTTGATCTCCAGCAGCTTCTTGGGATCGAGAGGCGTCTTGTCGTCGCCTATGAGCCTGTCGCCGGCGCCTACCTCGTCGCCGTCACTCACACGAAGGTGAGCACGCCTCGACACGATGTGGGGCTCCTCGGTCCCGTCGTCGGCAACCACGGTGATCGTCTTCTCACCCTTTTCGTTCTCGCCGAGACGAACCACACCCGACGATTCCGCGAGCAGCGCCGCCCCCTTCGGAGTGCGCGCCTCGAAGAGCTCCACCACCCGTGGTAGCCCATGCGTGATGTCCTCACCCGCTACGCCGCCGGTGTGGAACGTGCGCATCGTGAGCTGGGTTCCGGGCTCACCGATCGACTGCGCCGCGATGATCCCAATCGCCTCGCCCAGATCCGCGCTCTTGCCCGTAGCCAGCATCTTCCCGTAGCAGAGTCCGCAGACTCCTCCGATGGTCTCGCACGTGAGCACCGAACGCACCCGGACCCTATCGATGGAGGGGTCTGCGACGATGAGCTCGACCTCATCTCCGCCGATGTCCGTGTTGCGAGGTATGACGGTCCCGTCTGACAGGGCCACGTCTTCCACCAGGCACCTTCCGAGCAGGCTCGTTGCAAGCGACCGCCTGTTCTCGGGAGCATCGGTGATGTCCTCGATCCAGATACCCCTCGGGCTGTCGCAGTCGAACTCCCTAATCACGAGCTCTTGAGCAACGTCGACGAGTCTTCGGGTCAGATAGCCCGAGTCGGCGGTACGCAGGGCCGTGTCTGCCAGTCCCTTCCGAGCTCCGTGCGTCGAGATGAAGTACTCGAGCACCGACAGCCCTTCGCGGAAGTTCGACTTGATCGGCCTCGGGATGATCTCGCCTCGGGGATTCGCCACGAGGCCCCGCATTCCGGCGATCTGACGGACCTGCATCAGGTTTCCGCGCGCCCCCGAGCCGATCATCATCTCGATGGGGTTGAACACCTCCGACTCCATCTCGTCCTGCATCGCTGCGGTGACTTCTTCGGTGGCGTCGGTCCAGATCTCGATCTCTTTCTGGCGGCGCTCGTCGTCGGTGATGACTCCCCGGTCGTACTGCTTCTCGTACTTCTGCGCTTCTTCTTCGAACTTCTGAAGAAGATTCGCCTTCTGGAGCGGCGTGCGCACGTCGTTGATCGAGATCGTGAGCCCCGATTGGGTCGCGTACTTGAACCCGAGGTTCTTCAGGAGATCGAGACTGTCTGCAACTACCGCCTTCGGGTACTGAACGACGAGCTCCCCCACGACCTCGCCGATGTCGCGCTTCTTCATCACCGAGTTCCTGAACGCGAAGTCGTCCGGGAACGCCTGGTTGAGAAGGATGCGCCCCAGAGTCGTCTCGACCAGAACGCGGCCGTCACCATTGGAACCGCTGCGGTCGAGAACGATGGAATCGGGGTTTACCGTCGTGCGGGTGCCGTCATCCGCGACGGCGTACCTCGTCGGGAACGCATCGCTCGGGAACTTCCCGGCCGGGAGCCGAACCTTGATCTTCGCGTGCAGAGCGAGCGTCTCACCTCCCGGTGCGAGTCTGTTCTCGTAGGCCAGCACGGCCTCGTCCGCGGAGGAGAAGGAGCGTCCTTCGCCGACTCCACCGTCTACCTCCTCACTCAGGTAGTAGATGCCGATGACCATGTCCTGGCTGGGGACCGCGATCGGGCGGCCCGACGCGGGCGACAAGATGTTGTGCGCCGACAACATCAGCAGACGCGCCTCCGCCTGCGCCTCGGCGGAGAGCGGAAGGTGAACCGCCATCTGATCGCCGTCGAAGTCGGCGTTGAAGGCGGCGCAGACCAGCGGGTGTACCTGGATCGCCTTGCCCTCGATGAGCACCGGCTCGAAGGCCTGTATCCCGAGCCGGTGGAGCGTCGGCGCGCGGTTCAGGAAGACCGGGTGCTCCTTGATGACGTCTTCCAAGACGTCCCAGACCTGCGGGCGGTGACGTTCGACCATGCGCTTGGCCGACTTGATGTTCTGTGCATACTCGCGGTCGACGAGCTGCTTCATCACGAAAGGCTTGAAGAGCTCGAGCGCCATCTGCTTCGGAAGACCGCACTGGCGGAGCTTGAGCTGAGGACCGACCACGATCACCGAGCGGCCGGAGTAGTCGACACGCTTGCCGAGAAGGTTCTGGCGGAAGCGACCCTGCTTGCCCTTGAGCATGTCGGATAGCGACTTCAGAGGACGGTTTCCCGGACCTGTGACCGGGCGCCCGCGCCGGCCGTTGTCGAAGAGGGCGTCGACGGCCTCCTGGAGCATCCGCTTCTCGTTGTTGATGATGATCTCGGGCGCGCCGAGGTCGAGCAGCCGCCGCAACCTGTTGTTCCTGTTGATGACACGCCTGTACAGGTCGTTGAGGTCGGAGGTGGCGAAGCGCCCACCATCGAGCTGCACCATCGGCCGGAGGTCGGGCGGGATCACCGGAATCACGTCGAGGACCATGCCCATCGGCGAGTTGATCTCTCGGCCGTCGTCACCCTTACGGTTGAACGCGGAGACGACCTTGAGTCGCTTGATCGCTTTCGCCTTGCGCTGCCCCTTGGCCTTCGCGATGACGTCCTTGAGCTCGACCTCGACATCGTCCAGGACAAGCTTGGAAATCAGCTCCTTCACGGCTTCGGCGCCCATCCCGCCGGCGAAGTACTCCTGGTAGCGGACGACCAGCTCACGCCACACACGCTCGTCGTCGACGAGCTGCTTCTGCTTCATGGACCGGAAGGAGTCCCAAACCTGCTGAAGGAACTCGATCTCCATGTCGCAACGCGACCGGATGTCATCGAAGTCCTTGTTCCTGGCCTTCTCGGCGCGCTCCATCTCGGGCTTCTTGGCCTTTCGGCCTTCGAGCTCCTCGACCTCCGCCAGGAAGGTCTCATCACGCTCGCGCATCCGGGTGTCGGCGTCCTTGCGAACCTCATCCATCTCCGCGCGCATCTCGGCGTCGAGGTGCGGCAGGTCCTTGTGGAGCTTCTCGTCATCTACCCACGTGATCAGGTGCGCCGCGAAGTAGATGACCTTCTCGAGGCTCTTCGGGGCAATGTCGAGCAGGTACCCGAGCCTGCTGGGCACTCCCTTGAAGTACCAGATGTGCGTAACGGGCGCTGCCAGCGCAATGTGGCCCATTCGCTCGCGGCGCACCTTCGCCCGAGTCACTTCGACACCACAACGCTCGCAGATGATGCCCTTGAACCGGACGCGCTTGTACTTGCCGCAGTAGCACTCCCAGTCCTTTACGGGACCGAAGATCTTCTCGCAGAAGAGTCCGTCCTTCTCGGGCTTGAGCGTGCGGTAGTTGATCGTCTCAGGCTTCTTGACCTCCCCGTCCGACCAGTCCCTGATGATCTGGGAGGCCGTAGCCAGGTTGATCGTGAGTCGAGCGCTTTCGTTGACGTCGAGCACTTGGTGCCTCGCCTCCCTCGGCGTCGCCAGTGGTGACTGTGATGCCAGTGGCTAGAACTTGGATCTTCTGCTCGCCTCGCGCGCGGCGTCTTCCTCATCTGTGCCACGCTCCGGTCGCGACAAGTCGATTCCCAGCGCCTCCGTCGTTCGGAACGCGTCTTCGTCGAGCTCGCGGATCTCGACTTCCTCGCCCGCCTCGTTCATGACCCGGACGTTGAGACAGAGGGCTTGCATCTCCTTGATCAGCACCTTGAACGACTCGGGTATGCCGGGCTCGGGGATGTTGTCGCCCTTGACAATGGCCTCGTACACCTTCACGCGTCCCAGCACGTCGTCGGACTTGATGGTGAGGACCTCCTGCAACGCATAAGCCGCCCCGTAGGCCTCGAGTGCCCACACCTCCATCTCACCGAAGCGCTGCCCACCGAACTGCGCCTTGCCGCCGAGGGGCTGCTGGGTGATCATCGAGTAGGGGCCCGTGGAACGCGCGTGGATCTTGTCGTCGACCAAGTGCGAGAGCTTCAAGATGTACATGTAGCCGATCGTCACCGGCCTGTCGTAAGGCTCTCCGGTGCGACCATCGTGCACCACCGCCTTGCCGTCGGATCTCACAAGATGCTGACCATCGGCTCCGTCGGGGTGCAGGTTCTCGAAGATTCCCTTGATGGTGCCTTGCTTGCCTGCCTCCTCGACCTCATCCCAGTGAGCGCCGTCGAAGACGGGTGTCGAAACCCACACCGCCGGCTCGGTGACGGTAGAGGTCTTGCGCGGTGAGCGCCAGGTAGACGGCGTCTCGCCCCAGCCATGACGCGCCGCGTATCCGAGGTGCGACTCCAGGACCTGACCCACGTTCATGCGGCTCGGGACGCCCAGTGGGTTGAGCACGATGTCGACGGGGGTTCCGTCGGCAAGGTAGGGCATGTCTTCGACGGGAAGGATCTTCGAGATGACGCCCTTGTTGCCGTGGCGCCCTGCGAGCTTGTCGCCCTCGCTGATCTTGCGCTTCTGGCCGACGTAAACACGCACCAGCTGATTCACACCCGGCGGTAGCTCGTGGCCCTGGTCGCGGGAGAACACGCGCACGTCGATCACCTTGCCGGTCTCGCCGTGCGGGACCTTCAGGCTGGTGTCGCGAACCTCCCGTGCCTTCTCGCCGAAGATGGCGCGCAGCAGGCGTTCCTCGGGCGTGAGCTCGGTCTCTCCCTTCGGGGTGACCTTGCCTACGAGGATGTCACCCGGACCGACTTCCGCTCCGATTGTGATGATTCCGCGGGCGTCCAGATCCTTGAGGATGTCCTCGGAGAGATTCGGGATGTCGCGTGTGATCTCCTCGGCCCCGAGCTTCGTGTCGCGCGCATCGATCTCGTGCGCCTCGATGTGGATCGACGTGAGCACGTCATCTCGCACCAGCCTCTCGGAGAGGACGATTGCATCTTCGTAGTTGTGACCGGTCCACGGCATGAACGCGACGAGGAGGTTCTTGCCGAGAGCAAGCTCCCCCTTGTGAGTGGAGGGACCATCGGCGAGCACGTCACCCTTCTTGACGATGTCGCCCTCTTCGACCACCGGCTTCTGGTTGATGCAGGTGCCCTGGTTCGAGCGCCGGAACTTGAGGATGTGGTGCTTCCTCTTCCCGTTCTTGACGTAGTCGACAGTGATCGCGTCGCCCACGACCTCCATCACCGTGCCGTCATCCTCCGCAAGCAGCACGTCGCCGGCGTCGCGGGCACAGCGGCCTTCGATGCCCGTGCCGATGAACGGAGCCGTCGCCCTGAGCAACGGAACAGCCTGGCGCTGCATGTTCGCTCCCATGAGGGCGCGGTTCGCATCGTCGTGCTCGAGAAACGGGATCAGCGCGGTAGCGACCGAGACGAGCTGCTTCGTAGAGACGTCCATGTAGTGGATCTCCGCAGGGGTGACGAAACCGATCTCGCCACGACCGAGCCGGGCGAGCACGCGGTCGTCGAGGAACTTGCCTCCTTCGTCGACGTTGGCGTTGGCCTGCGCGATGATGAATCGGTCCTCGTCATCCGCCGCGAGGTAGTCGATCTGGTCGGCAACGCGGCCCTTGTCGACCTTCCGGTACGGCGTCTCGATAAATCCGAAGCGGTTGATCCGGGCGAACGACGACAGGTAGCCGATCAGTCCGATGTTCGGCCCTTCAGGCGTCTCGATCGGGCACATCCGCCCGTAGTGCGAAGGATGAACGTCGCGGACTTCGAACCCGGCACGCTCGCGTGACAGACCACCGGGTCCGAGAGCGGAGAGTCTCCGCTTGTGCGTGAGTCCGGCCAACGGATTCGTCTGGTCCATGAACTGCGATAGTTGCGACGACCCGAAGAACTCCTTGATCGCCGCCACGACCGGACGGATGTTGATCAGGGTCTGAGGTGTGATGGCCTCGTGATCCTGAGTGGTCATCCGCTCACGGACGACCCTCTCCATCCTGGTGAGGCCGACCCTCAGCTGGTTCTGGATCAGCTCGCCCACAGAGCGAACACGCCGGTTCCCGAAGTGGTCGATGTCGTCCTGGTAGTAGCCGGGCTCATTCGCGTGGAGCTTCACCAGGTAAGACACCGCGGCGAGGATGTCGGCACGCGTGAGCGTGAACTCCATCGGACCGGCATCGACATCGCTCGGAGGCGTCTCCAGGCCGAAGCGCGCGAGCGGGAGCTTGCCGTATTCGTCGAGCAGCTTCTTCGACACCTTGTGCCGGCCGACCTTCGCCATGTCGTAGCGCTTGGGATTGAAGAAGAGGTTCTCGACAAGTTGGCGGGCACTCTCGGGGGTCGGGGGCTCACCCGGTCGAAGCTTGCGATAGATGTCTATGAAGGCGTCGTCGGCCGACTCGGTGTGGTCCTTCTCGAGCGTGAGGCGCATCGATTCGTATGCGCGCCCCTGTTCGTCGAGGATCAGGTTCAGCAGCTCTTCGTCCGACTCGCCGAAGCCGAGCGCCTTGAGGAGCACCGTCACGGGCTGCTTGCGCTTTCGGTCGACACGGACGTAGACGACGTCCTTCTTGTCGATCTCGAACTCGAGCCACGCCCCACGCGACGGGATCATCTTCGCGTCGAGGATCTCCTTCTCGGGTGAGGTCTTGTCGGGCGAGATGTTGAAGTACACGCCGGGCGAGCGCACGAGCTGGCTGACCACGATCCGCTCGGTGCCGTTGATGATGAACGTTCCACGGACGGTCATCATGGGGAAGTCGCCCATGAAGACCGTCTGCTCCTTGATCTCTCCGGTGCCGGCATTCATGAAGCGTGCGGTCACGAAGAGGGGGCGCGAGAACGTCATGTCACGTTCGCGGCACTCCTCCTCGGAGTGCTTGGGCGGATCGAAGACGTGGTCTGTGAGCTCCAGCTTCAGCTGGCCGGTGAAATCCTCGATCGGGGAGATGTCGCGAAGCACCTCCGCGACTCCCTGCTCGACGAACCAGCTGAATGACTTGGTCTGGACCTCGATTAGGTTCGGCAGCTCCTTCACCTCGCGGAGCTTGCCGAACGAGAGGCGTTCACGGAAAGCGAGGCGAGCCAACGTCACTCCTTGATGCGAGGGCATTGATGCGAGGGTCACGGCTGCAGAGCGCGCCGCCGCGCGGACGCCCCGGTCTCCGGGCGCGGGAGCGCGTCGGGACAGGGGCAGATGGTCAGGGGGAGCACGAGCAGGCAGACACGACTAGGCCGGAGCATAGCGCGTTGCCATGCCGGCCGCCAAGCAAGTCCATTCGAGCAGAGACGAATCCCCGCTCGTGAGCGGAGGATACGACGCGGATCCCCGAATGGCAAGCCTTCCCGGTCCCGGCCGAGCGGGGCATGGGAAGCCTGCTACGACGCGTGCTGTGGCCGACCGCCGGCCCTACTTGAGCTCGACGGTGGCGCCGGCCTCCTCGAGTCGCGCCTTCGCCTTCTCGGCCTCTTCCTTGGCTACCTTCTCCATGACGGGCTTCGGGGCGTTGTCGACGAGATCCTTGGCCTCCTTCAGGCCGAGGCCCGCGACGAGCGCCCTGACCTCCTTGATGACCTGGATCTTCTTGTCTCCCGCAGCTAGGAGCACCACGTCGAACTCATCTTGCTCCTCTACCGCGGCCGCCTCGGCGCCGACTGCCACCTGAGCTACGGCGACGGGCGCCGCTGCGGTGACCCCGAACTCCTCTTCGAATGCCTTCAAGAACTCGTTGAGCTCGAGGACCGTCATGTTCTTGAAGACCTCGAGCAGGTCCTGTGTGCTCATGCTCGCCATCGCTAGCTCTCCTTTGCGGCCTCTCCTGAGGCAGCTTCCAGTGCCGCCACCGGAAGTGGCAACGGCGTCCGTTACGGGTCGGGGTCAGCTCTCGCCTTGCTGGTCATCCGGGGCGGTTGTCCCGGCCGGGCCGTCATCTCCCGCGCCGGCAGCCGCCGCGTCCTCTGCGTGGCCACCTGCTTCCTGCACCTCGGGCGCAGTGGGCGTCTCGATCCCGGCTGCCTCTGGGGCCGCTGCCTCGGGGACCGTCGCCTCGCCCGATTCGATCCGCAAGTCGATGAGGGCCTTCACGCCATAGGCCATGTTCCGCGTGAACGCCTGGAAGAGCCCGGCCGCCCTTGTAAGAGGTGCCTGCAGGCCTCCGGCGAGGCGGGCAAGCAGCACATCGCGCGGCGGAACGTCGGCGAGGGCCTCTATGTCGGCGACGAGCAGCACCCGCAATCCGAGCAGGCCACCCTTGATCGTGAGTGCCTTCGTGCCCTTGGAGAAGTCACGCAGAACCTTGGCCGCCGGCACGGCGTCGCCGTGCACGAAGGCGATGGCCACGGGCCCCTCGAGCATCGGCACCAGGTCGGCGAGGCCGGCCTCCTCCGCCGCGCGTCTGGCCAACGAGTTCTTGAAGACCTTGTACTCGGTGGCCGTGGGTCGAAGCGCCGCGCGCAGCTCCGCAAGCTCGGTTACCTTCAGGCCGCGGTACTCGGTGAGCAGGGCAGCGTCGGCCGCAGCCAGCTTCGTCCGGATCTCGTCTACGACCTCGGCTTTACGCCGGATCTGCTGACTGTCGGCATCTGCTCTCGTTGCCATCTTGCTCCTCGTGGATCTGTACCCGGACGCGACTCCGGGGCGCCACAGAGGCGCCCCGGGAAACACGCACTCAGAGAGCACGCCACCAGGTTCGCCTCGTCCGGCGGGCATCTGCCCATTACCCCTGAGGACCGGAGGTCTGTGGCTGTAGAGATGTCGGTGGTCCAGTGTAGCGGGCCGGAACGCTTCGGAGCCTGTCGCCGTCGCCCTCGACCGCCCACCGTGGTTTAGATCGCGGCACGCGCCTCGGTCGATACCTTCACACCCGGCCCCATCGTCGACGAGACTGTTATCCCCTTGATATATCGCCCCTTGGCGGCCGCGGGCTTCGCTCTCAGGAGCTCGTCGAGCACCGATCCGTAGTTCGCGAGCAGCGACTCGGGGGTGAAGCTCACCTTCCCGACCGGCACGTGAACGTTCCCGTGACGATCGGTGCGGTACTCGACCTTGCCCCCCTTGAACTCCTCCACTGCCTTGCCCACCTCGGTCGTGACCGTGCCCGTCTTCGGATTCGGCATGAGGCCCCTCGGGCCGAGAACCCTTCCGAGCTTCCCGACCTTTCCCATGAGGTCGGGTGTGGCGATAGCTACGTCGAAGTCGAGAAAGCCCTTCTGCACCTGATCGACGAGGTCGTCGGCCCCGACCACGTCGGCCCCGGCAGCCTCGGCCTCGCGGGCGGCATCACCTACGGCGAAGACCGCTACACGGACTGCCTTGCCCGTCCCGGCAGGCAGCGAGACGGTTCCGCGCAGCATCTGGTCGGCCTTGCGGGGGTCGACACCCAGACGGAACGCCACCTCCACCGTCTCGTCGAAGTTGCGGTTCGAGACGCTCTGCACTATGGCGAGTGCTTCGGCGGGATCGTGCAGGCGCTCCCGGTCGTAGCGACGGGCGGCGTCGGCTAGCTTCTTTCCCTGCTTTGCCATTTCCCTTCCTCTCGGTAGGTCCCTCGACTCTCCCCGAGTCGGCCGGCGAGGTCCTCCGGCCGGGGGGGCGTCCGCACCAGCGGCACGCCGTGTAGGTCAGTCGACTACGTCGATTCCCATCGACCTGGCGGTACCGGCTACCTGAGCCATCGCTCCGTCCACGTCGATCGCGTTCAGGTCGGGCATCTTGACTCCGGCGATCTCCCTGACCTGTTCCTTGGTGATGCTGCCTGCGAGCTCACGGCGAGGGTTGGAAGATCCCTTGTCGAGACCCGCCGCCTTCGCTATCAGCTTCGAGGTCGGCGGCGTCTTGGTGATGAACGTGAACGACCGGTCCTCGTAGATCGTGATCTCGGCAGGGATGACCATCCCGCGCTGCGACTCCGTCTGGGCGTTGTAGCCCTTGCAGAAGTCCATGATGTTGATGCCGTGCGGGCCGAGCGCAGTTCCGACCGGCGGTGCCGGAGTGGCAGCGCCCGCGTTGATCTGGATGCGGACCACAGTTGCGATCTTCTTCTTGGCCATTTCTTCTCACTAACTCGATCGACGCCGGTGCTCTACCGGCCGCCGTGTTCCGAACCACTCGGTCCCGGGCGGGCTCCTTCCGACCGCCGCACGTTCCTTCGCGCGGTCGCTCGGCGCCATGGACGCTTCGCGAGCCGCTCCTCTCCCCTAGAGCTTCGCCACGTTGCCGAACTCGAGCTCCACGGGTGTCTCACGCCCGAAGATGTTGACCAGCACCTTGAGCTTGGACCGGTCGACGTCTATCTCGCTGATCAGACCGTTGAAGTCGGCGAATGGGCCGGCGACGACACGAACCTGCTCGCCGACCTCGTACTCGAGGCGCGGGCGAGCCTTCTTCTCCAGGGCCGGTCCCTCTTCGGAGCCGCCGGCGCCGAGAATGTCCTCGACCTCGCGACGCGACAGTGGCGTAGGTCTCGCCCCGCTCCCGACGAACCCGGTGACCCCAGGCGTGTTGCGCACGACGTACCAGGAGTTGTCGTCGAGATCCATCAGAACGAGCAGATACCCCGGAAACACCTTCTTCTGCACGACCACCTTGCGGCCGCCCTTGAACTCGATGACATCTTCCATCGGGATGACAACTTCGAAGATGCGCTCCTCGACGTTCATCGAACGCACCCGACTGGCAAGGTTCTGCTTCACCTTGTTCTCGTAACCCGCATACGTGTGGACTACGTACCAGTCTCCCGCGCGGTCGAATGGCGAAGTGGACGGCGCCGTTGCCCGGACGTCGGCCTCGTACTCGACTTCGAGGAGCTCGGCGTCTGCTCCCAGCGAGTGGGGCGCGTCGGCATCGGCAGGCGCGCCCAGAAGTGCTACCGCCGAGCCATCGACGTCGGGGGCGGCGGGTTCGGTGGTATCGGAGGTATCGGACTTGTCGGGCATCGGTTGGCTCGATCAGCTCAGTCGAATAGGAAGAGAACGAAGTGGGCCGAGGCCCAGTCGAAAGCGAATATCAGCGAGGTCATCACCGTCACGGCGACAAGCACCACGAGCGTCGAGTTGATCACTTCGGGCCTCGTCGGCCACGCGACCTTCTTGAGCTCGCCACGGACCTCGACCAGGAACTGGGCAGGACCGGCACGCTCGCGCGCTTCGGGGCGCTGCGCCTTCCCCCGCTCGGGCGCGCGCGGCTTGTCGCCGCCGTACTTCGCCATCTGGCGCTTCGTCTGTCTGTTCACGGCTTCGCCTCGAAGCTTCGCGGTGCGGTTGAGCAGGGCAGGAGGGAATCGAACCCCCAACCGCCGGTTTTGGAGACCGGTGCTCTACCAGTTGAGCTACTGCCCTCCGGGCGCGCAGGGGCCGGACAGCTCAGGATAGCAGCGCCGCTGCCGGTTACGCCGAGCGGTTGCGCTCAGCCCGCCAGACTCAGGGCCCTACGACGGTTCCGGGCAACCAGGACGGCTGCGACGGCCGTACCCCCTATGGCACCGGCGTATGCAAGACGTCGCGACGAGAGAATCGAGCGCACGGGGTTGTGGTCCCTCGAGTGCTCGAGGGCGGCGAGCGTCTCGTCGAGCAGGTCGGGCGCAGGCTCGACGTATCGACTGCGGAGGTCGCGAAGTCCTCGGAGCATGCGCTGATAGCGAGCGAGCTCGGCCTGGCACTTCAAGCACGTCTCGACGTGCCTCTGAACGGTGATGTTGGGCACCTCGGGGCAATCGACCAACGCTGCGATCAGGGGTGCTACGTCTTCACACCGCATGGGCTTCCTCTCCCTGCTCGTACAGGACGTCGCGCAGACGTTTCCTTGCCCTGTGCAGACGAACCTTCGCGGCCGCCACCGTTATCCCGAGCTCGTCGGCGATCTCCTCGTGGGGCAGCCCGTAGACGTCCTTCAGCACGACCAGTGCGCGCAGCTTCGGCGGCAGTGCCGCCACTGCCGACGCCAGCTGGTCGAGCAGCTCGGCCGACTCCGCGGCGCGTTCGGGCTGGGCGCACGGGTGCAGCTCGACGGGTTCGTTCAGGTCGTCGAGCGGCTCGGAGCGGTTTCGGTAGCGCTTGTGCACGTGCGTCGCCGCTGTGTTCGCCGTGATGCGGTACAGCCACGTCGAGAACTGGGCCTCGCCGCGGAACCTCGCGATTCCCCGCCATGCTCGAAGGTATGCGTCCTGCACCACGTCGCCGGCGTCCTCCTGGTTGCCCGTGAGGCGACAGGCAAGCGTGAACGTGTCGACGTATGTCCGGCGTACGAGTTCCTCGAACGCCTGGCGGTCGCCTTCCTGGGCGGCGCCGACAAGCTCGGCCTGTTCCACGGGCACTCCCGTTCGGGTTGCGGGGCGTTCGACCCCGCTCGCCGTGCTGAGGTTACTTCACGAGCGCACAAGTGCTCGCGCGCGCGAGCAGTAGAGCGGGGCGAAAGGGGCGTATGCGACGTAGCTACCGGACGGTGCTACCGCGTCTCCTTGTGAACAGTATGCCTGCGGTCGAAGCGGCAGTACTTCTTCATCTCGATGCGTTCACGGTCATTGACCTTCGACTTCATCGTGATGTAGTTGCGGCGCTTGCACTCTTCGCAGGCCAGCGTGATCTTGATCCGCTTGTCACTTGCCATGTTGTCTCACTCGCTCACTTCCTGGCGTCGCGAAAGCCGCCGTCCGGGTGCTGCGCGCCGTTCGCACGCCGCGTCCCGACGCTGCCTTCTGTCTCGGAGCACTCACCTGCCGGCAGCGGTGCCGCCCTCTCGGGCGGACCGTATCGGCTACTTGATGATCTTGACGACCCGGCCCGCACCCACGGTACGGCCCCCCTCACGGATCGCGAACCGCAACCCCTCTTCCATAGCGATCGGCTTACCCAACGACACCG
>Ga0172369_10004820_pt1 | contig 16897 bp, 16 predicted proteins | sample LakKiv25m_FD_114539 | JGI IMG/M metagenome (GOLD analysis project Ga0172369, IMG submission 114539) | Freshwater microbial communities from Kabuno Bay, South-Kivu, Congo - kab_022012_11.25m | ecosystem: Environmental > Aquatic > Freshwater > Lake | place: Democratic Republic of the Congo...
CTGTTGAAGACGTCCGGCGCCATATCGTTCCGCTACTGCTTGCATGAATATTACGGCAAGCCCTTGCGCAATGGGCACGGGATCGTCGTTGACGACACGCTGGACATCCCGGATGATTTTCGGCGGAGAACGATCAAAGGCGGCCTGTGGCGCATTGTCACCCACCGGCATTTCAACGGCCATAACGGGGAGGGGTGTTGGGATTGCGACGGGTTGTTCCTGGACCACCCCCGCGTCTTCGCGACGCCATGCCATAATGCGCGCGGCGGTTACGAGGAAACCTGGCTGCCGATGCGCAGATGGGGCAAGCTGGTGTATGAGCTCGTCGAACTCCCGCCGATGAAAGTGTTCGCCAGACTCGAAGATCCCCTCAACGGCCACACCGTGCCCGATGAGGAATTGCGCACCTGGTACACGCTCTCCGGCAACGCCAATCCCGGCACGCTGATCGTTGGCTATACGCTGGCGGTGGTCAACAATATACCGTTCTACGCGACGCCGCTGGTCAAAGGGGTGAGGGCCGCGGAGGGCGCAGTGCCTCCGGACGGCTTCGAGGAGCATCTCCTTGACGGCGGTAAATTCGTCAAAATCACCGAGGTCAATCCCGACGGTTCGCCGTATCTGCGCGGAGAACCCGGTTGGGAGGTGGGGGATATCAATTTCCCATTTCCAAACAAAGTGGTGCCGGAGTTTGCGCAGAGCACGGACTACTCCCGCCACTGCCGCGTGCTCCAGACCGGCGGTGGCAAGTATTATGAGCTATACATACCGGTTGGGTAAAGCAAACAAGAAGAAGCGTAATGAGCAAAACCAGGGCGAACCCCTGAAGCGATACACCATGAAACCGGAGGATTGCTAGCATGATTAATTTGGCACAGGCCGGCGCCTTGCCGTCCGGCACTATTGCCGACCCCTTTACGGGTGGGGAACCGCCGCGCACGTCCAATCGGATTCTCAACTACCGCAGGATTCACCCCTGGGAGAATTACTTCCTCGCGTCGGCCATCTGCTCGGTGGCCCTGGCAACGGGAGCCGATGAAGACGCCTTCAAAACCATCGGGCACGCACAGCTCGACAATGGGTTGCACTTCTTCTCTGCCATAACCGGCGACATGTTCACGGCGCTGTACGCCGCTGATAAGCCGTGCGACAGCGGCATCACCAACTATTTCTTCGTGCCGCAGGTTATTAAGCAGGCGTATGCCGCCTTCGGGTACGAATGCATCTATCTGTCCACCGCGCAGATTCAACAGGATTTTCGCGCGGTGATGAACGCCATCAAAGCCTCGGTGGACAACGGCATCCCGGTATTGGCGTGGGGCATGGGCAATGTGCCGAATGGCGACGGCAGCCGTTATACTGATCGCTTGCCGGAGGGGTGTTTAATCGGCGGGTACGATGAACACGACCTGCTGTATGTCAACATCTATTTCAATCAGGGATCAGGGCGGAAGACCGTTGACCAGGATGATTATACCGCCATACGTCATGGGCTTGAGGGCACACGAGGGCTATTCTTTGTTGGCAACCGCATAGCACAACCAGACATGCGCGAAATCTACCGCAGGGCGATTGAGAACATCCCCGCCTTTTTGGTCATGCCATCCGCCGACGGCTATGTCTTCGGACAGGAAGCCTTTGAAAAATGGGCGGATACCTTGCTGGACGAGAGCCGCTTCACGGGAAAAACCGATGACGAATTGCAGGGCATCTGCTGGGATGTGCACTGCTCACCCTATTGCAATGTCTGCACCAGTCAGGCGGAAACCTACATCCGGGCCGCCGCCGAGGTTTACGATATTGCCCTGGCTAAAAAGTTGCTGCCGCTATACGAACAATACATGCAGCTGCGCCAGGCTATCTGGGCGCTGCACGGCGATTTTTTTCCCCCGATGGACAAGTTCAGGACACGTGAGTTCCGCATGCAAATCGCTGACATGCTGCGGCAAATGGGCAGTGTGTGTGACGACATTTTGAAAGCCTTTGATTAGATGATTAGACAGGCTCAAAGTAGTCGGAGAGACTACAACAGGCATACCCGAAAGGAGCATTTGAAGCCATGAGCGAGCCAATGAGAATACCGGCGATTTCCCGTGTCGTTATCGCATTGCGGCTGATCTGTGTGAGCATCGTTGTGCTTGTTGCACTGGCATGCGCATCGGCGCAGCCGGAGCCCCCGCCGGAAACCCGCGTCATCTTGCCCAATCTTCACCCAATGGCCATCAATGAGTTGGGGCAGAACTACCTTGTCAACGGATTACTGGCGTTCCAGATGGAGTGTTTGGGCGAGAGCAAGGACTACGACTACTGGTTCTTCGCCGGGGTGAGCGGCGATGCCCATACGCAGATCTTCACCACGGACACCACGAAGGGCAACAACTCCCTCTCGCAGATCGACTTCGGCCCGGAGGTTGCCAGAACGTGGTACGACGCCGTCGGGTATGACTTCTCCATTGTCACGGAAGAGCAGTTCAACGCCGACCGGCCGCGTTATGTCGGTGAGTTGATGAAGTATATCGACCGCGGCATCCCGGTCATCGCCAAGCACGCGGCGCATAAGAAAGGCCGCGAGATGTGCAATTTTGTGGAGGACGAGTTCTGGCTGCTGGTCGGCTATGAAGACGGTGGCAAGCAACTCCTGTTCGTGACCGATAACAATCGGCGTTCCGATAAAGATATCATAAAAGTGCCGACGAACCTGCATGTCAACTATCAATTCATCCTCCCCGGCGCGAAGAAGAAGGCGCCTGCGCTGGCCGACGTCTACCGCCAGGCCGTGCTGAATATCCCCGCGCTGCTCACCCGGCCGCACAAGGGAGATCTCTACTATGGCCGCGAGGCCTTTGACGCCTGGGCAAAGCGCCTGCTGGCCGAGGACTACGCGGACTGGACCGACGAGCAACTCGACCTCTGGCGGCTCCACAGCACCTACGTCTGCATCATCGCGACGAATGGCTCGTGCCGCGCCTTCCTGGAGCGCGCCGAGAAGCTCTGTCCTGACCTGCCCTTCCTTGCCGATGTAAACAAAGAATACGCCGAGATGGGCCGGCTCTGGTCGCAAGAGATGAACGCCACCGGCGGCTCCTTCAACATCACCACGGCGACCCTCCGCAGCAAGGAAGCCAGGCAGCCGATCGCCGAGTTCATGAGCCGCTACACCGCCTGCTGCGACCGGATCGTCGAAATTTACCGGGCGAACGGCTACGCTGGAGGGATCACGACCCCGCGCCTGGTGGTACGGCGGTTCACGCCCGAGGACTGGAAGGAACTCCAGCAGCTTGCCATCGATATGAAAAACACCGGCGGAGACCGGTACGACACCGCCTGGCCGACAGACGACAAGGGCGCTCAAGCGATGGCCCAGTGGTGCGTCGGACAGCAGTGCTACGCGGTGTGCCTGAAGGACAGCGGCAAGCTCATTGGCTTTGTCCGTTTCAACAGTATCGATGACAAAGGCCAGCTTGACCTCGGGCACATGTTCCACAGCCGCTACCGCGGCGAAGGTTACGCCTCGGAAGCCATGCGGCCCCTGCTGGCGGTCGCGTTTGCCGACCCCAGGGTCAACGGCATCGAAGCACGCAACGCCGTGGAATGGCCGGGGCAGTTGACGCCGTTGATCGAGATGGGTTTCCGCGCCAAAGGCGGGCCGGTCGGGTCCGTCGGCGGCCTGATGGAGCTTAGCCGAGAAGAGTGGGAGGCATCCAAATGGCAAGCGAAAGACTGAACAGGCTTACCGACAGCGATGTGCGGATTATTTATCTGCCGCCGATGACGGTAGCAGCCATACACATCATTGCCGGACCGAATTCGGAACACGCTACTGCCGATATATTAGACGAGTTCATCAATAACACACATCTTCAGATAAAATATCCAGCCGCCAGGAATTTCGGGTTCAACAACCCGGACAGCATACCGGACAACGACACGAATCACGGCTATGAACGCTGGATATCTATTCCTGATGACATGGAAGTACCCGCCCCGCTTGCCAAAAAGCGGATTGGCGGCGGAAAATACGCAGCACATACGATCATGATGGGCTCATGGCGCGAGGAATGGCTTCGGTTGTATGATTGGGTTAGAAGCAGCGATTGTTGTTATGACTTTCGTTGGGGTACCGTTGACGGTGTCTGCGGCTGGCTGGAAGAACATCTGAATTATTGGAATTGGTATGCGTCAAATGGAATACAGCAAGTTGATTTGCTGATTCCGATAGAACCGAAATCAGCCGACCACGCAAGCAAGAGAGAAGGAGCGGTAGATCATAATGAGTGATGTCCTGTAAAAGGAGGAGGCGAGATGATTAAACCTATGCGAAAATCGAGAATTACCACTCTATCTACTGCGCTGCGCCTGCTCTGTGTTAGCATTATATTGCTCGTTTCACTGACCCGCGCTGCCGCGGAAGGAGTCACCGCCGTGAACAAGCCAACCAGCGCCCTTGTGCCCAATATTCACCCGATGGCCAGGGATTACATGGGGCAGAACTACACGGTCAACGGCTACCTGGAGTTCCAGATGGAGTGCCTGGGCGAGAGCAAGGACTACGACTACTGGTTCTTCGCCGGGGTGGGCGGCGATGCCCACACGCAGGTTTTCACCGCCGACCCCGCGAAGTTTTGCAACTGTCTCTCGCATATCGACTTCAGTCCGGAGATTGTCAAAACGTGGTACGATGCCGTCGGGTATGACTTCACCATCATCACCGAAGAGCAGTTCAACGCCGACCGGCCGCGTTATGTGGGCGAATTGATGAAGTTCATCGACCGCGGCATCCCGATCATCGCCAAAAAGAGCTGGGAAGCCAGGGGAGACTTCTGTGGCGACTTCTGGCTGCTGATCGGCTACGAAGAGAGCGGCAGCCAGCTCGTGTTCGTGACGGATAACACGCGGGGCGCCGAAAACAATCACTTCAAGGTGCCGACGAACGAGCACGTCAACTATCAGTTCATCCTCCCCGGCGCCAAAAAGCAGGCGCCGCCGCTGGCCGACGTGTACCGCAAGGCCGCGCTGAAGATCCCCGAGCTGCTGACCCAGCCGAAGAAGGGCGATGTCTCCTTCGGCCGCGCGGCCTTTGAGGCCTGGGCCGACCACCTGCTGGCCGAGGACTACGCGGGCAAAACCGACGAGCAAATCAACTCCTGGAAGGACCACTGTACCTACGTCTGCATCCTTTCGACGAATGCTTATGGTCCGAGCCTTTCTTTTCTGGACCGCGCCGCGAAGCTCTGTCCGGACCTGCCCTTCCTTGCCGATGTAAAAAATGAATACGTCGAGATCGGGGGGCTCGTCGGGGAGTTGGACGCCGCCGGCGGCAACTTCAATATCACCCCGGCGACGTTCCGCAGCAAGGAGGCCAAGCGGCCCATCGCCATGGTACTCCGCCGCATGGGCGCACACTGTGACCGGATCGTTGAGATTTACCGGGAGAACGGCTATAAGCTGGAACAGCAGGCGCGCGTTATCGTCGCTGATATTATTGATCATTGGGAGGAATAAAATCGAAATACCCGAATCGCGTCGATATCGTTCGCAGACAGCGTCACCAGCGTATGCTCCTGGTTCAACGGATCCATCGCCAGATAATCTTCCCCCTCTTTGCCGACGAGCAGAATCCAGTGGGCGATGGTCTCCGTCAGCATGATTTTGACGATGACCGGGCACTTCTCGGCAAGCTCAGCATCGATGATATCGCGACGAAGCGGCGCCACTCGCACCTCTACCTTGCCGTCCGTCAGCGCAGTCACGCCTGCCCAGACGACATAGCCGTTCGCGGTGAATCCGCCGTGCCGCTTCAGGCCGGCGCACGCCTGGGACGGGTCTATCGCGTAGCCGAGTGCGGTCAGTCCCATCGCCAGGCACGTCACCGTGCATCCTGCCGCCGCCATGCGCTCGCTGCTGCCGCCGATCGTCTCCTCACCCCATGCCGGGTCGTTTTGCAGGTAATACGGAATCTTGCCCAGCGGCGTCATCACTGTGGTGCTCCCACCCGCCGCGGGCAGTGCGTTTACCTCCTGGCGGCGGGCATGCCGCCACCCGGCAGCCAGGTGGGTAACCGCGATCAGCGAAACGAATGCGGAGATGATCAGTCGCTTCTTCATGTGTTCTCCACCAGCATAACAACCAGCGATGACATAGCTGTTAAATAGCTGTAAACAGAAGGTGAAGAAATGCTTGTTTTTATATAACCAGGAAGGAATTGGATTCTCCTTCACGAATAAATGCAAGGCGCGATGCGCCGCCTACCAACTATGAGACTCCTGACGCGTATTCGGCGGCGACCCAGTATCGATATAGACGAGACACGGCGGTCGTTGGCCTGGTTCAACGCCAACGCCGGGCTGCGCCTTTGGTACGACAACATCGCCGGGATTACCGGTTTTATCTTCGTCGGATACGCGCTGGCGCTGGGCGTGGACAAGGATAAAATCGGTTACCTGGCCTCTATCGCCAGCCTTGCCTGCTTCGTGCAGCTTGCCGGCCTGTTGGCAGCCAATTCCATCCGCGATAAAAAGCGGGTGGCTATCCTGGTAGGCTACCTGGAGCCGGCCATCTATATGGGCATGGTAGTGGCGGTTTATTTCGCGCCGCACGCGCTCAAGCTGCCGGTAATCGGACTGGGTATTTTACTTTCGGCAACCTTCCTTACCATCATCCCCTGCATCCTGGGCACGCGGATGTATCCGGGCAAGGGGCAGTCAAAGAGCGCGAACCAGGCGGCAGTCAAGGAAAACACTCAGTTTAATGAAAGATGAAATGACAGGGCGGAGGTAGTCTGATGTATTTTTCCGGTCCATTCAACCTGGAAGAAGCCACCGAGCGGGAATGGCTGCTGGCGAACGGCTTGGGCGGGTATGCTTCGTCAACGTTATGCGGCATGTCCACGCGGCGATATCACGGGTTGCTGGTAGCCGCGCTGCAGCCGCCGGGTGGGCGCACGCTGCTGGTGGCGAAGCTCGATGAAGTTATCGCCACCGGCGGCAAGGAGTATCCGCTTGCCACCAACCGATATCCCGGCCTGCATCACCCGGAAGGCTACCGCTGGCTGCGCTCTTTCGATCTGGAGCCGGATGCCGCCCGCATGATCTTCGCGGCCGGCGCGGCGGAACTGGAGAAGCGCATCACGGTGAAGCAGGGGGAAAATACCACCCATGTCCGTTACCGCAATTTTGGGCGCGAAGCCTTTACACTGACGCTGACGCCACTTGTCAACGCCCGCGACTTCCACGGCGAGACGCGTGAAGAGTTCAACATCGAAGTGAGTATCAGTCGCCGGCAGCGGGGTCCGGCGGTGCATCTCCGCCCGTGGTGGATGACGGAAGGTTACTGGATTTATGCCGACAACGGCGAATGGGCGGATGACCGATCTTGGTATTATAATTTTGTTTATCCCTGGGAAAGCCGCCGCGGCTTGCCCGATCTCGATAACCATTTCTCCCCAGGCCAGCTCGCCATGACACTGGCGCCGGGAGATAGTTGCACGGTTACGTTATCCACCGCGCCGCCGCTTATTGCTGAAAACGGGCCCGCGGCACCCATCGTTCGCCTGCCGGAAGAAGCGGCGCCGATCGACCCGCCGGAGATAGCGCAATTGCGGCTGACCGCGGACAGCTTCCTGGTGCAGCGGAAAACCGCGGGCCTTTCCGGACGGACAATCATTGCCGGCTACCACTGGTTCGGCGATTGGGGGCGGGACACCATGATCGCGCTGCCGGGATTATGCCTGCTGGCCGGCAAATTCGCGGAGGCCGTGGATATACTGCGTACTTTCGCCGCCGCGCGCCGGCGCGGCCTGCTGCCCAACCTGTTCCTGGAATCCGGCGAGGGAGAAGCATACAACACGGTTGACGCCTCGCTGTGGTTCATTCACGCGGTAGATCGTTATCACCGCGCCAGCGGCAATCGCGCGCTGATCGAGGAGATGCGTCCCGCGCTGGAGGAGATCGTCCATTATTACCGGACCGGCACGGATTTCGGCATCCACATGGCGGAGGACGGCCTGATCGAGGCGGGCGAGCCGGGATGGCAGCTCACCTGGATGGACGCCAAAGTCGGCGACTGGGTGGTGACGCCGCGCGCGGGCAAACCGGTGGAGATCAATGCCCTCTGGTATAACGGACTGCGGGTGATGGAGGAGTTCGGCTGGGAGGGAGATTATGGCGCGCTGGCGGAGCGCGTCCGCGCGAGCTTCCAGGCGTTCCGGTATGACGAGGGCGGTTACCTGTATGACGTGCTGGCTGAAACACCGGATACCCGGCTGCGGCCCAATCAGCTCTTCGCGGTAAGCCTGCCGCATTCACCCCTCGACCCGGCGCAAGCAAAAAGCGTGGTGGAGGTCGTCGAGCGCGAGCTGTTGACACCTTACGGCCTGCGCACGCTGGCGCCCTCCGATCTCGACTACCGCGGCTACTACGGCGGCAGCAACTGGGAACGCGATGGGGCGTATCACCAGGGCGCCGTCTGGGCATGGCTGATGGGACCCTACGTGGACGCCTACCTGCGCGTGCACGCAAACAGCGAAGAATCCAAAATGCACTGCCGTCAACTGCTGCAACCTCTGCTCGCTCACGTCCATGACGCCGGCGTCGGCTCCATCTCCGAGATATTCGACGGCGATCCCCCCCATGCGCCCAAAGGCGCCATCAGCCAGGCGTGGAGCGTGGCGGAGGTGCTGCGGGCGTGGGAGAGGATTAAGGCTGAGGGCTGAGGGCTGAAGGCTGAAGGCTGACGACTAAGGACTGAAGGCTGAAGGCTGAGGGATTGTTATTTGAAAGGAGTTTCACATACGTGACCATTCAAAGCTTCGAGCTTATGAACTGGCAGACCAACTGGTACTATTGGTGTATCAGGCGACACGAACCTTTCCAAAGGAGGAGATGTTTGGATTTACTTCTCAAATGCGGCGAAGCGCATTGTCAATTCCATGTAATATCGTAGAGGGATGCGCTCGATTTACACTGGCTGATTACCTCCACTTTCTCGATATAGCATACGGTTCAGCCAGAGAGCTCCAATACCAGGTGCATGTTGCTTCACGCTTGGGCTATATCAAGGAAGCCCAACCGTTGACTGGTTTGTGTGAAGAAACCACCAAATGCCTGAACTCGCTAATCAGGTCTTTGCGAAAGAAGTGAAAGGCTGAATCCGATACATCCTGGTTCCGATTTATCTACCCTTCAGCCTTCAGCCTTCAGCCTTCAGCCTTCAGCCCTTAGTCTTCATAGCCTGCAATAAAAACAATTTCCTGTTATCATTACGACAACATGCTCCGCCGCCTTCTCATTATCCTGGAAATGATTAAGTTCGAGCATACGCTCTTCGCGCTGCCGTTCGCGCTCATCGCGGCGCTGGCGGCGAAGGGGGGGATGCCGGAGTGGCGGCAACTGGGCTGGCTGCTGGCGGCGATGGTGGGGGCGCGCAGCAGCGCGATGACCTTCAACCGGATCGTGGATATCGAATACGACCGCCGCAACCCGCGCACGGCGGGACGGGCGCTGCCGGCGGGGGTGGTGACGGCGGCGCAGGCGTGGGTCTTCACGCTGGCCACCGCGGGGCTGCTGGTAGTGGCGGCGTGGCAACTCAATCCGCTGGCATTATGGCTGTCGCCGGTCGCGTTGGCGGTGGTGTGGGGGTATTCTTTCACCAAGCGGTTTACGCGGCTGTCGCATCTGGCGCTGGGGCTGGCGCTGGGCATCGCACCGTCGGCGGCGTGGATAGCGCTGACCGGCGAGCTGCCGCTGCCGCCGGTGGTGCTCACGCTGGCCGTGCTCTGCTGGACGGCTGGCTTCGACATCATCTATGCCTGCCAGGACGTGGAGTTCGACCGCCGGATCGGATTATATTCCATTCCCGCGAAGCTGGGCGTCGGCCCCGCGCTGCTCATCTCCGCGCTGCTGCACCTGCTCGCCTTTGCCGGCCTTGCTGTTTTCGGCGTACTGGCCGGGTTGAAATACGGCTACTTCGCCGCGCTGCTTCCCGTCGCCGCGCTGCTGATCTACCAGCACCTTATCGTGCGCCCGCATGACCTGAGCCGCGTAAACGCCGCCTTTTTCACCGCCAACGGCGCGATCAGCCTGCTGCTGCTGGTGGGGGCGTGCGTGGATGTGTTTTGGGGCAAGGGGGTCTGACGGGCAGACATGTCGGACATGTCCGACATGTCCTACCATCCGGACATATTTTGTCTTCTCCACTTTGGCAGTTTAGCGCGACTCATCCTATCATTAAGCCATGCCTGAACAACAAAAACAGGTCACCCTGGATGAAATAACGCGCGTCGCAGAATTGCTGGCGCGGGCATACCCGCATATCCGCCGGCAGAAAGCGGCGGAGGGTGTCTTTGCCGATTCGCCGCTGGAGAGCCTGGTGCGGGCGGTATTGAGCCAGAACACCACCGACGTGAACCGCGACCGCGCCTTCGCCTCGCTGCGGCGGCATTTCCCAACCTGGCGGCAGATGGCGGTAGCGCCGGTGGATGAAGTGGCAAAGGCCATTACCACCAACTTCAACAACACCAAGGCCAGGCACATTCAGGAGATACTGCACATTCTGCGCGGCGAATACGGCGATTATTCGCTGGATTTCCCGCGCGACTGGCCGACCGATCGAATAGTAAAATTTCTCACCGATCTCCCCGGCGTGGGTAGGAAAAGCGCCGCCATTGTCTCGCTGTTCGCACTCGGCAGGCCCGTCATTCCCGTCGATCGGCACGTGCTGCGCGTCGCCCGGCGGCTGGGCTGGCTGCCGGAGGATGTTATCGCGGACCGCGCGCACGACCTGCTGCAGCGGTTGATTCCGGAGGAGCTGATTCTGCCGCTGCACATGGGCATGTGGGCGCACGGGCACGCCACCTGCCGGCCCACGCCCCTCTGCGCGCAGTGCGCGATTTATCGATTCTGCCGCTACCCGGCGAAAACCGCGCCCGAGCCGGCGGTGGAGGAAGCCGTTGCGATAACCGCGGTCAAAGAGGCCGCTTGACGGGAGAGCGGTTGTTTCGTAAGATCAGCAAAGGTGATATGAATAATCCTTCCATAGAGGAAATGCTGGCGGATGCGCGCGAAGTCTACGGCGTGTTCGGCAAAGCAAAGCGCGCCTTGGGAATCGTCGATCGCGCGCTGCTGCTGAACCCGCGCAACATCGAGGCGCTGAATTTGAAGGCAGCGGTGCTTTATGAGCTCGACAGGGACGAGGAGTCGGCGGCGTATCACCTGCGGGCGCTGGAGTTGGAGCCGTGCTCGGTAGAGGCGCTGCACGGGCTGGCGGCCATAGCCAACGATCACGTGGATTACGCGGGAGCGCTGGAGTGGGCCGACCGCGGCATCGACTGCATCCCGCTCGATCCCGGCAGCGAATTCAATGAAAATGAAGACTACCGGCAGCGCCTGATCGCCGAGCTGCTCAGCGAAAAAGCCTTCACCCTCTGGTATACCGGTCGCCGTGATGAGGCGAAAAAGCTGCTCACGGAAAAGGGGCCTGCCCAATGCCCGCTGGAGACGGGAACCTTCGAGGATCAGCTCGACTGGCTGGAGCGGCACCCGGACAGGCCGGATGAATGAGCTGGACGGGGGATACTTATGAGTACCGCATCGAGGTTAATAGGAGATTTAAGGGGTCTGTCTCCTGTTCTCGGAGGGAGTATTCGCTCTATTAATAATCGGGTATAATACTGACCGTGCAGCCTCGTCTTGCGACAAACTGGATGGTACTGGCGCTTCTGCCTTACCTGTGCTTGACTCTAGTTGGAACATTCCTGCACCAGCATGGGCGGTTTTGCACGTGTACACAAAGCGGAGCGCCTTTCACCCTTTCCGCTTCCAGCGGATCCAACCCTGTCGTTTTTGCCGCTGCCGAACGGTCTTGCTCTGTTTGCCAGTGGAACGTCATAGCTGCTGCCTGTGCGCCGCGGATTTTACCATCACAGCCGGTGTTGTTGCCGGCAATCAGCTCTCCCTGCCTTAACACCGTCCTTCACCCGGCGGAACTCCGCGCCACCGTCGCTCCGCGCGCGCCGCCATCTTTCCTCGGCTGACTCACGTCATCGTCTCCATTCGCGGGATTGTGCGCGCTTCATCATTCACCGGTTATTTCCGGGCATTTTGCAGTTCCAGGTGATGTCCGGCATCAATGAGAGGCGCACTTACCGCGACCCGTGAATCATCGGAGGTTATTTATGCCGATCATTGAGTGCCATGCGGTGGAAAAACATTTTCAGCCGGTCGATCGACAGCACGGCCATTGCCGGTGGCGAATGGATGAAATATCGATTTCCCCGGGTGAGCGAATTATTGTCACCGGTCCGAGTGGTTGCGGAAAAACCACTCTCCTCAATCTACTGGCAGGTTTACTGCGGCCCGACGCCGGAACAATTACAGTCAACGGAGTTCGGGTAGATACACTTAGCACGCCGCAAGCCGATATCTTTCGAGGTCAGCACCTCGGATTGATCTTTCAATCGTTTCAACTGATCGCATCGCTCACCGTCTTCGAAAACATCCTGCTGGGAGCGCGTTATGGGCGAAAATGGGATCGCCATGAAGGGCGAGACCGCGCTGAACAATTATTGAAAAAGGTTGGGCTGAACGAAAGAAAAGACCATCGGCCTGCTCGACTCTCCATTGGCGAGCAGCAGCGCGTCGCCATCGCGAGGGCGCTTATCAACGAGCCCCCGCTTCTGCTGGCCGACGAGCCGACGGCCAGCTTGGATCGGGCCAACACGGAGCGCGTGCTCGACCTTCTCTTCGCCCTGTGCGCCGAACACAACTCCACCCTGGTCACCGTGAGTCACGATCAGCAGATGGCGTCGCGGTTCGACCGGATTGTCGATCTGTCGGCATGCATGCAACGCGATGCCGGGGAGGTGGCGCATGTCTGAGTGGTCATTAGCGTTGAATTATCTGGCAACACGCCGCGTGGTGACGGTGATCACCATCCTTTCCGTCGCGCTGGGGTTGGGCCTGGCGACGGTGGTGCTCATCCTGTCGCGCTCGACCCGAGAGACGCTTCAGCAGGAGACGGCATACTGGGATGTCATCGTCGGCGCCAAAGGCAGCGGGCTGCAACTGGTGTTGAACGGCCTTTACTACCTGGATGCGCCGGTCGGCAACATCGACGAGCACATCTGGGAGCACTTAAAAAAGCATCCTTCCGTCGAATCCATCGTGCCGGTCACCATGGGCGACAATTACTTCGGCGTGCCGATTGTCGGTACCACGCATGACTTCTTCGCGGGCCGGTCCGCGCGCAACGGCCGCGATTTACTTGCCGGCGGCCGGTATTTCACTCGACCGATGGAAGCATTGATTGGGACCGACGTGGCGCGAAATCAGCACCTGGCCTTGGGCGGCAAAATCGTGGGCAGCCACGGTTGGGGCGATTCCGGCGGAGACACGCACGCCGAACAGCCCTACACCGTGGTCGGCATCCTGGCGCCGACGGGCAGCAGCCTGGACCGCGCCATTTACACCGATTACAGCAGCGTATGGGAGATTCACCAGCATCACCATGACGAGGACGAGCATGCGGCGGCCGGGCATCACGACGACGAACCGGAAGGGATAGATGCTCACCCGGGAGACGAGCACGGCCATGGGCAGGAAATCACCTCCCTGCTGGTGCGGTTGTCAAAACCCGGACGGCGTTACCAGTTCGTGGAGGAGGTGAACGCCGAGCTGCCGGCCATGGCGGCGGTGCCGGTCGATGAAATAAACAAAGTGACGGTCACCTTTCTTAACCCACTGCGGAATATCATGCTGACCGTCGCCTACCTGGTGGCTATTGTTTCCGCGCTGGGCATCCTGGCCACGCTGTACCTGACGATCCACCAGCGCCGCCGGGACATCGCCATCCTGCGCTCGCTGGGCGCTACCCGGGGCGATATCTTCCGCCTGATTACTATTGAAGCTGCGCTGCTCGCGGGGGCCGGCGTATTGCTGGGGAGTCTGCTGGGGCACGGCGCGCTGGCGGCCTGCGCAACCTACTGCCTGCGCGAATTCGGGGTCGCCCCGGCAGCCTGGCATTTCACTCCCCTGGAAGGCGTCATCGCCGCGAGCATCTGGTGCCTGGGCATTCTGGCTGGATTGCTGCCGGCAGTGCTCGCTTATCGCGTGCCGGTCGTCGAGTTGGAAGTTTTGGAGGCATGACAATGGCAAAATACCGGCAAAAACGCCGGCGCTGGACATTATTTCTCATTCTGGCGATTTTCTTCGGCGGGCTCGCTTTTGCCGTAACCCCCATCATTATCCAGGCTTATTCCGTGCCCCATATGCGGGGATACGCCAGTGAAGCGCCAGGCGGGCAGTTCGCTTCGCTGGATTGGGATCTACTGGTGAAGGGAGAGTGGCCGCGGGACGGCAAGCCGGCCATGCCGGAGCCTGTCCGCTCGCTCGACGGCAAACCGGTAACCATCAAAGGTTTTGCCCTGCCGCTGCATGAAGCGGGCGAGGCTGAGACGCTGTTTCTCGCTAAATATCCGCGCGGATGCTACTTCTGCAATCCGCCCGGCATGGCGGATGTAGTCGTGGTAAAAGTTGCCGGCGGGCGGAAAGTGCCGTTGCTGAACCGTCCAATCTGTGCTTACGGCACATTTCACGCGGCAACGGGAAGTGAAGACGACGAGGGTCTTTACGTCGTTACCGACGCCACGCTCCTTATCAAGCGCGGATTCTAACCCGGATTATTCATGAAGCGCTCGCGCACCCGTAAAGGGATACGGCTACAAGCGCTTCATCAATAATCCGGATACTTGACAAATTGCCGCGGTTAGCGGAAACTAATTAAGATGTAATTTACATCTATATGCATTTAGCATTTTAGTGGAGGTGGAAAGATGAAGATTGCCATTCCCGCGGTTGACCGGCAGCCGGCGGCAGCCATCGATACCCGTTTCGGTCGCTCGCCCTGGTTCCTGGTGTATGATACCGACACACAGACATGGGATGCCCTCCAAAACGCTCCGAATCTGCAGGCGGCGCAAGGCGCCGGCATCCAGTCGTCGGAAACGCTGGTTCAACATGGCATCAGAGTTCTGCTGGCGCCTCATTGCGGCCCGAAGGCCTTCCGCGTGCTGCAGGCAGCCGGCGTGATCGTCTGCCTGGGGGCGAACGGTACCGCGGCAGATGCATTGACCGCGTATCAGGAGGGGAAGCTGCAACCGGCGGCATCCGCGGATGTTGAGGGGCACTGGTAGTCAGGGGGCATCTCTAGCCTGGATTATTCATGAAGCGCTTGTAGCCGCATCCCTTTATAGGTGCGCGAGCGCTTCATGAATAATCCGGGCTAGACTTCATGGGATATGCTGTCAGTGCGCCGACCTTTTTGACTGAGACATCCGCGTGCACATATGTTATAATCTAGCAGTATTTCGCATCTAGGGAGGAAATTTATATGCCACGAGGCCACTGTCATCGTCACGGAGCTGACCGTCCCTGCACCTGCGCCATGGGGAATCTCTATCGATTTGTCGAACCGGTGGTGCTTCTGCTGCTGAAGAAACACGGTCCGTCGTACGGCTACGAGTTGGCGACGGCATTGAACGAACACGCGCTCACGGACGCCGAAATCGAACGGGCGGCGCTGTATCGCACGCTGAAGCAACTGGAGCTGAACGGCAACGTCGTGTCGGATTGGGATGTCAGCGGCAGCGGCCCCGCCCGCCATGTCTATCGCCTGACCGATAGCGGCGAGGAGCATCTGCGGGAGTGGAGCGTGGTGCTGGACAAGCTGTCGCGGGCGATGGCGTCCTTTACCGAGGAAGTCAGCCATGTGCAATGATGCGCCGGTGATCTACCAGCCGATCGGCCGGCTGCACACGCCCTTCACGGACGTCACCGACATGCCGATTCAGCCGGCGGGCGCGCGAGGGGTTCGCGGCACACTACGGATGAAATTAGAATTCGTGTCCGGTCTGCGCGACCTGGACGGTTTCTCCCATGTCATATGCCTGTATCACCTGCACCGCTGCGCCGGATACGCGCTGGAAGTGACGCCGTTCCTCGATCGGGAAACGCACGGCATCTTCGCCACCCGCTCGCCGAAGCGGCCCAACCCCATCGGGCTCTCGGTGCTGCGCCTGGTGGAGATCGACGGCGATACCCTCCACCTCGAAGACGTTGACATGCTGGACGGCACGCCGGTGCTGGATCTAAAACCATACGTGCCCGCCTTCGACGCCCCCGCCGCCGATCGCTTCGGCTGGCTGACCGGAGCAGAGGAGCGCGTGACCGTGACCCGGTCGGATGATCGATTTCGATAACCCTCGCGCACCCGTAAAGGGATGCGGCTACAAGCGGTTCCAGCCCTTGTCCGAAGACCAATGTGGGTGTAAGATACATCTACGTGTAGCGATATACAACCTGCGAGAAAGGGGACACTGGTATGCCCAACCGGATCGTCGTCATCGGCGGAGTCGCCTGCGGGCCGAAGGCCGCCGCCCGCGCGCGGCGGGTAGACCCGGCCGCCGATATCACGCTCATCGAGCGCGGTGAGCTGCTCTCGTATGCCGGGTGCGGCATGCCGTATTATATCGAGGGTAACATCACCAGCGTGGATGAACTGATGAGCACACCTGCCGGCGCTGTGCGCGACGCCGCCTTCTTCAAGAACGTCAAGGCGATCCGCTGCCTGGGCCGGACACTGGCCGAGCGCATCGACCGCGAGCGTAAGCTGGTGCACGTCGTTTCGTTGGAAAGCGGCGAGCAGTCGGCCATTCCTTACGACAGGCTGGTGCTGGCGACCGGCGCGGAAGCGGTGCTGCCGCCCATCTCCGGCGCCGACCTGAAGAACGTCTTTCGCCTGAACCATCCCTATGACGCCGACAGCATCCGCGCGGCAGTCGCCGAAGGATGCCGGCACGCGGTCATCGTGGGCGCCGGGTTGATCGGCATGGAGGTATCCGAAGCGC
>Ga0172369_10004825_pt1 | contig 16894 bp, 14 predicted proteins | sample LakKiv25m_FD_114539 | JGI IMG/M metagenome (GOLD analysis project Ga0172369, IMG submission 114539) | Freshwater microbial communities from Kabuno Bay, South-Kivu, Congo - kab_022012_11.25m | ecosystem: Environmental > Aquatic > Freshwater > Lake | place: Democratic Republic of the Congo...
CAACTCCACCTACGCGATGACCACCGCGCAGATCGAAAACCTGTTCACGATCGGGTATGAGAAAGACACGGTGCAGGTCTATCACATGTCCGATGCCTACAGCAGCACCAACCGCTTCATCCATAAGGTCATCGGCAACACCAACTGGGGCACCGATTCCGTCGAAGTGGCGAATGATGCTGAAATGGTTGAGAAGATCGCCAACGACCCGTGGGGTATCGGCTACTGCTCGACCGCGTTTGCGGATCCGGATCGCGTCACTATCCTCGCCCCGATCCTCGGCGGCAAGACCTACGTGTGGCCGCGCTCCAGCACCAAGTTCCGCTGGGTGATGCCGAGTTTCAGCGAAGCCAAGAACGGCGGCTGGCCGTGGCTCCGCAGCATCGACGTCACGACGGATGGCACCACGCTGTCCAGCGGCATTGCTGCCGCGCTGCACACCGGCGCCTTCAAGACCACCGGTCTGAATGCCGGACCGCTGTTCACCTGGGGTTACTGGATTGCCCAGTATTAATGCCTGACCGGTTCGCCTGAGAACCCCGGAACCCGGCACAATGTGCCGGGTTCCGGTTTTTGGTCGATCGATTCAAAACGCAGTACTACTGCATCAGCGGCACCTGATGACCGGGGAAAAGATGCTTGCCGCGCTCCCACAACTCGCGGGCGATCTGCATTCCGGTGTCCTCTGGTGATGCCCCTTCCCCCTCGGCGCGGATCAAGGTGGCGCCGTCCAGGCTGCTCAACATGGCGCGGATGGCGATGCGGCCGTCGCTGACGGTCGCGAACACGCCCAGCGGGAGCTGGCAGCCGCCGCCAAGGGCGGCCAGCACCGCGCGCTCAGCGCGCACCGCCAGGCCGGTGGCGTCATCATGCAGCGGAGCCACCGCCACGCGCGTTGCAGCATCTTCCTCCCGCGTCTGCAGCGCTAGTGAGCCCTGCCCGGCCGCCGGCAGTACATCCTTGATGTCGAAATACTGGGTGATCCGCTCCGCCAGCCCCAGCCGCCGCAAACCGGCCGCCGCCAGGCAGATGGCATCATACTGCCCCTCATCCAGCTTGCGCAGGCGGGTATCCACGTTGCCGCGCATCTCCAGCATCTCCAGATCCGCGCGAAGGGCAAGAATCTGCGCGCGCCGGCGCAGGCTGGAGGTGCCCACCCGCGCCCCGGACGGCAGCGCCGCCAGCGTGGGCGCCGTGCGACCGATCAGCGCATCGCGCGGGTCCTCGCGCACCGGCGTCGCCGCCAGTACCAACCCGGGCGTCATCTCGCCGGGTAGGTCCTTCAGGCTGTGCACCGCCAGGTCGATGTCATGACGCAGCAGCGCCTGCTCGATCTCCGCCACGAACACGCCCTTGCCGCTGAACTGATCTACCGGCCGTTCCGGAAAACGGTCGCCGGTGGTTTTGATGATCACCATCTCCACGCGGCAGCCCAGCGCCCGTAACTGCTCCGCAATCCCGCCGGACTGCGTGGTCGCCAGCTTGCTGCCGCGGGTCCCCAGACGCATATTACAATCAGACATATAACCTCCACGCCTTGCATCATCTGCTGGCGGTGGAAGGGCGATTCTCAGTCTGGAAGGGTGCGAGAGCCCCGCCGACGATAGGAGAGCTTACCTGAATTCGAGCGGGGCTCTCGCTCCCTTCCAGACTGAGAATCTCACTTCCACCGCTTAGCTGTCATCTATCTCGCCACTTCTTTGAACGCGCCGCGCGCCCGCTCGATCGTCTCGGCAATGTCCGCTTCCGTATGCGCGGCGGAGACGAAGGCCGCCTCGAACTGGCTGGGCGCCAGCATCACGCCGTTGCGCAGGCAGGCGCGGAAATACGCGGCATACCGCTTGGTGTCGGCCTTCGCCGCCGACTCCCAACTCGTGACCGGCTCATCGGTGAAGAAGACGGTGAGCATTGAGCCCGACTGGTTCACCGTCACCGGCACGTCCGCATCGCGCGCAGCCTCGCGCAAACCGTCCGCCAGCATCGCGCCCAGGCGGTCGATCTGCGGGTACGGGTTCTGTTCTTTCAAAATATTCAAGGTCGCCTGCCCGGCGGCCACCGCCAGCGGGTTGCCGGACAGCGTCCCCGCCTGATACACCGGCCCTTCCGGCGCCATCAATTGCATCAAATCCTTCCGCCCGCCGTACGCGCCCACCGGCAACCCGCCGCCGATGATCTTGCCCAGCGTGCAAAGGTCAGGCGTCACCCCCAGTAAACCCTGCGCCCCGTGCCACCCCAGCCGGAACCCGGTGATGACTTCGTCGAAGATGAGCAGCGCGCCGGCGTCCGTGAGCAACTGTCGCACTTCCGCCCAGTACCCCGGCCGCGGTGGCACCACACCCATGTTGGCCGGCACGGGCTCGCCAATCAGGCACGCCACGTTACTCCCCCGCGAATCCAACACCTGCCGCAACGCTTCTAGGTCGTTAAATGGAATGGTGAGGGTCAGCGCGGCAAATTCCTCAGGCACGCCCGGGCTGCCGGGGATGCCCTGGGTGGCCACGCCGGAGCCGGCCTTCGCCAGCAGGCCGTCGCTGTGCCCGTGGTAGCCGCCCTCGAACTTGATCACCAGACTGCGCTGCGTCGCCCCGCGCGTCAGCCGGATCGCGCTCATCACCGCCTCGGTGCCGGAGCTTACCAGCCGCACCATCTCCAGCGCCGGCAGCGCCTCGCACAGCGTCCGCGCAAAATCCACTTCTCGCTCAGTGAGCGCGCCGAAGCTGGTGCCCAGCGCCGCGGTTTCGCAGATGGTGTCGATCACCGGTTGCGGCGCGTGGCCCAGGATCAGCGGCCCCCACGAGCCGATGTAGTCGATATACTCATTCCCGTCCGCGTCCCAGAGGCGGCTGCCTTTCCCGCGCGCGATGGCCACCGGCGTGCCGCCCACTGACTTGAACGCGCGCACCGGACTGTTCACCCCGCCGGGGATAAGCTCCACTGCCCGCTCGAAGATCTCCTGCGATCGAGAAAAGTTCGAATATGGTCGTGCTGGGGCCATGATGTCTCCTCACTGGAACTGGACGCGGGCCCAGTTCCTCTTACATTAAAAGATACCCGTTTCCGCCCGGGCATCAAAACATTAATTACTTATCTTCCGGGTAAGATATTTATCACCTGCTTCCGGAAAAACTCTGGACAGCAGAGTAAGCCTGTCATACACTATACCGGTCAAAGTGCTGGCATAATACACAGTATCGCACAATGCGGTTGGCGGGTATCGGAGCGAGCGCTCAATTTACATTTTTGCTCCTATGGGAAGATTATCGCATGAATCAAAGTGATGGTACAACGTCGAAACCTGGCCTCGTGTACCTGGTCGGCGCCGGTCCCGGCGACCCCGGGCTCATCACGCGCGCCGGGGCCGATGCGCTTGCCTGCGCCGAGGTGGTCGTCTACGACCGCCTCGCCAGCGACGCGCTGCTCTCGCTCGCGCGGTCCGATGCCGAGCGGGTGTATGTGGGGAAGGCCTCCTCGCAGCACACGAAGACGCAGGACGAGATCAACGAGATCCTCGCCCATTACGGCGCCGCGGGCAAAGTGGTCTGCCGGCTGAAAGGCGGCGATCCCTTCGTTTTCGGTCGCGGCGGCGAAGAGGCGGCGTACCTGCGCGAGCGGGGCATCCCCTTCGTCATCGTGCCGGGCGTCACCTCGTCCATCGCCGTGCCGGCCTACGCGGGCATCCCGGTCACCGACCGCCGTTGCGCCTCCTCCTTCGCGGTCATTACCGGTCATGAAGACGCCGACAAGACGGAGTCCACCATGGACTGGCGCGGCATCGCCAACGGCGCGGATACGCTGGTCTTCCTGATGGGCCTGTCCAACCTGCCCACCATCACCGCGCGATTGATCGAACATGGCCGCCGCCCGAATCTGCCCGCCGCCTGCATCCAGCAAGGCACCACACTGCGGCAGCGCACGGTGGTCGGCACGCTGACCGACATCGCCGACCGTGCCAGGGAGGCGGGCATCAAGTCGCCGGCCATCACCGTGGTCGGCGAGGTGGTAGGGTTGCGCGAGAATCTCAACTGGTTCGAAACGCGGCCGCTCTTTGGCAAGCGTATCCTTGTCACCCGCTCGCGCGAGCAGGCCAGCGAGCTGGCGAGCCGGCTGGCGGCGCAAGGCGCGCAGCCGGTGGAGTACCCGGTCATCCGCATCGAGCCGCTGCCGCCCGCGGCGGGCCTGCTTGAACAACTGGCGCGCGCGGACTGGCTGGTGTTCACCTCCGCCAACGGGTTGCCCAGCCTGCTCGGTCAGCTCGAGGCACAAGGGAAAGATATCCGCGCCCTCGGCACGGCGAAGATCGCCGCCATCGGCTCCGCCACCGCGGAGGGCCTGCGCGAGCACGGCCTGCGCGTCGATTTCACCCCCAGCCGCTTCGTGGCGGAAACGATGGCCGCGGAGTTCCCCGACCCGCAAGGCAAGCGTATCGTCATCGCCCGCGCGGAAGAGGCGCGCGACGTGCTGCCGGAAACGCTGACCGCTCACGGTGCTGAAGTAGAAATCATCCCCGTCTACCGCACGCTGGCGGAGGAGGGCGAGCCGGTCGACCTTGCGCAGATCGACGCCATCACCTTCACCAGTTCGTCCACGGTCAAGTATTTCCGCCAACGCTTCCCCGGCGAAGTCTCCGGCCCGGTGATCGCCTGCATCGGCCCCGTCACCGCGCAGACCGCCCGCGAGGAGGGGTTGTCGGTGGACATCGAGGCGAAGGTCTTCAACATCCCGGCGCTGGTGGACGCGCTGGTGGAGTATTTTACGTCAAAATAATGGGAGGGCGAGCGTCCCCGCGAGCCACGCGCGAGGAATCCGTGAGCGGCCTGGAACCCGTTATTTACGTATGCACGATAACCTTACCTATGGGCTCGCGGGGACGCTCGCCCTCCCATAGATACGAAATAAAGAGGTAGCTCTATGAACACCTTCTTCCGCGGCCGCCGCCTGCGCCGCACGGAGGCCATCCGCCGGCTGGTGCGCGAAACCCGCGTCAGTGTCGATCACCTGGTCTACCCGCTCTTCGTGGAGCCGGGCACGGGCGTGAAGGCGCCCATCGGCGCCATGCCCGGGCAGTTCCGCTGGTCGGTGGATCTGCTGGTGGAGGAATGCCGCCGCGCCGTCGATCTCGGCATCCCCGCGGTGCTGCTCTTCGGCATCCCGGAGGAGAAGGACGCGGCCGGCACGGAAGCCTCCGCCGCCCACGGCGCCGTGCAGCGTGCCTGCGAGGCGCTGAAGCGCGCGCTGCCCGATCTCTGCCTCATCACCGACGTCTGCCTGTGCGAATACACCAGCCACGGCCATTGTGGCATATTGACGCCCGCCGGCGAGGTGCACAACGACCTGACGCTGCTGCGCCTGCAGGAAGTGGCCCTCTCCCACGCGCGGGCGGGCGCGGATATCATCGCGCCGTCCGACATGATGGACGGCCGCATCGCCGCCATCCGCCAGGCGCTGGATGAGGCAGATTTCTGCGATACCCCCATCATGAGCTACGCGGCAAAATACGCCTCCGGTTTTTACGGCCCGTTCCGCGAAGCCGCCGGCTCCACGCCGCAGTTCGGCGACCGGCGCGGCTACCAGATGGACCCGCCCAACCGCCGCGAAGCGCTGCGCGAAGTGGCCGCCGATCTCGATGAAGGCGCGGACATGGTGATGGTCAAGCCCGCCCTCGCCTACCTGGACATCATCAGCGCCGTCCGCGAGATCGCCGACGTGCCCCTCGCGGCCTACAACGTCAGCGGCGAATACAGCATGGTGAAGGCGGCCGCCGCCAACGGCTGGATCGACGAGCGCCGCGTGACGATGGAGACCCTCACCGGCATCAAGCGCGCCGGCGCCGACATCCTCATCACCTACCACGCCCCGGACGTGGCGGCCTGGCTGCGATGAATCGGCCTTCTTGCTCTTGCTCTAATCTCTTGCTCTTGCTCTGAAAGCCTCACGGAACTCAAATCCGTGAGGCTTTCAGAGCAAGAGATTCGAGCAAGAGGCCATTCTCTCACAACCATTCGCATCTCTGCCGGGGACGGGCCACCGAAAACGAAAACACGCAGGCACCCGACGCTCCGCCGGGTGCCTGCGCTTTTGGTCTATGTTAAGCTCAATCGCTTACTGGGACAACAGTTCCTTGGCATCCGCCAGCAGCTTTTGGGCAAACCCGGGGTTATGCACGCCCCAGCTGCCTTCGCTGCGGACATACGCGTAGTTATTCCGCGCGCCCTTGTAGGCCTTCAATAACGGATCATCCTGATTGGTGTTTGAGGAGATATCCAGCTCATGCCGTGTGACGAAGTCGCCGAACAGGCCGCCGGTCGGGCTTGAGTTGGGCTCGCCGGTGGCGTCCGCGCCGCCGAGCTCAACCATCAGCGCTTTAATGCCATCCTGCAGTGGGTGATCCTCGGCGCGACCGCCGTGGCACGAAGCACAGTTCGGGTTGCTGAAGTCGATGACCGGCTTCTCCATGTCCGCTCCGTGGTCGACCTTGCCCGTCGCCGGGTTGATGGTCTTCTGATGGCAATTCATGCAGGTGTTCGGCAGTGTGCTGTGCGGGCTGGCCATCGGCGACATGATGTTGTAGCCGCCGCGGCCATACAGGAATGCCGCCGCGCAATGATGCGGGCCGCGGATGCCGTTCGCCTTAGAGTTGCGCAGCGTGTCATCGGTGACCGGGGTGAACGGCTGATTCAGGGCGCCGGGCCGGTTGCCATTCAAACGGTCGCCGTGGCAATCCGTGCAGGTCTTGTCCGGCGGCACGCGGGTGATGGTCGCGTCGCGCTCGGCCACGGAGCCGGCGGTCAGGTGCTTGCTGCCGGGGCCATGGCAGCTCTCGCAGCCGATGCCGTCCAATAGCGGCGTGGAGCCGTCGAGCTGACCGCCGGTGGGCTGGCCGAAGCCGGTGGTGTGGCAAGCGCCGCAATCGCCCACGTGCACCGCGTCGGCATGCACATTGACCGGATCGTTGACGCCCATCGGCTCTTCATTCACGTACTGATCGTAAATGTTGGCATGGCAATCGCGACAGGCGACCTTCCCCACATAGGTGGCATCCGTCTGTTTGAAGCCCGTGGATGGGATGGCCACGGTGCTGTTGCTGCCGCCGCCGCCGCAACCGATCACCACCAGACTGATGACGAATGCCGCCATGGCGAGGAGCAGCGCGTGCCGCCGTAGGAACGGCACGACCGGAACAGTTTTGAGTCGAGTCATTGAGACCTCCGTTAGGTTGTGATGATCGCTGCTGATGCGGGTGAGGGGGAGCATCCTCGTTGGTAGTCGACTCGGCTCCCCAATGCAGGATGATGCGCCATCACCCGCGGATCAGCGTGTTCGTATTCGATTATGGGGGGTGGACGTTCCACCGTCCCGATTATTTCGCCGGCTTGGTGAAGGTGTGCGCGCCGTCGGGCATGTGGCAGGTCGCGCAGGTGTCCCCGTCCTTCGCGGTCGGGGCGTGCGCCGCCATCGTCTTCTCTTTGTGACAGCTGGTGCACAGCTCGATCACCGGCGCCTTCAACTGGTGCGCGGTGGCCTTCTCCGGATGCGCCGTGTGGCAGCTGCTGCAGACGACGCCGTTCGCGAAGTGCTTACTCGTCACCAGTTCGTTGAGCTCCGCCATCTTGGCGCCGGGCTTCACGTCATCCATTTTGAAGCCGTCCATCGCCAGCAGGTCCATGCCCGGCTTGAAGCCCGCGGCATAACGCTTGTCGCCGATCGCATACTGTCCATGGCATTGGCCGCAGACCGACACCTGCTGGGCGGGGGTCGCCAGGCTGGTCGGCACGATGATCGTTGACTTGCGGGCATCCGCGCCGGCCTTCATGTGCGCGCTGCCCGGACCATGGCAGGCTTCGCAACCCGTGCCCTTTTCCGCCCAGGTTTTGGCCGCCGGGTCATAACCGGTGGTGTATCGCGCGGCGACTTCCGGGGCCGGCGTCTCCGGCTTGTCCTTGTTCGCTTCCCACGGCACCGCGGTGGCGGTGGTCGCGTGCTTGGTCGTCGACCAGAACGTCCAGACGGTCTCCTTGGTGGCCATGGTCTTGTTGTTGTGGCACATCTTGCACTTGGCCGACGTGAGATACGTGGCGGTCTTCAGGTAATCCGGAAGCGCGGGGGCTTCCGCCAGCGCCGCCGTGATCACCGCAATGATCAGCAGCCCGGCCATTCCCACGATCGGCAGCAATCTCATACCATTCTTCATCGAGACAACCCCCCTCAAGTCAAACTTGAAACTAACCATTACTTATAAATACGGTCCGTTAAACGGATCAGTTGCATAACACAGCGGTGTTAACCGAAACTCCATCTGGGAAAGGATCAGAACACGATCCCCGACACCCCCAGCTCGAACCGCCGGGCGTCGTAATTCAGCAGCGGCGCTTCGTCGGAGGTCTCGAAGTCGCCAAAGGAGGTCCGCAGGCCCAGCTTCGCACCGTTCTTCAGCGTGTAGCCGACGCCCAGCCACAGGTTGCGCAGGTCCACCGCGGTGGCGCCGCGCGCGCGGGTGTTGGTGAGCGCCACGTCCAGCAGCAGTCGCGGCGACGCCTGCATGCTGGCGCCTACCACATACGTCTCGTCGCCGGTGGTATACCGCCCGGCATCCAGGGTGATGCCGTGCAGATCGAAATCCTGGTTCAGGTAGGTCGCGTAGAATGTGACGTAATCGTACGGCAGCCACCAGCCGGTCAGGCTTTTTGCGGTCAGGCCGTTATCTGTCGAGAAGTCGTCATTCTTCCAATGCAGCATGCGGTACCGCCCGGTGAGCCCGGTGCGAGAGTTAGGCGCGTAGGTCACTTCCGCCTGCGTGTCATTCTTCGACGCCCACACCAGCGAGCCGATGGGCGCGCCGGACAGGTCGAGGGCGAGCGGCTGATTGTTCGTCACCAGCCGTTGGTGCTGCAGGCGGAGTTTGAGCTGCCGGTTCAACCGCGTGGTGCCGCGAAGGAAGTATCCTTCCTGATCGGCGGGTTGGGTGGCCGTCTGCGTCTGCACCACGTAGTCCACGCGGCGCCGGGTGCCGCCAACCTCCAGCGTGGTGTTGGGCAATCCCTGGTAGACCGCGCGCAACTCGCCGCCCAGGTTCCGTTTCGCGTAGCCGTTCTGAATGATGGTGTCGGTGATCTCGTCGCGGGTCAAGCTGCCGATCAGCGACAGGTTCGGGGTCAGCAGATGTACCGCGCGCAGGTCGAAAGTATTGGCCCGCTGCGCGTTAAACAATTCGTCGAAAGAGGTTTGCAACAGCGCGCCGCTGGCCTCTACCGAAGTGCGGCCGGTGTTCGGCGGGCTGAAAGAGAAGCGCAGGGCTTCCGTGTCGCCGCTGAACTGCGTGCCGGAGAAGAAGGTAAACGATTCACGGTCGAAGCCCGTCCCCGCTTGCCAGCCGCCCAGGTCCGCAATGTAACCAATCCCACGGGTCTGGCGATTCCAGTCTTCCTCCGGCGTGGCGCCTTGCTGCGCCAGCGACACCGTGTCATAGGAGAAGCGCAACTCACCGGGCCCGGCGTTCAGCGCCAGTTGATAATTCGCATCCTTCCGCTTGAACGGATCGTCGGTCGCCGACCAATCGCGGAAGAAGCGCGAGTTGCGATCCCGCCCCGTCAGCACCGCGGTATTGCCCCCGGCCGCCAGCCAGGCGCTGTCGCTCGCCGACGCTTCGCCGATGTTGCGTCCGGAGGCGTCGATCAACAGCCGTCCGGTGGGCGCCAGGTACTGCAGGCCCAGCAGCTTCAGGTACAGGCCCTCGGGCGGGGTGACGTATTGCTGGTAGCGCTTCGCGTTGCCGTCGACCTGCCACTCGGAGGAGGCGGGGGCCACCATGATCTGCAGCGGCAGGTTGGTGGCGGTGGCGGCCGCGTTCTCCGGCATCGGCAGCGCGTAGGCCAGCGCGGATGTGCCCGCGATGAGGATGAGGGTGACCCAGTGCTGTAATCGATTGTGCATGAAAGACTCCGTTACTCCCGGAACAACAGGGTGCTGGTATTCGAGCCGTGCACCGCCTGATGGCAGTCGGCGCAGTTGCGCCCCGGGAAGTGGGTCGCCCGGTCGGCATGGCACTGCAGGCACAGCCCGCGGTTCGTCAGTTTCAACATGCGCTGGTTCGGCGAGCCGTGCGGCACGTGGCAGCTCAGGCAGGCGTCGGTCAGCCCGTTGCCGGAGATGGCCCCATGCTCGTAGATGTGCGGTCCGCGCTGCCCGAGGTGGCACTTGGTGCACGTCTCCAGCTTGATCTTCTCGGTCACCGGGCGGTGCGGATCGTGGCAATCGGCGCATTCGATGCGGCCTTCCTTCACCGGGTGATGCGAGGGCAGCGAGAATTCGGCGCGCTGCTCGTTATGGCAGGACAGGCAGGCCTGGGAAGACGGCACGCGGGTGAAGGCGGCATGATCGAACGGCTCCGGCTCGGTGCTCTTCTTCGGCTGCTTGGCCTCGCTCGCGTCTTTCGGCGCTTCGGCGACGCGGTCCTTGACCGGGGCTTCCGGCGGGGTGGCGGCGTCGCGCGCACGGCCGTGGCACGCCATGCAGGAGCCTTCCATCTTCGCGTGCCGTGTGCTCAGCCAGTTCGCGCGGGACAATTTCTTATCGTGGCATTGGAAACAGCCTTCACCGGATTGCGCGGTGTGCAGCAGCGGCTGTGCGGTCTCTTTAGAGGGGTCTTCGGCGTGAAGGGAACCCGGCCCGTGACAGCCCTCACACACGTGCCCCTTCTTTTTCTCCTCGACGGCCGTCATCGCCAGGCCGTGGGGTGATTTCTTCACCTGGGTCAATACCTCTTCATGGCACATGACGCAGGTTTCGGTTCCCACAAACGCCGCGGCCGGTTTCGCCTTCGGCGTCTCCGCCTGACCGCGCACGGCCCCCAGCAGGTAGACGGCCGCCAATCCGGCAGCACACATCAGGGTGACGGTGATGGGGATGGGGAATCCGAGCTGTTTTCTCATATAGACTCTCCTGCGGAAACGGCCCTGATCGGGCGGCCCGCCCTGGAATGATGCTGCTGATCAACTGAATTGCGCCGGCAAGCCGCGAAACGCGTTGCATGCCCGACCGGTCCTGGTCCTTGGGGGAGACGGGGTGTGAGATATTTCACAAAAGCCGCACGGAACTCCAGCCGATCCTGGCTCCTCCGGCGTCACACGTCTCACCCGCACAGCAATAATGCCATATTATTACCCATCTGATAAGTATATCAGCTATATGAACGTTTGACAATGAGAAAAATCATGCGATGGGATGCAAATTTAATATGCCGTCGCCCTCTCGTCACGCTCGTGAGTGATCGTCTTCACGAGCACAAGGGACATCGGTGGCTGATGATACATTATAATATAGTATATTTGTCAAGAGATCGACAGTGTAAACAACATGTGGTCGGTTCTAAGATGCGAGACATCGAACGGAAGCATGGTGAGGAACGAGATTCACGGTCTGGTGCCGCTCAGGAACTGTCCCGACTCAGCGAAACCGAAGCGTGTTGCCGGAGATCCTGCCCATCACAGGATCGGCAGGACGGTGGGGCTGTTGAAAAAGTGTGTCTACCTGAGGCCGGTTTGGGTGAGAATCGGGTCGGCAGACTGGTAGGTTAGCGAGAGTAATGGGAAAAATGTGTTGGTGCGTAACAGGATTCGGACCATTCAGCCCCCATCCTCACATTTTTCCCATCCCATTTTTCTTATTCACTCCCATTTTTCCCATCACCCCCGCCCATTGACCAGCCTACCGTGCCGATCCTCTCATAGGCAATCTTTGTGGGTTGGCATTTTTTCAACAGCCCCACTGTCCCCTTGTATAGGTAAGCGCTTCTATCAAAGGGGACAATTCCGCTGATCATGTAAGCAATAATCGAGGAAGGCGACCATCTCTGGTCCCGCTGAGTCGGGACAGTCCCTGAGCAGGCTCACGCTTTCACGATGATAGCGGCGTCATCGCCCCGCGGCGGCTGGTACCCGCGCAGGCGCAGCGAGTTGCTGACCACGAAGACCGAGCTGAAGGCCATCGCCAATGCGGCCAGCATGGGCGAGAGCACGATGCCGAGCGGGGCCAGCACGCCGGCGGCGATGGGGATGCCCAGCACGTTGTAAACGAAGGCCCAGAACAGGTTCTGCCGGATGGTGCGCAGCGTGCGCCGGCTCAGGTCGATGCCCACCACCACCCCGGTCAGGTCGTCGCCGATGAGCGTGATGTCGGACGCCTCCAGCGCCACGTCGGCGCCGCTGCCCACCGCGATGCCGATGTCCGCCTGTGCCAGCGCCGGCGCGTCGTTGATGCCGTCGCCCACCATGGCGACTACCGCGCCGGCGTCCTGCAGCCGTTTCACCTCTTCCGCCTTGTGTTGCGGCAGCACTTCGGCAATCACGCGATCCACCCCCACCTGCGCGGCGATGGCTTCCGCCACCTGCCGGTGGTCGCCGGTCAGCATCACCGTGGTCAGCCCCAACGCCTTCAATCGGCGGATGGCGACGATGGAATTCGGCCGCACGGTGTCCGCCACCGCGATGACGCCGGCCAGCTTGCCGTCGATGGCCACGTAGAGGGGCGTGTTGCCGGTCGCCAGCAGCCGCTCGTCCGCGCCTGCCAATCCCTTCAGGCCGATGCCGTGCGCCTCCAGCAGCCGCGCGTTGCCCAGCAGCAAGCGGCGGCCGTCCACCACCGCCTGCACACCCTGCCCGGGGATGGCCTCAAAATCAAGCGCCGGCGGCAATTTCAGCCCGCGCTTTTGCGCCTGGCGCACCACCGCCTCGCCCAGTGGGTGCTCCGAGCCCACCTCCGCCGCCGCCGCCAACCGCAGCAGCTCCGCCTCATCGGTCAGCGCGACGATCTCCGTCACCTCCGGCGTGCCGTGGGTAATGGTGCCCGTTTTGTCCAGCACCACCGTGGTCAGCGCGTGGGCGCGCTCCAGCACCTCGCCGCCCTTGATGAGGATGCCCATCTCCGCCGCGCGGCCGGTGCCCACCATAATGGCCGTGGGCGTGGCCAGTCCCAGCGCGCACGGGCAGGCGATGATCAGCACCGCCACGAAATGCAGCAGCGCGGCGACCAGCGTCGGCCCCGGCGCCAGCAGCCACACGACCAGCGTGACGAAGGCGATGCCCAGCACGATGGGCACGAAGATGCCCGCCACCACGTCCGCCAGCCGCTGGATGGGCGCCTTGCTGCCCTGCGCCTGCTCCACCAGCCGGATAATCTGCGCCAGCACCGTCTCCCCGCCCACCCGCTCCGCGCGGAAGGTGAACGCCCCGGTGCGGTTGAGGGTGGCGCCGATGACGGCGTCGCCGGGGTGCTTCTCCACCGGCAGCGACTCGCCCGTCAGCATCGACTCGTCCACCGCCGAACGGCCGTCGGTCACCGTGCCGTCCACCGGCACCTTCTCGCCCGGGCGCACCAGCACCAGGTCGCCCGGCCGCACCTGCGCGATGGGGATCTCCACCGGCTGGCCGTCGCGCAGCACGCGCGCGGTCTTCGCCTGCAGGCCCATCAGCTTGCGGATGGCGTCGGAAGTGTGGCCCCGCGCTCGCGCCTCGAAGAAGCGGCCCAGCAGGATGAGGGCGATGATCACCACCGAGGTGTCGAAGTACAGCAGGTGGATGATGTTCGGCATCTCCCCCGCCCCGCCGGCCATCGCCGCGCGCATGAAGTAATCGGGAAAGAGAATCGCGATACCGCTGTAGGCCCACGCCGCGGTGGTGCCCAGCGCGATGAGCGTATTCATGTCGGCGCTGGCGTGCTTGAGCCCCTTCCACGTGCCGACATAGAATCGCCAGCCGGGGCCGAATTGCACAATGGAGGCCAGCAGGAAGAGCAGCCAGGCAACCGGCATCACCAGCGGATCGGGCAGCACGCGGATGAACAGCTCCAGGTGGCTGACGATCAGCACCACCGCGCCCAGCACGCCGGCTATCCACAGGTCGCGTCGCAGCACCGCCACCTCGCGCTCGGTCCGCTGCCGCTGGTAATCCACCTGCTCGGACGAATCGCCCACCGTCTCCGGCTGCGGCTCCACCGGCACCTCGAAACCGGCATCAATCACCGCCCGGTGCAGCGTGTCCGGCGTCACCACGCCGGCCAGGTAGCTGACGGTGGCCTGGTTGGTCGCCAGGTTCACCGCCGCTGTCACCACCCCCGGCACGCGTTTGAGTGCCTTCTCCACCCGCGCCACGCAGGAGGCGCAGGTCATGCCGCCGACCGGAAACATCGTGGTCAGCGCGGACACTTCGTAGCCGGCATCCTGGATCGCCGCCACCAGCGCGGCCACATCCTTTTGCCCTTCGTCATACTCGATGGTGGCGACCTGGTTGGCGTAGTTGACGTTCGCCGACACGACACCGGGCTCGCGGTTCAACCGCCGCTCGATGTTCATCGCGCAGCTCGCGCAGTGCATGCCTTCCACCGGGATGTCGATGCGTTTCACGTAAAGCAACTCCACCTAAATATTACTACATAATTATACACTAAACAAGGCGACATTATTCCTCAACCGATATTACACCCTCAGAACTGTAGTTGCGGTCCTGCGAGTTCCAATGGTCGGACATGTCCGACGGGTCGGATTCGTCGGAAGCCGGTCATTCCGTCGGGAAGGAAAAGCGGCCGTTCGCGAGGAATACTCTTCCCAGCACACCAACAGGAGGTGGAGTCTCATGCAACGACTCATCATGATCTGCGCCGGCCTCATGCTGCTCCTCGCCGGGTGCAAAACCACTACATCCCAACCGGCGCCCCCCATCGCGCCGAAGCCGCAAGTGATCAAAGAATCTCCCGGCACGCCGAAGATGCGGACGACAACGGCGTCTCCCGCGCCGGCCGCCGCGAAATCATATGCGCACTACGTTAACGCCCGGTATGGTTTTTCCGTGCAGTATCCGCGCTCATTCAGAGCGGAGCCACCGCCGGTGAACGGTGATGGACAGGCATTCGACGATGGGCAGGGATTCAAAATGATTGCCAGCGCGAGCAACAACATAGACGACACGAACCTGGCGGCTGCCATGCAGAAGCAGATGGAGGGCTTCGGCGAAGTGACTTACAAGGCACGGGGGAAAAACTGGTTCGTGCTGTCCGGGTATAACGGCTCGAAAATTCTTTACGAGAAAACATACATCGGCAAAGGCTCGATACATGGCCTGTATCTTGAGTATCCCGCGACCGCCAAGACGAAATATGATGATATCGTCACCCGCATCGCCCGCTCATTCAAGCCGGGAAATGTTGAAGAGTTTCATTGATGCCGGCAACTTGGCAGACGCCACTGGCGGAGTACAATGCCGGGAGCTGACTATTCAGTCGAATTAAAGAAATAGAACAAGTTGTGCCATCTGGTCTTCGGGATCGATCTTTAACAGTTCGAAGCCGTTTTCTGCGTAATATTTCAATAATTTTTGTTCTGTGGTGCATTCGACGATAACAAATCGGCCGCCGACAGAACGCTTAGCTATCTCAATCAAATCGAGAGCATAACGTAATAACTGCCTGCCGGTAACATTATCTTTGAAGAGATCATTCTTCGCAATCTGCCCGATCAAGTAACCGACAACAACGTTATTCTCCGGGATGAATAGACCATTCAGTTTCTTCCGTCTCGTTTTGGAAATATCGTCTCCCAGAATAAGATGCTTCAAGGCAAGTGCGAAATATCCGACAATATCAATGCTGGCGGAATGCTGTTGAAGGGACTCTTCCGTGACAACGAGGAAACTGCGACTCTTTCCTGCCTGTTCAAAGGCAATGGAGCGAGTGTGAAGGAATTTTTCGACATCGGTATTTCTGGAGCAATGGAATTTAGCGATCTCGTTAGACAACGTAGTTTGGTCGAAGGTCTCTATGAGATCGCTTAAAGGAACGATCACCAACCGCTCGTCAGGTAAGGGGGTATGCTTGCGCTCCCCTCGGCCTGCATCAAATATCATGCCTAACGAATATTCCTTCAGTGCTTTCCACTTTTTCTGGCAAGCACTTCCCTTGAGACGATTTTCACTGATGAAGTTTGGCTGGCACGCGGCCGCTGAGGCTTCTCGGCTCCTTTGATCAGGACGTCGGCAGCCTTATCGTCATTGATAATAATAGTCTTTTCAAATGATTCCGTCGACATGACGATACCTCTTCAATAATATTACCCGTCCATGTTGAATCACGCAATGATTATTTTCATATTTCCGCCAATCTTAACGTAGATCATTCAGTGTCGCCTGCGGCATCAGCGCGTCAACCTGCCGGCGCTGTGTCTCCGTCAACATCCCCTGCGCCCGCTTCCAATACGCCTGCCGCGTGGCAGCCATGACGCTGGACAGGTGCTGCACGTCGCCGCCCTGCGCCTGCAGCGTTTGTGTATCGGGACGCGGGCCCTTTTGCGCGCGGTCCATGTATTGCTGATAATCCTTCATCGCCGCATCCGCCTGCCGCTGCAGCGGGGCGATATCCTTGCGGTAAGCGGCCGCCAGCCTGGTGATCTCCCCCTCCTGCGCCGCGGTCAGCGCCAGCCCTTTTTTATGTCGGAGCAGAAATTCCGGCGCCGGCGCAATGCCGTGCGACGTCGTTACCTCCACCTTCCGCTCGATCACCGGAGGGTGGGCGTCGCCCTTCATGCGCTGGGCGACCGACATCCCGCCGATGGCCAGCACGATGAGGAAGGTAATGATGGTGCCCATTCCTAATTTCAGTTTCATACCTGTTCCATTTCCTTTTCGTCTTCCTGAACACTGTGGATGCCGAAGATCCTGTTGCGCCCGCGCACGATAAGCGTGATGAAGTCATCCGCGTATGTGTGCAGGATCGGGATGTCCAGCAGCGAGAGGAAGGTGCCCACGATCAACCCGCCGATCACCGCCGTCGCCAGCGGGCTATAGGCATCCATACCCGTTTTCGGGAAGAACGCCACCGGAGACATCGCGATGATGGTGATCGCCGCCGTCATCAG
>Ga0172369_10004827_pt1 | contig 16892 bp, 11 predicted proteins | sample LakKiv25m_FD_114539 | JGI IMG/M metagenome (GOLD analysis project Ga0172369, IMG submission 114539) | Freshwater microbial communities from Kabuno Bay, South-Kivu, Congo - kab_022012_11.25m | ecosystem: Environmental > Aquatic > Freshwater > Lake | place: Democratic Republic of the Congo...
CCTTCACGTAGGCCACCGCGTAAAGCCCCTCGGCGTTCAGCGCCTTCACGAAGGTGTCGCGCGTCACGCCATAGACCGCCGGGTCCCACTTGCAGGTGTAGTAATGGAACACGTGCTTGTAGCCGGGGCGGACGTAGGGCGTGGTGATGGCCGGGATGCCCTGCAGGCGCTTCGTCAAATGCTGGCAGTTGGCGATGCGGGCATTCGTGCGCGCGTCGGCGTCCATCAACTGCGCCAGCGCGTCCTGCCCCACCGCGCGCATGTTGTCGCCCATGCCGCCGGTGGAGGCGTAGCGGCGCACGTCCGGGTCGTCGGTCAAGCCCATAATCACCGTGGGATGCTGGCCGGCAAGCAGGCCGCGGTCGTAGAGCTTGCGGTCATTGGTCAAATAGGCGCCGCCGCCGCAGCTCGAGAAGATTGGCTTGCCCGACCAACTGAAGGCCGTCATGTGCGCGATGCCGCCCACCTTGCGCCCGTCGATCTCCGCGGTGGAAGCCTGGCAGGCATCCTCGATGACGGTCAACCCGTGCTCTTCCGCCAGTTGCATCAGCTCGGGGATGGGCGCCGGGTGGCCGTAGAAATCCACCGGCAGGATGGCCTTCGTCTGCGGGGTAATCTTGCGCCGGGCGTCCTCCACGTCCATGCAGAAGGTGCGCGGGTCGATGTCCACAAAGATCGGCACCGCGTTCACCCGCAGCACCGCCCCGACAGTCGCCACCCAGGTGTAGGCCACCGTCAGCACCTCGTCCCCCGGCCCCACCCCCGCCGCGAACAGCGAGGAAATCAGCGCGGCCGTGCCGGAGGTGACCAATAGCACGTATTGTGCGCCGGTATACTCCGACAGCGCGCTCGCTAGGCCCCGCCCGCCCCAGGACGAGCGCAGTTGATGTCCCTCATGCAACAACTGCTCGCCGCCCAGCAGGGCCAGCGTACTTTTCTGATGGATGTCTACCATGATTGTGCTCCAGTCGTCTCCCCTGGGCTCGCAGGCGTCCCGCGCCTGCCCTGCGGCGGTATTCCGCCGCTAGATATCTCAGGGCAAGCGCGGGACGCCTGCGAGCCCAGGAAAATGAATTATACTCCCAGGCTGCGCAGGTATTGCCGGTTTTTCTGAATGGCTGCCGGCCCGTCGCGGCGGGCATCGGCGGATTCTTCCTCGGCCACCAGCCAGCCATCGTAGCCGGCGGCGGTCAGCAGCGAAAGCACGGCGGGATAATCACAAATGCCGTCGCCCAGCGCTACCCACTCGCGGTCGGCGTTCGCATCTTTCAGGTGGAGATGGGTGATACGCGGCAGGTGCGCCCGCAGGCAAGCGAGCAGATTCTGCCCACCCCGGACGATGTGCCCGGTGTCCGGCCCGAAGCTGACGCAGCGCGGATCGAGCCGGTCGAGCAGGTACTGATATTCTTCCGCCGTCTCCAGCAGCGAGCCGTAATGGGAGTGCGGATGCACGTTTACCGAGACGCCTATCGCCGCGCCCAGGCGGCCCACCTCGTTGTAAAAGGCAATGGCGCGGTCGAGTTTAGCGCAGGCATCCTCGCGCGACGGGCTGGCGGCGCCGCCCAGGCCCAGGCGCGGCTCAGGGAAATGACGGACGAATTCGAGCGCGCGGCGGGCGCCGGCCAGGTCTTCTTCATATCGATCCGGGGCGGTGAAGCCGGTGGTCGCATAAGCAAAGGCGGCCAGCGCCAGTCCGTGCCGCGCCAGCGCCGCCGCGAATTCCGCCGGACGATCCGTATATTCTCGGATCATGGTATTGGTAATTTCGATCCCCGAGTAGCCGGCATCGGCGATGGCATCGAGGATGTCGTCCACCGATCTTCGCCAGGCGTCACCGAGCATTTCCCAGGTATAGGTCTGGCATGCAACGCGCATGATTGTTACCTCAGATCAGAGCAGTCGAGTGGTTGTAGCGGGTCGTCACGATGCATATTGGGTTGATGAATATGCGCTCAGTCCGGTGGTCGAGTAGGCACGAAAGCTTCTTTGAATAACCTTCACAGCTCCCGTGCCGTATCGAGACCACCTCTGCGGCGGTACTCCGCCGCACGGTTATCGGTATACTTTGCGTGAATGGGCATTATAGGTGAGGTGAGTCTCGATACGGCATGAAAACTACGAAGGATTTTCGAATCAGCTCCCTTGCCTACTCGACCACCGGACCGGGCGCTATGATATGTTGATAAGGTACATCGTGACGACCCGTTACAAGTAGTTTATAGTTTTGTCCCGAGCAACCCGCTGATATAGACATACGCCTCCGCGGTGTAGCGCGGCAAGCTCTGCGGGTCCTCCACCTCCAACTCGACCGTCAGGCCACCGCGGTAGTCGATTTCGCGCAGCGCGGCGATGATGGCGGCCAGATCGATTTCGCCGCGCCCGATACCGACGGAGACGGCGCCGAGGTGGTCCTTCAGATGTACGTTGAAGATGCGCGGGGCGAAGCGGCGGATTACTGAAATGGTATCCACGCCGGCGGCGTGGAAGTGACCGGTGTCCACGCACAGGCCCACCCGTGGGTCAGGCACCGCGTCGAACACCTGCTGGAAATCCTCCGGCATCTGCAGCACATTGCCGAAGTGCGGCTCCAGGCACAGGCGCACCGGGCTGCCGGCGGTCCGCGCCGCCACCCGGCGCGCGCAGTCGATCACCCGCTCCCGCGCTCCCGCTTCATCGCGCTTTGACGCGCCGGTAGTGGCCACATGGTCGGCGCCCAGCGCCTCCGCGAACCCCACGCATTTTTCGATTGCCCGAACATGCGCTTCCACGTCCACCGCGTCATGGCCGCCCCAACCGGGCGGATAAATACCCGCGCAGGCCATGCCGGACGCCCGCAGGCGCGCCTGCACCGCCGGCAGGTCGAAGGCCTCCACCGCCTCCACGCTCCACGTCATCGGGCCGTGGATCTCCATGAAGCGGTATCCCAGCGCCGGCGCATTTTCCAGTGTGGCGGCGACTTCGTCATCGGCGTAACCGCGGTAGCAGATCGAGGCGCAGATAATGTTCATGACGGCTCCTTGTGCGGGTCAAACCGACTTCTTTTCCATGAGGCTCACCGGTTGTCCGGTTTCCGCGCTGTGCACGATCGCATCGATGAGGCGCATGGCGGTCACGCCGTCCTCGAGCGTGACAACCGGTTCTTCGCGGCCCAGCACGGCCTGCGCGAAGTGGCGCAGCTCACCCCAGTAGCCGCGGGTGTAGTGGCCGCCCGCCGCCCAGCCGGCCATGTTGCCGGAGACGGAGTAGCGGTTGCTCCAGCCGAACAGCTCCAGACCTTCACCCCGCGCGAAGCGGGCCGCGGGGGATATCACCTCCACCGCGCGCGAGGCGTCGATCAGCATCTCCGCGTGCGGACCGGAGAGGTAAGCCACTTCGGAGCAGTTAGACCAGTCGCGCCCCGAGTTCACATTGAGCTGCCCGACGACACCGCTCGCGTGGCGCATGCTGACGGATACCGCCTGCGCCTGCTCGCCGTCGGAGAAGCTGTGCGCGAATACCTCGGCCACCTCGCCGGCGAAGAAGCGATCCAGGTCGAGCATGTGGATGCCGTTGAAAAGCAGCATGCGGCGCAGGTTGTCAAAAGGCCCGCTGCCGTGGATGATTGAAATGGAGGTCAGGCCGCCGAAGGCCTCGTTCCGCAGGTATTCCTTTGCCACCACGTTCGCCGGAGCAAAGCGCTTCATGAAAGCCACCATGCCCCAGGTGCTGTTTTCGCGGGCCAGATCGACCAGTGATTCGGCTTCAGCCAGCGTCTCACCCGGCGGCTTCTCGATGAAGAGCGGAATGCCTCGCCGCAGCACCTGCCGCCCGACCGCAACATGCATCGCCGGCGGGCCGCACACACATACGCCCTGCGGCTTCACCTGGTCGAGCATCGCCTCTACCTCGGTGAACCATGCTGGCGCGCCGAATTTGCGGGCGGCATATTGCGCCTTCTCCGCATCGAGGTCGCACACGGCAGCCAGGTCGAACTCCGGCAGGTGCGCGATATTGGGATACAGCGACTGCGTCGCATGGTTGCCCGCGCCGACAAACGCCAGGCGGGCGGCTTCGGTGGTCATGCCCGTTCTCCCATCTCAAGCTTTGCTCTTTCTTTCGACGGGGGAGAGCAACTCCCTGCCGACTTACCCGACCCGACGGTGCCGGAATTAAATGGTGACGAAACCACAGCGACACGGAGACACAACAGATACGATGAATGCCTTCTGATGTGTCAAAATGTGTCATAAAACAGCCTTTTTCGACAAGCTGCCAATAATTGGCCCGGGTAAGGACTAGTGCCCCGCAGCCTCCACCACTATCAGGCTCACAATCCCCCGCAAGCCGGCGGCGTTGAAGGGGCGGGCTTCGAGGGTGTTGCGGCCCGCGTGGAGGTTCCACGGGAAGGCGATGCAGCCGCCGGTGGGTTTCATCTGGTAGGCCTGGATGGCGCCGGCTGGGGTTTTAGGCGTCCAGGCAACCCAGTTGCCGCCGTCCAGACGGTATTCGTAGCCGGCGAAGTTGGGCGTCACGGTATCCAGCATCACCTGCAGGCCGCCCGGCGCGGGGAGGAGGTGGATCTGCGCCTGGTTGAGCGTCCAGTAGAGGTCGGCTTCGCGGGTGGTGAAGAAGTCGGTCCATGGGATATCGGGAGTGGCGGCATCCTTCCAGAAGATGAAGCCGAGGAATTTGAAATACCCCTGGCCGTGCTCCGGCTCCTCCGGCTCGCGATGGTCGATGAAGTTGCTGCGCAGCGGGATGAACATCTGCTGCGTGCTCTCGAACAGCGCCTTGCGGTCCTCCACGAAGGGCGGCTCCACCTTATCCGTGCCTTCGCTCATATTGGTGGCGCGCGCCTGGATGTCGTCCCATTTTTTGTCGATGAAGTAGGCCTTGTGCACCTCCATCTCGTTCAGCGGCACGCCGTTGCGCTCGAAGTTGTAGGTCGAACGCCGGCGGTCGTTTGGATCCATGCCGGCGTCCATCACCATCCACTTTTTATAGTCGTTTGACCAGGCTTCGCTCAGCGCGTGGCCGCGGAAGATGGAGCGCGTCGGATAGCCCAGCGCCTGCGCGCACTGCACGAAGGTGGTGGCGTAGTGGGTGCACATGCCCAGCGACTTGTTGCCCGGCGCCAGGGAGAGAATCACGCGGGCGTCCCAGGAGGGAATGTAATTCAGCGTGCCCATGCTCCAGCCGTCCGTCCACTGGTTGCGGTCCCACTGGCGCAGCAGGGCGAGCTTCTCGAACTCCGTCTTACCGGGGGCGATCACGTCGGCCAGCTTCCACTGGTCGCGCAGCACGCGCGAATTGCCATTATAGTCGGCGTAGGCGAAGTCGTAGGAACTGCGCACGATGTGCTCGTTGGCGTCCTCCACCACCCGCAGGCGGCCCGGCGCATGGTTGGCAATCGGCACCGCGGAGAAGCGCGCGGTAACTTTTCGCACCACCGGCGTTGCCTGCGCCGCGCCGGTGCGCAGGAAGATGCGCCACTGCGCGAAGCGGTCGAAGCGCAGCGTCTTTTGCGCCTGCGGCCACGGCTGCCAGGCGCCCCAGCTTTCCTCGCTGCCGTCCGGTGTCGGCCCGGTGCGCACGAAAAGGTGGATAGAAGTGTCCGGTGGCGTGCCAGCGTCTACGGTCAGCTCGTCAATCTGCCCGTCCGTTCCGGCGGGGATGCCGTCCGGCATGACGGTGGACGCCAGGTCGATCACCGGCGATTCGAGCCAGGCGTTGGGCGCGTAGCGGCCCAGGTTGAGGCGCACGGAGAGCTCGCCGTCCATATAGCCGCCCTCGCACAGCCGGTCGAAATCCCAGGTGGCGCCGCCGTCATGGCTGGCCGCCGAGCGGTTCGGCTGCTGGCTGCGTTCCACACGGATGTGCCCACTGCCGTCCCCGCGGGCGCGGAAGACGAATTCGTTCAGCCCGGCCTTGAGCAGCGCGGGTGGCACCACGTAGCGCTCGAAATTCGCGTTCCAATAGGACTTTTCCAGCGGCTTCCCGCCCAGCACCGCGCCGTTCACCAGGATGTCGCACGCGCTCACCCCGCCGTCCACGATCAACAGCGCGTCGGTGACGTTCGGGTCGTCCACCTGCAGCAGCTTCCGTGCCTGTGTCTTCCCGTGGATGGGCTGGAAATCGTTATACCCCGCGCCCATGTCGTCGGTGACCAGCACCCGGTTCACCAGCTTGACCGACCCCGGTTCGCTCAGGCTGTCCAGGTAACGATTGCGGTAACACTGGTCGAAATCCGCCCGCGTGTCCCACGTTCGCGTCGTCTCGACGCGCGCCGGCGGCTGCGCGAGAACGGCAGCAACCGGCAGCACGAGACAGGCAAGGAGCAGTATGCGCATGCGCAGGTGAAACATGGAACCCTCCCGAGAGAATAAACCTGACTACCTTATTTGTTCTCATTATCCCTCGGCAGCGCTTATCTCGCAAGGGGCTTTGCGCTGTTAAGTCGCCTGCTTTACATTCTGATTGGTATAATGGGAGCACTATGAATGAATCGAGACTTGAACGGCAAATTCGCTTCCTGCTCGAGCTGGATAAGCTGAAACACGTGCTGCGGCAGAGTATTCTGCTGGATGGCTCGCGCCGGGAGAACGACGTGGAACACTCCTGGCACCTGGCCATGCTGGTGCTGGTGCTGGGAGAATACGCGCCCGTCGGCACCGATCTGTCGCGGGTGATGCAAATGGCACTGGTGCATGATATCGTGGAGATCGACGCCGGTGATACCTTCCTTTATGGTGAACAGAGCGATAAAACCGAGCGCGAGCGGCAAGCGGCCGACCGCATCTTCAACCTGCTGCCGCCGGACCAGGCCGCGGAGATTCGCGCCCTCTGGGAGGAGTTCGAAGACGGGGACACCACCGATGCCCGTTTCGCCAGGGCTATTGACCGCATCGAACCACTGCTGCTGAACTATTACACGCAGGGGAAGATGTGGTGGGAAAAAGGCGTAACCGCCGATAAGGTGCGATCGGCCAATTACGCCGTCCTCGCCGACGGCGCCCCGGCGCTGGAGGAATATATGCGCCGCCTGGTAGAAGATGCGGTGGCGAAAGGATATTTACCGGAATGAACCCCAGTCCTGAAAGGACGTCGGTCAATAGCCAGGGGTGGAGCGGGAGCGGAACCCCTGGAAGCGGATGAGCGAAAAGCCCGAACCCCGAAGGGGTGACAGTTCGCTTCCTGCCGCCCCTACAGGGCTTGGGCTTTCTTATGACACCGATCCCAGGGGTTTCGCTACGCTTCACCCCTGGCTATTGACTGGCGTCCTTTCAGGACTGGGAGCTTACCTGTTACCGATTTCAGGGTTGCCTCCTGCAACCCTGGCTCTTGACTTCCAGCCTTTCAGGCTGGCTATGAATCTCACAGCATTCATTTTGCATTTTGCACTTTTCATTTTGCATTTGAACTATTTCCGTCTCCCCGGTGTCATCCCCACTAGAGGGCACTGTTGATGCTGTCCGATGAGGAGCTGATGCGGCGGATTGTCCGGCACGATGGCGAGGCGTTTGAAATCTTCTACGCCCGGCATCGCGACCGCGTGCACCGCCACCTGCTGCGCATGGTGCGTGAATCCAACACGGCGGAGGATCTGATGCAGGAAGCATTCTTGCGCGTATGGACGCGCGCGGAGCAGTGGGACGGGCGCGGCGCCTGCCTGTCCTGGCTGCTGCGCATCGCCACTAATCTCGCGTATAACCAGCTCCGCTCCATCCGCCGCCGGCAGGAGCTCCCGCTCGAATTTTCCGACGATGAGGAGCACCCCGCCCCCGGCTGGATGCTCGACGCCGCCTCGCTGGGCCCGGAGGCGGTGTATGAGCAGGCGGAACGGCGCGACCTGATCTACCGCCTGGTGGAAGACCTGCCCGAGGAGAAACGGGAGGTCATCCGCCTGGTGCACGACGCGGAGATGGAGATCCGCGACGTGGCGGACACCCTCGGCATTCCCGAGGGCACGGTCAAGTCGCGGCTGTATTACGCGCGGAAGCAACTGGCGCGGGAGTGGAAGGATGAGACGGAGTCCGACTGATCGGAGAGCATCACAGTGCCCGAACACGTAAACGGGAGGAAATGATGAATACCAACTATTCCGCCCCCTGGCACCGGGCATCCTTTGATAGACTGATTAATGAGCGCCTGCCGGAGCTGCTGGCGGCGCGCGGGCCGCTGCTGGGTTATCATGCGGAGGACGGCGAAGGATATACCTGCCGGATTTCCGTCACGCTGGCCGCCAACGGCGCCGGTGATATTGCGTTGACCTTTGATCTGCCGCAGCCGGATGCGGACGGCCTGTTCATGCTGGACGGGCAGCCCCGCGTCGTGGTGCCGGTGGCATCCTCGGAATACCTGGAAGACGCGGAGATCCGCTGTGTCGGCGAGCAGCTCCATGACTACCTGGATGAGCGGCTGACGGAGGCGCCGGCGAATATGCTGCGGGACGAATCCGTTGCCCGCGCCTGGCTGCCGCTGGACGTCTGGTGGGGAGATTTTCTCGCCGCCAACGCGCAGCGGCTGGACGATACGAACTGGCTGTCCGAGCGCACGCACCTGCGACGATTGATCGTCCCGGAACGCGAGCACGTGCTGAATCCCGGGCACTTCGGGCGCGTCTGCCCCTTCGAGATGCCGGAAGGGCCGAATATCGGGCATGTGTTCAGCATCGCCCGCGGCGCGGAGATCGCCGACGGCCGGCTGGTCGTCGTTGATGACCGGCCCGAGGCGGCGCTCGGATTGACGGCCTCCATGGTGCCGCTGCTGGAGCATACCGATGCCAATCGGCTGCTCATGGGCGCCAACATGATGCGGCAATGGCTCCGACCCGAACAGCCGGAGCCGGCGCTGGTGCAAGCGGGGAACGAGCCGTCGGCGCCCGGCTTCTGGTGCGGCTTCAACCTGCTCACCGCCTTCGTCTCCTGGGGCGCCGACACTTATGAGGACGCCCTGCTGATAAGCGAATCGTGCGCGAAACGCCTGCGCTACCCGGCGCCGGTGGAGCCGGGCGACAAATTCAGCAACCGCCACGGCAGCAAAGGTGTGATCAGCCGCATTGTGCCGGACGCGGAGATGCCCCATCTTGCCGACGGCACGCCGGTCGAGCTGGTTTACAACTTTCTCAGCGTGCATACCCGGATGACATTCGGTCAGGTGCGGGAAGCGGTATTGGGCCGCATTGCTCGCGCGGTGGGTGAGCCAGTCGTCGCTCCGCCATTCCACGCGCCGGAGGCGGAAGCATTGCACCGGCGCCTGGCGGAAGCCGGACTACCGGAAGACGGCATGGAGCAACTCTACGATCATGGACAGCCGTTGGAGCGCCGCAGCCTGGTCGGCTGGGTGTATTGGGGGCTCACCTATCACACGGCCGCGGATAAAATCCATGCCTCGGTGACACCGCAGGGCTCGTGCCAGCGCCAGGGCGAGATGGAATATTTCGCCATGCGCGACCTGGGCGCCTTTGCGACAGTCCGTGAGACGTATAACACGCGCGCCGCCGAACGGCCCGACGCCGGGACCCTCGCCGAACGCGCTGCCGCCGGCCCGATTGCGCAAGCTCCCCCACCGTCACCGCAATGGGAAACTGTGCGCGGGCGGTTGGCGGCGGCCGGCATCTGCGCGGAATTGGAGGGTGAATCAATTACCTTCCGCTTTGCCCCGCCGGAGGAGGGTGCCTTGCAACTCGCGCAGCCGGCGCCGCACCCATGGCTGCCGGAGCGGGAGTTGACGGCGATCGGCCTGCTGCCGGAAGTGCCCGGCGGGGCTGACGTTGAAAAGAGCAACGCGCGCCTGGCCCGAATGCTGGCAAGCGGTGTACCCGCCGGTCTGCTCCAGCGCGCGTCCGGCGAACTGGCGGAACGCATCAACGCGTATGTCGCCGAGCTGCTGATGGTGCCTTCATCTCCTGACGGCGGTTTTGCGCCGCCGCGGCGCACCTCACGGCTGCATTTCGGCGCGCGGGTGTTGTTCAGCGGGCGCACGGTGCTGGCGCCGGGGGTGGGGGTGCGGCTGGATCAACTCGGACTGGCGGAGGAGATGGCGTGGCTCCTGTTCGGCCCGCTGGTGCAGCGGGGGATCGGCAGCGCGGAGGATGTCGCGGCGCGAAGTGACAGGGCGACGGCAGCCCTGGACGAGATCATGGCGCGCTCCTGGGTCATCCTCAACCGCGCGCCTACCTTCATGCCCACCGCGCTGTTGGCCTTCCACCCGGTGCGCATCCCGGACCGCGTCATCCGCCTGCACCCGCTGGCGTGCCCGGCGATGAATGGGGATTATGACGGAGACCAGGCGGCGGTCTTCCTGCCGCTGACCGAAGCGGGGCAGCGCGAGGCAGCGGAGATCTTCTCGGTAGCCGGACACCTGCGGCGCGACCCATCGCTGCTCCGCTGGTTTGCTCCCGCCCAGGAGATGGTCTGGGGGTTGGCGCTGTTGAGCCTGACGCCGGCAGGCCGGGAAGAGCTGCAGCGCCTGCTGGATGAGGAACCAAATGACCTGCTGACGCATGACGTCCTGGTGACCATGCTGGGCAAGCGGTTCATCCCGGACCATGCCGACGAGATACTGGCGCTGCTGCAGCGCCTGATGGAGAGAGGCTTGCAGGTCGCCAGGCAATCCGGCGCTTCGATCAACCCTTTCATTGGCGAGACGATGCCGAAACCGCCCATGCCGGCGGCTGATGCGCCGGAGGCGTGGAGCCTGTATGCTGAGGGACTGATCGAGCGGCTGGCAGCACGGACCGATTACACCGGCGTGGAACTCGGCCCGCAATTGCTGGCGGTGAAGAGCGGCGCCCGCGGCTCTTTGCGCAGCCTGCTGCAACTTATCGGTTCCCGCGGGACGGTGACCGATGTCCGCGGCTGCCAGGCGCCCATCCGCCACAGCTATCCGGAGGGATTGACCCCGAAGGAACTGTTCGCCTCCGTCGTCGGGGCGCGCAACGGACTGTTGCACCTGGCTTCCGAAACGTATCGGATGGCGTATGGCGTTCGCGAGCCGGCGAAACCGAAGGGCTTCACCGTCCTCGCCCGCGCCTTGCGCGCCGAGCACCCCGGCCTGGTTTTCGCCCACGCCGCCGCCACCGGGGAGGTCGATCCGCTGACCGATATTGATAGCCGGCTATTCGTTGGATTGCCACTTTGATTTGGTATGGAGGCCCAAGCCTCGAAGAGGCGGCAGTTAATAGCCAGGGGTGAAGCGGAAGCGGAACCCCTGGGACCGGTGTTATGAAAAAGGCTAAACCCTGAAAGGGTGGCAGCAGGTTACTGTCACCCCTTCGGGGTTCGGCTTTTCTCGCATCCGTTCCAGGGGTTCCGCTCTCGCTCCACCCCTGGCTATTGGCTGGCGTCCCTTCAGGACTTGAGCTTACCTATTACCGTATCCAGGGATTACGCCCCGATTGCTTCGGGGTAAACTTCCGCTTCACCCCTGGCTATTGACTGGCATCCTTTCTGGACTGGGGCTTGCCTGTTATTTTCAAATTACGCAACTCTTCCACCACCTGCTTGATTTTCTCCCCACAAATCGTCAGTAGTCACCAATATGCAACAGTCACTCTGAAACATATTGACAACGTACAAACCGGGCGGTAATGTGATAGTAGACCACCGGTGGCACTATGACAACAGGGGAGGAAAAACCATGTCTTCCGAGCAAGAACGCGAAGAGCTGGTCTCGCTGGAGGAGGCGGCCGAGCAGTTGAGCGTGAGCAAATCCACGCTGTACCGCATGATCGACCGCGGCGAAGTGAAGGGGCGGAAGGTGGGCCGGCAGTGGCGCTTCCGCATGGCCGACTTGCGGGCGTATCTGGAGCGCGGACCGCAGGCGGTGGTGCTGTCTACGGTCAACGTCAACGAGCTCGACGCCCTCCTGGCCGAGGAGGAGAACGTGTTGAACGGACTGAGCGCGGTGGTCCCGCCGCTGCCAAAGCATGCGGAGATCGAGGTGAAGCTCGATGCCGCCATCGACCGGCTGTTCCGGCTGGGCATCGAGGCGCGCGCCAGCGACATCCACTTGGTGCCGGAGCGGGAAAGCGCCCGCGTACAGGTGCGCATCGACGGCGTACTCGCCGATCAACTCCGCATCTCCCAGACGCTCTACCCGGCGCTGGTGGGTCGAGTGAAAGCGATGAGCGGCGCCAACCCGGACGAGCACAGTATTCCGCAGGACAGCCGCATCCGCATCCGGCTCGATGAACACGAATACGATCTGCGCGTGAGCTTCCTGCCCGTCGTATTCGGCGAAAGCATCGTCATGCGCATCCTGGATCAGAGTGCTGTGCTCCTCGGGCTTAAACAGATCGGATTGCATCTCGACGATCAGGAGCGGCTGCAGCGATGGATCGCCTCGCCGAACGGCCTGATTCTCTGCACCGGGCCGACCGGCAGCGGCAAGACCACCACGCTGTATAGCTGCTTGAATCGCCTGACCGGTGAAAAAATCAATGTCATGACAGTCGAAGATCCGGTCGAATATCTGCTGCCGTATACCCGGCAAACGGCGGTGAATCGGCGATCAGGTCTGACCTTCGCCGCTGCCCTGCGTGCTTTTCTCCGCCATGATCCGGACGTGATCATGATCGGCGAACTGCGTGACCTGGAGACGGCGGAGATCGCTGTGCAGGCGGCGCTGACCGGCCACCTGGTCTTCACCACGCTGCATACCAATGATGCGCCCGCGGGCATCACCCGCCTGCTGGACATGGGCGTCGAACCGTTCCTGGTCAGCGGCTGCCTGCGCGGCATCATCGCCCAGCGGCTGGCGCGCCAGATTTGCCCGCACTGCAAGGAACCGGTCATCCTGGCGCCGGAAGTGCTCGCACATGTCCGCGATCTGTCGCACCGGGGCGGGTATGACGTGCCGGACGATGCCGTGTTCTACCGGGGCAAAGGTTGTGAGCAATGCCGCGGATTCGGCTACCGCGGACGTACCGGCCTGTATGAGCTGCTGGAATTCACCTCCGCCGTGCGCGAGGCCTTCCTGCGCAACGCGACCGCGGAGGAGCTGACCCGCGTCGCCGTGAAAGACGGCATGCATACCCTGGTTGCCGACGGCATCCGCAAAGCCGCCGGAGGCATCACTACCGTAGACGAGGTGCTGCGGGTGGCGATGGCGCATTGAAGACAGTCCGTAGGGAACGCCCTCCGTGGCGTTCCTGGTCGCGTTGAACCACACCGTGTGGAAATACGAGCACCGGAACACCACGGAGGGCGTTCCCTACGAACGGATTTTACAGCGTATACTCGACAACGAAATCAGCCGCCTGCTGCGGCGGCGGCAGCAGGCGCCAGATGACGGTGGTCGCCTGCGTCGTGCGCACTTCATCGGCAGGCGGAGTCGTGCTGACCAGCGTTGCCCCTTCCGGCAGGCGGTTGGTCAGTACAATGATCGCCGCATCCCGCAGCGCACCCACCCCGAGCTGCTGTGTGAATCGCCAGCGGCGCGCATCCACCTTCACCGGGCGATGGGCGTCTCCCGTCGGGCGGGAGATCGCCATGCCATCGAAGCTTTCTCCCGGCGGGACGGGCCGGGGCAGGCGGGCGCGATATTCCAAACGGGAGGGATCGCGCGCCCACGGTTGGCAGGCCAGCGCCACTTCCTCTCCCTGCAGTGCAAGGAATTCGGTGGCCATCCCCGGCAGGTTGAGGATCCAGAACTCTTCCTGCGGCGCATCGGACCGATTGGTGAACCGGCTCCAGACGTAATATGTCGCGCTGCCATCAGCCGCCAACTCGGTCAGATAAAAAATGGGGAAGTCGCCTTCGATCTCGGACAGATTCTGCTGCAGCCGCCGCAGCGCGTCCGCCTCCTCCCGGCAGGCCGGACAGCCGGCCAGATGTGCCTCGACGGCTTTCCTGCGCTCCTCCGGCAGAATGCCATACAGGTATTCGAGCAGCGTGATGCCGCTCACATTCATGCACCCCATGCGTTCCCGCTCCTTTCCCGTCACGCCGAGCGCCGCGCGCAGCCGCCGGACGGCGGTCCACACGCGCCGGCGGGCCGTCCCTTCCGGACAGCCGCAGCGCTCGGCAATTTGTTGGTAGCTGAGGTCGCCATAATGCCGCAGGAGAATCGCCGTTTTCAGATCGGGAGAGAGCTCTTCCAGTGCCTGCCGGATCGCCAGCCGATCCAGGTGGTCGGCGGCATCGTCCTGCAGCATGCCTTCCTCCGGCAGCTCCGCATACGGCACGTCACGGTAGTGGCGAAGATGCGCATAGAAGACATTGCGGGCGATGGCCGCCAGCCAGGCGCGCCCGTCCCCGCCGCGATACCCGGCAAAGCCGGCGTGCGCGCGGAGATACGTCTCCTGCAGCAGATCGTCAGCCAGATCCAGGTCGCGCGACCAGGCGATGAGCAGGCGCTTCAGCGTCGTGCAATGGCTCTCCCATAAAGCATCGAACTCAGGCGGCATCGCAGTTTCCTCTGCATGGTAGATGAAGCATATTGGTCAAATGTTCACCGGTCAATACGATTTTACATTATTCACACGGAGAAAATACTGGAATCATTAGCGTAACCGAGCCATTCGGAACCTGTGGTACAAAACGCGCACCATCCGCATCATCGATCAGGCGGGGCGAGAACAACAATATTATGATGAAACCTGCCGGCACCCCGTCTCCATAGAGGAGGTGTGCCGGTGGCTGGACGACTGCGGCTTCACCGTGCTGGCGCTGTTCGGCAGCCGCCGGGGGGAGCCATTCACCCCGGAATCCGGCCGGGCGATCTTCTGGGCGCAAAAATTAACGAGTCCTGACCGCCAATGACAATTGACGCAAAGAAACCGGATCGGTTATACTGCATTTAGCAATTCAATCGCTTTCCCGGAGACATCATGACCTTCGTTTTCCGTTCCTATCCGAATAACGCCCATACCGCCAGGGAGACATAGGCCCTCCGGGACGTCATTGCACACCTTTACCCCCTCCCGGAGGCTTCTGGGAGGGGGTTTTTGTTTAGTTATTAGTTCGAAGTTCGAAGTTAAGGATTGAAATGACGACGCTATATGATCCAACCTGGGTGCGCGAGTTCTACAACGACTACGGCATGAAGGAGTGGGACCGCTGGGAGCGCGATCCGTTGGGACGGGTGAAGTGGCTGGTACATGTGCATTATTTACGGCAGTACCTGCCGACCGGCGCGCGGGTACTGGAGATCGGGGCTGGCGCCGGGCGGTTCACGCAGGTACTGGCGGAGCTGACTTCGCATATCACGGTGGCTGATATCTCGCCGGGCCAGCTTGCGCTGAACCGGCAGCAGGCGGAGGCGCACGGATTCGACCACGCCGTCGAGCAGCGGGTGGAGTGCGACATGACCGACCTGCACGGCATCTTCGCTGACGAGGAGTTCGACGCCGTCGTGTGCCTCGGTGGGCCGGTCAGCTACCTGTTCGAGCGGGCGGCGGACGGCATCCGCGAGCTGATGCGGGTGACGAAGCCGGGCGGCCCCATCTTCCTGGAAGTGATGACGCTGTGGGGCATTATTCACGAGATGCTGTTTTCGGTGGTTGAGATCGACCGGGCAGTGAACCGGCAGATCGTTGCGACCGGCGACTTGCTGCTGCCCGGCGCCAGCTCACATCATTGCCGCATGTATCGAGCCGCCGATTTCCACCGGCTGCTGGAAGGCGCCGGCCTGCCGATCGAGCTGATGTTTACCAGCAACGTGCTGACGGCCACCTGGGGAGAGAAACTGCGCGAGGTTTCGGAAGACAGCGAAACCTGGCGGCACATGATGGAGCTGGAGCTGGAAGCCTGCCGCGAGCCGGGATGCCTGGATATGGGAACGCACCTGGTGGCGGTGTGCCGGAAGCCGTAAGGAGGAGCGATGGAGACGCTGGAGCTTGTCACGCCTGCCGTCGAATATGAAGCGGGTTTTCGCGGTATGCTTGCCGAATTGGCACAGCAAGGCCGGCAGGCAGGCGGCTGGCTGCGTGAGTGCAATGACGATTTCGCCGCCTTCGTGCAGCGGCTGGCGGCATTTGCCGCCGGCGAATATCTGCCGGAGGGCTGGGTGCCATACACCACCTTCTGGCTCATCCGCGATGGTCGTGAATTCATCGGGGAGAGCGGGATCCGTTCCGCTTTGACGCCGGCGCTGGAGATCGAAGGCGGGCATATCTGGTATGGGATCCGCCCGTCGGAGCAGCGGAAGGGATATGGCACGAAGCTGCTGGCATTAACGCTCAATAAGGCACGCGAGATGGGCTTGATGCGCGTGCTGATCACCTGCGATACGGCCAATATCGGGTCGGCAAAGGTGATCGAGCATAACGGCGGCGTGCTGGCCTTCCGGGGGTATGACGCGCGGGTCGGGAAGGACAAGTGCCGCTACTGGATTGATCTGTTGCATCGTTGAGCCTTTGCGCGAAATACAGTCGTTTCACGCAAAGACACAAAGGCGCAAAGGGAACGATAAGGAGGACTGAATGGGCACCGATGTGGCGACCGCGTATGATACGGTGTGCGAGCAGGAATGGCAGCGGCTGGCCCGCCATGCGTATACCGCGCTGGAATTCGAGCTGACCATGCAGTACCTGCAAAAATATCTCCCGGCGATCGGCACGGTGCTCGATGCGGGTGGCGGGCCCGGACGGTATGCCATCGCGCTGTGCCGGTTGGGTTATCAGGTTACGCTGCTCGACCTGTCGCCGGGTAACATCGCCACCGCGCGGACGCAGTTTGCCGCTGAGCCGGAGGCTGTGCAGGCGAATCTGCGGGAGGCCATGGTCGGCGACATCCGCGCCCTGCCTTTCGCCGACGGGCAATTCGACGCCGTACTTTGCCTGGGTGGGCCGCTGTCGCATATCCCGGAACCGGACGGCAGGTCGCAGGCCGCCGGCGAGCTGGCGCGCGTGGGGCGGTCCGGCGGCATCGTCTGCCTGACGGGCATCGGCTACCTGGCCGTGCTGCGCG
>Ga0172369_10004828_pt1 | contig 16891 bp, 19 predicted proteins | sample LakKiv25m_FD_114539 | JGI IMG/M metagenome (GOLD analysis project Ga0172369, IMG submission 114539) | Freshwater microbial communities from Kabuno Bay, South-Kivu, Congo - kab_022012_11.25m | ecosystem: Environmental > Aquatic > Freshwater > Lake | place: Democratic Republic of the Congo...
CCCCCTCACAAGCAGCCAAAGATCTAGATACTTCATAAGAAAAATCTACATGACCCGTAGTATCTATTAAATTAAGAATGTAATCTTGTCCTTGGCATGAATAATTCATTCTTACCGGCTTTAATTTAATAGTAATGCCCCTCTCTTTTTCCAAATCAAGGCTATCCAAAAACTGCTCTTTCATGTTTCTTTGTTCCACCGTTTTTGTTGCTTCCAAAAGCCTATCTGCCAAAGTAGATTTTCCGTGATCAATATGTGCAATAATGCAAAAATTTCTAATATTATCCATATGTGGCTGGATTATATACGAAAAAATCAATCTGCTATACTATTTACATGCCCTTTCAGATAAATCTTGTTCCCGGAATTAACTTTGAAAAGCTAGCTTTTAGAAAAAAGCTATTTTTGTGGGCAACTACAACAGGAAAAGTAATTATTGTTGTAACAGAGCTCTTTGTTCTTTTAACTTTTGTTTATAGGTTTTATTTAGACAAAAACATAAAAGAAATTGCCGAAGCAGTAGATAAAAAAGCCAATTTTATAGAAAACAATCTTCAATTTGTAGATGAATACAACAAAATTCAAGATAAAGTCTATTTAATTACCCAAATAAAAAAAGATCTATATAACCACTTTACTCCCATAAATAAAATTCAAAGCATTGCTCCTGTTGGAATTTCTATTTTAAGATTTGATTCTCAAAAAAATTATTTAATACTATATGCCGAAACCAAAGGTACATTGCAATTTTCCAGTTTTTTGGAAACCCTTATGAATTCAAGTGAGGTTAAACGAATCCATCTAACTTCTGCTGATTTTGTTAAAGAAGAAAATTTATTTAAGTTTTCTTTAGAATTAAATTATTAGAAATGGAAAGCCCTTTTTTAACTAGATTAAAAAAACAAGAAGAATACCAGAAAAAAGCCTATCTTATGGGCGCCGTAACTGTTTGGGCCTTGGTTTTTTTTGGAATTTTTGTAATTAGACCTTCTTTAATAACAGCAACAGCATTGCAAAGCAAGTTGTGGTACTATAAAAAACTAGATAAAAGTTTAGAAGAAAAGCAAAACGCTATTAACAAAGCAAAAAATGACTATAAAGAAATAGGAGATAAAATATCTAAGGTAAATGCTAGGATTCCAGATAAAAGAAACGAAGCAGAGTTTGTAAAGGAAATATCGTTTATTGCAACAAAATCAAAAGTAAGTATTGCAACGCTAGAAACAGAAATTAGCACAAAACCACAAAAGGGTTTATATATCTACCTTGTTGCAGAAGGAGAAAAACTGGACCTATTTAATTTTATAGAAAATATCCAAAAGGGAGAGCGGTTAATAGATATTTCGGATCTTACCTTGCTCATAAAGGAAAATAAGGAAAGTGAGCTTAGGATTAAAAGTTTTATTTATTATCTATGAAACTAGATAAAGATTTTTTTGTCTTGGGTTTTATAACTTTGGCGGTAATTACAATTTGGATTGCTTACGATATTGCCTTCCCACCAAAAAATTACTTTCCACAAAGAGACGACATGGAACAACTAACAAAACCCCTTGATCCAGAAATCAATTTTCTGGAAGTCTTATAAAAGACACTTTCTTAAGAAAATTTGCAAAAAGTCTTTTAAAAAAGTTTATTTCGGAAATTCGTAAAACCTTAGCAATTCCAACATAAGAAAAAACTCCAGCAATAAATACTATTGCAGTTAAAGCAAGCAAACTTGCTGTATAAGATGTGTTAAACAAAAATGTGTCTAGCATCTTAAGTGGAATGTAAAGGCAAAGACCCATAAAAAACGCGCTCCACGATATTTTGGCAAACGACTCAAGAAAACCCTCATCCAAAAAAATACCAATTTTTTTGTGGAAAAAATAAATCAGCAATGCTGTGTTTAACAAAGATCCCAAGGAATAAGAGAAAGCTAAGCTCCACACACCAAGTTTTAGAACTACAACAAAAACAATACTTAAAAAGGCACTTAGAAAAAAAGCGCCAAGTCCTGCTTTTAATGGATTTTTGGTATCTTCGCTCGCATAGAAAGCACGAGCCAAAATATAATTTATAGATTGTGAAAAAATAGATAAAGAAAAAAAAGCCAGGGTATAGGAAGACGCAATTGTAGAATCCCAAGAAAACTTAGATGCCCCATAGACAAGTCTAATAATAGGAATCCTTAGCACTAGTAAAATTACACTAAGAGGAATAACCAAGAACAAAACTTTTAAACAAGCACTTTTTACAAGACTAATAAAACTTTCTCTATCGTCTGCCGAAAAGCTGGAAAATTTTGGAAGTAAAACTTGAGCAAGAGATGATCCCACAAGCAAAGAAGGAAATTTCTGCAAGGCGGAAGTTAAAGTTAAAATTGCAGTAAATGAAGGGGCAATTAAGTAAGCAAGCGAGTTATCCAAAAGCAAAGAAATTTGATCCACCATAATGGCAAAGCTTCTAGGAATTGCCCGCCTTATAAGCTTTCTTGTTTCTGCATTTAGTGAAAATACTGGATAATAACTAAACCCCAGCTTAATAAATAACGGAATTTGCACCAAAAGATGAACGGTTGCTCCAAAAACCATACCCCAAGCTGGTGCATAAATTCCCAACCTTTTATAAAAAAGTGCAGTAAAGGCAATTATAGAAAGGTTATATAAAATCGGCGATAAAGATGGGATGAAAAATTTTCTTAACGATTGAAGCGAACTTGTTACAAACGCACTAATTAAAAGGGCTATTTGAGAAGACATCATAATCCTAAGAAGAGAAGGTAAAACAGGAGAAAAATCGGCTCCAAACGCCAAAACATAGGAAAATTTTTCGGCAAAAACAATTACAATAAGACAGCAGAGGAAAAAGAAAACAAACGAAACATTTAGTAAACCTGAAACCATTTCCCAAGCTTTTGCGTTTCCCTCTTTTTGGGATTTTTTTGTAAAAGCCGGGATTAATACGGCCGATAAAGACCCTGCAACAGTGGCATTAAATATTAAAGAGGGTATTTTATCTGCCAAAAAAAATGTGGAAAGCAAGGCACTTTCACTACTTGCGTTTAGATCTACACCAAAAATCCCAATTAAAAATCTTTGTTTTATAAAAGAAAGAAAATAAGAAACAAAGTATGTAAAGGCTACAATTGAGACTGCCGAAACAACAGTATCTTCGCCAAATAATTTTAATTTCCTCATACAATCGTAAATCCTATCATCATCTTGCTTAGATTTCATCTAATTGTTAAAATAGGCTCTATGGCAAACACAAAATCAGCAAAAAAGGCACAAAGATCGTCTTTAAGAAAAAATCTAAATAATGGAAAATGGAAAAGGAATCTTTTAAAGGCAAAGAAGCTTTTCCTTGATAATTTAGAAAGCAATTCCAAAAAAGAAGTTGTGACAGATCTTTTGGTTAAAGCCAAGAAAGTTGTCGACAAAGCATCGACCCATGGATCCTTGCACAAAAACAAAAGTGCCAGAGTAAAATCAATGCTTGACAAAAAATTTCACCTGTGGGCAAAATTAGCTCATGATGAAAAACCTGCCTAAATACCTCTCTCTTTTTATTTTCGTTTCTTTTATATTTGCAATATCTTCAAAGCAGGTCTTTGCTGCAACTTTATACCTAAGCCCAGCAAGCGGAAGCTTCTCTTCTAATTTTGATGTAACTGTTAGTGTAGATCCCCAAGGTTCTTCGGTTGCGGGAGTAGATGCAATTATTAAGTACGATCCTGAAAAAATTGAAGCCCAACTTATTCAAAACGGCGCTTTTGAACAGTATCTTAGTAAAGAGATTAATAAAACAACTGGCACAATTTCCATAAGGGCATACAACACAACCACGCTTGTAAGTAGTGTAGCCTCCGTTGGAAAAATTACCTTTAAGCCTCTTGTTTCTGGATCCACAGTTTCATTAACATTTCTTTACACACCAACCGCCCAAGGAGCGCAACCTGCTGGCGACGACTCCAACATTGCTTCTGGTGGAAAAGATGTGTTAACTGGGGTTACTGGAGCTACATATACCTTGTCTGGAACGGCAACTGCAAACCCAACACCCCCAAATCAGCCAGCCCCCAACACTGGAGTAGGTGCAACAAGTCCTGCCCCAACCCCAACTCCAAAAACCGGAGCCTTGGAAAATACTTTAATTGTTCTATCACTTTCCTTGTCTCTTCTTGGTGTTGGTCGCATACTTTCTAAGAATGAATAGTATAGAAGCAAAGAACGGTTTCCTTTCCTTTTTAGTTGTATTTGTTGTATCTTTGGCTTTGTATTTTGTTGGAAAAACAGTACTTAACACCATTCAAGCAAAAAATAAACAAGATCCAAGCATCCTAAATATTGAGGAAAAGCCAACAAGGCAACCAGCGCAGTCGCCAAAAAGCACCCTAACAGACACTAATGGAGACGGGGTAATTAATGCTTTAGATACGCCACTTAATCTTCCAAAATAGCTTCAATTAAAAGCCGGTCTTTTATAGTTCCACCCGGCCAACAAGTCATTAAAGTTAGCGTTTGCTTGTTTAAAAAGTCGGGGAAATATCTTTTTTAACATCAACATCTTCTGGCTTTACTATTTCTTTTTGAAAAACTTTGTAGGTTAGTTTTTTATCGTTTACAGAAATGTATATTTTATCGTCAGTTTTAAGATCGCTAAGCGTAGAAAATATTGTGTTGTAATCTTCTGGTTTATATAAATATTTAAAAGTGGAATGACCTGTAATAAATACATTTCCGGTACTTCCCGGAAAGGCGGATCCAAAAACATGAATTAAATTATTGGAAGGATCCAAACTTGTAGAATTTGCCAAAACCTTGGCATTTAATATAGAAAGTTTTGGAATAGAAAGTTGAAATGTTTTTGTGTAATTGTTATCCAATTTTGTGCTATCAGAATCACCCAAGACAACACCAGATAGTGGGGACAGTGCCACAACGACCATTTTTAGTGCGCTAGTATCTTTAATTTGCAAAGATTCAAAGTCTTCCCCCACACCCTTTACCATTGGAGCAAAATTACTGGAAAAATATAAATCGGAAACAAGAGGATATACAAGCAAACCAAAAAAAACAAACGCACCGACCCCAGTTACAAGGTTTCCCAACAAATTACGGTTATTTTTTTTCCCCTGTTGGGATTTGGAGGGCTTTTTATAAGACCTAAGATAGTAATATGGATATATTCTCATTAAAATTTATATAAAACTGTGAGTATTCTTACTATAGCAAAAGATAAAGAGTCTTCAAACCCAGTTTTTTGATTAATATCTAGCTCCAAAGCAATTTTAAAAGCACCAAGTAGCTGCTCCTTACTAAATCTTTTGGCGTAAGTTTGGGCTTTAGAATACGGAAATGGTTTAAGGCTCTTTACAAACTGGGCATTGCAGGCAACTCCAAGGGCATTCCTAATTTCAAACGCTAAAGCACCCACAACATAATCGTCTTTTTCTTTATTCTCTTGGTACATGGCAAAAGCTTTAATTGCAAAATCCTTATTGCCACTAAGTAATGCTGATACCAAATCAAAATTTGAGCTAGATTTTTTTGCTGAAAATTCATAAACCACCCCACCCACCTCTCTAACCTTTTGTACAAAATCGTTTTTCTTAGGAATATTGTAGCCAAACCAAATAAGAAGATTGTTGTTTTTTTGGTTAGTAACAATAAAATTTTCTAAATCAGGAGGCAAAAGGTCTTTTTCTAATTCCAAAATAACCTGCAAGGGGTTTCCAAAAAGCGATTCTGATTTTAAAGCAAGCATTATTTTTTCAATATCGTGAGCACCTTCAAATTCTACAATTTCATGTGCTTTTTGAGATTTAACTTCTTGGAATTTTCTTCTTGAAGAAAAGGTGTCGTTTCCACAAATTACAGTTATCATTTCTTAATAATAATCTATGGAACGCAAAAGCTCTATTGTTTTTGCGTATACTCTAAGGTTGTGTATTGAAGATAATCTAAAAGCAAGAGGCTCTTTAATTGTAAATAAATACCTAATATAGGAAAGAGAATAATTTTGGCAAGTAAAACAATCGCAACCTGCACTTATTGGACCATTGTTGCTTTTATTAACCTCTTTACCCGCATAGATGTAGCTATAAAACTTTCTGGGATCGTCAAGAAAGTCCTTATTATCTTCTGGCTCTTTCATAACATACAATCTTTTGTGCCTTGCATCTCTTGTTGGTAAAACACAATCAAATATGTTCCAACCCAACTTAAAGGAATTTACAATATCCCAAGGAGTCCCTGCACCCAAAGCAAATTTAATATAGTTATCGGGAATAAGATTTGCAATAAATTTGGTTAACTCCATATCCATTTTCCCATCTTTATCAATTAACCAACCGCCAAGACCATAGGCATCAAAACCTATATTTATTAGCTCGTTTGCCGATTTTTCTCGCAATTTCAAATTGTTTCCGCCTTGAATTGGTGCCAAAAGAAAAGGGCGCTGATCTTGTTTTACATTGTGGGTAAGACATAACCTTTCAAATTCTTCTTTACATCTTTTTGCCCACCTTGTTGTTCTACCAACTGAACTTGCAACTTCTTCATCCGATAAATTTGGCGGTGTAAAAGAATCTAAGCAAACAATAATATCGGGATTTAATCTAAATTGGAATTGAACGGACATTTCCGGAGAAAACAACACTTTTGTTTTTTTCCCAGTGGATTCAACATAAAACTCAACACCGTCTTCGGAAATTTTCCCCAAAGCTTTGTTTTTTAAGACCATAGAAAAAATTTGCCAGCCTCCAGAATCGGTGGTCACAAAGCCGTCCCAATTCATAAAATCTTTTACTCCTTTAAAGCTATTTATTGTTTCTGCCCCGGGATTTGTTAAAAGATGGTAGGTATTTGTTACAACACCCTCTACTCCTGCGTTTTTAAGATCTATGCTATCAAGACTTCTTACTACCCCTCTTGTGGCATCTGGAAAATATGCGGGAAGACGAAGTGTTTTACCTTTAATTTTTACTTCTTTTAGAAATTTCATTTTTTAGAAAGACAATAGATGCAAAAAGCACAAGGGCGTTTTCTATAATAAAAATTGGATGCTCTACATACTTTGCCAAAAATACCAGTGGGGGGTCTCTAAATGGGGTGTATGTTGCAAGTGCCAAATTGTAAGCCTTAGAAAAGGGATAAAGCCAAAAAATTTCCTTTTTGCCAGATTCTGTAATCCCCAAAAGATAAAGCCAATAATAGGTGTCATCTAAAACTAAATGACCCAGAATCGCCACAAGCCCCAGCGCGATAAGTGTTCTTGTATTTCCGCTATTTCTCCAATCTCCCTTATTCCCCCTATTCACCCGCCCCATCCTAAACAGTACATAAAACCCCAGGACCACCCCTACCGCAAAAGCCGGCGTATGAGTAGGCAACAAATGATGGTAAATCTGTGCCTTAAAAAGGTAAATATAAATAAGATCAAAATCAGGCAAAACACCACAAAATATAATAAAAAAAACTTCCCGCCAAGAAAGCCTTTTACCAAATAATGTGGGTATTTGTGAAATTAAATAAGATAAAGCAATATGGGCTGTCGGCAACATAGACGATATTATAACAATAGTTTTATGCTAAAATCCAAACAATATGGAAAAACAAAAAACAGCAGGTTGGCTTAGAAAAACATATATAGAATTCATGGTATTAAAAGGGCATATACAAATACCTTCTTCTCCTTTGATCCCAGAAAATAACCCTTCCCTTCTTTTTGTAAACTCGGGAATGTTTCCCTTAATCCCCTATCTTCTTGGAGAAAAACATCCCATGGGAAGAAGGCTTTGTAATGTTCAAAAATGTGTAAGAACCGAAGATATTAGCTCGGTTGGTAATACTTTTTATCACACCTTTTTTGAAATGCTGGGACATTGGTCTTTGGGAGATTATTTTAAAAAAGAAGCCATAGAAATAACATTTGAATTTTTAACAACAAAATTAAATATAAAAAAGGAAAAGCTTTTTATCTCGTATTTTTCGGGAGATGATACTTGTCCAAAAGATACAGAAAGCTATAAATTCTGGAAAGACTTAGGAATACCAGAAGACCACCTATTTGCCCTTCCAAAAAGTGAGAACTGGTGGATTGCCGGAGAAAAGGGTCCCTGCGGTCCCGACACCGAGGTTTTTGTTGATACCGGAAAGAATTTCTGTTGCCCAAATTGCAAGCCTTCTTGTAAATGCGGAAAGTTTTTAGAAATCTGGAATAATGTTTTTATTGAATATAATAAAAAAGAAGACGGCACTTTGGAGCCTTTAAAGCAGAAAAATGTAGATGTAGGAATTGGTATAGATAGAACAGTATCTATCCTTGAAGAAACTACCGATAATTATCTTTGTAGCCATTGGAAACCTCTTCTTGAAACAATCTCTAAGGAAACTGGGCTAAAATACGAAGACAATAAAAAGGAATTTAGAATACTAGCAGATCATAGTAGAGCTATAGCCTTTTTGCTTTCCGAAAATATTAAGCCAACAAATACAGAGCAGGGTTATGTTGTAAGAAGAATTATAAGAAAAGCAATGCAGGTTCAAAAAAAGATTAATGCGAAAGAAAACCTAATTTCCAAATTAATTGAAAATGTTATTGATATTTATCAACCCACCTACCCGCAGTTAAGCAACAAAGAATTAATCTTTTCCCTTCTTGGTAGTGAGCAAGAAAAATTTGGCAAAGCTTTACAAAAAGGACTGAAGCTTTTTGGAAAAAAGAAAGAGGTTTTTAAAAAGGCGGGGTTAATTTCAGCAAAAGAAGCTTTTGATTTTTACCAAAGTTATGGCTTTCCCATAGAGCTAACAAAAGAACTCGCGTTGGAAGATGGACTGCCTGTTGATGAAAATGGATATATTGAGCTTCTTGAAAAACACAAAGAATCTTCCAGAAGTGCAACTAAAGGATTTTTTAAAGGGGGTCTTTCTGGAAATTCAGAAATGGAAACAAAATATCACACAGCAACCCACCTATTACATGGGACGCTTAGAAAAATTTTGGGAACCGGGGTTTCGCAAAAGGGTTCTAATATAACTTCCGAAAGGCTTCGTTTTGATTTTTCTTATGAAAGAAAACTTACCGATTTAGAAATAGAACAGGTGGAAAGGGAAGTAAATAAAATAATAGAGCTAAATATTCCAGTAACACTTAAAGTGATTAGTCTTTTAGAGGCAAAAAAAGAAGGGGCACTAGCTTTTTTTGCCGAAAAGTACGGCGATGTGGTAAAAGTTTATTCCGTGGGAGATTTTTCCCATGAGGTTTGTGGTGGCCCCCATGTAAAGGAAACCGGCGGTTTGGGGAGATTTAAGATAATTAAAGAAGAAGCAGTAAGCCAAGGGGTAAGAAGAATAAAAGCGATATTAGAGTAGAAAAAAAAGTAATATAATAAATCAATGATTCACCTGCCTAATATTTCCCTATTCAAGAAAACCGGCGATAAAAATAGGTTTGTAATTCTTGATATAGGAGAAAGCTCTGCAAAAGCTTTGGTTTTAGAAAAAAACAAAGGAACCGAACATTCCAATTTTCTTGGATTTGGAAGAGCCGAATTTTTAAACCAAGATACTAAAGAAATTAAAAAATCCTCTCTTTCTGCAATTAACCTAGCCAAAATGAATTTGGAGTCTAAAGATGTGGCTTTTTTTATTGCAGGAATACCAACTAGAAAAGCCTTTCTTACCACAACAACAATTAGAACTACCAGAGACAAACCGCTTCAAGAAATTACCGGCAAGGAAATGGAGGAGCTTTCCGAAAAAATAAACCGAATTTCGCAAGTTGATGCTGGTACAACTTTAGGGGAAAGATATCAAACAGGAGACATAGAGCCCAGATTGCTTAATTCCGATTTTATCTACACAAAAATAGATGGCAACGAAGTGGTAAACCCCGAAGGTTTTAAAGGGGAAAAAATAGAAACTTCTCTTTTTTCCACTTACACCACAAAAGACCAAATAGATATTGTGCAAAACATAGAAAAAACAACAAGAAATGGCTTTGGCGCATACACTACAGCCATGTATTCTATATCTAAGTGTCTTCGTAAAAAACTTGGAAACAGAATTAATTGCACCATAATTGACATTGGGGGGGCTACAACTGAGGTTGCAGTAATGTTTGGTGGGGGGATTGCTTCTTCTCTTTCTTTAAGAGTTGGGGTAAACGACATAGCAAGTTTAATTTCCCAAAATTTAAAAATTGGTATAAACGATGCTCACAAACTTCTGGATATGTACACAGACAATAATTTAGAAGAAGAACCAAAAGCAAAAATTGCCAAAATTACAAACGAGGTGTGTTCTTTTTGGAGGCTTGGAATAGAACATGTTTTTAGACAATTTTCCGGAATTAAAGTATTTCCAAATGAAGTGTATTTGTGTGGGTGGGGATCTAATTTAGACGAGTTTGAAACTCTACTTTACGGACCTTGGCAAAAAGACATACCTTTTAATGCTGATCTAAAAATTCACAAGTTTTCGTCCCTCTTCTTGGATTTTATACACAATGTTCCAGAAAAAATTATTAAAAAGGAAAGCTCGGCTTTATCTTTGGGAATTGTGGCAGAAGAAATATGGAAATAGAACCAGAAGAAAAACAAACAATTTACAAAATTTTTCAAAAAATTAAAGAGGCTTCGGATAAAGAGGTTTATCTTAATTTTAAAAACCAGACTGCTCGCTTTTTTTTATCTACCGACATTTCGTTTCTTGTTAGTTTAGCTGAATCTATAGGAAAATCTCTTATTATTAATTCCAACTATCAAGCACCACACTTAGACAAAGACACCACTCCTTTAACAACCCCAGACAAACAGATACACAAAAGCTTAATAAAAAATAAAATGTCGCTTGCTCTTGCTTTAAAAATTATTGGGGTGGTTTTTGCCACATTTACAACCTTTCTTGGTCTTTTTGCAATTTGGTATTTTATACCAAAGGCCGAAGTTTCTTTAACTTTAAATTCAGAAAGCCTTGTAAAAAGTGTTGAAATTACCATAGATCCCAAAGCAACAGGGGTTGATACGGTAAGTAAAACTATTCCGGGATCAAACCTATCGGTAACAAGAACCGAAAGAAAGGCTCTTGAGACAACCGGGGAAACCGTTGTTGGGGAAAAAGCTCGAGGAAAGATAACTTTTATTAATAAAACCGATAAAGATAAAGAAATTTCAAGTGGCACCGTTTTAACACTAGATTCTGATTCCAAACTAAAATACACATTAATGGAAGATGTAAAAATACCAAAAAGGGTAGATGTAACACCAACAACAATAGAAGCAGGAAAAGTAGAAGGAAAAATAGAAGCACTTGAATTTGGCGATAAATACAACCAAGGAAAGGATAAAATGTTTACCATAGAAAATGAAAATAAATCCAATTATCTTGCCCAAAACGATAAGGAAGAACTAAAGGGTGGCGAAAGCAGCAAAGTAAAGGCAGTAGCAAGAGAAGATGTAGAAAAAATTTCCGAGGAGTTGGAGGTAACTATTAAAAAGTCTCTGGAAGACGATTTAAAGAACAAGCTGGTAGAAGGTCAAGATATAGCTAAAGGATCTATAACGATTGCAATTGTAGAGCAGATATTTGATAAGAAAATTGGAGAAAGCGGAGAAAATTTAACTTTAGAAGAAACTGCTAAAGCAGAAACAATTGCTTTTTCCAAATCTCATCTTAAGGAGGTTTTGGCAAGTTCAATAAAAGAGGCGGTACCAGAAAAATACCTATCGTTTGAAACCGATCCCGAAATAGAAATTGGCGAAGCTTTAGCACAAAAAACTATTACCACAGAAAGTGGATCCAAAAAATTAATTATCCAGGTTAAAGTAAAAAGCTATATTGTTCCAAAAGTAGATACCGCCAATTTAACAAAAATGATAACAGGACAAAGGATTTTGGAGGCCGAGAAAATAATAGAACAAATAAGTGGAGTTTCTTCATATGAAATACTGGTTACCCCACAAATGCCAAGTCCTGTAATGACCTTGCCTCATTTGGAAAAAAGAATAACCATTATTACCAAACACAAGTAATATGGCAAAATATCTATCTTTAGATTGGGGGAAAAAAATTATTGGCCTAGCAATTGGAGTTTTAGATAATAAAAATTCTCCTGTAATAATTCCAATTAGTCCAATCCAAAATACCGATTTGGGAAACACTCTGTCGCAAATAAAAGGAGTGGTTTTGGAATACAATATAGATTCTATAGTTGTGGGATTGCCAAAAAGTGGAACGGGGGAAGAAACAAAAACATCTCTTGTTGTTAAACGATTTATTGTTTTTCTTAAAAGAAACCTGTCTCTTCCGGTTTATGCCCAAAATGAATACTTAACAACAAGCGATGCTTTATGGCATATAAATTCGAATTCGGGAAACTATAATAAACACTCAATTTCTGCAGCAATTATTTTGGAAAGCTTTTTAGAAAAATGAAATATATTAACAAAGATGAAATAGAAAATATTGCCAAAGCAATTAAGATTGGGCAAGTTGTTGCTTTCCCTAGCGACACTTGCTTCGGTCTTGCTACAAATCCCTTAAACCAATTTGCTCTTGAAAAGATGTTTCAAATAAAAGGCAGGGACATGGGAAAAAAAATAAGCCTAATATTTAAAGATATTAATCAAATTAAAACCTATACCAATTTGTCCCAGTGGCAAGAAAGGTTTTTAATGCTTAACCTTCCTGGCCCTTTTACCTTTTTACTTAGCCCTAACGAAAATTTCCTTTCTAAATTCCCACTTTATTTTCATGGGGAAAAAATAGGAGTTAGAATTCCAGATTTTTTATTTACTAAAAACCTTTCTTTGGCTCTTGATATCCCCTTTACCTCAACAAGTGCCAATATTTCGGGCAACAAAGAGCTCTACACAAGCGTGGGTGTTTATAAAGAATTTTTTGGAAAAAATAATTCCCCCGATTTTGTTGTTTCCAGCGCAACTCTTTTAGAAACCCCTCCTTCGTCTGTTATTCTTCTTAAAGAAAATAATTTTGAAATTATCAGAGATGGTAAATACAAAATAAATATACCATGAAAAAATTCCTTCTAATTCTCTTTACTGTAATTTTTTCTTTTTTTGTAGTTAGAGCAGTTTTTTCAGCAAAAGATGCCAAAGGCAAGTATAAAAAAATGGAAATATTGGAACAAGAAGTTAAATTGCTTGAAAGCACCAACCTCGAACTTAAAAAACAAATAGATTATCAAAAAACCCTAGAGTATAAAAACGAGGTTAAAAAAAAGCTAAGCAATGAAAATCTGGAACTTAGAAATAAATACAAGAACAACAAAACAAAGGACGCCGAAATTTCCAAAACGAATTTGGAAAAGTGGCTTGCTGTTTTTCGTCTTAATTTTTGATCTTAGTAATCAACCGATCTTCTATTTCTAGAAAACCTACTTGTTGGACCACTTCTTCTAAATTCAGATGACGAATTAAAATTCCTTCTTGTATCGTAGTTTCCTACTTTTCCTCTGTGGGAGGAATATCTTCTATTATCTTGTGAAAAGTCGCCTAGTGGTCTTGGTCCAGATCTTGGTCTTTGTTCACTGCTTGTTGGTGCTGATGGATCCAAAGCCTTTATAGAAAGGCTAATTTTACCATCGTGCCCGACCTCTAATACTTTTACTTTGACAATATCGCCTTCTTTTACAATAGATGAAGGATGCGAAACAAATTCGGTGGACATCTCGCTAACATGTAGTAATCCCTCTTTGCCGGGGACAATTTCTACAAAAGCTCCAAAATCTACAATTCTTGCAACCTTGCCATCGTAAATTTCTCCAGGGAGAATTTCTTTAACTAAACCTTCTACCAAGCTTTTTGCTTTTTCCAGGGAAGCTAGATCTTTGGAAGCAATATTTACAACTCCAACTTCAGCTTCTTCTTCTACATCTACTGTTGCACCAGAAACCTCCATTATTTCCCTAATTGTTTTTCCACCGGAACCAATAACAAGACCTATCTGCTCTTTTTTAATTGTTATTTGGACAACTTTTGGTGCGTGTTTACTTATCTCGGACCTTGGCGAAGAAATAATTCCATCTATTACCGAAAGTATTTCAAGCCTTGCTTTTTTAGACTTTTGAACAATTTCAGAAAATAGGGAAATTGGAATACCGGGCAATTTAATATCCATTTGAATAGCAGTTACTCCATCTTTTGTTCCAGCCATCTTAAAGTCCATAAAGCCGTAAAAATCTTCAAAGTTGGCGATATCTGTTAAAACAACATATTTGCTTTCCAACTTATCGGCCATAAGACCAATAGCAATACCGGCAACTGGTGCTTTTATGGGAACTCCGGCATCCATTAAGGCAAGGGAAGATCCGCAAGTTGCAGCCATAGAGGAAGAACCTTGTTGCGAAAGAATTTCCGAAACCAGTCTTATGGTATAAGGAAATTTATCGCGCTCGGGTATTACTGGAAGGAGTGCTTTTTCTGCTAATGCTCCGTGCCCAACTTCCCTTCTTCCTGTATTTCCTATTGTTCCAATTTCTCCCAAAGAAAAGGCGGGGCCGTTGTAATGATGAATGTATCTTTTTGTTTCCTCACCAAACATATTTTGAATTAGCTGTTCTAAAGAGGAAGACCCTAGGGTGACAACAGTTAAAGATTGTGTAAGACCTCTAATAAAAAGTCCCGATCCGTGAGTTCTTGGTAAAATACCAACTTTTCCAGAAATTGGTCTTATTTCATCTAATTTTCTTCCATCTGGTCTTTTGTTTTCATCAACAATTAAATGTCTTGTAACTTCTTTTTCTAATTCAAAAAGGGCTCTTTTCATTTCCGATTTAGTGTATTTTCCTTCTAGTGCCTTAAAGATTTTTTCTTCCATTTTTTCTGTGGCATCTACTCTATCGGTCCAAGATGAAACTACAGCACTTTTTACATCCTCAAAAACCAAATCTTTTACCGCACTTACTATATTTTCGGATAATGCTTTGGATTCGTATTCAATTTTTGTACTGCCTACTTCCTTGGCAAATTCAGAAATAAAAGAAATTAAAGGTGTAATTTGCAAAAGTCCAAATTCAAAAGCTTCTAGAATTTTTTCTTCTGGAACAATTTTTGCTCCTGCTTCTACAGCAAGGATCTTTCCAGGTACTCCAGAAAAAATCATGTCTAAATCAAAGGAGTGTCTGTTAGCAAGGGAAGGATTTGCTACAAATTGCCCATTAGATAGGGCAACTCTTACCGATCCAAATGGACCTTTAAAGGGCACATCAGAAGCAGAAAGAACCGCACTAACTGCTATCATGGAAACAATATCGGGATTATTTACCCCATCGTGAGATAAAACCGTTGCTACAATTTGTGTGTCGTACATAAAGTCTTTTGGAAAAAGCGGTCTAATGGCATGATCTATTAGTCTTCCGCTAATTATTGCTTCATCTGTGGGTTTACCTTCTCGCTTTACAAAGCGCGATGATTTAATTAAACCTCCGGCATAGAGTTTTTCTTCGTAATCTACTCTAAGAGGAAAAAAATCGGTGTCGGTTTGTGGTTTATTACAAACAACTGTTGCCAAAACTACTGTATCGCCCATTGTGGCAAGAACAGCCATGTTGGCTTGGGGTGCTAGTAAACCTGTTTCTAATACTAAAGGAACTCCATTAATTAGAGTTTCTTTTCTAACTACCTTATTCATACTATTTGCAAATTGTTCTAATGGAAAAGCTTAAGTTAGAGGCTAGCAAATAAAAACTGCCGGGTGGCAATTCCCATTTTCTAGCGTCCCACGACAAAAAAGCATATTCCTTAGTTTTATTGCTTTGAAACTATAAAAATAATAATTACTTCTTAAGATGCAACTTCTTTAAAATGGCTTCGTATCTTTCTTTGGATTTCTTGGAAAGATACATTAAAAGTCTTCTTCTTTTATTTACCATCTGCAACAAACCCCTACGGGAATGAAAATCCTTTTTATGGATTTTAAGATGGGAGGATAGTTCATCTATCCTTTTAGAAAGAAGGGCGACCTGTACTTCCGGTGATCCGGTATCTTTTTTGTGGGTCGCTGTATTTTCTATTACTTCAACTTTTTCTTCCTTTTTAAGTGCCATTTCGGGTGAAATTTTATCAGCTATTGTTTTTTTTAGCAACACAATAATTTGGGTTGGTAGTTTGCCCCAATCTACAATCAAATTTTGGGGAGGGGCGGTCCCCAAAATATGCCTATTTCGGGGAGGAGCTACTTAATTGAGTGGGAAAACAAAAAGCAACTCTTAATTTAGAGTTGCTTCTTGTATTAAACAATCTTTGTATTTAAAAATTACTTAATGATGGCAGGTAAAGCTGAATAATTCCAGCTCCGATTGGCTAAGTAGCCTCTCGTCCTGCTTTTCTGTGCCCCCCCCCTCACTTGATGAACCCACCAAAGAAAATGGACTGTTCCGGCGGTCGTTGAAAATGAATATATAGGTAGCTTGATGCTACACAGACAAAAAAGATGACCCCTGTTACCAGCACTGCCTCAATTCTGTCCATGTTGCTCGCCGCCCTTCTCTTGGAGAACCACCTTAGCTCCATTCCCAAGAAGGCGACCAATGGCATGGTCGCCACCGAAAACCTCACGACCTCCGGAACCCCCCACGATAAAATGCTATTGTACACAATCACAATAGCGACCACCCCGAAGATGTCCACAACAACAACTTCGAAACCCTTCCTTACCAGAAAAACAATTTTAGAGTAGATTTGGGATATCATACCCACCTCTTGAAATGAAAGGATTTTCACAGAGCACGGTCGCTCCACGAATGCTTTAATTATACCACCTTACCCTATAGTTTTCAAGGGGTGGGAGAGTTGTTAAAAATTTGCTAGAATCCAAAGGTTTAATATATTCCGCGATAGCTCAACGGTAGAGCAGGAAGCTGTTAACTTCAAGGTTCCTGGTTC
>Ga0172369_10004829_pt1 | contig 16885 bp, 19 predicted proteins | sample LakKiv25m_FD_114539 | JGI IMG/M metagenome (GOLD analysis project Ga0172369, IMG submission 114539) | Freshwater microbial communities from Kabuno Bay, South-Kivu, Congo - kab_022012_11.25m | ecosystem: Environmental > Aquatic > Freshwater > Lake | place: Democratic Republic of the Congo...
CGATACAGGCGGAATACGCCACATTTCAAGCTGATTTAGGTGATATAGGTAAAGTTGCCCGCGGAGAGGTTGACTTTACCCAGGCGTCAGGATTAGCAAGAACATTATTAAACTCGTCTGGAGAAATGGATAGATTAACCGAAAAGGAAAAAAGATTACGCGAGCAGGCGCATTTAGCCAATCGATTGGGTCAAATTATTATTGCATTCGAACAAGAAAACGGCCCGATTGAATTGCCGCCGGCTTTTTACGGCGCGCTTACCGCACTTTTATCAAAAATAGCGACAGCATCCGTTAAAGAACGAACCGAACCGGTCGAAGGCAGTCTTGCCTGGTTTGATAAGCAGTTGAAACTAAGTCCTTATGAAAAAACATTTCTGGAATTGTTAATCGACAGAGGCGGCCCGGTATTGTCGCATGAAATAATGGAGGCGATATTGGAACTTAACCCCGCCAAAAATAAACAGCCTAACTTGACAAATATCGGAAATAATGTCCGGAAAAAACTCCGTGGTCATTTCGGAGAGCGCTTTGAATTGAAAACGGGAAACCATAGACAAAAATCGACGCGTGAACTGATAGATCATGGAAATCTTCCGCCCGTCCCAGAAGAAACTGCGCCAAAACCGATTTCCCCGGCCCCCGCTTCCCCTAAAAGCCTCATAAGATGCAACGGGGGAAAGTCTCCGGTAGATATCGATATGGTATCGGCCGTACAAATCATGAGAGACCCTCATGTCTCCGATGACCGGAAAGACGAGCTGTTTACCGATGCCTTGCAAAGGCTTAATGAACTCTACGGCAGCGGGGAAATCGGCAAAAAGGCACTCTCCCGGCTTGCCAATTCCCTTAAAACCCTGGATGATGCCCGCGGTCTTGAACGTTTTCAAAGGGCGCTCGACGGCTTGGATGAAAAAACATATTTGAGTCTAACACGGGCATTCCCTGCCAATTTAATGAGGAACACTGACATGTCCGATATTGAAGTTTGCCCCGAATCCAGAGTCGCCGCCTATCTGCGACATTATAGCAGCAAATTAAACCATGCAATTCGTAGGAGACACAAATTCCCATCTGAAAGCGATGGTGGTGCACAAGAAAAATGTCGGGATCTTTTTGATGCTCTTGAAAACCGGTACGGATCAGACGGCATCGACATGACAAAATTAGCCGCAATCTTAAATAATCCCGATAATGGAAAAGCGCCTTCCTATATAATTGACGCCCTGAAATTTTTTGCCGGCGAAGACTTTATGTTTGCTCAGGAACTGGTGGAAATACTTGGCCATCAGGCTGAAGCTGATGAGCCATATCTGTCTGATGAGACGCCGGACAGCAATGAATTTGAAGGTTTTGAAACATTCCGCTTTTAAATACTCCGCTTATGCCGCCCAGAGAAATTGTGCCATATCAGGAAGGCAGTCGGAATTATCCTCCTCAATGGAGGCAACGGGTGGAATCTGTTTTGACTCGGGAAGCATTAAGCTATAGGCAACGGCATGTATTGCCCCCAATTAAAGCCGGCGGATTTGAGACGGCGGCCCGTGTCGTCGGCCACTGTTTTTTTGCCGCCGTTTCCCAATTGCCCAGTCTTCCGGAAAAAGAAAAAGACATTAAAAGTGTTTTGTCAAAAGCCATGAGCGACAGACGGACATACCTTGACCATGCGGATGCGCTCATCCATGGGCTGGAAAACAACGGATACGATTTGGGGATTAACCCCGATTTGGTGGTAAAAGCCAGAAATGAACTTTTTCACAAACACGAGCTTCCTGTTTTACCCGACACAAACAAATTGGTCGCTTTGGTGGAAACAAGAGAATCTTTGACAGGTAGTTTGGCCGAAGCCGCTTTAACCAAATTAATGGGCGGCGGCGAAGCAGTTACTCCGGAAAAAATCCAATCATTCATCTTCACTGCCCGGCGCCGGGCGCTGCTACTGCGCGGCATGATGGCGGCAGCCATCGGAATTATTAATGGACAACGGATAAATCCTTTATATATCGAGGATAAAGATTTGAAAGAATTGGAGGGAGTGTTTTTAAGGACCGATATTGACAGGGTAATTGCCGATGCCGCCTTTTTTTTGGCGCAAAAAGAATTTCCGGCAGAAAACACCGCTCATGTTGTAGATTTATTTACGGATTATGGAAAACAAATAGTTCGTACCGTGCTCCGTTGGAGTCAATCTGTCGATACTGCGGATTTTCAAAACCATCCGGCAAAATTTTTTCAAAAAAACCGCGCGTTGCTGGCTCCCTTGCCGATTAGTCCCTTTATTCTCGATGAACAATTTAACTTTGATCCCGGGCTGGTTCGTAATCGACCGGGAACACCCAATCTTTGGCAGGAAGGAGCGGTTTTTGACCATGAAAAAATTCCCTCTGAAAAAATTATTCGAGAAGCAATCAGGCTGCTCGAATCCAACCCCGGCGCGGGTACAAAGAATTTAATCAACAGGTTAAATGCCGGCCTTATCGCCTGGGACAAATATGAAGCGGCAATGAAGCTGTCCGACTGCCGATTGCGTGATTGTGAAAAAACCATCGAGTCGTCAATAGCCGCCGGCGTCGCAAGCGATGCCGGAACCGAACCGACTGTCGATGCGGCTGTTTTAGCTTTTGACCGGCGTCGTTTAGATTCTTTAAAAAGCAAAGTGATCGGCTATCAAAAGACTTTAGACGGAAACGAACGGGAAAAGATATCCGCGCCCTCGTCAGGATCGGAAGGAACGTATAGTAAATGGTGGATATTGAAAGCACGGCGTCTGACGGAAAAAAGGATCGCTGAAATCAATAGAAAAATTGACCTGGAAGAAAGCCTGTTGAGACGCCCCGGCTGGCGCAGCCTGTATCAGGACCGACTCTCGCAAACCGGCATTTTCCGGCTGGAAGAGGAATTGAAGCTGGTTCAAGAGCTGAGGCAGAACCTTGATGCGGCAACGGATGATAAAGTATCGGCTTTTTTTGGCATAGACAATCGACAACTGCGGGAATTTGTCCGCGATTGGCTGGCTGTCAAAACCGGTTATTTCCAACGGCATACGGACGAAGAAGCAATGCTGCTTAAAGCCCTGGTTGAATTGGAAAGAGACGATCGCTTCTCTCCGGGGCTGGCCGGCTGGGTAAAGAACGATTTGGAATCCGCAACCGCAGAAATAGAAAAAATTATCGATATGTATTGCGAGGCAGACGAACTGGAAACGGTTAAAAAAACTCTGGATGCGGCCGGTTTTCTCATCGAGTCCGATTACAATCGGGCAAGATCAATGATTGAATCCGTGCTCGAAGCCGGTACAACTCAAGAATCGGAGCTTTCCGCAAAGCAAAGCATGATCAGTGTTGTTTTTGATGAAGAAATACGCGCTGCTACACCGCAAGAATTACTCCAGGCACAGGAATTGGTCCGTGATTACGCTGTTTCCAAAGCACGAAGAATAGATTTGCGGCTGCCGCCGAAAGATGCCGTATCGGTAACTTTTTCCGATAAAAAATCACGCCTTGTGGAAACCCAACAAACAATCTTACGTGGAAAAAAACCGAAAGAACCGCCGCGTGGAGCAGTCTTCCTCGAGAAACTGGAAGCTTGTATTGACAATCCTATTTTAGTATTCGAAAGAGCCGACGGATTAACGCTCAGGGGATATATGGAGGCTCTAAGAAGACGCGTCCGGCGTATTGAAGCATTACAATATCAAGAAGGTGCCGAGGCGGAATTCAAATCGCTTTCGGAAAAAGTATCGGCGATGGAACAGGCAATCGAAAGAAATAAAAACAGGTGGCAACTCGAAACAGCCAGACAAATGCAAAAAGATTACGAAGAACTTCGCGCAAACGCCACTCAAAGGTTTATAGCAAACATGAGGGAATTGGGTTTGACATTGGATATGGCCGGCTCGGCTTAAGCGTTAGATAACTTTCAATACTCTAAAAAGCAGAAAGCTGATGAAGTAAAAAAGAACGATTTGGAATATCGGCAGGTAAAGCGTCAAAAAGATAGTGATAACCGCAAGGATAAAAAATGCTTCGTTATGGATCGAAGGCAGCAAACCCTTGGTAACCAGCATGAGAATAATGATTGTCAGGAGGGCTTTGCCGTCGAACCAATACATGGACCAGCCGAAATAAGCGGCCAAGCCGACCAAAATTGCCGCCAAAATGAGAAAAATTTCCTTTGTGTCAAAATAAAAAGGGCCTAAGTACATTTAATTATTTATGTTTCAAAATAAGATAAAGAACAATTATTGCCAAACTATATGCGATAACCATCAAAATCGTATTTAAAGTATTAATATCCATATCATTTTTTTCGCTTCCTTTTAAAAAACCAATAATAACTGACAACAATAAAAAGTCCGAAAAATATCATTACCGTCCAGTAATAAGTATCAAAATTAAAATTCATTTGACAAATTCAAGCGCAATTAATAACATACTAATTGCAAAAATGAGCGCTAAGCTAAATTTTAGTATAAAAAGAAATGAATTGCCAATGCCGACAAATAATGGCGTCAAAATGCCAAAACTTAAAAATGCAATCGCCAGATTGCTGTAAAATTGCGCCAATATTTCCTTTTGCTTGTCGTTTTGTCTCATAAAGTAATACCGGTTATTTTTCAAGCGGAATAATTAAAGTGATTTTTTTCTGTTCCCCGTTTTCGGTGTAAGTATAAGTTCTCACTTCGACTTTCGTCCCCTTTTCAAAAGTCATATATTTTTTGTTGGTTACCGGATCTTCGGCCGCCTGCACGCCTTTAGCCACCGTTTTCATCAAGAGTCCCGGCGGCGGTGTCACCTGGGGAATTTGACCCAAAACCTCATCGGTCTTATCCGACGGCTGCGGCCGGAATAACGCCAAAAAACCGCTTGGCGCATTTTTGATTTTCGCCAAAAATAAAGGATTGATTTGCGGCGAATCGGCAACAAACACTTCTTTACTCAAAAGCGATACCGTGAGAAACGAAATCGTTATGGCCAGTAATATTTTTATTTTTGTATTATTGAACATATTTTTGAACATTCATTAATTTGAACATTTAAAACTTCTTGCGTTACGGCTTCTTTACAAAGATTTATCGCATTTTGCGCGAGGTCGCTTTCACATAACGGCTTAAGTGTTCCATCAAGAATTAAAGTTTCTGCTGAATTAAAAGTAAGGTTTTTAACCTTATCTAAATTTATTATTGATGATACCGTTGTTGTTTTTGTCGGGACAGGAGTAAGCGTTGGCGTCGGGTTGGGTTTGGTCGGCGCGGCCGTTGGCGCCTGCGTCGGCGCCGGACATTTTTGCGGGATAACTCCGGCGGTTGCGGACACGCAAATATAACATTGGCCGGCGGCATCGGTTATCTTTTGACCGTTGGTCTTGCCTTTGCATAAATTATTTTGGTCGGCCGCCGTCGGTATGGGTGTCGGCGTTGAAGAAATTCGTGCCGTCGTGGTTGGCGCGGCCGTTGGCGCCTGCGTCGGCGAGGAACCCGATGAACCGCAGCCGGATGTACAGTTGCAGCCGGCGCCGGAAACCGACGCTTTACCGCTGCCGTCGACAGTCAAAGCGCAATTGACCGTTTGGCTTTGCGGATTGCAGCTGCATAGGTAACCGGTATAGCTGACGTTGACGGTACGGTTTTTATCAAAAGTCGCGGCCGCCACCTGACTGCCGCCGGCCCAGCTTTGCGTCCAGGCCGGATCGTAGGTGTAAGTGCCGCCGCCAAAGCTGTTCCAACCGGCAAGATGATTATCCGGTCCGGCACCGCTCCCCTCAAGCTGGACATCGCCGCCTTTTTGGCTGGCGATTTTTACCCGGGCGAAAAAGGCTTTGCCGCGCGTATCATCTTTCACCTCGAAATCGGCGGATAATTTAAAACAGCCGTTATCGGCCGCATTGTTTGCCTGATTTTGACCCGAAGATGAACCCGACTGGCCGCTGGTTGCCGACTCGGACGGCTTGCATTCGGTGCGGCATTCGGGGTATCCAATTCCGTTTGCCGGATCAAATTTCCAATTTCCGTTTTGGCACCGATAAACCAAACCGACGCCGGCATCGGCCGCACAGCTTTGTTTTTCTTTCGGATTCATACAGGTAACGCAATACGCGTTGGGAACGCTGCAGGAACCGCCGCATGATTGGGAAATCGGCTCGGCCGCTTTCGATTTTAAAGTTTGTTTTTGATTCCGGTTTAAAAATAAGGAAGAAGCTAAAGTGGCGACTCCTAGAAAAACCACTGTCGCGATCGTCAAAATTGTCGCCACTTCACCTTTTTTCATTTTATTATTAATTTATAATAGATAAAGCAATGGACAAAATCAAGTCACTCTTCAAAAATATTTATTTCGTCGTCTTTCTTTTGGCCGTTATCCTTCTTGTCATTCTTCTTCTTATGGCAATTCTAACCAATAACGCCACTTCGACAAATTCCGATCGTACCCAAACATCTTCAACCAATTCAACCAATTTAACTAATTCAACCAATTCAACCAATTTAACTAATTCAACCGATTTAACCGATTTAACGAGTTCAACCACCCTGGTTGCCAGTAAAAAAACATTCGCCAATAAAGATGAATTGAATGCGTTGATCAAATCAACTGAATTCATCGATCCTAAAGTACGAGCATTGCGCGCAATACCCCTACGGCAATCAAATCTTTCTCCAACAAATTCCCCTCCGATTTCAACCGATTCAACCAATTTAACTGATTCAACTAATAATGATTTGTCTTTATTGACCGATCTGTTGAAAATATTATTGAATACCAATATTCCCGGTAATCTTACCTCTAATCCATCTCCTACATCTCCTCCAAATAACAATAATGAAAGGGCGAGTCACGCCTCGCCCCTACATAAGACGGGAATATTTATTCTATCCAATTATTCCGACGGCGCCAAAAAAATCGTCAATGCCAAACCGAAAATCATCAAAATCATGGATCCGCAGCAAAATGCCAACCTGCTTCAAGCCGCCAAAGATTTCAAGAACGCAAATCCCGACGGCATCAATGTTTTAAGAATTTACCAAGGCACTCAAAATAAAAAATATTCGCTTAATGATAATCCCGTAACGATGGCCAATGAATTTTTCCAAAGCGTCATCGGGCCGGCTTTAAATAGTCTGGGCGATGACAAGAAATATTTCGACTATATCGAAACCCCGAACGAGCTCGACAACACTCCGGGATGGGAAACGAACAATAACGTTGTCTGGTTAAGTAAATTTTGGGAAAAACTGATCGAACTCGATTCCCAAGTCGGCATAAGAACATGTATCGCCAGTATTCCTGTTGGTAATCCGCCCGGCAGCCGCGAGGAAATTAAGTCTAAAATGCAATCTTTTTCTTCTGCTTTGTCAAAAGCAGTCATAAATAACGGTGCTTTTTGTTACCACGCCTATTCTTTAAACTACACGACCGATGTCAATCAGGAAATTTATTCGTCGCTCCGATACCGGACGATTCATGAAGTAATCGGCGAAATCGATCCGGGTTTTTCCACTTTGGATTTTATCCTTTCCGAAGCCGGCATCGATCGGGCGGGCAACCCCCAAACGAGCGGCTGGCAGCTGCGGGGCGACGGCACGCAATATACCAACTGGATAACCTGGTTCGACCGCGAAATGAATAAAGACGCCTATGTTTTGGGGGCGACGCTTTTTCAGATCGGCGATAGCAATTGGAGCTCTTTCGATCTGGAACCGATTGCCGGATGGATCGCGGGAAGCATATAATAAAATTCGAAGCACGAAATCCGAAATCCGAAACAATATTAAAATAAAGAAAAATTCAAATGTTCAAAACCGTTTTGAATTTTGAGAATTAGAATTTTTGTATTATTTGTTTCGAATTTCGATATTCGAATTTCGGATTTTTAAAGGAGGTTTGTCTTCGTATAAATAACCATGGCGAGAAATAGATAAATCGCCAAACCGTATGGCGATAAAAACAGGCTGAAAAGAAGCCCTGAAGCCGCAATGACGAAATAGGAATTGAACTTCATTTGCGAAACCAACGAACGGGTAATTAAAAGAAAAAGAAGAACAACGATTAATGACCCGTAACGAAAAGGTTCAACGGAAATCCTAAAAATCCCCGCACCCATAACCAACAACCCATAACCCATAACAAACAAGTCTTTTTCATCCAGAAAAAACCGGTCAAAACGAAATATCATAAATGAAATGCTTCAATTAAAAACATTATACCTTTACCACTAATATAATATTGATCGATAAAATATGCAATTGCCAATGAAAAAACCATTATACTTATCAATATCAGCCATTTCTTTAGCATTAATTATTATTATACATATATTGTGAAATTGAAAATAATTATTTTTCTTTATTCATTATTCTTTATTCATTATTCTTTCTCTCCACTTGTCTTCGCTGCTCCAGCCGCTTGTCATTGTAACGATCCAAACAAATGCTATGCGGACGGCTGCTGCCCAAAACCGATGCCCAATGGTGAATTCGACGAAGGTTATTACAATGATGTTTGCAATGACAAAGGAAGTTTGCATTATACCATTCCCTCTTCAGGCGAAATCGATCCCTTTTTTTGCCATGAGCATACGCCCGATTGTTGTTTCGATTTAAAACGATTTAAAGATAATCGCGCCTGTTGCTGGAATGAAATCGGTTTTTGTCCTAAAAGTTTATGTTACGATGGTTCTCACAAATGCGGTTATTACTGGAAATACCACAGTGAACTTGGAGATAATTTCCCCATTTCATGGGGTTGCGTCAAAATGTTTGATGAAACCAGAACAGAAAATTTATATGGCTCATTGCCTCCAAATTATACCGGAGACACTCAACCTTCCCCGACGCGTGCCCCAACGCAAACACCAACCAAACCCAACCCGACGTCAACACCAAAGCCCCAACCAACTACCGTCCGACCACAACCTTCAACTAACCAACAACCGACAAATACACCAACATTGATTGTAACTCAGGGGGTGCCGACTGGTACCCCCCCACCGGCCAATCTCACACCGATGACCATGAACACCGATAATCCTTACCGGATAAACTCACCGACACCTTACCGACAAACGGTTAACCCTTTATCGTTCAATTTGCCGACCGTCAATATGCTTCCCCTGAAAAATTCCCTGAAGCTCGGCGTTATCCAATCGACGAGATTTTTCAATTTGTTTTCCTTTACCTTCAACCAAATAACATCTTTGGATAAAAAATTGGAAACAACGATTAACGATCTTCTCCCTGATATAAAAAAATAAAACATATTTTTCTCCAGATTTAACATTTGACTTTTGACATTTGACATTTTATAATCAGACTGTGTCAATCGACGACAAACCTATGAATAAAGTATCACTCACCGATTTACCGGACTTGCTGACCATTCGTGAAGTCGCCAGTTTACTGCGAGTTTCTCCTTTAACGATCAAACGCTGGGGCAAGAAAAATAAATTGCCGGCTATCCGCATCAACTCCCGCGGCGACCGAAGATACCGCAAAGACGTCGTCCTCAAACTCCTCGGCGTTGAAGAAGAACTATAAGCAAACATTTATCTTTCCATTAGCGTACTGTCTGATTAAAGAAGTAATCAGCGTTTGATAAGGAATACCGTTTTCTACTGCTTTATTCTGTAATTTTACCAAGTCTTCTTTCGCCACCCGTAAGGTAATACGCTTATCTTTTTTTTTCATATTCCGAAAGTAACTGGTATATCTTTTTATCTCTTGTTCTTGATTGGGCACCTCAACAAATGCATCATTTTCAATATCTTTGATTAATTGCCTCTCTTCATCGTCTAAAGGCTCAAAGTTCGATTTTGGCCATCTTTTCATAAGTCTTATGATTAACTAATAATTTTCCTTAAATATTTTTTCGTGTATTTTCTACTTGGGTAAATAGTTTTTAGAAAAATATATTTTTCTTCCTCAACGAAAGGAATTACATAAATATATTTGTTAAATTTAACTAAAAACATTCTTTGCTTTGGATATTTTTTCTTGTTTGGATTCTGAATAACCCCAATAAAACCAGTCGGATTTCCGCTTTGTATCAATTCAGAAACATCGTCAAAATTTATTCCTCTTTTAATTTTTAATGATTTATTTTTTTCCGAATCATATCTTACTTCTTTCACATCTTTATTAGATAATAATATCAAAATGTATGTACAATGTCAACAGGAAAGACGTCGTCCTCAAACTGCTTGGAGTAGAAGAAGAAATTTAGACCGTTATTTTACCCCGCTAAACCCGCAGCTTTGAGACCGGCTCCGGCGGCACCAGTTTTAATGAGAGCGCCAACACCAATAACAGCAATTAGAATGATCATTAAATATTTCCACCAATTAGCCGCTAGAAATTCTTTCCCCGTTTTACCACCTTTGAACTGATCCCAGAAACTTAAAACATCTTTGCCGACTGCTTCACCTAGAACCTTTTTAACTTCACCTCTTCTCGCTTCAGCCGTGGCCATCAACACCCTTCCCTGCTCCGAAGAACCAAGTGACATAACCAAATCACGACTCCATTTTCCACCGGCAATCAAATAGTCACCAAAAAGTTCAGCCGCTATGATTTTAGCTTGATTTTTTCTAAATTCAGGGTCTTTGACTTTGACTTTGATTGCGGCAATCTCGTTGGCATTAAGCCCAATTTCTTTTAAAGCATCATCGTCCGGGAATTTGCCTAACAAAGAAAATTGCTTTTCGATCTCATTCATCAAACCTTCCTCACCACCGGTTAAATAAGCATTCATATATTGTTTAGCCATATCTTTATTAGGCTTAGTTGTCACTTCTCCTCCCTTATCTTTTTTTTCTTTCCATAAGCCTGTAGGTAGCTTTTTCAAAGCCGATTCGGCATCCACCTGCTCCCTGTTTTTATCTCCTGTTTCCTTATCTGCCGCTTTCTGCGCCTCTTCAGTCCAAACCGTTTTCATTTTTGTAAAAGCCTCGCTTAAAAACGATTCCATGGCATCAGCCGGCATATGCGCCACATCCCGGGCAAATTTGATCATTTCCGCATCAAGCTCTGCCCTTGTATCGGCCAATTCTATTTGCTTTGTTTTTAATTGTGCCTCCATCTGTGCCCGTTGTTCCGGATTTATTAACCCTTGCCGTGCTAATTGAACTTTTTCATCAAGGGTCCTTTGTGCGGTTTGGAGATTTGTCTCTAAAGGAGAAAGAGAGGTAGTCAAATCATTAACTTGCTTTTCTAAATCAGCTATATCGGTAAGTTCGCTTTTTAACTCAAGATATTTTATATACACTTTGCCTTCTCTCGTTTCCATGTAATTAGTTAATTCTGTTTCAACCTTTGGTAAAAGGTCATCATTTATGCTCTTTAATCGATCTTTATTTTCATTAGATATTTTATCTCCCATAGCCTCAAGATTAGCTTTTTCTTTTTGCAATGCATTTAAATTTTTATTTAAATCTTTAACTTTCTTTTCTACAGGTTTCATCCCTGGTGCTAATTTTCTTACTCCTCGTTCAATGTCAACTTTATCAACTGCTCGATCAGCTAATTCTTCTTTTAATGCTTTCAACATTTCATAGTCTGAAGCTTTTGCTGCGATGGCTAGTTTAGCATTATTAAAATCTGTTTGTGCTTGAGTTAATTCAACCTGAGTAGGTGCTGCTTTAATTTTGAATTCAAGTTCGGCAATTTCTGACTCCAACCTTCTGACAACTTCTTCTTTAGTTAAGCGTTTATTAGGATTAAGCGTTTCATTATAAATTCTGATTAAATGTTCTCGATAACTTGCTTGGCTCAATAAATTACTGACAAAATCATTTCGGGATGCATCATCGGGTAATGCCTTTAAAATTTCGGCAACCACCGGAATGCTTTTTTCCAAATATGTTCTTACTTCCGTTATGATCGAAGCATCTATCTTTCCGCTTTCTGCCAATTCTCTAGTTTTTTGGGCCGCATCTTTTGTTTGCGTATATCTTCTTTCTTGATCTTTATCCGAGGCTCCCGTTGGTGCTATTTTTCCTTTAGTATTTGGGTCTCTATTGGTGCTCAGGTTATTTACCAATACCTTATCAGCGTCTTCTCGAGTATAAGGAATAACCGCACCTTTGACTATTTTGAGTGCTGTTTCTGCATCACCCGCTCTTAAACGATTCGCTGCTGCCTTGACAATCGGGTCTGCTGGTGCCGGCATTACCACATCTACACTATGACGGAATAAATCGGTAGCTGTAGCTAAATTAAGCTCTGCCATAGATTAATTTTATTTTGGAATATTGGCTAATTGAGACAGTTGGTTTCTTAAAGCTTCAAGCTTCTGTTCATCTAAACTAGTGCTCGTAGTCTCGATTTTTTCTATCTTTGCAATATCGGCAAACCATGCATATTTGGTGGTTAAATTATCCAGAAAAGATTGGAGTGTTTTTTCATCAGTAATCGTTTGTTTTTCATCCAGAATATAGCTGGCAATTTCTCTTCCTTTATCTTGATCGACTACGTTTGTTTCGAGTAGATTAATCAACTTAGCGGTTACGGCGGTCACCGTTTTTTTTACCTTTTCGGAAAAATTTGGCTCCATGAATCAACTATAACAATACTTTAATGTCAAAACAAGGGGTATTTCTCTAGCAAAGTCCAGCTACTTGACAAATAACCTGCTTATAGTATAAGATATGACATATGCCAGAAGCACCAATGCAATCAGCCGGTGAAAGAGTAAAGGGTCCGGTTGTCAACATGTTCAGACAAGCAATGAAAGAATTTTTTGGGCAAAAGAGCACCGAACAGCTGAAAAAACCCGGCATCCTTGCAAAAAGCGTAGGCCAAGGATTGGGAAATGCTTTTGCGTCAGCTATGGAAGATCCCGACATTCAAGCAAGAGGAAAAGAATACATTAAAGCTACTTTAGACGATACTATCGGCGAAACCAAAAGACAAATACCGGTAATCGTCCAAAATACAGAAGAAAAATTAAGACAAACTTCTCCTGCCGAAAGAGATAACTATGAGAACATGAAAAAAATCATCGGTTGCAAAGATACGGATAAATGGTATGTAAAAATCCTGAAAAAAATTGGCGTCCGAATTCTTTCTTGGAGCATGCCGATTGCCAACTATATCAGCGCTGCCATTGCGGCAAAATTCAGCGGTCAAGAAACAGATGCGGATAAAAAACAATTCCGCGACCAATTCGATAGTATCTATACCAGTTTGTTAGCCAAGGCAGCCAATCCACAAAATCTCGCCTCGGCAACGCCTTAACCTAGCATGACGCCAAATAATTCCAAGGGTATTTTCCAAAAACTTCTCAAAGTGATTACCGGATTTTTTTCAAACAGCAATCTTTTTAACGTTAATGGCGACGAACTTCAGGAAATATTTTTTGCCAATTATGCCATATTCTACGAAATCGCTTTCGATTTGAATCTTGATATTGGTAAACTGAAAAAATTTATCCAAGAAACGAAAGCCAAACCCCAACTGATAGAAACGGCTGCATTCTTGCTGGAAACCTTGGAGCATGAATCGACTTACATTCTTCTCAATTATTTCGCTTTCCGCTTTATTAATGCCTGTCTCGATCTTACTAAAAAAGAACATATAGTTGAAGTTGATGAAATATTGAAATTATCCAATATAACCAAACAGGAAATTAAAATTATTGCTTCGGACTATAAAAAACTTATTACCGTAAATAATAAATCCCTGATTCATGAGTGAAATCAGCCATTCACCCGAATCTCCCCCTTCTCCTCAACCGGAAAAATCAGTTGTCTCCAACTATACGCCTCTCAAATTAAATCGCCGGCAATTTCTTCAACAATTAGGAAACTTGGCTGCTGCAACCGCCGTCGGAACAACTGTAACAAAAGCTCAAGGCTTAACCCTAACTCTACCTGAAAATAATCAAACACCGGCTTTTAAACCGGAACAAATCGCGAGAATCAAAGAACTCACCGGCCTAACTTTGGAAGATATTGACAAATTGGGACTCGGTATCAATGCAATCGGTGAAGACATGCAAACCAAAGGAAAAGTTCTATTTCATGTCGGCCAATCTCACACCACGAAAGATTCTTTTATCAATAAAAAATATTTTGACGAGATTTATTCATCCCAAGAAGCAATTTATAAGTTGGTAAAACTTATTCATGAACGCACCGGCAAACCAGTTCCGCTTTTTGCCGAATCCTTCGGTGCCGAATCCTTTAATAAATATTACCCTGAAAGAAAAAACTTTTATAATGCCCTTCTGGAAGTTGGCGACGAAGCTTTTCTTAAAAACCCCGAAGAATTTACCGCGATAATAATTGAGACTGCGGAAGAATTTTTGGCAGAAGATGGGGATAATTTACGTTTAATCGCCACAGATTTTCATATTTTGGGACCTTCCTTGCTAAAATCATTGGCTTGGCTCCGAAACCATTCGGAAAAATTGGCGACACCGGCAGCCACATCTTCATCTCTTGCCGAACGGATGCGTCAGGCAGTTGAAAACTCTTACAAACCGGAGGAACCTGCTCTCCTGGAAAAATGTCAAGATTTTGTAGACCAAATGAACAAGTTCTATAAAAACTTAGGAATTATACCGGAACAGGGTATCGCTTATATGGGAGCTACAATCAGGCTTTATCTTGAAGGGGCAACTAACCTATATCCGGCAGAAACCTTGGAGGCAAACGCTGCGGCATTTGATTCTCAAGCTAAAGCAGACAGATACCTGATAGAGGCAAATAAAGATAAAATAACAGAAGAAGAAGTAGATAGATATTTGCAATTGAAAAAAATAGCAGATAACGATATCTACAATGTGCGGGAAGCGGTCGCGCTGGACAAAATAGAAAGAAGCGGTGTTTTTGAGGAAAACTCTTTCGCATTGATCGTTTACGGTAGTGATCATATATATTTCGACAATGCGGCTAAAGAGAATTATGGCTTTGTTAAACTGTCCCCAAAAACAAAATGATCCTTTGCTGTGCTAAAATAAAAGCATATGCCATGCCCAAACTGTCAACAGACTTTGAAAACCGTCGAGGCGGATAATCAGACCATTCTTCACTGCTCAAACTGCGGCGCCAGTTTTTTCGAACCCAATGGAATAAACCGCATAAGCATCCTCACCGCCCAAAAATTATCAAGCGACCACGCCGGCGATGAAATTTCCGGCGAGGAAAAACTTTGCCCCAGGGACAAAAGCGTGATGAAAACGGTGGCCGACGACGAGGCGGTGCCGACGAATGTTACTCTCCTGCGCTGCCCGACTTGCCGGGGAATTTTTGCATATCCCGACGATTTATGGCGATTCAAAAGCGCCCAGAAAGCCAAGCTCGAGTTTTTCAAACTTTGGGACAAACCCTTGCCAACGCTACGGGCCGTCATGCTTTTCTCTTTTTTTGCCTTAATTTCGGCAACGATCATTATTGGCGGTTATTCGGCTGCCTCAAGAAGAACAACCCAAACCCAAGCGGAAAACGTCATAAGCCATGTCAACTTTACTTTATCCGGTCGCTATCTGCTTTTGACTTTCAAGACGGCAACGCCGATGACCTCAAGCCTTGTCTTAAGCGATAAAAAAACCGGCAAAATAACAACCAAAGTCGTCAGTGACCAACCGGCAACCGTCCATTACCTGACAATAAGCGATATAAATAAACGGGATGAAATTTATTATGTCATTAGCGCTGTCGATAACTCCGGATCGAAAGTGACGACCGAAGAAAAAAGATTGGCGGTTACTCCTTAAACTCGACGGCCGCATCGCGCGGATCAACCACGTTAACCGAAAGACCGGTTCCCAGTTCAAACCCGGCGCGGTGGATGAACCGGGGAATAATCCTCAGGTACCAATTTTCCTTGGGATAAATATAATAATTGAAATTGAATCCCCTGTCCGACAACTGATTCTTATCGTAGATTTTTTTAAGCTGCCTCAGGGTCCGCTGCAGGATAATGACCAGATCGGTTATTTCCTTATCAAGGATATCTCCGAAAAAAACTTTTTCTTTTTTTGGCGTGATCCAAACTTCATACGGCCATTGGGAAAAGTCCGGACAGTAAACGTTGAAAAAATGATTTCCGTCGACCACGTTATTCAAAGGCTCGCGCGTCAAGGCATCGAGATTGATTTGCGAAGGAATAACAACGAGCTGCGAATGATAATGGCTTAAGGAAGCGCCCGAGGCTTCGCCGTGATTGCAGAAAATAAGCACCTGGCCGCGGCCGCGGTAAAAATTGTAGCGTTCGCGATAGGCCTTGAAAATCAACTCAACATGATGCGCCGGCAAATGCGACAAATCCGCTTCATGGTCGGGCGAATGGATGATGACTTCGTGTAAATCGGTAATCGGGAAAAGATTCGGCACCACCCGTACCGACCAGCCGGTTTTATTAGGTTCTCCTTTACCTAATCGGAATACTTCAGGCGGCGTCAACGCTTCATTGCCCAAACAAAACGGGCACTTCTTTTTTTCTTTGGATTTATGATCCGTCGGTCTGGTTGTCCGTTGGGGAGAAATTATTACCCAACGCTTGGAAGAAATATCCGGAACATATTTTGACATAATTTAATCCTACCTGCTTTTACCGTAGATTTCAATTATAATGTGACTATGTTTTTAATCGTCGGCCTCGGCAATCATGAACGGGAATACCACCGCCATCGGCATAATGTCGGGTTTATGTTTGTAGATTACATTACTAAATTGTTAAATGGTTACATTGCTGAAAACAACAATTTAACAATGCAGCAATTTAACAATGCAGCAATTTTCAAACATGAAAATAAACTTCAAGCTGAATTTGTTAAAACAAACTTTAATGGCAAACAACTTTTATTGGCCAAGCCGCAAACCTTCATGAATAATTCCGGCCAAGCTGTTTCCAAAATAGTTTCGTATTTCGATATTCGGATTTCGGATTTAA
>Ga0172369_10004831_pt1 | contig 16882 bp, 10 predicted proteins | sample LakKiv25m_FD_114539 | JGI IMG/M metagenome (GOLD analysis project Ga0172369, IMG submission 114539) | Freshwater microbial communities from Kabuno Bay, South-Kivu, Congo - kab_022012_11.25m | ecosystem: Environmental > Aquatic > Freshwater > Lake | place: Democratic Republic of the Congo...
CCAAATCGGCTACGCAGGAGCGAGCGGCAGCGAACGACAGGTGCGCGGGCGGGCATCCTTCGACATCGCGGTGCTGCCCCGGGCAGAAATCTACAATGCAGAGATCGTCAACGGGCAGAGCGTCAGCGCGGCGGGGGCAAGTCGCTTGTCGCCAACCATTTGAAAGATGGCGCGGTGGTGATTCGAGTTCCGGCGAATCCACACAAGGACATACCGAACACCAACAGCCAGTTCGACAGTGCAGTTGAAGCCTTGGGCGTTGCCGGCCTAGCTGATCAATCTGCAATGATCTCCTCCTATGTCGGCGTCGTGCGGGGCGATGCCTTCGCACCGGCCGAGATCGCGGATAAGCTGAAGAAGACACTTGGAAAGGAAGAGACTGCAGTCGTCTTTCGAGTGGAACCCACCCCGGTCGACAATCGCGTGATCGGCAATGCCGCGTTTGAGGCCTTGGTGCAAGACATGAAATTGGCGCTCGCACTCGGAAAGAAATGAACCATGCCCTACGCGGAGGTTTGCCATGGTAGTGAAGCGAATTCCTTTCGCGACGGCCGCAATTGTTGTGCTGTTCGCAGCCGATGCGCGGGCATGGACGCCGGCCTTCGTGGTGGGATTGCGATCAGGCAGCGAATTTGGCTTTGGCAAGGCATCTCCTGAAAACCAGCTGGGGGACCGTGTCCGGTTTGCATTGCCTGCGGAAATGGGTTTCGACTACCGAATCAACCGCCACGTATGGATCGGCGCCTACTACGCCTACGCCTGGGCTGCGGCAGAATCCAGCGCACGGGCTTCCTATGAGGCGAAACAGTGGCGGTACGGTGTGGAGGTGCAGCTGCACTCAAATCCGCATCCAACACTTGATCTTTGGTGTGGGGGCGCGGTTGGCCCCTACGCGTCGGGCGTCCGGTTTGATCGGGACCTGCGCTCCGGTGAACGCCATTGGCATTTGTGGATGAAGGTAGGCGCGGCGGCAGCGATATTACGTCGTCTTGAGGCAGCCTTCCCCAACCCGTAGCGCGCTGGCAGGGCGGCGCCGGTCTGATTCGGGCGGAATCGGTTTGAGTCCGGCCCCGTACCGGCACAACTTCAGCCCGCGCCTGGCCGCGGACCCAGCACGACGGTGCAGCGACCGGGAAACAGGAAGCGCCGGCCGTCGTCGATTTCAGGCGTGCCCTCGCCGCCCCAGGCTGGGGCATCGCTGGAGAACAGCACGTGCCACAGAGAGTCCGGCGGCGGCGCCAGCAAGGGTTCGGCCCACGTCGCGCGCTCCGTGTCGGCACCGAAGTTGACGATGACCAGGCGGTCTTGGCCGTCGGCGCGAGCAAAGCGCAGCAGCATCACGTGCGTGCCCAGCAGCGCGCCATCGAGCCGCGGCGCGGCGAATGCCGGGTCGTTGCGTCGCAGATCCAGCAGGTGACGCACCATGTTCCGCATGGCAGCGTGGGTTTCGCGCTCGGAGTGGTCGAGCTTGCATCGCAAGAACGTCGTCTCGCTTGCTGGGTCGGCCAGATCGGCCTGCGCTTGCGCAGCGGCAAGACGCGCGAAATGCGACAGTTCAGCGCGCCGCCCCTGCGACGTCGCGCGTGCCAGTTCAGGTTCGTGGTCGGCGAAATAGAGGAACGGGGCGCTCGCGGCAAACTCCTGTCCCTGAAACAGCATCGGCGTTTGGGGCCCGAGCAGCAGCAGCGTCAGCAACGCGCGGTACTCTGCCGGACTCGTGCGCTGCCAGAGGCGCTGGCCGCGGGCGGAATTCGCCAACTGATCGTGCGTCTCGAGGTAGTGAACGAAGTGCTGCGGGGCCAGGTCCAGCGCCTGCGTTCCCCGTGGCTTGCCCTGCGGCCCGTGGTGCTGGCCCTGGTAGAGAAAGCCGTGGCGCACCGCAGCCAGCAACTCGGCAACCCCACCCGAGAATGCGTGATAGTAAGCGTCCCGGTGCCCGGTCGCGGTGACGGCGGCAGCGTGGTGGAAGTCGTCATTCCACAGCGCCGTCACGCCCATCTCGCGCGGTAACGAAGCTCGCTGGAGATCATCCTCGGCCACGATGAAAATGCGCCGCGATCCTGCAGCCTTGTGTGCCGCCTTGACCGCGTCTGCCACGATGTGATGCGGCGGCGCTGAGCGATCGCAAATCGCGTGGGTTGCGTCCAGGCGCAGGCCATCGAAGTGGAATTCGTCGATCCAGTAGGCGGCGTTGCTGGTCACCAGATCGCGCATCGGGCCGCAGCCGGTCGCGTCATAGTTCAGTGCTCGACCCCATGGCGTCGTGCGCGGGTCGTCTGGCGGCAGTTCGTGATCGACAGCAAACTGCCCAAGATAGTTTCCATCTGGTCCGAAGTGGTTATAGACGACATCAAGCAGCACACCGAGACCGACTGCGTGGGCCTGATCGACCAGACGCCGCAAGTCCTCCGGGCGCCCATAGTTGCGTGAAGGCGCAAACCAGTGAACACCGTCATAGCCCCAACCGAAGCGTCCGGGGAATTCCGCAACCGGCATCAACGACACGGCCGTCACCCCCAACTCACGCAAGAAGGGCAATTCTTGCATGGCGGCTGCGAAGGTCCCTTGATGCGTGAACGTCCCGATGTGCAGTTCGTACAGGACCTGACCGGTCGCGGTGAGACCGGGCCAACCAGCGTCGCTCCAGAGAAACGTATTGGCATCGATGACTTCCGATGCCTGATGCAGACCGTCGGGTTGGTAGCGTGCGACGGGGTCGGGAAAGGGACCTTCGCCGTCCAGCAAGTAGGCATAGCGCGCACCGGCGCTCAGATCCGCTGCGAGTCCAGAGAAGTAGCCATGCGCTTCGCGCTGCAACTGCAGGGTCGTTTGCGCTCGACCGGGCTGGGTCGCGACGACGTCGACACGGCTGCGCCGCGGCGCCCAGACGCGAAAGTGCACGCCGCCACCACCGGCCTGCACTTCCGCGCCGAGGGGCAGACGGCGGCGGATGGACCCGATTTCAGCAGGCGGAATCTGATGCACCATGCGCGCAGTGTAGCAGATGCCGCGTGCACGGATCACCGCGCCGGTAGGCTCGCGCGCCATTGCCGGCCAAGTGGAGACAACGTAGCGCAGTGAAGGAGCGCTGGCGCACGATGGTCCGAGAAACTCCTATAGATCCAACTCAGGCACTTGCGCGGGCGCCGGATCCTGGTCGCGCAGCTTGAGCACCTTGCGCACTTTCGCTGCAAGATCGTCAAAGAGCGAATACGCCACCGGGGTCGCAAGCAAGGTCAGCAGCAGCGAAAATGTCTGGCCGCCGATGATGACGAAGCCCGTCGCGCGGTTCGTGCCCGCACCCGCACCACTCGACACGACCAGCGGAATCATGCCGGCCACGAACGCCGCCGTCGTCATCAGGATCGGTCGCAGCCGGTCACGGTTGGCGCGCAAAATCGCCTCCATGCGCGGATAGCCCGCCGCGCGCAACTTGATGGTGTGATCGATCTGCAGAATCGAGTTCTTTTTCACGACGCCGAACAGCACGAGAATCCCCAGCATCGAGAAGATGTTGAGCGATTGCTGGAACAGAATCACAGACAGGATGGCAAAGGGCACCGTCAGCGGCAGCGCAAGCAAAATGGTGATCGGGTGCAGCCAGGATTCGAACTGCGCGGCCAACACGAGGTACATGAAGATGAAGGACATGGCAAATGCCAAGAAGAAATTGGCCGCCGCACGACCCAATTCCCGCGAACGCCCGGTTGCCGCCGCAGAATACTCGGGCGGCATGTGCATGGCTTGCACGGCCTTGTCCAGCGCCGCCACCGTTGCACCTTCCGAGAAACCCTTCTGCATGTTGCACATCACGATGACCTGACGGCGGCGGTTGAATCGGTCGATTTTCGAAGGCCCCTTGCCCGGCGTGAAGGTCACGAGGTTATCGAGCGTCACGCTGCCGAGCTTTTGCGACGGCACCGACAGGCGTCGCAAACCTTCGATATCCGCACGGTTTCCTGGTTGAGCCCGCGCGTGGACTTCGTACTGCTCGGCATGCTCGTTGAAATTCGTCACCTGATAGCCGCCGACGAGCAGACGCAGCGTCGAAGCAACCTCCGCGACATTGACACCGAGTTCCGCAGCCTTGGCGCGGTCGATATGCGCGCGCAACTCCGGTTTGCCGACAATCAGCGACGTGTCCGGATCCACAACGCCGGGCAGTGTTTTCAGTACCTCCAGCAACCGCGTCGAATAGTCCGTAATCTTCGCCATGTCAGGACCCGTGATCTGGTACATGATGGGGAAGTTCTGGCCGCCACCACTGAACGCCTGCACCAGCGACACCGACAGGCGCAAACCCTTGCCCTCATAGCGCGGCAGCACTTCGCTGCGGGCGCGCTGGATCAATTCAAGCTGGTTTTCCGCGCGCTGATCTACGGGCTTGAGCTTGACGTAGATGCTCGCGAGATTCGGCGTGATTTGCGGGTCATCGCCGATGGTGCTCACGGCGTACAGCACACCGGGCAAAGCCTCGGTGTCGCGGGCGATGTGCATGGCCAGCAAACGCGTTTCGTCCAGGCTCGTTCCTTCCGGCGCGCGGATGCTGATCTGGAACTGCGATTCATCTTCGTCCGGCAAGAAGTTGGCGTTGGCGCGTTTGCCCAGAAGCGGAATGGCCACCAGCGCCGCGACGCAGGCCAGGACGATGACCCAGCGGTGCGCCATCGACCAGCGCAGCACGCGCAGGTAGAAGCGCTCGACATAACCATAGATTCCGCTTGATTCGCCGTGGCCATGGCCCTCGATGACTGGGGCGCCGCGCTGGACCGCCTTGCGCCGCAGGAACCGCGCGCAGAGCATCGGCGTCAGCGTGAAAGACACCAGCAAGGACACGAGGATCGAGAACGACATCGTCAGGCCGAAAGAATTCATGAAGCGGCCGACGATGCCGCCCATGAAGGCAACGGGCAGGAAGACTGCGACAAGCGACAAGGTGGTCGCGAGCACGGCGAGGCCGATCTCCTTGGTGCCGGAAACCGCTGCGTGAAAGGGATGTTCGCCTTCCTCGTCGATTTTGCGCCAGATGATTTCCAGCACGACGATGGCGTCATCGATGACGATGCCGACCGCCAAAGTCAGGGCTAGCAGCGTGATGGCATTGAGCGTGAATCCAGCCGCTTTCATGACGCCGAAGGTGGAAATGATCGACACGGGAATGGCGATGGCGGCGATGAGTGTCGAGCGGGCATTGCCGAGAAACACGAGCACGATCAAGGCCGCGCAGAGCGCACCCAACAAGAGGTGTTCCTTGACCGCGCCGATGGCATTTTCGATGAATTCACTCTGATCACGGGCAATATCGATGAAAAACCCTTTGGGCAAGCGCTTCTGTACATCTTTCAGACGTTCCTTGATATTGTGCACGACTTCGACGGTATTGGTGCCCGACTGCTTGCGTATGTTCAGCAAGATCGCGGATTTGCCGCCCTGAAAGCCGATCGATTCCGGCTCAGCCATGCCGTCCTCGATGCGCGCGACATCGCCCACGCGCACCTGAACGCCCTCACGCGTTGCCACGAACAGATTGGCAAATTCCTGGACGTGCTCGACACGGCCTTCGGTGCGCAACGTGAGTTGGGTTTGGCCCTGCTCAACGCGCCCCGCCGGCATCTCCAGATTCTGACTGCGCAAAGCCCTTTCGACCTCGGCAGCCGTGACGCCATAACGCAGCAACTTGTCGGGGTCGATCCAGACATTGATCTGGCGCGGACGCCCGCCGACGAGCGTCGCCTGGCCGACGCCGCTCAGACTCTCCAGCTCGCGCCGCAAGACCTTGTCGGCAAACTCCGTGATGTCACGCGAACTTCCCTGCCCAGAGACCGACAGTGTCAGGACCGGCACCGCGTCCGGATCCATCTTGGTCACCACCGGAGGATCGATGCCGGCCGGCAGGTCGCGCAGCACCGCCGCCACGCGATCGCGCACTTCCTGGGCGGCCACGTCGACGTCTTTGTCGAGCACGAACGTCACGATGACCTGGCTGATGCCTTCGGAAGACGCGGAGCGCAACTCGTCGATGCCGCTGATGGTATTGACGGCAGCTTCGATCTTGTCGGTGACCTCGGTTTCCACCTCCTCGGGCGCGGCGCCGGGCAGCGCGGTGACGATCAGGACGACGGGAAAGTCGATCTTGGGAAAGCGATCGACGCCGAGTTTCTGGTAGCCGAATGCGCCGATCACGGAGAGCAGCAACACCAGCACGCTGGCGAATACCGGTCGGCGCACGCAGATTGCGGCAAGCCATTGCATGCGGAACTCCTACGGTTTCGCGGCGACGCGGGCGCCGTCCGTGAGCAAGTCGACGTGGTCGATGGCGACCGATTCGCCGGCCACGACCGAGCCACGCACCTCGACGAGGTGTTCGAAACTGCGCCCGACCGAGACGATGTGTTCGACGGCCCGGTCGCCTTGGACGACGAACACGCGCGAGGCGCTGCCGCTGCTGCCGACCGCGGAGACCGGGACCAGGATGGCGTCGGTGGCCGGCCCGTCGATGGCGACGTCGATGCGGGCAAAGAAGCCTGGACGCAAGAGTCCATCTGTGTTGGGAATTTCGGCTTCGACGGGCAGACTGCGCGCAGTGGACTTGAGCGCACCGCCGAGGCGTTTGATGCTGCCCTTGAAGGTGCGGTCGGGGAATGTGGCAACGGTCACACGCACTTCGGCGCCCAGGCGCACGCGGCCGACATCGACTTCGGGCACGTCGAACTTGAGGCGCAGGGGATCCGTGCGCACCAGCACCGCCACCACGCGGCCCATCTGGGCGAACTCGCCGGGAGCGATGCGCTTTTCGGTGATGACGCCGGCAAACGGCGCGCGCACGTCGGTGTCGTTTTCGGCTTTGGCGCTCAGTTCTTGCGTCGCTTTGGCACCTTGCAGCGCACTCCACGCCTGGCGTGCGGCATTCTGGGCCGCATCGTGCTGGCCACGCGCCTGCTCGAGCCGCACGCGCGCCTGATCCCACACCGACCGCGCCGCACTGCCTCCCTCGAACAGCGCCTTGGCGCGCGTCGCCTCGGTCTCGGCCAGATCGAGCGCTTCACGCGCCACCCGTACTTCCGGGACCTTTTGCGCCTGGAAGGGCTCTCCCGGCTTGATGCCCAGCCGTGCCAGCGCCTGCGAAGTCGCCGCCGTCGCTTGGGTCAGACGCATCGCGGCGTCGCGCCGATCGATACGGACCAGGACGTCGCCCTGCTGCACGACAGAGCCCACATCGACCAGCACTTCTGAGACGATGCCGGGGATCGGCGCCGCAACTTCGCTCAGCTCATCGGGCGCCAGCGAGCCGCTCAGCGACAGCACGGCCGGCAGTTGCTGGCGGGTTGCCGCGGCGATGTGGACCGACAGCGCTGCCTCGCCCGGCGCGACGGGCTTGGGGGCAGCGGCCGGCGCGTCGCCCTTGCGGCAACCGAGCACCGCGAGGGCGATGACGCCCAGACACAAGAAACGAAAACAACTCATGAACATCTCCAGCAAGAATGAGGATTCACGGGGCTCGCACCGCGCCCGTCAGGTGTTGCAGGCGCAGGACGGCCAGATCGAGGGCGATCCGTTCGCGCTCGACCGCGACATCGGCGATGCGCAGGCTGGTGTCGGCTTCCGTGACTTCGAGCGACGTCGCCCCGCCCGCGGCCATGGCCTTGCCGACGATTTCCATGGTTTGTTTGGATTTTTCCGCCTGACTCCGGGCAATGGCCAGCGCCTTGCGCTCGGTCTCGATTTCCAGCGCTGCCTGGGCAATGGCGTTGTGCAAGTCCTGCTCCGCCTTGTCCAATTCCAGCTGCAACCGCGTGCGGGTCTGCCGCCTTTCGCGCGCCTCCGCATAGCGCAGCCCGCGGTCGAACACCGGCACGACCAGATTCGCGGTCGCCGACCACAGCCAGTTCTTGCCAAGAAAACCAGGCGTATCCGTGTAGCGGCCAAGTCCCTGCACCGTCAGCAGCGGCATCCAGCGCCATTGCGCTTCCGTGACGGTCGTATCGGCCGCAGCGACAGCCAGACGCCGCGCCTGCAAGTCGGGCCGTTCGTGCAGGCCGGCGCGCTCCCAGGTGGCCACATCCCCGCTCGGCACTTCAATTTCCGGAGGCGGTACGATGGCCTGCGGCGGGGCGTCGCCCATCAGCGTGGCCAGCGCCTGCAACAATTGCCGGCGTGCAAGCTGGGCCCGCGTGAGATCCAATTCCGCCCGACCGCGCTCGGTCTCGGCACGCAGCACCGTCAAGTCGCCTTCGGCACCGAACTGGCGGCGCTGCTTCGCGAAGGCGATGCGCTGGTCCGCCAACGCCAGGGCCCGCTCGGACGCCTGGATCATCCGCTCCAAACCGGCAGTATTGTAGAATATTTGCGTCAACTGAAACGCGATCTCGCGCCGCGTCGCCTCCAAGGTTGCCGTTTGCGCCTGGACGTTGCGATCCGCCGCCCGCATCATCAGCACCGGCGCCAACGCCAGCACCGTCTCGTCGATGGTCAGCGCGCCACCGATCGTGTCCTGCCTCTGGATGATCGACGGCGGCGGCAGCTGGTCGGCGGGAATGGTCTTGCCGACCATTTTGGCAATGCCGCTGATCATGGCGCCCGAATCGAACTTCGCTTCCACAGAATTGTGCGTGAAGGAGCCGACTGCCTGGATATTCGGGAAAAATGCCGTCGTCACCTTGCTCTTGCCGGCGCGCGCCTCCTCCAGCCGGGCGCGGGCGACGGCGACATCGGTGCCGTGCTCCAACGCGCGCTGCAGGGCGTCGGCGAGGCTGAGCGCGGCTCCGATCGGCGCGGATTCGTCTGCGCGCGCAGGCCAACCAGCGAACAGCAGCAAGCAAACTGGGCCAAGAATCCGCAGAAACTGTGACATATTCATTGCTTCTCCGTGGGCACGCGAACGGCATGGCTGGCCCACGGGCGCGGCGCGACGCCATGCAGGAACAGGTCGGCCAGGTGCTGGGGATCCGGCAAGGTGCGGCCATCCAGGGCACAAAGCACGATGGCGCCACGAATCAGCGCGACCATGTAGTCGATCGAGCGGTCCAAGTCGGCGGCGCGCACCTGGCCCGCAGCGACGCCGCTCGCCAGCAGGCGGCCGGCCCGCTCCTGCATGGCCGCCATCATCTCCGCGCGTTTGCTGTGGAAGGTCTGCGAGTGCTGGTGCTCGGTCATGACAGCAGCGAGAAAGGCACCGTGCTCGCGCCAGTGCGCGGCAGGAACCGCCAGAAATCTGCCGAGATCCTTCGGAAAGTCGCCAGACGGCGTCTCCAGCACGGCGTCTAGCGCCACCAGGACGGCGTTGCGCCCCGCCTCCATCACTGCGCGCACGACGCCGTCGCGATCACCGAAATGGTTGTAGATCGTGCCCACGGCCACGCCTGCCCGCAGCGCGATGGCATCGATGCGGGCGGCCGGACCCTCCTCGGCCAGCACCGCCTCGGCGGCCGCCACGATGGCCGCCTGTGTATGTTCCCGTTGCCAGTCGCGCAGTCGTGAACCTGGACTCTGTTTTTTGACATCATCGTTCATCCTGTGAACTATAAGTACAGCATACCTGGACGTCAAGCGGCCGTGGCGCAGACCGCCTGCAGCGCGCGCCGGACAGCGATGAGATTGTGCAGATCTGTGGCCGATTCTTGCCGTCGCGCAGCATTGCTTCTAGGCTCCGTGCTTTGCGCGCGCGGTCGCGCCGCGTGGGAGCCCGCACGACCGTGTCCGACAGCGCCCGCGGCCAGGACCCTCTGACGACCTCGACCGGCGCACCGCTCTTGGGTGGCAACCGCTGGGCCGGCTTGTCTGTCTGGATGTTCGTCGTCGCCTCGGCGCTCATCACCAACTTCGTGGCCATTGCGTGGCGCCGCGTCGAAATGCTCGCGCCCTGCCAGGCCCCGGCCAACTGCGCCATGGGCCAGTTGGCCGCCTCGGAACACGCCGCGCTGCAAGCGATAGGCATCAGCAGTGGCGCGTACTTCTGGGTCCTCGAAGCCATCGCCACGGTCGTCCTCGCCTTTTGCACGATCGCCGCGATCACCATCTACTGGCCGCGCCGCAACAGCGTCATATCCATGGTCACGTCGTTGTTCCTCGTCCTGGTCGCCGCCGGCAGCACGCTCAACATTCCGGCGCTGCAAAGTGCCCACCCGGAGCTGTGGCTGTGGTTCGCCGTCCTCGATGGTCTGACCGCGACTCTCATTGTTCTCGAGTTCTTCCTTTTTCCGAACGGCCACTTCGCCCCATCCTGGACGCGTAAGGCAGGCTATTTCTGGATCGCGCTGCAGCTGCTGGCCCTGCCCTTGCGCAAGACAGCCGACGGCAACAAGGTGATGTCGCTGCTGCTGCTCCTGGGCCTCGGCGCCGTGGTCGTCGCCCAACTGCAGCGTTACCGCAAGGTCTCGACGCCCGTCGAACAACAGCAGACCAAGTGGCTGCTTCTGGCCTGCGCGGCCCAAGGTCTCAGCTACGCTGTCGCGATTCTCGTGACCGTTCTCTGGTTCGGCGACGCGCCGCCGGGTCTGTCGCGTGTGCTCACGCAAACGGCGCTCAAGCTCCTGCTCGACGGCACGTTGATCCTGGTCGTCGTGGCCCTCGGTTTTGCCGTGCGCCGCTACCGGCTGTGGGACATCGACATCGTCATCAACCGGTCACTGGTCTATGGTGGCGTCACGCTGCTGCTGGCCGTGCTGTTTGCGGCGAGCGTCCTGGTGCTGCGCGCCCTGGCCGTGCGCCTGACCGCCGACAACCAACTGCCCACCGTCCTGGCCCTGTCGACGCTGGTGGTGGGCGCCCTGTTTTCGCCGACGCGGCGGCGCCTGATCCTGTTGGTTGACAGCCGCTTCTACGGCATCGGCGTCGATGTCGAGGTGGCCGAGCAAGGCGTACGCGCACGCCGCGACCAGTCCGCCCAGGACCCGCAGCAGGCGCTGGTGGCCTCGATTCCCATCCGGCCTCTCGAAGGCCTGCACGACGTCGCGCTCGGTCGCACCGTCGATGCGGCTGGCGACTCGGGCATCGTCAACCTGGACACGATCCCCGGCGACCCGCAAGTGCGCAGCACGTCCTCGACGCTGCCGCGCTTTGACAAACTGGAATTCATCGGTCGCGGTGGCATGTCGCGCGTCTACAAGGCGGAGCACCCAGGGCTTTGCCGGCCGGTGGCGATCAAGATGATGCTGCCGCAGTTGGCTGCCCACTCTGCGCGCAGTGTCACCCGCTTCGAGCGCGAAGGGCAGATCATGGCGGGCATGGCTCACGCCAACATCGTGCGCCTGTTTGACCGCGGCCTGTCCGAGGACGGCGTGCATTACCAGATACTCGAATACATCGGCGGGCCGGATCTGGGCAGTTACCTGGCCGAGCGCGGTCGTCTGGAGTTGCCCGAAGCGCTGCCGCTGCTGGAGGAAATCGCCTCTGCGCTCGACTACATCCACGCGCGCCACGTCGTGCACCGGGACATCAAACCGGGCAACATCCTGCTGGATCCTGTGAGCCGCACTGCCGGCGATCTCGGCTACCGCGCCGTGCTGACGGACTTCGGCATCGCGCGCGCCCACGCCATGGACCGCTTCACCACCACCGAGTTGATCGGCACGCTGGTCTACATTGCCCCCGAGCAGATCCAGGACGCCGCGAGCGTCGATGGCCGCGCCGACGTCTACTCTTTTGGCGTGCTGGCGTACGAACTGCTGACGGGCAAGCCGCCGTTTCGTGGCGACCATGCGATGAACCTGATCATGGCGCACTTGAAGCAGCCGCCCGACGATCCGCGCACCCACGCCCAGGATCTGCCGGCAGCGGCCGCCGATGTGATCCTCAAGTCATTGGCGAAAAGGCCGGGCGACCGGCACGCGACGGCGGGCGAGGTCGTCGTGGCGCTGCAGCGGTCGTGCAACGTGCGCCCCGGCATTCGCGCGTCGTCGGTCCATCCTTGGCTCAAACTGGCCGGCGCTACCAGTTGCTGACTTCGGCGTAGGCGCGGCCGATGCGTGCGCCGTGTGCGTCGAAAACGTCGCAAGTGCCTTCCCAGTACGCATTCTCGATGAACGAGAACCACCATGTCGGCGGCACCAATTCCTGGTCCTGCACGCAAGGCCGCACCGTCACATCGACGCCGTGCGCGGGAATCTGCAGCGACCACTGGTTCGGATAGGCGCGGCCGCTGGTCGGACTCGTCCACGATCCCAGCTCGGTCACCGTGAACTGACCCGGTTCGATCGTGAACAGTTTGCCGTCTTTGCGCACCGCCGCGTAGTTGTCGGGGTGCGGATCGGCGCCCTTCAGCTTGGCCAGCATCACATCCGCGCCATCGTCCAGGCTCAGAGCAAACCACTGGTAGCCGGCCTTGATGACCGGATCGAGTTCGCCCGCCTGACGGTCGAACCACGCGCGGCCCCGCACCTCGTGCAAGCTGCCGTCGGGCAAACGCAAGGAGCCCTGCGCCGCCATGCGCGGCCGGCTGTAGTAGTAGGTGTAGCCACCCGCCTCGTAGCCGTGCGCCCAGCCGCCGTAGTACTGCACCGGCGGCTCGCTGGTCGCGCAGGTCAGCTTCAATTCGTAACCGCCCATCGCCGCGCGCAAGTGATCCTGGCCGTTGCCGCCGCGCGCCGCCATCGCGGCATCGGTGCCCCAGACGCTGCGCAGCCCATTCTCGCGCCAGCCCTCGGGTTTCATGCGGCGCAGCAAGGCCTCCAGGCGCGCCTCCATGGCCGGCAGCGCCGTGCGTGCCATCGTGCGCTCCACGACATCGGCCAGACGAAAAAGCGGCCCTTCCTTGTCCAGCGACAAATCAAAGCGGCCGCGGTTCGGCGTCAGGAGGTGCACCGGCAGCAGATGCTCGTCATAGGTGAAGGTGCCGGCGGCGATGTCGGTGATGGCGCTGTGGCCCAACAGCCCGCGCACGCCGGTGCCGGGCCAGGTGAAATCGAAGAACACGAGTTGAAAGCCAAAACGCCTGGATGGCGCACTGCCGCGCGCGACCGTGTCGAGGTGGCCGGTCCAATACCACCATTGCACGCGCTCGTCCGGCATCGGGCCGTCATCGGCGGGCAATTGCAGGCGCCGGGTGGGGATGGAATCTGCCGTGCTCATGGGTGCTCCTTGCCTAGTCCGTATCCAGTTTGCCAAACAACTCGCGGCTGTAGCCGTCCAGCTCGACATAACCCAGCCCCACTTCCTGGCCCTGCATGTCGGCCACCGCGCATGCCCCTTCCCAATACTCCGGTCCCGGCCAGTATTGGTGGTCGGCATGCAATTCCTGATCGATGACCTGAGGCGTCACCTGCAGATCCAGGTGCTCCGACGGGATGTGGATTTCCCAACCACTGGGATAACGCGTGCCAGTGTGGGGGCTCGGCCATTCCCCGGTCGAGTGGCACAGGAAATCGTCGGGCGTCAGAATGCGGTTTCGCCCTTGGGCATCGCTCAGCGAGGCAAACGTTTCGCCGGCATGGTGGACACCGGGAAACAGAAAAACCATCAGATCGCGGCCGTCGTGCAGATGCAGGGCAAACCACTGCCAACCCAGCTCGATGGCCGGCAGCAATTCTCCGTACTGGCGATCGAACCATGCCAGGCCCTCGACGGGCTCGGGCACGGCACCCGGCGAGAGCTGCAGCGTTCCCTCCAGTTTCATGCGTTTGCGCGAGTAGTAGAGCGTGTAGCCGCCCGCCGCATACGGATGCAAGCCACCTTCGTAGTGCAGGGTCGGCGGCCGGACTTCGGCGAGGTGTACATCGAGCTGCATGCCCTGCAGGCGACTGCGCAGGTGATCGTGGCCACCTCCGCCGCTTGCCACCACCGCCGCAGAGGGATCGGACGTGAATTCGAAGCGCCCCGGCGTCGCCTCGGGCACTTGGAAAGGCAGCGTGAAAGAATCGAAGGCAAAGCGCGCGCCGTCGACGTCGGTCAGGGCCTGGTGGCACAGTGTGGCAAGAAAGCCGCCCCATTTGCGAAAGACGAAGTACACGACCTCAAAGCCAAAGCGGCGGCCCGACTCGGTGCGAAAATGGCCGGTCCAATACCACCATTGCACGCCGCATTCGGGGACAAAGCCGTCGTGGTCGGGCAAGGTGACGCGCAGGCGCGGGGTGTCGGGGTCGAGCAAAGACATGGGCCTCCGCGCCGGGCGGGAGCTTGGCTGCCAGGCGAGCGTGCGGATGGTGGCCCTTGTTGGCGCGGTTGGCAACGGGGGCCGCGTCACTTGCAGACATCGGGCTTGCCATTCTGGTCGGCGTCCGCGAACCCGCCGTAACCCTTGTTGCGCAGGACCGTGACACCCACGAAGTCGACGCCGAGCACGGTGCTCCAGCCGCTGCTGGTGACGGCGAAGTCGGAGAGCCCGTCACCGTCGAAATCCGCAGCCAGCATCCGCGAAACACCGTTGCCACCAGGCGCAATGATGCCGGTTTGTCGTTCGCTGAACGAAGCCTTGTTGTCCATCACGGACAACGTCAACTTCTGCTCGCCGGAATAGCCGTTGCCGCCGCCCAGGATGTCGCTGTCCCCATCGCCGTCGAAGTCGAAAACGGCTTTGCTGCCGAAACCGATGCCGTTGCCATAGGCGCCGGTGAATTTGCCGGTACCATCATTGTAGAGCAACTGCGGGTAGGTGTCGTAGCAGAGCAGGTCGAGCGGTGGTTTGTCGTCGAACTGACCCACGTACGCCTGGCCCATGCAGAGCGATTGCTTGATCGGCGACAAGCCCATGCCGGTATTGGGCCAGACCGACGATGCGTAGGAGTAGAACGTGATGAGGTCCAGCCCCTTACCGAACAGAGGCGCGAGCTGGCTGTTGGCGGGCAAGATGCCATTGGGCAACGTGATGGGCGTTCCGACGAGGAACGTGAAAGGCTCTGCCTGTTGGACAAAGATTTGAAAACCTGCCCCCTTGGGACCATTGACCGTCGCTTCACCGCCATGGGCGTAGACGAAGTCGGGCAGCGCGTCGCCATCGATGTCGCCAAAGACAAACTGCTCGACCGTTGCCGAGGGAATGCCTGTATCCCAAGTGCCGAGCAATTGGAAGGAAGTGCCTCCCTGATGCACGTAGACTGACAGGAGCTGGGTGTCCTTGTCGTGGACGACCAGTTCCGGACCCTGCTGGCCATCCAACTGGCCCAGGCCATGGCGCACCTTGCCGAGCGGCAGACCGCCCGGCAGCAAAAGCAGTTGCGGCGTCCCGAACTTGCCGTGGCCATCATTGGCAAGCCAGGCCTTGCCGCCCGACGTCGCCAGCGCCAGATCGAGGTCTCCGTCACCGTCGAAGTCGAGCGCCTCCAGGCCGGAGTCGAGCGAGCCCGTATTCAATTGGAAGGTCTGCACAAAGGGCGGTTCGACATCACACGCGTCGACGATGCCATTGCCGTTGCAGTCCGGCTCGCTGGACTTGACTTTGCACTTGGCCGGCAGGCCCGGCGCGTCCGGCGGCCGCGCGGCGAGATGAACCAAGAGCGCGGGAACCGTTGCTTTCAGGCTCGTCGCGCCGCTCGCCGCATCGACCAGCAGCACTTGAGTCGACGCGCCGTCTGCGCGCAGCGCCCACAGGGTGCCCTCGGTCGTCCACGCCAGCCCGACGACGCCAGATACCGCCATCGCGCCGAGTTCCACTGTGACTGCACCGCTCTTCGCATCGAGCCGGACCAGACGATCGTCCGCTGCGCCCGGTGCGCGCACGGCCGCCCACAGTGCACCCTTGCTGTCGACCGCCAGCGCATCGACCGTGTCGGTCGCCGCCGTTCCCAGGCGCACCGCATGGCCGTGGTCGCCATCGATAGCTAGGAGTTGGCCGGTGGAGTTGCCAGCGCCGTCCGCTTCGATGCCGAACAACTGCTGTCCGACCGCATCCCACGCCATGCGCGCGACCAGTACCGCTTGGCCATCGGGCGACCCATACACGCCCAAAGGCGTGACGTCGGCGGCCAACGGCTCCGGCAGCAGGTCGAGCTGGGCAGGCAGCGCCAACCACACGCGATTCGGACCGCCCCACGCCAGCGCGAACGGCTCGCCAGGCAGCGTGGCAAGGGGCCCCAACTGCCCGGTCGACGGGGCGACCGCCACCAGACGGTTGCCTTGGCGCGTCAGCAGCGCGCCGTCCGGCAACGCTTTGGGTACATCCACCTGCACCACGGGCGAGGTGCCGGCGAGCACTTCGAAGCCATCAGAGAAGCCGTCGCCGTCCGTGTCGAACGAGGTCGGGGAGGTCTCGCCGGCCGTTTCCTGCGGATCGCTCAGACCGTCGGCGTCGGTATCGATGCTCGTCGGACTCGTGCCATGCAGGGTTTCGACCCCGTCATCGAGTCCGTCGCCGTCGCTGTCCGGATTCTGCGGGTCGGAGCCGACTGCCAGTTCGTCGGCATCGCCGACGTGATCTCCGTCGGAGTCTGCTGCCAGGACGAGCACTTCCTTGGTCTGCCAGAGCTGCGACTCGGCGAGGAAGCCGCCCCACGGGTAGGTGTAGCCGGGCGTGACCTGGTTGCGGCCCGGATACAGCAGCACCGTGGCTGTGCCACCAGGCGCCGCGGCGACCAGCACTTGCCCGGGCAGCGGGCCTTGGACCTGCACCGCGAGTGTGCCCATCAGCCCCCAGCCGATGCTGCCCATCACGCCCACGGACCAGACAGTGTTGCGGGTCACCATCGTGTCGAATGTTTCCGGCACGATCGTCGGGAAGTTGGGGTGTTCACCTGCGTCGCTGACCGTTTCGATGCCGTGCGCGCCGCCAGCACCGCGTCCGTTGCGGAACGTCACCTTGATCGGATTGCCGCTGTCGTCCTCGTGCACGGTGTAGCCGCCCCGGCCACCGACGCCGCCGTGGCTTGAAATGGTTGCGTTTTTGTCCCGCTGCACATGGCCCATCGCCACCAGCGTCAGGGCCGCCCCGGCGCCGCCACCGCCGCCACCGCCACCA
>Ga0172369_10004834_pt1 | contig 16872 bp, 15 predicted proteins | sample LakKiv25m_FD_114539 | JGI IMG/M metagenome (GOLD analysis project Ga0172369, IMG submission 114539) | Freshwater microbial communities from Kabuno Bay, South-Kivu, Congo - kab_022012_11.25m | ecosystem: Environmental > Aquatic > Freshwater > Lake | place: Democratic Republic of the Congo...
CAAGAGAAAAGGTGTCTTGTTATAATGATTCTTAATCTTAGCGGTAATTCCTGCTGAGGATAGAAGAAAGTATGAAAAAAGTGTATGTGAACGGGAAGGTATTAAAAACGGAGCTCCTGAATGGCCGCCTTGTCGGTTTTTTACATATCACCAGGCCGTATCGTTCAAGCCGGCGTTTCATTCCCCGTAGATTCGCCGGCTTCGGCCCCCCCGCTCTCGGCGGCATCTTCACCGGCCTGCTCTTCGCTTGCGGACGGTTCCTCCTCGATTATTTCTTCTTCATCAAATTCGTCCGCGGCTTCCTCAGCATATTCTTCAGCGGCTTCGTCATCAATCTCGTCCGCGGCTTCGTCTTCATCCGGCCATCCCTCGACTACGACATCGGCGTGTTCCTGCACGAAGGATATGACTTTTTGGGTTAACAGATGGTTAACCAGGTTATCCAGTTGTCCCGTCTTCTCCATTTCCTTGCGCAGCTTCGGCAAATCGCGCTCGACCTGTTCAACCGATCGCCCGCCCTGGGTGAGGCTGTTTATCATCACCGAAGTATCGATCTCCTTCTCGTTGACGGTAATGTGCTCACGCCGGACAATCTCCTGTAGGATCATCGAGCGGCGCACCATGTCGCGAGCCATAATCTGTTGTTCGTTTTCGAGTTCGGCGACGCTTCGTCCCGTATCGCGCGCGTATTGTTCCATCGTGAGGCGCTCGTGCGCGAGCCGGTGTTCCAACTCCTCCATCAGGCGTTCGTATTCCTCTTCGATCAGCGTAGAAGGCGCCTCGACCTCGGACTTTGCCGACAGTTGATTGAGTATTTCGGACCGCACATGATCGCGATCCATGCGCCTGGCATCCCGTTCGAGCCGATTCCGCACCTCGCCGCGCAGTTCATCGACCGTCTGCATGACGCCGTCTGAGATGGAGACGACCCATACATCGTCTAACTCCGGCAGCACTTTTCGCCGCACGCCGCGCACCACAACCATGTATTCGACGGTCTTGCCGGCCAAGTCCGAGTTGGAATAATTGTCGTCATAAGTGGCAGTGATGGTGGTAGTTTCGCCGGCTTTCATCCCGATCAATGCTTCGTTCAGTTCGGGGAATAAGGTATCGGCGCCTACTTCCAGCGGATAGCCGGCCATGTCTCCTTCCGGATACGGTTCGCCATCCATCTTCGCGGTATAGTCGAGAGTGACGAAATCGCCGTTCTCGATCTCGACATCCGGCATCTCGAGGTAATCGATGCTGTTCTCGCGATAACGCTCTATCTGCGCTTCCACCATTTCGTCGGTAACTTCCGTGGCGGTATAGCGGACGATAATCTCTGAATAATCAGGCAGTTTCACCTCGGGAAACACGGAAAGCTCCACCTGGAAGGTGAGGCTCATATCCTCGCCGACCTTCATATCCTTGATTTTCCCCTGTTCGAGGGGCTGCAGATTCTTCTCCCGCAAGGCTTCTTTATAGGTGTTTTCGATGACGTCATCGATGACGTTTTGCATCAGCGCGGATTGGTCGATACGGCTTTCCACCAGGATACGAGGAGCCTTGCCCGGACGGAATCCGGGAACGCTGGCGTGGCGCGCATATTTCTGGAAAAGCTGCTCCCTGCGCTCCTTGACTTTCTCCGGCTCGACGGTGATGGTGACGGTAATCCGGCTGCCTGACTGTCGTTCTATCTCGACCTGCATGGTAATCTCCATTGCCGCGCGAGTTACTCATGAAAAATCCCCGTTTGCCTCCATCCCGGAGATCAAACGAGGATCGTGACTGACCAATGGCGCGATCAAAAAAATGGAGCGGAAGACGGGACTCGAACCCGCGACCCCGACCTTGGCAAGGTCGTGCTCTACCAACTGAGCTACTTCCGCCCGAAACATCTTCAGTATAGCAAATTCTCCGGATTTGGCAAGGGCATTTGCCCCGCGTATTATCCTGATGGAGAAAATATAACAGAAAATTTTAGAGATGCCAAGTCAGCGCGCGGATTGCCGATCCGCGCGAAAGCCATTCTATTATTAAGAACAGGTTAAAAGCAAGGCGTATTTACCACTATCTAGTTTAAAGCCCGAAAAATCACCGGTAAATAATATATCGATTGCTCTTGCCGGCAAAGGCATTTTCCGGCTGTCAGTGAATCATATCCCTATCTATTCAGCGCGAGAAAAGAGAAAATGGGAATGCGGTGCGTGACTTGCAACGCCGTATTGCCGGATGGCGCGGAGTTCTGTCCATCCTGCAACTCCATGATCGAATCCGAAGGCGCAAAAAGCGACCGGGTAGAAGCAGAGACGCCCAGCGTCACCATCATCCCCAGCGCCCCGCTTCCGGATTCGGAGCCTTCGCATCCCGTCGAACAGCCTCCCAACCGCCTGTTGCAGATTATCGCCGCGGCGGTTATCGTCATCCTGACCATTCATCTGATTTCGATGGCGGTCGCGCGGAATCATCGCCCCAGGCCGCCAATCAACGCGTCGCCGTTGCTGCTCGATAGCGAGCAGGATAGCATGCTGCCTGATAATTGATATAAATCGAAAACAAGAAAGGAGGGGCATATGCGCGCTTTACATCGAAGAGGATTTACCCTTATCGAGCTGCTGGTCGTCATCGCCATCATCGCATTGCTTGCCTCGCTGCTGCTGCCCGCCTTTGTCAAAGCGCAGGAGAAAGGGCGGCAGACCGCCTGTGCAAGCAATTTGCGGCAGGTTTACCTGGCGGTCGATATCTGGGCGCAGGATCACTTCGAGAGTTATCCCCCCGCGGCTACGATGTGGAAGGATATCAAGCTAAAAAAGACGGTGCTGACCTGTCCCACCAAAGGCTCGGAACAACCCAACGGTTATGTATACAGTACCTTCATCGCCGGACTGCCGCTGTCCGAAGTCACGGAAACCACCGACGAGATTATTGCCGCCGACGGCGTAAACGAACACAACCTGTTGCGGGTTCCCAGCGACCTGGACTACCGGCATAACGACCGGTACAACGCCGTATTCTGCGATGGGCACGCGATCTCGCTGAGCAGCCTGACTCCCATGTGGAAGATAGACATCGGCCATTTCACGGAATTCGAAGCCGAAGTGGTGAAATCTCCCTACCCCGCGCTGGCGTATTTCTATACCGAAGGCGAGGACGGCATTCCCGGCGAGAAGGACTTCTGCGAAAAGATGAAGCCAATAATCGATGATATCGCCGTTAACAACCGGCTGAAGATGAAAGTCGTTACGGTAAAAGGATCGTCCTACCCCGAATTGCTCGAACAGTATGACATCGTGCCCGGCGATCTGGAAAAGGGATATCCGGCGGTTCTCTTCTTCTCCGGCAATAAGGAAGCGGCAAGGTTTACCGGCTCGCCGGATGCGTCAATCGGGCCGGAGATCGACTGGGACTCCGAAGCCGCCGAATTAAAAGATAAACTGCTGGCGCAAATAGAGAAGATGGTCGATTGACGGGAGGAATATCATGAAACCGTTACGCCGCCTCGCTTTCACACTGATCGAACTGCTGGTAGTGATCGTCATCATCGCGCTGCTGGCCGCGCTCCTGTTCCCCGCATTTGCCAAGGCGCGCGAGCGAGGGCGGGCAATCGGCTGCCTGAGCAACATCCGCCAGATCACCGCGACACTGCTGATTTACGCGCAGGAGCACGATCATAAGCTACCCTCGGAAGAGACCGTATGGCGGGACTTGAAGCTGAGCAAGCAGGTTTATCGTTGCCCCTCGCGCGGAACATCCTCGATGACTTATGGTTATAACTGGCACAATGCGGAGAAAGCGGTCGGCAGCTTTGAATTCCCCACCGAAACGATGCTGGTAGCCGACGGTAACCGCCAGGACAACCGTATCTGGACCGAATTCACTGATGAGGGCGGCGACCTGAAATATCCACACGATAAGAAGCTCTGCGCCGGCTTCCTGGATGGACATGCCGCCGTCTGCCGGCCCAGCCAGGTGGAGATTTTCTATATCAGCGAGCCGCTCTTTGGCCGCGAAGGAATCTACGACGAACCGCTGAGCAGCCGTCAGGGTATTTACGATAAGTTCGGTATCGGCATCCAGGAGGACGGTTATGGTGTAAGGTACAAGGTGGATGGCAAGCCTGATCGCCCCGAATATAACAATTCAGGCGAACCCGCCAAATGGTCCTGCACCCACTCGGAGAGCATTTGCCTGGAAGATTATGTGACACAATTCATCGACCGCATGGCCGGCGAGCTGAGCCTGCTGCCCTCCCACCTGTTCCATCGTCACGACAAGGAGGGAGTGGATTTCATCCCCGCCGGCATTCGCCCGGTGGACGGCATGATGGAGGAGTTCGGCAATTATAAAACCGAGAATGGAGACGGCGATTATAAATATTTCTGGCCGGATGCGGATATGGTTTCTCCCGTCTATACCGGTGACGGCATGCTGAATATCGATTTCGATTACCACGAAGATGAGTTGACCAGTGTTACCGATTCGCAAGGTCGCCGCGCTCATTTGCATAAAATCATGTCGATCCGCGATATCGATATCATCCTGTTCGAGCATCTCGATCTCGGAATTACAGCGGAAGAATGGAAAAGCAGCGGTGAAATTGAAAGCGAACAAATCATGCATCGTGAGATCGCCATCATGCTGGCCGATTACTTCCTCGATCCGAAGATCGGCGTCACGCCAAATGAGCAGTTAAAACTGATCTTAGCCAAGCTCGAGGAAGCCGTGCCGATAATGGACGAAAACTACTGGCAGTATATCGCCAAGATGCGGGCGCGGAAAAAGAGCACGTATGAAGTGCTGCCGCGGGTGCCGGTCGATACGCTTACTGAATAGGGGCTTAACAGCCTGGTCATGAATTATCCACGTAAACCGCGCGCAGGACTTCATCCAGGCTGGTGATGCCGGCGCGGGCTTTTTCCAACCCGTCGTCCAGTAACGTGGGCGCGTCTATCTCGCGGATGATGGCGCGTATCTCGCCGGCGGACGCCTTGCGCATGATGGCCTGTTGAATTTCAGCAGTCAGCGGCACCACTTCGAAGACGCTGATGCGACCCAGATAACCGATGCCCCGGCAATGCGGGCAGCCGGTCCCCCGATAATACACGGCGTCTTCCTCCGCCAGGTGAAGATGCATGCGCGCCATATCGTCTGCCGGCGCCGGCTCCCGGCACTTGTCGCAAATGCGGCGCACCAGGCGCTGTGAGACGATACCGGAAATGGCGGTGGCGACGAGGAAGGGTTCGGCGCCCATGTCCACCATACGCGCCGCCGCGGCCGCGGCATCGTTGCAGTGCAGCGTGGAGAACACCAGGTGGCCGGTCAGCGCCGAATGGATAGCCATCTCCAGCGTCTCCGGGTCGCGAATCTCGCCGACCAGGATGACATCCGGATCCTGGCGCAGGATGGAGCGCAGGCCGGTGGCGAAGGTCAGTCCGACGCGGGGATTGACCTGGATCTGGCCGATGCGCGGGATGCGGTACTCGACCGGATCCTCGATGGTGATGACGTTTTTCGCCAGGTAGTCGATTTTCGCCAGGCAGGCATACATAGTGGTGGTTTTCCCCGAACCGGTCGGACCGGTGGCCAGCAGCATGCCGTGCGGGCGTTCGATCATCTGCTCCAGCAGCGCGCGGTTCCGCTCGTTAAGGCCCAGTTGGGTGAAATTCATCCACGACTGATGCTTGGGCAGCAGGCGCAGCGCCGCCTTCTGCCCGGTGGTCAGCGGCACGACGGAGACTCGCACGTCGAACATGTGCTTTCCCAATCGCACATCGAAACGCCCATCCTGTGGAATACGATTCTGCGCGATATCCAGATTGGCGAGGATCTTGATGCGCGAGATTACCTGCGCGTGCTGTTCGAGGTCGTATTTCAACTGGTCGTAAAGGATGCCGTCGATGCGAAAGCGAATGTATACATAATCATCGTGCGGCTCGATATGGATATCGGTGGCGCGCTGGGCAACCGCGCGCTGGATGATGGATTCCACCGTGGTGGCGGCGGTGGCGCCGCCCTCCTGCGCGTGGGTCGCGGCCTGGGCAGGCGCATCGCCGGTCTGCATGATCAGGTCGGTAGGCGCGTCCACGTGGCTGCCGTAATGCGTCTCGATACCCTGCAGAATATCATCCTCATCCACTTGCACCAGCGACACGCCGCATCCCAACGCGCGCTGCAGATCCCGCATCAATTGCGGGTTGCGCGCGTTGGCGCTCGCCAGCGTAACCGTGCGGAAGCCATCCGCATTCGGCGGCGAAATCGACACCGGACAGACGCGAAACTGCAGCGCCTGCTCGCGGGTCAGCAGCATAACGGCTTCGCGCGGCACATGCAGGTGCTGCGGCTTGAATTCGGGCATTCCGTTTGACATGAATCTTTCATCCTTCTCTTTCACATCGCATACCGCGTTGCCGCTATTGCCACGCCGCGCTCACGCAGGTATTGCTTCAATACCGGGATATTGATAATGCCGAAGTGGAAGACGGAGGCGGCCAGCAGCACGCCGGCGCCGGCCTGCGCCGCTTCATAAAAATGCTCCATCGTGCCCGCGCCCCCCGAGGCGACTACCGGCACGGAGACCACCTCGGCAATCCCGCGGATCAGCGGCAAGTCATACCCGGTCAGCGCGCCGTCGGTGGCTTTGCTGGTGGGCAGGATGCAGCCGACGCCATAGCCATCTACCCGTTTCGCCCATTCGACGGCGTCCGCGCCGGTGGCGGTGCGCCCGCCGTCAATATACACCTCGTAGCCGGAGGGAAGCGCCGGATTGGCATCCACGTCGATCGCCACCGTCACCCGATCGGAATCCAGCGCCTTCACCATCTCCGCGATCACCTCCGGGCGGCGGAAGGCGGCGCTGCTGGTCGAAATCTTATCGGCCCCCGCCTCGATCACTTCGGCCGCCACCGCCGCGTCGGAGATGCCGCCGCCCACGGTGAACGGCACGGTGGTGACCGCGGCGACGCGCCGCACCACGTCGAGCATGGTAGCCCGTCCCTCGACGGTGGCGGTGATGTCCAGCATGGCCAGCTCATCGGCGCCGGCCGCGCAATAGGCCTGCGCGCAGGCCGCCGGATCGCCCGCGTCGCGGATGTTCACGAAGTGCACGCCTTTCACCACCCGCCCGTTCCGCATGTCCAGGCAGGGCATGATCTTTACAATATTGTCCATATGTGCCTCCCTTATTTATTTCAAGCCGGCGCACCCGTAAAGGGATGCGGCCACAGGCGTTTCATCAGGTCGGTTCATTACGCCAGCAACACCCGGCAGCGCTCCTGGTGCGCGCTATACAGGTCCCCGATGCGGGCGCGTTTCTCTTCGAGCGTCATATCCGTTCGCCGGAACACCAGATGCGCGCGCGTCTCGAAATCCCGCGCCAGCGCGCACGCTTCAACTATACCGTTATGACATTCAGCCGGAACAGCGATCACGCCATCACCGTCGCCATGCACCAGATCGCCGGTGGCGAAGGCGACGCCGGAGATAATCACCGGCGCTTGGGCAATTTTATAAGACAGGGTGGTATGATCGGGCACGACGCCGGAACCGAAGACGACAAGCCCTACCCTGTCGATGCGCTCCAGGTCTCGCACGCCGCCGTCGGTGACGATGCCGCGGGCGCCGTATGCCCGGAAGATTTTAGCCATGCCGTCGCCGGCCACGCATTCGCGCTTCAGCTCGGCGCCGGTGCACTTCATCATCACCACCACCGGCAGCGCTGATTGCTGGAGCCACGCGTAACTCTCCCACAGGCCGGACGCATCGGGAGCCTTGCCCGGCGTGCTGGTATCGACCTCCAGCGTCAACGCCACGCCGACCATAGGCCCGGAGGGCGATGTCAGCCGCCGGATGTCGCTGCCGGTATACAAGGTTTCGGTATTCGGCATGCCCATCGCGGTCATCGCTTCGGTAATCAGGGCGGTCTCGAATTCGCGCAGTTGCTCGATCAGGGACAGTGTTGCGGGCATCAGATATCCTTTGCTTTCGAACGGTAAAGTATCTTTTCGCCGTCGAGGCTTGTATTCCTATCCTACTATACGCCAATTAGCGAATAAACACACATTGCACTCTCTCCTTACCCGTGTTACCATCTAGCCCGAATGGTAATTCCAATACCGGTTGCCTCGTGCGGGGGCCACCTATCCCCCAACCCCTCCCCTACGAAGGGAGGGGAGCAGGGCAGCAGGCGGAAGCAAACCCGTAAGTCCAGGAACGGTATGCAAAACTCCACCTGCTACTCCCCTCCCTTTATAGGGGAGGGGTTGGGGGAGAGGTGGCCTTCGCACGAGGCAACCGGTATTGAACCGAGGAGGATCATTATCGTGAGCGAGAAACTGCGCTGGGGCATATTGGGCGCGGGCCGCATTGCCGGTGTTTTCGCGCGGGCGCTGGCGGCGTCGGCGACCGGCGAGTTGTATGCGGTGGGAAGCCGCGCGCAAGAGACCGCCGACCGCTTCGGCGACGAGTTCAACGCGCCGGTCCGCTACGGCAGCTACGATGCGCTGCTGGCCGATCCGGAAGTGCAGGCCGTTTACATCGCCACGCTGCACCCCTGGCACGCGGAGTGGGCGGTGAAGGCGGCGGACGCGGGCAAGCACATCCTCTGCGAGAAGCCGCTGACCATCAACTACGCGGAGGCGCTGGCGGTGATCGAGGCGGCGCGGCGCAATGACGTGTTCCTGATGGAAGCCTTCATGTACCGCTGCCACCCGCAGACGCGGAAGCTGGCCGAGTTGTTGAGATCAAAGGCGATCGGCGACGCGCGCGGCATGCAGGTGACCTTCAGCTTTCAAATGCCGTTTGATCCGGAGGCCCGCCACCTGAAGAACGCGAAGGGCGGCGGCGGCATCATGGACCTGGGCTGCTACTGCATGTCGATGGCGCGGCTGATCGCCGGCGCGAGCGCGGGGAAGGATTTCGCGGAGCCGTTGGAGCTGAAGGCGGTCGGGCACGTCGGCGAGATAAGCAAGTCCGACGAGTGGACGGTGGCCGCGGTGAAGTTCCCCGGCGACATCGTGGCCCAGCTCGCCTGCGCGGTGATGGCCAACCAGGGCGAGAACGCGGCGCGCATCTTCGGCACGGAAGGCAGTATCTACGTTCCCACTCCCTGGTTCCCGGCGCGCAGCGGAGGCACGGCCTCCATCTTCGTGCATCGCAACGGCTTGGAGCAGCCCGAAGAGGTTATCATCCAGGCCGACCGCGAGCTTTACGCCATCGAGGCGGACACGGTGGCGGAGAATATCGCGCAACGCCAGGCGCCTTCGCCGGCAATGAGCTGGGACGATACGCTGGGCAACATGCGCGCGCTGGACTGGTGGCGGCGGGAGGTCGGCATGGTCTACGAAGCGGAGCAGCCGGAGGCGTGGACGCTGCCGGTAGATAAAAAACCGCTGGCCGCGCGCCCGGAGGCGAAGATGCCGTATGGCCGCATCGACGGCGTGGAAAAGCCGGTATCGCGGCTGATGGCAGGCGCGATGTGGGCGCAGAACCTTCCTCACGCCTGCGTGCTCTACGACTCCTTCTTCGAATACGGCGGCAATGCCTTCGACACCGCGTGGGTTTACGGCGGCGGCGAGGCGGATCGGCTGCTCGGGCAGTGGATGAAACTGCGCGGTATTCGCGAGCAGGTGGTGGTGATGGCCAAGGGCGCGCACACGCCGTTTTGCGATCCGGACAGCCTGACCCGCCAGTTCTTCGAGACGCTGGAGCGCATGCAAACCGATTACGTAGATATCTACGCGATGCATCGCGACAACCCGGCAATCTCCGCCGGCGAATTCATCGACGTGGTGAACGAGCACATGCGGGCCGGGCGCATCCGCGCCTTCGCGGTGTCCAACTGGTCGCTGGCGCGCGTTGAGGAGGCCAACGCCTACGCGCGGGCGAAGGGCCTGCGCGGCATCGCCGCGGTCAGCAACAACTTCAGCCTGGCCCGCATGATCGAGGCGCCGTGGACCGACTGCATCGCCTCTTCCGATCCGGTGTCGCGAGAATGGTTCACGCGGACGCGCCTGCCGCTGCTGGCCTGGTCGAGCCAGGCGCAGGGATTCTTTGCCATGGGCGATACTCCGGAGTGGCCGGGTACGTGGATGTCGCGCTGCTGGAGCAGCGACGATAACTACCGCCGCCTGGCGCGCGCGAAGGAGCTGGCGCAAAAGTACGGCGTATCCGCGCTCAACATCGCGCTTGCCTACGTGCTCAACCAGCCCTTCACCATCTTCGCGCTGGTGGGTCCGCAAACCCCCACCGAAGCGCGCACGCTGATGCCCGCGCTGGATATTACGCTAACCGAAGAGGAAATGCGCTGGCTGAATCTGGAGTAAGTTCGGAGTTCAAAGTTCGGAGTTCGGAGTTCCGAAGTTCCCGTTGATGGGAAAAAGCTTACCGTGAACATGGAACTTCGAACTCCGAACTCCGAACTTCGAACTTTGAACTTACAAAAGGGACAGGCGCTTATGACCGGAAATGAAACTATGACAGGCGCCTGTCCGTTGTTGCAGTGCCGACTATAAAGTCATGCTGATGATCGGCTCGATTATTGCTGCCGCACTATCAACATAACGGATTTACCTGCGTAAACACACCTTAAAACAGCGTATTTGTTCTCATCTGACACGCGGGGTCAATAATTGCCCGGCCAGTAACCCCAGGTGAAGAGCGGGCCGGGATATAAGCCTTGCTTGACCAGCGCGCCGGCGCGCAGGGCGGCGGCAATGCCGGTTCCCAGCTCATCGGGGGTGAACTCGACGTCCAGGCTGCGCTTCCACGGCCAGTCGGATTCGGCGAAGGCCGGCATCACCCAGCGGTGTTGCGGATCGGACTGCGGCCAGACATGGATGCGACCATCGATGACCGGCGCCAGGATGACGACGCGATCGGGGTCCGCAAAGGCGCTCGAGCAGTAGCCGATGGCGTATGGATCATTGGCGACCTTCTCGATCATCTCGGCGTCATCCATCACCTCGATCTCATCCCTACCCCAGTCGGCGTTGCCGATCACCTTTTTTACATAAGTATTGGTGCTCGACCTGGCATCAGAAAAACGGTAAACCTGCACGTTATTCTGCTGGTAGCCGATCTCGAAGAGCTCGCGAATCTCCGCTGGGGACATCACATATGTCTCGTTGACCAGGGGCGGAAGAGCCGGGATTTTACTGCCTCGCGCGACGACTATGCAGACGGCGTCATATGCGATGGCGCGGGGCGCTACCGCATCGGGCCCGGTGCAGGCGGCGCCCCACACCCAGGCGGCTTGCGGGCGGCCCATGGTGTAAAGCTGCCCTTTGAATCCCATCGAGAAGTAATCGCCGGAACTCATTTGAGCGGCGGCCAACAGGAAGGGGCGGGCGGCATATTCGCCGCCCACCACCACCGTGCCGGCCAGGCCGTCGATCGCGACGCCGGCGGGCATCATGGCCGTGGGGTTGTCGATCAGCCCCAGCGGCGCGGCATGATATAAGGCGCGGGCAGCGCCGTTGGCGCCGTCATGCAGGTCGATCTTCCCGGGGAAGTATTTGGCATGGCCATCACAATAGCCGATCACAATGCCGTCGTGCCGGGGTTCCGGCTGTACCGCGGTCTCGACGGGTCGCTGACCGCCGCCGCCTACCACCCTGCCGTTCGGATAGGGTTGCGAGGGCGCCGCGTCGCAGAGCGCGCCCACTTCCGACGGCGAGATAACCTGCGATTCCTTCACTCCCATCCCGCCTTCTCCCCTGACCAGCAGCCCGCTCAAGCCGTAGCTGACCACCTCGCCCTCGTCAGTTTCCGGGTCAGCCGGACATTCAAACATCTCGGGATTTCCTCCCAGATACGGATCGATTTTAGAAACCCACGAGGTTTTGTCGATGCCCGGATATTGGCTGTTGTGATCCTGGACATACATGCAGCACGCCAGCGTGAGTTGCTTAACATTCGAGATGCAAACCTGCCTTTGTCTCTGCCTGTCATTTTCCGGAAGGGGTTGAGCGCGTGAGAATATGGGAAACAGCAGCAAGGTTAAGGTCATGAGGACGGTCGTCGCCAGCGCCAGCTCGAAGAGCATGAGGCGGTGTTTTCCTGCAAGGATAGGCATAGCTTATCCCTCCTGTGAAGAGACTTGCCGCCTTCATTCGACGCAAAACAGGCGATTCCTTCCGCCGGCGGATGCCTTCGGTCATCTCGACACTCCTGACGAATGCTTATGTTATGTGATAATTCCTCTGTTTTGTAATTAGTCCAACCGTCCACACCGCTGTATCGCCGCCATAATCAATCGCATGCCCGTCAACCTTGAGCCGTTGTTGATGGAGCCGGCGGTGGAGAAGACCAGGCCGCGCTTCTCCCGCGACAGGATGAAGTCACGCAGGAATTCAGCGACGATGCCGGCTTCGTCGTTGCGGCTGAAGGTGAAGGGGGCAAGCTGGCCATGGATGACGGCATGCGGCAGATGTCGTCGAATGTCGTCCACCATCACGGTGGGGCCGAAGTTCGTCCCGGTCAGCCCCAGCCGGCCCAGCGCCGGCAGGTGGTGGGCCATGGCCGAGTCGGAATGCTGGTAGCGGCCGTCGCCCGGGTTCGGGCTGTAGATATCGAAGATGCTCTTCAGGATGGGGTAGCCGAAAAACTCGTACATCTCCGGCGATAACAGGTAGCAGTTGTCGTCGGCAAAGCTGAAGCCGTGGGGCGCGGTTTCCGGGGTGTCGCCCGCCTCTTCATCCAGCACACAGGCGATGCCCAGCATGGCGCGCAGGATGGCATCGCGGAAGCGCGCGGCCAGCGGCTCGTTGTCCATGATCAGATAGAGCAGGTTCTCCACCCCGTAAATGGATGCGGCGAAGGTGACCGGCCCGCGCTGCCCCCGGTAGCGCGGCGGCTTCGCCCCCAGCGCCGTCAGCCGCGCCTTCTCCGCGTCCCAGTTCTCCGGCAGCAGGAAGTCGCGAAGGTTTTCCATCCGCGCGTCCACCCGGCCGAGCAGTGCTGCCAGCTCCGCTTCATCATGCGCCGACTCCAGCAACCACCACCCCCAGGCGCCGGGGAACCACTTGCTTTCCGCCTCGAAGATATCTGCCAGCGATTTTGTCACCGGCCACTTCCGCGCCGGGTCCGACGGCGTCTCGTTCAGCAACCGTCGCCCGACGATCCGCTCGGACAGATCGTTATACCGCCGGTTCAGCTCCAGCGCCCACGCCTCATCGTTTCCGTACCGCCAGTAATCTTCGTCGATACCCAGCTCGGCGTAAACGCACTCCCCGCTCATCATGATCCCCAGCGGAACCTGTGGAATGTCACCGAACGGATCCCTACCGGCAACCTCCTGATCGGCCCAGAATTGGTCAACATCCAGCGGCGCCAGCCCCCCATTGGCGCGGGTGTCGGCAAGCAGGGAATCGACCATGCGCTCGTGCTCGGGAGAAAGGTACTGGCGAACGGTGTCGGAAATCATGGCAACCTCATTTAATGACTGATATTCACTTTCCATGTAATTACAGTTGATCCTTCTCTTCGTGCCTTTGTGCCTTCGCGCCTTTGTGTGAGATAATCAATGCCTATGACGCATGAGCACCGCCGCCGTTTCGACCTGCCCTTCCGCTGGCCCGACCCGCCCTTCGCCATCGTGCTGGTCGAGCCGGAGATACCGCAGAACACCGGCAACATCGCCCGCCTGTGCGCCGCCACCGGATCACCGCTGCACCTGGTGGGGCCGCTGGGCTTTCAGACCCACGATCGCGCGCTGCGGCGGGCGGGGGTGGATTACTGGGATGCGGTGCAGATCACCCGCCACGTGAATTTCGAGCAGTATCTGGAGGCAGCCGCTCACCCGCGCTTCTTCCTCTTCAGCACCGCCGGCGAGCGCTCATATTTCGAGGTGGAGTACCTTCCCGGCGACGCCTTTGTCTTCGGCAGCGAAGGCCGCGGCCTGCCCGACCGCCTGCTGGAACAATACCCCGACCGCGTGCTGCAAATCCCGATGAAGACAGAAGCGGTCCGCTCGCTGAACCTGGCAAACGCGGCGGCGATTGTGCTGTATGAGGGATTGCGGCAGGTCGGTTTGGACATATAGTCATGCAACAGTGCCATGAGCAATTATTTCTGGTATCATAGAGTAAATGCGTAGGAATAATCCATTACAATCCATCTCACGGCGCACCAGGTTGACGGCGGCCGACCGCGCTTACCTTCGACAGGTAAAGGAAACTGTCGTTGAGATACTGCCCGACGCCGAGTTGATCCTATTCGGCTCGCGCGCCCGCGGCCAGGCGCATGCGGAATCGGATTGGGATATCCTCATCCTGACGGATCAGCCGGTCGATTACCCGCTTGAAGACAGTATTCGTGAGGCATTGATGCCCATCGAGATCGAATCCGGCAATGTGCTTCCGGTAATGCTGGAAACGCGCTCGTGGTGGGAATCGCCGTTAAATCGCGAAACACCCTTTTTCCAAAATGTCTCGCGGGAGGGCGTCAAGATATGAACGAGCACAAACGCACATTAATCGCTTATCGCTTTTCACGCGCGCGGGAGGCTCTTGAAGAGGCCCGAATAATGTTGAAGGCCGAGCATTACAACCAATGCGCAAGTCGCCTGTATTACGCTTGTTTTTATGCCGTCAGCGCGGTATTACTTTCAAAGGGCCATTCCGCATCAACACACAGCGGTATCCGCACGCTCTTCAATCAACATCTCGTGCACCCCGGACTGGTTACCACGGAATTGTCTAAATTCTATTCACAGCTATTCGATGCCAGGCAAAGCAGTGATTATAAAGATCTCTTCACAATCGATCTGGCTCTTGTTGAACCATGGATCGAACAGACGGAAATTTTCATTCAGGCGCTTGAGATATTAATTCAAGAATAACCAGTCGATCATTCGTCCGCATTTTGCATTATGCACTCTTTCCCGTTATCATATCACCGCTTACTTAAAGGAGGCTGCTATGATTTATCGCGAGCTGGGCAAATCCGGCATTTCCATTTCCGCCCTCGGCATGGGCACGTGGGCCATCGGCGGGTTGTGGTGGGGCGGAACGGATGAAGAGCTGGCGGTGGCCGCTCTGCGGCGCGGGCTGGACGAGGGCATCACGCTGATCGACACCGCGCCGATGTATGGCCGCGGGCTGGCGGAAGAGGTGGTCGGGTGGGCGATCAAGGGACGCGACCGCGCGAGGATCGTCCTGGCCACCAAGGTCGGGCTGGTGTGGCATATTGAAGAAGGTCATCGCAATTTCGAGATCGACGGCGTGACCGTCTACCGCAACCTGCGGCCATCGAGCATACGCTACGAGATCGAACAGAGCCTGCGCCGGCTGGATACCGACTACATCGACCTCTACCAGACGCACTGGCAGGACCCCACCTTCCCCATCGCCGACACCATGGGCGAGCTGCTCAAGCTGAAGGAGGAAGGCAAAATCCGCGCCATCGGCGTCAGCAATGCAAACGTCGAACAGATGAAAGAATACCTGTCCGTCGGGCGCATCGACTCCAGCCAGCCGCTATATAACATGCTGGACCGCGGCATCGAGGAGGAGGCGCTGCCATTCTGCCGCGAGCGAGATATCTCCATCCTCTCCTACTCCTCGCTGGCGCTGGGCCTGCTGACCGGCAAGGCCGATCCGAACCGCGCCTTCCCATCGAACGACCTGCGCGCCCGCAACCCGCGCTTCAAGCCGGAGAACATCATGAAGGTGAACGCCATGTTCGAGCAGTTCGCACCGCTGCGCGAGAAATACGGCGTGAACCAGGCGCAGTTGAGCATCGCGTGGACCATCAGCCGCCCGGGCGTCACCTGCTCGCTGGTGGGCGTGCGCAACGCCGAGCAGGCGGCCGATATCGCCCCCGGCGGGAGCGTGGAATTGACCGCGGAGGAGCTGGCGGGGATGGACAGGGTGATCGCGGGACTGGGACCGCTGGAATAAGGAAGTAGTGATAAGTAAAGCCCCGGGGGTACAGTCACGCATTTTCCGACTAAATACAATAGCGTTCAGGTTTGGTTGAACGGGTGGAGCGTCGGGGGCGGAACAGGAAGCAGGGGGAAAATACGAAACAGTCCCCCCTCGAACTGGCGAGGCAACCGGTTTTGAAATCACCTCAAGTGAAACACCCCTATGATGCATTTCGACTTAATCGTCCATTCACCCATCGCTCATCCTCTTTTCCGGTCCAATACCCGCGAGCATCGGCATACTCACCAGAATCCCTGGACTCTACCAAATCACGATAACTTGCGGGAGGAGATGCTAACGCCGAGGAGGAAACAAAGAGAGCGAAGGAGCACCGATGGCTGACCTGCTAATCATGAAAAAACGCATCCTGCTCCAGGCGTCGCCCGTGCTGTATGACCGGCCTTTTTCCGCCGCGAGTCTGGCGGAGGACTGGGAGATCCGCCAGGCGGAATGGTGGTATGAAGACGGCGCCTTCTTCGGGCGGAATCCCGTGCCCGGCCCCGGCTGCCTGATCTCGCGCGGGCGCTATCCGGGCAACGTATTGCTGGACTGCGTCGCCCGCACCGTGCCGCCGTCCACCCACGACATCGACCTGATGTGGAACATGGAGTGGGATTACCAGCAGGACACTCGCGGCACGGCCTACGTGGCGGGCGTGCAGGGGTGGTGGGAAGGCAAGATCGGCCTGGAAAAATCCCCCGAATACAAGCTGACCGTCGCCGCTCCCTGCCCATGGTTCGCGCCGGGGCAAGATTACCACATCCAGGCCGGGAGCATAGACGGCCACTGCTTCATCTTCGTGGACGGCGAGTTGCGGCTGGAGCTGCTCGACGACCACCCGATCGACGCGCAACGCTACGACCGGCTGGGTTTCGAAGCCTACCACAGCATAATCCGTATCAGCAAGCTCACCGTGCGCCGGATCGCCTGGGAGCCGCGGGATCTGGCATATCCTGATGAGTTCTAA